>LFCJ01001140.1_pt1 | contig 18051 bp, 24 predicted proteins | sample 643141 | NCBI WGS metagenome assembly LFCJ01 (sample SAMN03766243, study PRJNA286221) | soda lake metagenome | biome: soda lake; feature: Kulunda steppe; material: water; isolation source: sample B1-Br-g2 brine of Lake Bitter-1 | place: Russia: Kulunda steppe | collected 2010-07
AGCTTCAGGGATGTCATGAGCAAGATTTTGTAGCCATGTAGGATTGTGTTTATGGAGGTGGAGCCGTGCAGCTGTATTCCAGACTGCTATGATATGGAGATTCCAAGAGGCCTGGGGTAAGGAAGGAATTCATGGTATGTTCGTCATAGATGGGATGGCATACTGAAAACCCAGTGAATTGGGACGAGAGGGAGTCTAGATGTGCACCAAAGAGTGCATCTCGTGAGTCTGCGCTCCAATAATGGGAGTAGCTAGTGTTGAAGTCTAGTGGGGAGGCCATCGTTTCCTGAGTTACCAGGGCCCATTTTTGGAGGGCAGTGTGCACATGATTTGGCAAAGCTCGTGAATAAGAGTCCTTGATCTTCTTGCTGTGGTATTTCCTTTCTAGCTTGGTTTTCCTAGAAAGCAGCCCTGGACGTTCAGATGCAAAGCTTTTAGGTGTAGGTGTTTTGTTGTTATGGAGACCTCTCAGCTTGGCTGTGTGAAAAGCTGTATGAAGGATGTTGAGGCGTTCTGGTGTCATCATGCCGTGGCATTTTCCGTCTGTGCTGTAGATGCAAGCTACTCTTAATGAGTAGATTTCTGGGAGAATAAGAGGTGGAGGGTCACTGTGGAGGGAGGGCTGCTCATTGGTAGGTTTGGGCTTGTACTTAACGAGGTCTTCATTTCGGATCCAGAATTCAAAGCTCCCGGTGGGTTGTATGGAAGGGAATCGAGTTTCCAATCCCCATTGTTTTTTTCTGACTGCAAAAGCGGTTGTTTCTGCAAAGGATAGAGTTGCAGCCATGCCGCATGACATGCGGCAGCTCAGCAAGATGATCAAGAGTAAAGCAAACATCTCAATTGTGGCGGGTCAGAGAGAGAACCTTAGTTTGCATGATGTTATTAGAGGACACCCAAGCTCCAAAAACACTATCAGAGAAATCTGTGCTCTTTTTATGAACTACAGCTTGGCCGCGGAAGTTCCACTCAGCCGCACAGCCTCCGAATTCCAGGCAAGCCGCTCTCTACCAGCCCTCGTCATCCCCTGCGTCAGAGTCGCTCTGCCCTTCCACCTCCCCGCCTGCCAATGCAGCATCTCCCGCGGGTCCAGCTCCACTACTGTCCCAGTCCTTCATCTTGTTCCTCCCTGCACAAAACAGCAGCACGGCAAGCACTTCCAATGAGGACTCAAGCCAGCAGCATACCCACAGTGTGCAAGTACAACCCACAGACAATTTGAGGCCTGCGCGGCTTTGCTCCTCGCCAATCGATGAGATGATGTTTTTCACAGTACTGTGCTTTGCCTAGGTAAAACTTGCTAGCAGAGCCCAAGTGACAGGGGCCACGACCTTCAGGTGTGCCAAGCTTTAAACAATTTGGTTTGTTTGCGTTGGCTGTGCTGAAGCTTGGTGGTCCTGCACCATGGCAGGCGTGCTTACATAAGCCATGGGTGCAGCTTGCTGGTACATACATAGAACCGCATACTACGCCTTGGGTAGGCTGGGCAGGGCCTACTGAAAAGAGTTCTGGTCTGTAGCCAGCCACTGTGGAAGCTCACACAAGTTGTGTGCAAGCTCTGCAATCAATCAATGCTGTGCACCCAGCCATCAGCCTAATTGCAAACAAAGAGCTTGCTCCTGCCCCAGCTGCATGCACGCTCCTCCATGGCTGCACTTCAGCAGCTTTTCAGCCATGCGTACGAGCCTTGTAAACATAAACAAGTGAGGCAAGCGTCCTACCGCAGCCATCATACCTGTGAGCCCAGCAAATCCCTACAAATAACAGCCAACACAACGTAAGCCATCCCGACGGACCAAGGCAAAAGGAGAGCCGATACCAACCCACAGTGCTCGTACCTGTGAGCCCTGTGAAGCTGTCTTGCAGCACCTGCCAGCCAGGCTGCTCCTGCCCCTCTCTGCCCTGAGCGCCTGCGATGCAGAACCAGCATAAACCCACTTCCTTGTCCACACACGGTACAACCCAGGGCACTGCCCACTTGCTGCGCACCGGGTTGGCATGCAGGGTAGGGATGGACTGGGCAGCAATGGAATGCCCAAGGCTGTTTTTTGCTTTTTATTCCTCCTCATGCCCAGATTGAGGGAGGCTGCGGCTTGGCCAATTTCAACAGCACAGGGTGGATTGCTGTGACTCTCCTTACCAAAAGCAGTCAGGAGTCAAGACCACTTGAAGTGTGGGTAGCGAGCTTACATCCAAAGTGCAAGGCAGCAACAAGAATCTGTGTGTGCTTGCATTGACTGGAAGCATCAGCAATGGGCATGCACGTGGGCCACACACAGGTGTGCTGACGCGCTTTTCATGCTTGTACAAATTTCACGCGCACGCACGCACATAAACGCACATGCACAAGCGCGCTAGGTGCACTAACACACGAACACGCACACCCACAACCACTACATGTATGCACACTACCTGCACACACTACCTACACACAATCACACACACACAAACGCACGCGCACACATACACAAATACTCAGGCACACAGACGCATGCACATGCGCACGCAAGCATACACACACGCGCACACACATACACACTATTCACGCACAAACACACACATGAACACACACGCAAAGGCGCCCGCACACTACCTGCAGCTGGACCTCGCAAGCCAAGTACGCCGCCCCCTCCTGCAGGCCCGAGCAGCCCAGTGCCCTCCTGCAAGTGCCATAGGTGCCAAGCCTAACATATGTGTGCCTGATCAACATGATGTTACTTATCCCAGCGTGCAACATTCAGGGCCAGCCTTGCTGGTACCGGAGGTGCCCAGCCTAAAAGAAGCGGCTCACTGGCGCGGCATCTCAAATCCTAGCCTGCAACATGCAGGTGCCCTGCTGCCAGTGCCATGGCAAGGCCGTAGATGCCCAGCCCAAAACAAGTGGCTGGTTAACCATGTTGCAGCACCTATGTCCTGCTGTAGATGCCCAATTTAATCCATGTGGCTGAGTGTCATGTATTCGATCCTAGCCCATTCGAGCAATCCCTGCCGTTGTTGCCTACATGCCCAAAGTGCGTACCCCAAAAAAGTAGGGTCAAGGTCCTATAGTCTACAAGATGCAGATTTTGCAGTGAGGGCACAGCAAGGCCTAGCCTGTGATATAGGCAGCTAGATGGCGCATGGTCATCGCCATGTCGTGCGGCCAAAAGGGTACAGCTTGCGCGTGCTTGCACGGGCAGCCCGCAGCCGCTTGCGCGTGCTTGCACGGGGCCTCACTTTGGGTGAACTCTGGCATCCATAGCACCCACAGCGCTCGTGCATTGAGCAGCAACAGCTGCGCACGCGTCTCGACAGAGGCATCCTGCTGCGCATGCCATGGGGGTGACTGCCTATGATGGCAGGCGTACCTTGTGTGTGGACGCACCATGCACAAAGTGTGCGTGTCTGCCGGAGCACATAAGGCACTCCCATGGCCCACAGGCCCCAACAACAAACAGCGCACGGCCCTCGATCCGTGGGCTGACCAACACACCTGCAGGTTTGGTCCTGACAGCAGGTTTTATGACCAGATCAGGGCGCACCCCCTGGGGGTCCAATCGAGGCCTCAGTCATCTCTACGAGTGCATGCAAGGGATTATGGGAGCACGTGCAAGGGACCACACGGGTGGAGAAGAGCTGCTGCCATGGGTGATCTCACGCCTCTCTGGCGTCATACACCCCGAATCCGGCCCGTCCATCTCCGCCCACCGCCCACACTCCCCAGAGCTCATGCAGCCGCACCTGAGCAGCTGCTTTCTGCCCTAGCTGCTGCTGCTGCTGCTTGAGCTGTGTCAGGAACGCCTCCCGGGTCGCCTTGGCATTCGGCTTGCCCTTGCCTGCCACGGCGGCGGCCTCCTGCCGGGCGCGCTGTGCTTTGGACACGGCATTGAACAGCAGCACCACACCCCTGTGCAGCGGCGGGCAGGCAGGCGGTGCAGGCAGGCAGGCTTGGTGGTGGGGCAAGGCAGGGCCAGGAGATAATTTGAAAGTGGGGCGGGGTGGGCATGATAAAGGGCCGTTCCTTTTGGTGCAAAAATGGCACAAGCTTCCATACAAAGATTAGAAATCAAGAGGCAGGGCTGGGCAGGCATGCAAGATGGTGAGGTAGGGCTGGGCAGGCATGCCAGATTGTGAGCAGGGCAGGGCAGACATGCCTGATGGTGAGGCAAAGCAGGGCAAGCATGCCAGATAGTGAGGCAAGGCAGGGCAAGCATGCTAGATGGTGAGGCAGGCAGGGTAGGCATGCTTGATGGTGAGGCAAGGCAGGGCAAGCATGCCAGATGGTGAGGTGGACAGGGCAGGCGTGCTTGATGGTGAGGCACCGCAGGGCAAGCATGCCAGATGGTTAGGTGGGCAGGGCAGGCGTGCCTGATGGTGAGGCAGGGCTGGCTGTGCGAGCATGCCAGATGGTGAGGCGGGCATGGTCAGAGGGGGCAGGCACTGACAATGCCGCGGACACAGCCTGTGGCGTTTCCTCCTGGCACATGCACATGCAGCATGTCCCTCTCAACTGCAGCATACAGCAAGCCGCTGCCCTGTAGGTGCAGCACACACACACACCTATTTGCCAGGCGCATCAGGCCCTTCTCCCGCACGTCATGCGCGGGATCCTCGCCTTTGCGGGGAACCTTCATGTGCCCGCGTGTGCGTAGCTCCTGCTTCAGGCGCTTGTGCGCTCGCCGTGCGGATGCAGCCTCCACCTCCTCCGCCTTGCGCTTGGCGATGCTGCTTGACTCCTGCGCAGATCCACACGTGCAGGCGTGCTCACGGAAGGCGTGCCTGATCCCCACGCAAAGGCGATGGTGGCATGCCTGCTACACACGCGCATGCGCCTTTGGCACACCCGGTCCACATGCACATGCCCCATTGGCGTAGCTGGCCAACATGCGCAGGCACAAACGGTATCCCAAGCCCGCACGCACAAGCGCTTAAGGTGTTGGAAGCCCACATGGGAAGGCACTGACGGTATTGCTTGTCCACTTGCCCGAGCGCATAAGGCCTGGTGGAGCTCAGTCGCCTGCTGGATGCAGTCGGGCGCAGTGCTCACTCGAGCCGCGCTTCCGATGCATGTTTTGGAACCCATCTGCTTCGCCTTGGCTGCGCTGCGCCTTTTCAGGCCGCGCCACGGCCCAGCACGAGTTGCACACCCTGGGCTACCCCTCAGCTGGGGCCGACGCCATCAATTTTCGCGCCGCTGCACGTGCAGCTGCGGCGTCAGGGCATGCATGCAGGAAAGGTCCACAGTCACTCACGGACAGGATGGGGGGGGGAAGGGCTGCTGCCATCACCGCCGCCGCCGCCTCCTGCCCAGCTGCAGTGGCGGCTTTGGCTTGCGCCTTGGAGCCCTTGGCCATGATCCTGTCAAAGGCCTTGGCAAAGGACACGCCCTTGGAGCCTTCGGTGAACTTGAAGCCTGCAGCAGGCAGGCAGGCGAGGCCGGCCAAAAGCAGGCGGCGGCCACCACATCATCTTTCCCTTCCTGCATGACGTGGCAGCGGAGCTGCATGCTAGGGGGAGGGTGCTGCCTTGCCCGCGCATGGAGTCCGCACAAACCGCAGCACCCACGACTACGACTACAATTAGGGGCGCATGAGATGCAGGCACTCCCCCTCCCATTGCACCAGCCGCGCCAAGGAGGGCTGGCCAGCCAACAAGTGACTCACTAGCCCACCACCAGCCCACCAGCACACTGACTGGCCAACTGACACACTGACCCACCAGCTAACTGATCTGGCCAGCTGACACACCAGCCCACCAGCCTACTGATCTGGACAGGCAGTGCACAGCCAGGCAGGAGGCTTAGGGGTGAGAGCTTGGCACACAGCCTGATGACCAGGCTGACGGTCAGTTCTCTTCCAGGATTTTGGCGCAGCTCAGCCTCCCTCACCTGCCGTGCCCTCTCCTCCGTCCTCCCCAGAGTCGCTGTCTTCATCCCCTGCCGACCCTCCTAATCCCTCCCCCTCCCCATCCTCCTCCTCACTGCTGTCCCCCCCAAACTCATCCCGGCCCCCAAACTCATCATCCTCTACAATGCCAAGGTCCGCGCCATCGCTCCTGCCCCCCTCACTGCTGCTAGCCTCCTCCTCATCTTCACCGCCGCTGCTGCTCTCCAGGCTGCCTGCACTATCTGTACCCATCACGCCACCTTCATCCCCATCCCCTCCCTCACTGCTGCTGGGACCGCTGTCCCCTTCGTCCTCATCATCCTCACTCTCATCACTGCTGCCTGCGTCAAATGGTCCACCATCCCCTTGGGGCGCATGGGCAGAGCCCTGAATCCCATGCAGCGTCAGCCCTTGCCTCTCTCCTGCATCCTCGCTCTGGTCAATGCTACCACTAGCTTCTTGCTCGTTGCCGCTGGTTCCTTGCCCGCTGCTGCTGGGGCTGTCCTCCTTTGGCCTGTCATCTGCTACCAATGCAAGCACCAAGCGACGAAGGTAAAGCGAGCACGGACTGAGAACATGAAAGAGTTTGTGCATGCAATTGGTATACCATATAGGCTGTCCATGCGTCTGAAGAATGAGACGACGCTGACACTCAGGCACAAGCGGCGGCTTGCAAATATGTAACCTTGCCATCAACAGAAGCAGTGGCAGCAGCAACAGCAGCCTTATCATTTTTAGTGTAGTCCATCCTACAAATACCTCCATGCTACAAATTGTCAAGCCTTTAGCTGCATAAAAATAGTGTACATGTGCATGCAGGGTGGTATCACATAGCAAGGTATGGACAGCCATGCCAGATACAACATGCTCTCTCATGTATGCAAGCGCAATGATGCCATCAGCCCTAAAAACAGGGTCCTCCACACCTTTCCCTCGACTTTTCCCACTCCCAACCATGCTGGAAATTTTCAATGGCTTCAGTTTCTTAGATTGAATAATTCATATAATTTATGGGCCTAACCCTAGTTGATGAGGGCCTCACGAAGTGATCATAACATTATTATTATCTAAATCCATTAAGATTTCGCATCATGTCAGCTAGCATGAGGAGCATGAGCCGGCTTGCCCATTGTGCCTTGAGGCGCTGCTCCGCTGCCTTCTCCCAGCAGGGATCTGCTCATCTACCACCAGGGTTGTGGGCTGCCCTACTATCTCAACAACAGCTACCTAGTGTGCCCAGGGATGGAGGTCTGTATGCTTCAACATCAGCCTCAATGTGGCCCAGGTCGTTTGCCTGCCAATGTGGAGGCTCCAACCAGGGCGTGCCTCACAGGGGCGAATACCACGCCACCACCATCCTGTGCATACGCAAGGATGGGGTTGTGGCAATGGTCGGGGATGGTCAAGTGAGTGCACATGTTCGCCACGTTGACACAATGAAACCCAGCACTTTTTCTCAGGGCCGTGTGCCTGCACACTCATTGAGCTGACTCAAACCACAAAGCTCTTCAATCTGTAGGTGAGCATGGGAAGCATGGTGGCCAAGCCAAACGCAAAGAAGATCAGGCGCATCGGCGACACCGTTATCGCTGGCTTTGCGGGGTCTGCAGCAGATGGCCTGGTGAGATTTTGTTCAAGGCATCCATGTTGTGGTGAAATCAGCTTCCTTGTATGCCACAGGACTTGAACAACCTGCCTGCCAGCAGTGTGTCGCAGGTGATCTAGACATCATTTGAATGCTTTGTGGAATACATGTGGCAGCGTGGAAAATGGCGGGCACCCTGTCTGTTCATTGGGGGCAGTTGCATGTTGGCCCAAGCAACAGAGGGCAATGCCTCCTCAGTACCTGCTCATCGAGCGACACTGCCACTGGCTACTGGTTGCGCCCTCATGCGTTGGCATTCCTGCTCGCACAAGCACGAGCGGGTCATGCGCGCTTGGGCCTGTGCAAGTATGGTCACTGATCCCATTTCCTCGATGGGACCTATGAAGCCAGAGCAGCACTAAGTGCACGCGTGGCCAACCCCCCGGCTTGCAGATGTTGGCAATTACACACTGACTATGGTCCATGCAAGCATAGCCAGCCAGAGCAGCGATAAGTGCATGCGTTCCCAACCCCCTGGCATGTGGATGTTGGTGAGCACACACTGATTATGTTCCATGCAAGCGTAGCCTACCAGAGCAGCAATAAGTGTACGCGTGCCCAGCCCCCTGGCATGCGGATGTTGGCGAGCACACACTGATTATGTTCCATGCAAGCATAGCCTGCCAGAGTAGCAGGCTGGCCCGAGTGTGCCTGCTGCCTTCAACACAACCTGCATGTCGCAGCGTCCGACTGACCTTTGCATGCCTGCTGACTGTTGCACCACTGAGCCTCCTGGAGCAGCCAGCTCACGTTTGCGTGCCTCCTGGAGCAGCCAGCTCACGTTTGCGTGCCTCCTGCCTGCTGCACAACGGTGCATGCCGCAACGGTCGGCTAGTCTGTGCTTTCCTACTGCCTGCTGCACAACAGCAACATGTGCTGGAGCGGTCCGCTGATCTGCGTGTGCTTGCCGCCTGCTGCACGATAGCAGCGCATGCCAGAGCAGGCGGCTAACCTGTGCGCGCTTGCTGCCTGCCGCGCCACAGAGCCTGCTGGAGCGGCTGGAGGCCAAGCTCGAAGAGCATCCGGACCAGCTCATGCGCAGCGCTGTGGAGCTGGCCAAGCTGTGGCGGCAGGACAAGGCACTACGCTTCCTGCAGGCGGAGATCCTGGTGGCCGACAAGAACACCACACTGGTCGTGTCGGGTGAGTCGGAGGGCTCTGGAAGCTGATGGCGCCTCGTGAGAAGTTGGGCTGGTGTCAGTGGGTCTGTGTGGCGAGGGTTCCCACAGCGTGTGCGTAGCTCGTACATGGTCTCGTGGGTGCGTGCATGTGTGTGCAAGTGTCATGCGTTTGATGTGCATGCACAGGGGTGTTTTCCTGTGCATGCATGACTGATAAGGGGGTGGGGAGGGTGTCTGCCTACACCACTGGTGTGGCAGAGGGCACACTCGCATGCACAAGCACGCATCGGCTTAAGACAACCCTGCCATTTTGGGGGCGTCCTTACTTTTGTGCCAGACAGTATCTACTCATTGCCGAAAGGCAATTGTTTTGCAGTTTCGTACATCAGGAATGCGCATGGGATGCCAAGGGAAGGCCGCCATATTCATGTTAGTTTTGAGCTTGCATTATAAGGGGCTTCCCAGGCAGCATTCAGGGACCAGTAAGACTACGCGCTTAGCAAGCCAACCAACTTCCTGACCGTCCTCTGGCAGGCTTCCATTGCATTAGCACTGTCCCACGAGGCGTCAGTACAATGTATGGATCCACTTTTGTTGGGCGGGCTGGCAGAGACGTCCTGCAACTTGCCCTGCGCACCACCAAAACTATGCCAACCTAGCCACACAGAACCACCAAGGAGCCACAGCACTTCTAAACCAGCCACAATGCAGTCAAGGGGTGCCATTGAGACATACGGCTGCCTGCCTTGCACATGCTTGCACCGTCACACCTTGCACGCTTGAACCATCACATCTTGCACGCTTGCTTGTGCGTGCTTGCTTGTTGTAGGTAATGGCGACGTGCTAGAGCCTCATGACGGCGTGATGGGCATTGGCTCTGGTAGCCCCTATGCAACAGCTGCATCCAGGTGTGCTGCTGAGTGAAGTGGGCACTCCTGTGAGGCGCCTCTTCCTCTTATGTCATATGAGCATGTGGTGTGTGTGGTCGAGTGCAAAAAGGCTCTTAAGGTTAAGAGGGCCGAAAACGCCCCAGAGAGGCTCTTTGAATCCTCGCTTGTTAGCTGCCCTGCTCACCCAAACTTGCTCTTATGTGAATGAAAGCACGCAGCGTGTGGGGCAGGTCCAGCACGCTCTGTCTAGTCTAGTTCAGGAGCACTGCGTGCATGCTTCACCATTTCAAGGTCTACAAAGTGTCTGAAGACATTGCTCCTGTCTACTGCCCTGGAGATAGAGGGCTGGCACGGCATGCAGCAGGAGCTGTGCCAGCCAGGTTTTCTTTTCGTGATGGCTGCGCATGTTTGAAGCCAGGCCCGAGAGAGAAAGGATGAGGATGGGGGCTGGGGCTGGGGGCACCAAAACGCACCATTCAGCCCAATGCATGAATGTGCATCAGGCGCAGAGGAACTTATCAGCCTCGGAGTGCACCTCGAATATTTGACCTTCCCTGAGTGCAATGCATCTAAGGCACAGAGGAACCAAACTCCTGACAGATCCTCAGTTGGGGGTGCGCTTGGGAACCAAACTCACGACAGATCCTCAGTTGGGGGTGCACTGGGACTGCAGGCCTGCCACATATTAGGCAGCCCAATGGACACACATGGCCCTCTGCCTCGTATCCCTGGGTCAAGGATGTGTGCTAGCTGTGGAGCCGCCACATGCCCTGCTGACTGCAATGCCACCACGCTCAGCCCAGTCTCTGCTTCTATGCAATGAAAACCTACCTAGTAGAGGCAAGATGTACATAGCTGTGCCTGCCAGTCGAGGGCAGCCACTACGCTGTGGGAACCTGCCTGGAGATACCATACCCCCCTGCTCCTGCAGGGCACTTATGGATGTCCCAGGCATGGACGCCAAGGTCATTGCGGAGAAGGCCATGAAGATCGCGTCAGACATGTGTGTGTACACAAACGCCAACTTCATGGTGGAGGTCATTGGGGCACCGTCAGAGCCTGAGCAGCCAAGCGTGCTTGCGCCGGGCACGGACTTTAACCCGATCTCTAAGCCTGACTCATAGGTCTCGGCCACCTTGGAGTTGCGCTATGGCTCCTTATCGGCACTGCGCGGCGGTCTTGTAGCCCTGCGGCTCCTTGTCTTTTGGGGGAGGGATGCTTGTGGCTGGCGTTGTGGACCCTTGATGCTTGGCTGCATGGACCTGGGGCATGTTTTTCTTCATTTTCTCCCGCCCTGACAGCGATTCAGGTCCTTTGTGATGAGCAGCAACTGTTTTGTACTATGAGCTTGTGTTGTACTGTGATGATTGCCTGTTCAGGCCATGTGCCAGCACCAAATGCCCAAATGCTGCGTGTAATTCGCCCGTTTCGCGTGTGATTCGCCCGTTTTGAAGATGGGCGATTTTGTGTGTGAGCGCATCGTTGAATCATAAGGTATTGGAGGCTGTAATGCGCAGTTCGCGGGGACTCCGCCGGTGGTCGCGGCTTGGCAAATGGTGCACTCCGGGGCAAGATGCTCCGGGCCTGCAGGTGCCGCGCTGTGCCTCTTCCCGCGCGATTTGATGCCTTGTGTGTCCTCCAGTGTGCTGGTGTTCCAGTATCAGCGGCTGGCGCATCTGCGGGGGCGCTGGGAAGGACGTGGTGCTTCGTCGTCGACGACGACCATGCTTGCATATGCGTATCACGACGGCATTGATGAATATTCAGTCCGCCCGCGGGCCCCCCTTCTTTCCGCACGGTGCCAGCAGCGCACCCCCTTCCCCCCCCCCATTGCGTGCGACAGGCATCACTGTCAACAGTGGCGTGCGCGGGAGGGGGCCGGGCAGCGGCGCAGGCGGAGGGGGGCGTGGTCAAGGTCGCGACCACTTGTTGCAATGCAAGCACACACGGCGAGTACGCCCTCCTCCTTCGCCAGGCTTGAACAGGACGATGAGGCTGCTTTGTTAGTACAATTATTTGGTTTATCGGATTCATCAAGGAGGCACCGTACCCAGCGGCCTGGCCTTGCTTGCCATGGCAACTGGCCAGTGTGCAAAAGTGCGCACTTGCTTTGGCATGCCTTTGGTGACTGGTGTGTGCCCGTACTCCAATATCCGCCGCCTTGCTTGCCATATGGACACTGATTTTTACTGCAGCCCCACTGGTTCAGCAAGCTTGCTACTTGCTGGTACAGTGGCGTCACCTAACACCCGACCTGCCCTGGTTCAGCAAGCTTGCTACTTGCAGGTACACAGTGGTGTCACCTGACAGGGCAACTGCAACTCCAGAGTCACCTGCACTCAATGCACAGAGCATCTGCTGGGCATCAGCAGCAGCTGCCCTACTTGTTTGTGGTCAAGTGCTCTGATGCTTGGGAGCTGTAAGGCCTTTCAATCAGGTATTGGCCTGCAATGGAAATGGTTATTTCAATGCTCAAGTACTTTGAGTTTCAGCTAAAAGCTTCTGATAACTTTTGGAAAGCTCAGGCAACGCTCCACTGGATCCACGCCCTGGACTGGCAATCCACATGACATGCATTGCCAGCCAACCCCTTACTGAGGGTCGGCACGCTCACAAAAAGGCGTCAAGGGTTCTGAAGTTCCTGCTTGTCATCTTTTGGACTGTTCAAGCGGCATGCACCTTGCCAATTGAGCCAGGGGCCTGGAACTCCAATGAAATGAAATGAAAGTCCCAGCGGCAGAAAAAGGGATTCGCAAGGTGAGGTAACATTACATCATGCTGATGTATGATAGCTGCGTCTGCTGAACGAGGGCAGCTTAGAAAGAAGAGAAAAGAAGAACTACATGGGCAGCGGAACCACTCTCTACATCAATTGAGGAAAGGGAGACACATTGGGGGGAAAAGAACCAGTAAGGATCTGAAGGAGCTAGCTGAAGCCTGCCAGGCCTGTAAGCTGAACCAGAAACAACTATTTTTCTTCATAGTAGTAGTTTTAAAAGATAAGCCATCAGTCAAAAGAGCGCGATTGCAAGAAAGCGAGAGTTTTTGATGAAGAACAAATCTCAGTGTCTGATACACAGAAATGAGTCAAATCAGGAGACGATAAAAGACACTGGATTCAGTTTCCTAAGTTTTCTAAGGAGATTCGAGTTGCTGAGCCGTCAGACTTCAACTTCAAGTATAAGTTGTACCTGGCTGGTTGGTGGGCCGCAAGCTGCTGACACCAGCAAGTGCCACTGGTGGTTGCCAGATTTGGGTCAGCAGCCTTGCAAGTGTTAATGGCAATATCCACTGGTGGCACCATGTATATACCTTTCCCGCGGTAGATGCTTCAAGGGAATCTGGACATGAAGCTGATGCCCAATGGAACATGGGCTTCGGACTTCAAGTTCTCTGGTGTGTTCTTGCAGGCCAGCTGGGCTGGCTGGTTGGGGGTGGTTTAGGCCCTCAGGTGAATAATGATACCTGAGGGCCCTGGGTCCAGACTGTCATGGAATGCTTTCTTCAAGGCTACCTCGCTCCCTTCTCTTTATCTAATTTGCTATTTCATCTCAGACATTATGGATTACTTTTTGGCTGGCAATGACCAGCCACAAACCAATCAGCCTCTCGGCCAGGCTGGTGGATTACTTGTTGTCTTTTCTTGATCTAGGTCTGTGTGCTCTCTCAGAATGAAGTATTCGTTCCTCTCTCTCCCTTCCCGCAGCCCTTTTCTGTGGAGGCCCCTTATATTGCATGCCTTGCCTAGGCAGACTGTCTTTGATTTCCTATCTCTATGCAGATGTTAGCTCCGGATAGTCGAGCAGGCGGCGGGGCACCCGAGATGGGAAGCCGATTATCCACCTCGTAACCTGTGGGTTCGGGGTTCGAACCTCACTGGAGGCCACAACCGGCTAAGCTGCCCTCGTTCGGCGGATACAGCCTTAAAACCTTACCTTACCTAGGCAGACTGTCTTTGATTTCCTATCTCAACGGCACAACAAACTCCGCCATTTCATCTCAGACATTGTGGACTTTTTTGGCTGGCAATGATCAGCAACAACCCAATCAGCCTAACGACCAAGCTGACAGGTAACTTTGACTTGTACTTGCATTCTAGTTTGCAGGATGTGCTGATATAAAAAAGAAAGGGCTATGCAAGCATGGTTTTATCCTCATAATCCCATGCTGGCATACACAAACATGGCGACGAGTGTTTAGGAAGGGTTATGTCCAACAGTCATATTATCCATGCATGTCCAACAGGAGAGTCATAATGCACTGCAAGCATCAGATCGTCTCTTGGTGCGACCCCACCATAAGAAGGGGAAATGATGGTGGTTAATCAAGGGAATTCCATGAGACCCCCCTCAGTGCACTAAGCTGGTATGGCTGTAATTTCCTCCTGGTTGGCTAGCTCTGAGCTGCCCTCGTGCGTAAAGTACATGACGTCCTCTCTGGTTTATAACAATCACTTATGGGTGGTGTGAAGACCCCTAACTCTTTTAAATGGTGGAGAACACATGCAGTCTGTTGGAAATCCTTGGAGCATGCCTGTATATAATCTACAGCTCAGCAACTGCAGGATGAATAAGTGTACCAAGAAAAAACATCACTGACCCAATCCGATCAAATGAACATGCCCCTGCCCCCAAAATTACTCAATGTACCCATCAGCAAGGAAAGGTGGTGGTGTTGGAAAGTGTGTCCTTAGAAAAAGGGCACCCCTGCCTTAGACTCAATGAAAACCAACAATGCAAGGCCAATCATTGCAGCCCGCCCATTGATCATCTCAGCTTGTGGGGTGAATGGACCTGCATTGCAAGTGCAGCAGCCAGGCAGGAAGAGAAGACACGTTGCTGCTGCTTGCTGGAGGAAGCAGTATGCAAGCCAAGCATTTCCGCCCAGGCCCCTGGCAGGTGGAATGTACGTCTGGGCAGCTTGGCAGGCAAAGTGTGCCTTCTTTTTTGTCCGGGAAGGCTGCCAAGCTACTCACCAAAGGCTTCGTTGTTGACGACGCCCTTGGTGATGGGCACCATGCTTGCATAGGTCCAAAGCAACATGATGGCACCCACATAAATGGGCATCGAGGTGAGCTGCTGTATCACTGCAGGCAAGTAGACCGGCACGCATGATGCAGGGAGTTAGCACTCACATCAATCACCTCGGTGAGAAAAAACATATATTTTTGATATTTTTGGCTGGCGCAGCTCAAGGGGCACTTTATCCAGGCTATGCCACATGCTTGACGCAGGTGCAAGCAAGCTGGAAGCACTGCGGGTGTGCAATGTACAATGTCAAGGCATAGCACGGCTACGACAGCAAGCACATTGAATTTGGACCCAGAAAACATTAAAAGCTACAGATGATTGAAACATTTGTCTGCAGCTCTAGGCATGTGCTCTTAATTAAAAGCTTGTTGGAGAATGTGACAACATAGTTCCAAGCTTAACCATGGAGCGCAGAGGTATTGTCATTTGACTGACATGCCTGGTTTATCAGCCTCTGGCAAGTTGGATCAAAAGCAATATTCAAGTCGGACGCTTGAAGGCACTCTGACTCACATGCATCACCGTGCTGCGCCTCATAGATTGCTCCATTCAAAAATCCAATCTGCACAGAGTGAGAGCAGGCAACTGAAGCTTCATGCCAAGTATCAGACTTCAGGGAAGGCTGCACGTACAAGTGCACTGGCATACAGCTCACATGCCCGGGCAAGCGGAAAATTGATTACCGGTAAACGAAGTCAAAGACAAAGACTGCCACCTTGTGCAGCATTTCGCTGAGCCAGATTGCATCCAAGCACCTGTTGTCGTACCCCCCTCCAGCCAGGACCCACCATAGCTAGCCTGCCATTGATGAGCTCAGGCGCAGGTCCATTAAACTTCATCGCATCTGCAATGTATGCAGGTACAAGCAGCAACGTGGGTGTTTTGTGTGACACACTTGCATGGATGCTCATGCAAGCACGAGGTGCTCTGATTGTTTCAGCCAATCTTGCCACGCTGGCAGGCACATTGCCTGGCTGCCTGGCACATTATCTGCACTTTTACACCACAAAGGCATCCATTTCATCATCAAGCTACCAGCTCAAGAGCAGCCCGCCTGTGGTCCCCTTGGCTCACCCCATAATGTGACTTTGTATGGTCTGGAGCTGCCGGAAGACGCTTGAGTTGTAATTCTGCTTGCTCTGTGAGTCTGTGTGAGGTGTGATACAGAAGGGCGCAGAGGAGTGGCAGGGAGTGGGCTGGTTGCAGGCTGAGCCACGAGGCTGTGCTGGGAGATTTTGCTACTGAGCATCCTGGAGGAGTGAGTTGATGGCTGTAGCGAGCGTCAAATATCTAACTTTTTATTTCTGTTATCGAATAATAGTCTTGTTGAGGTTGGCTCGGTCAGATTACGGTCAGATAATATATTATTTCTAGTCGGTCATGTTGCAATTGAAGCAGGGTTGCAGCCAACTAGCGGCGAGGAAACAAGCCCTGGGGCCCTTGCAATCAAGGACCGGATTGAGAGCAGCACCATCAGCTTTGGTGAGACTGCTACAGTGCTCCTAACTTGTTGGATGACATGCATATGTGGTGTCTGAGCAGTGCACCTATAGTTAACCATCACAGGGTGGCACACTTGGAAAGCTGCTGAGTCTGGCCCACCGCCACTCTGGTTTGGAAACGTAGGTTCCTGCAAGTCAGCAATGGCGGCAAATAGGGTGTGCTGAGCCAAGATCGTTGCTGGTCGCCAGGAGCCAGGGGCCCGGACAGGAGGAGGTGGGTGGGTGCTGCGGTCCCGTATTGTTTGCATTGTGGAAGACCCAGGACATAGCCCATCCACAGCAAGAAGCTGTTCAGTCATTGATGCATCTTGTTTATTATTTGTTGCCCAACTATCCTGTGCCACAGGAGCCGGTGTGGGTGCGCAGAGAGAAGGAGCGCGAGCTGCAGGTAGGAGCGGCCAGGGCAGGGGCATGCTGCACCCTATCTAAACACTTCATCTCGTGCTGAATACAGTATACTGGTCCAATTGAGTGAAGAAAGATGTGTCTGTTGCGGACAACCCCATCATGGCCGCATGCGTGCCCATGATCTGTTTGCCTCAACTGTACCGTCTCCAAGCACAAAGATGGAACATTTTCTTTTTGGATCAACTATTTTATTCTTGATGGATATGTAAATGCCTGAAATGTAAATATTTGCTTCTGATGACCTGGATTCAGGCTGCCCACAGACTAAACATGCCAGGCTTTCTGTTGCAACTGAGAGAGCGCAGTCGGCGTTGCGTTTGGCAGTGTTGATAAGCATGTCAGTCACAATTGCGCTTGAATGCACACAAGCTGCTGACAGTTTCAGCGAGCCAGGATTTTTGCTCCGGCTAACCTTGCGCAGTCTAGTCAGATCATCATATGCGTGTGATGACCAAGCTGCTTGCCTGCACCGGCCATCAACGGGGCCTTCTGTCCACTGCACTCCTGCCTGCCAGGCAGCTGAGGTTGCCAAGGGGGGCTTCAAGCTGCCATGGGGGCTGTGCCTGCTCTTCAGTGTGTTCACCACCATCGCCGCCACGGGCTCTATTTTTGAGTACGTTGACAAGAACCCTGTCTTTGGGGTGCTCCAGGTGTGTGCTCCACCTGAGCCCAGATGGAAACTCCACGTGCATGTTCCCTGCACGCCCATCTCCATGCGGACGCTTTCGGCGCTCTGCGCAAGCGTTGAGCATCAAGTGCTCGCTCTCCGCATGCTCCTCCGGGAGCGGCGATAGAGGCAAGCCGGGTGAGGTGCTGCTGGTGTGCACAATGGCACGCGAGCAACAGAGCTCTTGAGCGGCAGTGTAACCAAGCTGGCTGCAGGCCCCTGCCAGAGGCACTCCTCTGCCATCAAGGCAGCGAGTTGGGAGCGCCCTGGCTAAGAGGGTAGATTGCCATGCATGCCACCTGCGCATGTCGAGGGCTGCGCTACCTCTACATGGCGCCCTCTAGTTAGTACGCACTCTGCCATCAAGGCAGTGAGTTTAGAGAGCCCTGGCTTAGAGGGTAAATTGCCATGCATGCCACCTGTGCATGTTGAGCATGCATAGAATGCCGGTGCCGTGCTGGTGTGGGCTCATGGAATGCAGCCTGGCCAACCCTTTGACGACCCTGTGTGCTCACTCCTGCAGCCTGACAACCCACTTTGGGCCCCTATTTTGCTGTTCTTCTCCATCACTGGCTTTCCCACAGCAGGTGAGGGCGGCTGGGTTTGCGTGTGTATGCACATGCGTGCGCATGTGAGGGCGTACATGCTTGTCACTGTGGTGGGGTGGCTGGGTGGGCGGTGCAGAGTAGGCTCTCAATGCAGCAGCCTTGGGCACGCTGCGGACTGTGATGGGAGCAATGGCCGGGTCTCAAGTGTTCTTCCACTGCGTGGATGTTGGCAGGTTGAGATACACAAGTAGCACGCTCAGGTGCAGAACGCGTTGCAGATGGTTGCAGCCAAGATGGTGCCCGGTCCATTTTGTTTGAGGGGGGCCAACAGATGCAGGCGTATGGAACGGAGCTGTGGGTGTGGGTGTGGGTGTGG
>LFCJ01001142.1_pt1 | contig 18034 bp, 25 predicted proteins | sample 643141 | NCBI WGS metagenome assembly LFCJ01 (sample SAMN03766243, study PRJNA286221) | soda lake metagenome | biome: soda lake; feature: Kulunda steppe; material: water; isolation source: sample B1-Br-g2 brine of Lake Bitter-1 | place: Russia: Kulunda steppe | collected 2010-07
GAGGGGAGGGGGTGTGGATAGCAGCTGCAGTGGGGGTGGAAGTGGGGTGCGGCTGCTGCTGCTGCTGCCGCAGATGGGTTGCTCGCGCATCCTCTCGCCCAGGTTGGGCATGACATTGAGGACGGGGAGTAGCTGCAGGGGTGGTGAAGGGGTGGGCGCGCATCTGCAGCTGCTGTTAGTAACCTACTAGGTCTAAGGTGTAGTACTAAAAGACAGTATGTCTTACTTTATTCTGCTGTATTCTTCCATATTCTATTGCTTGTGTGCTCTCTCAGAGGAAAGTACTCGTTCATTTTCTTCCCTTTCTGCCTATTCTTTTCTATGGAGCCCTTGACCTTGGAGCTAAGCTGCCCTTGTTCAGCGGACACAGTCTTGAAACCTTCCTAACTTGCCCAATCGCTAAAATGATAACCCCCCTCTCTATTTGATGCGGTCAGTCGGTCCTGACACATTCCTTGATTGATTTTTCTTCAGTGCTGCGAGGCTCTAAAACTAATTTCCCCTTGTTTCCAGGGATTTTTCAAGGTAAACTTTTGTGGTGCTACTGTTAAAGACTCAATTTTTAACTGTTTTTTAAGCAGGCCAACAGTCGAACTACTTGACCGAGGCCTTATTCTTGTAACCTTGAAATCTTCAAGGTAGATAAGTTATCTATGGAGCCACCACTGGCACACAAAACTACTGTCAATCAGACTGGAGCTTTTTATCTCCCCCAAGCTTGTTCCGAGGATGTCAATTTTTTCCAGAGACAATTTGAAATTGATGATTCCTATCGTTTTATTTCATAGATTTGGAATGTTATCTGTATGGCTGGTGTTCACCAGCAACCTGAACAGTCAAACTACCTGGCTGAAGGTCAAATTTACTTGAAACTTTTCTATGGAGGCCCCTTATATTTTACATGCCTTGCCTAGTCAGAGTGTCTTGAGAAAGAAAATTACAACAAACTCTGCCATTTCATTTTGGACCATGAACTATTTTTTGGCTGGCGAAGACCAGCAACAAACCAACCAGCCTAACGACCTGGCTGGCGATTAAACCCTAACTTGTAAATTTGCCTGCCGCGGGGCGTGGGAAAAGAAAACTACAGGCAGGGTTAAGTATGCACAATTTCAGAGCAACCATAATCCTCAAACCTGGTGAATGGTAGGAAACTTATCAATTCAATGAGGTTCACAGGGAAGGAGCCTCTGCATATGCACCTCTCTCTTGCAACAGGAAGATGAGGCAGTTTCTGTGATGCTTTTCAACCTGGAGGCCAACTTTGAAAGCCTTGTTGTTCTATGTTGCCTGTTGCATGTTGCATAACACAAGCCAGCCCGTGGCATCTCCACTCTCACTCAGTCTGGAAGCGCCACAGAGAAGGCCACCATCAGCTCATGCTGCTGCTAACAGGGGTTGTTGCCAGCCAGCATAAGCACCGTGCCCCTGCACTGTTTCAACGCTAATGCATTGGCACTCCATCAGCACCTCAGGCACAATGCGAGCGATGGCGCTCCAGCAGAGCCCCACAGACAGACGCCGGTGCTCTTGTCCTGGACATGGGGGCGCCAACCATATGCTGATGGAGAGCAGCACCGCTAGACCTCCTCCTCAGGGCTCTGCTTGATTGAAGGCAGTGCTCCAGAGGGGCCTGAGCTTCAATGGCTCATGCCACTTGAAGCATGCTATCCAAACAAGCTGAAGACACCCAGGGCTACATTGCCGACAACCGTAATGCCCTGATCCATCACCTTCGCCCACCTCCTACTCTGTACACCTGCGAGTGCAAATATCGCATGACCGTCCTTAGCTGCAACAAAATGCAGCACAACCAAGAGGTGCAGGAAGGCAGCTGTGTACAGCATTTTGGCCACACGGCTTGAATGTCAGACATCAGAGATCAGACCCACAGCACAACACATGCGCAGTTGAAACAGGCCCAGGCCTGTGGTCGCAACTGCATGGGTTTGATGTATGGGCGGTTACTCATGTATGTGGAGGGATATATTCCAGACCAGGAAAGCGGTCCTCGTTGTCTTATATTCTCAAATGATAATAGCAGGCGAACAAAGGCACGAAGGCAAGTTAGCCCAGCATGCAGGCAACACACAAACATGTGACTTCAATGCGTGCAGCACTGATGCACAACAGGGATGTTGACACACTGCCCCCACTGCAGACCTCCCCATCCTTATCCCACACACAAGCACGCACACATGCAGCTCCTCTCCTCCTTCAACCTACTCAATGTTGCTCCAGCATAGGCTTGTCATGAGGTAATAGACAGCATAATCCTGTACCACATAGACTTACCACGACCACCTCACACGCGCGCTCATGCCCACTTTCAGCGGATCTCCCTCTCCGCAGCTCTTACACAAGCCCCATTAGCTCACCCACCCACCCATATGCACTATCCAATCCGGCGCACCTCCTCATTCCTGCCCTTCAGGACCTCCTCCCCTCGCCGGCGGTCCCTGTCGTCAAACAGCTTGCCGCTGGCGTCACCGTAGGTTGCGCGCACCGCATGGCTGACATCCTCGCGGGCGGTTGCCTTTTCCCTAAACACCTGCGTGTGCGCAGGTGTGTGCTGTGGTCGCTGAGGGCCTGTCCTCGTGCTCTTCCCTGAACACCTGCGTGCTCTTGTATGCAGGCATGCGCGCACGTGGGTGCCAAGGTGCAAAGCTGTGCGCATGGGTGCCAAGGTGCAAAGCTGTGTGCATGGGTGCCAAGGTGCAAAGCTGTGCGCATGGGTGGCGAGGTGCAAGGCTGTGCGCATGGGTGGCAAGGTGCAAGGCTGTGCGCATGGGTGGCGAGGTGCAAGGCTGTCCACACATGCACATCCAGACGGAACACGTGCACGCAACGAATGCTAGAGCGCAGCCAGACCAGCTGCACTCTGGCAGGTGACAGGGCGCTGTCAAGCAGCCTGGAGGCATTGCCATGCATGGCAGCGGTGTGAGGAGGATACAGGGCCCAGATTTGATCTCCCAAGGGGTGCAAAGCACCAAAATATTTGAGTGCACAGGCCAAGCTCCCCGTGGTGTGTGGCCATGAGCGTGAGACGCTACAGACAGCAAAAAATAAGGGATGGGATCTTGACGGTGCAGGAATTCCTTGGTCACTCGCAGGCTCGAGTGAAGAGGGTCAATCTTGCACATCTGTTGATTCACTGTCAGCAGTTCTACGTGCAGCCTCAAACACATTTCACCCATGCTTACTCCTCCCGTGCACACGGGCTCGGCATAGTCAATGCGTGCGCAGAGCCTGTCGCAGGCAGCCAAGGCGCCACGCCACGAAACTTCTGATCCCCCCAACAGGAAAAATTGCCCCTTCTGACCCTGCTTCCCAAACAGGTGATAAGCCCGTTCATCGGCCAAGGCGGCCATGGGACGTGCACCAACCTTCCTGAAGCCTGTTGGGCACAGCAGCCTGTTGGCCACACAGCTGCTCAGTTCAGGCTCAGGGCAGCGGTCCCCCTTGGCTACACCGCTGCTTGGCCCAAGCCCAGGGCAGGCTAGCGCCCTGCTTCAAACAGGTCGCGCAACCTGACACACGCACGCCAGCGGGCACACACATTCACATGGACGCACGAAGGCTCGCTAGTGCACATGTGAGCCCGCCCCTGCACCTACGCGATTGGGGCTCCTGATGGGAGCCAAGCTGTGCCTCTCCTGCACTGCCTAGTAGCATGGGGTTGCAGGAAGGGAAGGAAGCCAGGTGCTGCTGATTTCCTCTGGCCTTGCATACCCTGGCACCGTCCGTGCCATGCCCACACGCTGGCGGCTCCTTTCAGCTCATGTATCGCGCTCCCACCCACCTGGAATGCATATGCCACATCCTCCTTGCCCGTGCCCTGATGCACACCACACCACACCACACTTTCCTCACTTGCGCACACACAAACACACACAATGCATTGGCGTGCACTGGCGCACACCGCGCCACTCACGTCTCGCGCGTCTCGGCCTCCGCCTCTGTCGCTGTCCCGCTCGTCTCTATGCAACCGCCGGGGTGACCGTGAGCGCGATCGCCGCCGGCTAGAGCTGCGCTCCCGTTCTTTTACCCGCTCCCGCTCCCTGTCGCGCACACGGTCCCTGCGCATTCAGGCCAGCGCATGGTCGTGTGCACAGGTGCGGCAGCGCTTGGGGCGTACGCGCAGTCAGGGCAGCGCATGGGCGTGTGTGCACTCAATCCCCGCAGCATGGGAGGGTGCAGCCCCTGCACAGTCGGGATTGCCCATACCCTGGGATAATGCCAAAACCATGCCCATTTTCGGCCTCAGTTGCCTCAGTTTGGGAGGGTGCAGCCCCTGCACGGTCGGGGCAGCAAAAAGAGCGCGCACGCTCTCTTGTTGCTGCATGCTACAGGTGTGTCACCCCGTCTTGCAGCTGCAGTGCAGAACAGCTCCTTTCTGCCCTCTGCGACAAACAAGTTGCAAGGAGAATGATGCAGGGTAGGCGCGTGCTGAAGAAACGCACAGCGTGCATGGTGGGCAGGCGGGCCGTGTGCAGCAGGGGATGCCGTGTGCAGCGGGAGCACTTGCCACGGCCGTGTGCAACAGGACTCCTGTCATGGCCTGGGGGGAATTGGGGGGTGCTCCACCAAGATCAATCTTCCCGTGAAAGCGACAACTGGGGAGCTGCATCGGGCCAACCCCTGGGTGAGCCCTAGGCCCTAGCTTACTATGATGCTCCCAGCACCCGCCGACAACACAACACGTATGGCAGTGTGGGCATGCTGCCAGCACAGGGGCCTTTGGCCCTATCCCTCAGCACAGCAAGCAGACTGACCACTTAGGAGGGGTCTCGCGTCTGCAGACGCGTACGCGCCCAACAGCTGCACAAAGGCAGCACATGCGTGCGCAAGCAGCGCAAGCATGGGCGCCCGACAGCAAGTGCCCCCCTTTCTCCCCCCCAACCCCCCCCCCCAGTCCCTCTCCCTCCCTTCCCCTCTGCTGACTCACCCACCTTTCGTCTCTACTTCTGTCCGCGTCCCTGTCCCTGTAGTCACGGCCACCCCGGTCCCTGTCCCTGTCCCGGTCCCTGTCCCTGTCTCTATCTCTGTCGCGCTCGCGCTCCCTGTCCCTGTCTCTGCTGTAGTCCCGCCCCCCCCTGTCCCTGTCCCTGTCCCTGTCCCTGTCCCTGTCTTCCCTGCCCCCCCTGCTGCCGTACACATTGCTGGGCGAGCGCTCCCGCTCGCGCACGTGGGCTGTGCTGGGGCCTGGGGCTGCACCGGTGTTACTCTTGCCTGCGTGCAGGGCGGGCGGCGCGTGCTGGAGGGTCGGCACTGCCGCTGCAGTTTTAGCAGCCACGCCCATCAGTCATGACATGAATGAGGCCATTGTTTGCAGCCTCGCCCATCAGTCGTTACAAAATGAGGCCGCCGTTTGCAGCCACGCCCATCAATCTACATCAGCGCGTGCCCCGTAGGACATGCGCCCAGCTACGCATGCTGCAACAAGAGGTTGCACAACACGCATTGACACGGCACGAGCACTCAAATGTGCACCTGCACTTGTCCAAGCCTCTCATGCACAGCCCTCACACCCCCCCTGCACATCAGTGCCTCTCCCACGCACTGCCAACTGCCACAGCACTGCCAACTGCCACAGCACTGTCAACTGCCACGCACTGTCAACTGCCACGCACTGCCACAGCACTGCCAACTGCCAACTGCCACACCCCGCCCCCGCCCAATCCCCCTCTGCTCACGCCCATTGGCCCAAGGGCCGGGACAAGGCGCAGCAGCCAATGCCCCACCGCACCTGTGTGCGAGATGGCCGACGCGTAGCGGTCCTCGCGCGCGCCGGCTCGGTTGGGGGCGCGCTGGCCAAAGGCGACCGACAGCGATGCCTTGACGGAGGGTGGCCGCTTGTTGCCGTCATCCACGCCGCGGCGGTCCGGCCCGCCCTGGCCCGCGTTGCCCTGCAACGGCGCGAACGATCGCAGCGCCGGAGGCGTCAAAGGCGCTATACTGTTGTGAGCTCGCTGGCGCCCCTTGTCCTCAATGACCGGGGCAAGGTTAGGGCTCTGCTGGGACGAGACAGGGAACCCCGGTGACCTGCGGGAGCGTGTGCCCTCCCGCAGCACAGCGCGACTAAAGGGCAGGACCCCTGCACCAAGGCGGCAACAGCCTTCCATTCAAAGCAGTGTTTTGCCCTGTTCTCCTGGCGGCATGCGGCAGGCAGCTCCCCCCCCTTCCCTTAAGCCCTCTGCACGCACCGCACCGCACCTTGGGCTTGTGCGGCAAGCCACGGCGCTTAAGGTCCTCGATGATGTTGTCCATGACAGGCTTGGGGATGCGCGGGAAGATGGTCTCAAAGTAGTACTGTGCGGAAGGGAAGGGGGCACAGGCAGCAGCCGTGCGCGCGCGCGCGTCAGCACACCATCTGCTGCCATCAGTGTACATCAGGGTGCAGGTGCGCGGTCGGGGACAGGGGCAGGGAGGCGGGGGGCACGCTTGCACGTGCTGTGCTGCCTTGAGGACATGCACAGGTGGAAAGTGCAGGTGCGGATCTCGATGGCGACACAGCGCATGCTCAAGTGGGCCAAAGCCGAGCTCCTCAGACTCGCACAGGGGCTGGCAGCATGTGATGGGGGAGGTGCTATGTCATTGCTGGCGAGCCTCTGGGGTCGGCACACAGGGACCTGCGGGTACCTCACACAGAGGACTGCCTGGAGGGGCTGCATCGATGCATTGTCCTGTGTTTGCGAGCCAATGGCCGGCTCATCTGCACCGCGGCGCAAGTGCTGGCGCGGCGGGCGCTGTGTGGTGCGTGCGCCTGGAAGTGGCAGTGGACCTAGTGGTGCCCTCATTTCGTGCGCGGTATCAATCAACCACCTAGTTAGTGGGGCCCTCTGTTTCTGAGTGCGGTATCAACCTGGCTTGGAGCATCATGGCATCTGCGGGCCTCTGCCGGGGTGAAGGCCCGCTCCTCCCCGGCGTCGTACGCGCGCGCGCGCGCCCCTCAGCCGGCCTCTGCTCATCGCGCTGCGCTGTGCTGTGGGGCACAAGCAGCAGCAGTAGCAGCGGCGCACGCAGGGTGATGGGGCGCGATGCTCTGCTCCATGCCGTGCGTACCTAGCGGCGGCAGGGGCGTGCTGGGTGGGAGCAGCACAGGGGACAGCAAAGGGCGTGAGGCATAGGCATGGCAGCGAGGCTGGTCTGCGGATGCGGGCGGTGCGGAAGCGCACAGGGCATGCGCATGCGGACAGGAGCCTCAGGCACGCTCACGCGGCCCGCCCAACAGGCCCATACCCGCCAAGCACACATTTTCTCTGATTCCCCTTACGCACATGCCCTCCCTGCGCCAGCCTGGCGAGCGCGCACTTGCAAGAGCGTGCAATGCATGTGCAGACTGAGGGGCCCTCCTCATGCTCGTCCTTGCCAGGCCACCAACACACAAGCACACAGCGCACACGTGCGTGCACCACCACAGACCTGCTCCAAGACGATATCCCTCACAAACTCGCCCATCGTGACCTTGCCGCCTCCTGGGCTGGGCGCGAACTCCTGCCGCACACACACACACACACACACACAGAGGCAGGGGGTGCAGGGAGGGGCAGGGCGGGGGTCAACAGGAGGCGAGGTAGGCACTACCGGGCACTACCATATACAGGCAGATATTGAACAGCACGCAGGGCTTTGCTGGCTCCAAGTCTAAGCAGCCAGCGATGTCAACCACACGGTAGCAGGGGTGCGCGCATGCAGGCCAGCCAGGACCTGTACTGCGTGCGTCCTGCAGGGCACCTCAGACCTGGCCCTGACTAAGAAACTTGGCGGGGTAGGATCCGCTGCCAAGCATCACAGCGAGGGGTGCTTGCAAGCAGGCTCACCTCCTTGTCGGCAAGGAAAGGGCCAACCCATGCCAACAGCGTCTTTGGGTCAGCCACGTAGCGCAGGAACAGGAATCCGATCTGCATGTGCATCCAAGGGAGGAGATTTTATTGCAAGTCCATGATACAGTAGCAGCAGTAGGACAGCAACATGAACTGCAGTTAGATATTGAGTCTGTTTGTACGCCAGCAAGCACAATCGTACGCGCACATGTACACAACAACACGGGTATGAGTGTGAATAAAACGAGCACACGCGCACAACGACACCAACACCCTTCCATGCAAACAGAGGCACAAAGACTTGCATCCATGTGTGCACGCGCGATGCCAAGCATCCATGCACACCTGTGCACAGCACAGCATGAAGCAACATGAATGCATATTTGCTTCCGTGCACATCCGCCAACCCGCCCGCGCTGTGCTTAAGTGCAAGGCCTGGTCACAGAACACTCCTCAACACAACCTTGGTAAGAGCGGCACGCGTGCATGGGGCTGTGTGTGTGCCCCCCCCCCCAGCTTACAGGTGCCCTCCCTGCACTCACCGCCCGAATGTAAGGGGAGTCATGGTGGTTAATGGTTTCTTTGACCTGCTTGCTGCTGAGCTTTAGGGTGAAGAGGCGGTGCAGGAGGGAGAAGGCAGTGGAGGGGCCTCTGGCGTTGCCGCTCATCCACGGCTCCACGTCCTCAACGCACTCGTATATCTCGTCCACGACCTCCTCCCAACTGCGGCCAGTGTTTTTGGGCACGTGAGGAGTGAAACGAAACTCGCTAGGGGTGCAAAACTTCAGGGATACCCAAGGACTCGGCATTGCACGAATCCACCGGTGGAGCTTGCACTCACGTAGACATTTCCAGGCATGTCTTGTTATAGTAGTCAGAGTTCAGGATATTCGTCCTCAGCACCGTCTCCAAGCCAAACGTCGTGGTGTTGTTGTACTGGAAGGCCATCTTTCCTCTTTCCCTCTTTCTTGCCCCTCAGAGCGTATTCACTATGTCATTTTTCATTACTTTAATTTTCTTGAAGTCGCTTTTAAACAATTAAACATGGAGTGGTGGTCTAGTATTGCCAATAGCCAGTGGGCAAAGTAGGAAGGACTATGCTAAAGCATACTGAGGCCGCAAGGTTACAATCATCTCTGACCCCCTCTCTTCAGGAACACCCCATTCTTCCGGTTCATCGCTGTGGTTGCTGCGGTTGGAACGTCTGGCGAGCGCTTGCCCCATTGCCTGACAGGCCCCATCACCTACAACGCAACATAAGTCCGGTTGGGGATCTTAGAGCAAGGCAAGCACAACCAGCTGGATCAGTGACGTTCATGGCAAGAGTCGCGCAGGAAGTTTTGCATGAAGGTGAGGCATGGCTCAGCTGCACCTTCTGTGTGTGTTGGAGTCTCAGATCCCCGGCTAAGCAAGTGTGCTGCCCCCTGTAAGGGGTAGTGATTAAGGTTGGGCGGTGCTGTATCTCGGCCAGCGGACGTGCCTTGGCCAGCGGCCTAGGCCAGCATTGTAATCTAACAAACTAATCTTGGCCAGCAGCAGCGCTCACTAACTCCCTAGCTAAGCTGGAGACCTCTCGCGACCCACCTTTGCCACCAGCTCCTCTCCCATGAGCATATCAGCAGGCAGCTTGCTGTCCTCTGCGCCCTCCCGCTCCTCAACCGGGGCTTGGGACCCCACCTAGAAAGAATGGGCAGGATTTGGAAGGCAGTGAAACAGAAAGCACCGCAAGCTTGACACTGGGAGGCGCACCAAGCAGGGAGCTGCAACAATTGCTACGCATTGCCGATTCGTGATAACACCCTAGGAGCAAACACACACACTTTCTTTGGCAAGCCTACATGGCAGCCGTTTCAAGCATTGCCTTGTAGGCTGCGAGACAGAATGCCTATAGCATATGCTACCTCTGGGCCCTGAGCCATGCAGCCTGATCGCTGTCTGGTTTCTGCTGCCCCTGCCATCCTGGAACCAAGCCAGATGCCGGACCAGGTCTCCTGAAGCCTGGTGCCGATAACGCGGGTCACAAGGCAAGCACGCAAGTTGTCTTGCGCATTCCAGGGGGCCCCACACCTCGATCGTGCTGTGCCCCTCATGGGACGAAGACCCGGGCCCTGCCTTAGTGTAGCCTCCCAGTGCACCGTAGCCCCCTGCAGCTGACGCGGATGCGGCCATGGGGGCTCGACCTCCGCTCGCTCGCAGGCCGCCGCTGCCGCCGCTGTGCGCAGCCATGGGCTGCGGCCACGACGCGTTCATGGCTGCGCTGGAGCTGCTCAGCCGGGCAGTGATGACCTGCACAGGGAAGTGGGGAAGCAGCGACTGCAGCTGTTCAAGCGAGCAAGCCGCGGGCGCTTTGGCACACCTGGGCGTGCCCACGCTTTGGGATGCCCTGCCATGCAATCGTCTGCTTGTACGCAAGACGCACACACCCATCAGTGCGCTCGCATGTGCATGGGGATGCCTGGCCACATGATCACCCACTTGCACTGCACACAAGCTACATGCAAACAAGGACAAGCACACGTACATACACACAGTCAACGTGTGGAAGGCAAGGAAGGTGCAGCCCAAGCACTGCGCGGCCGGTGCGCTCCTTGGCTACAAGGGCACAGCTCCTGGGTGCTGGCAGGGCAGTGCCCCGGGGAAAGGCTGCTGATGTGCGCTGCAGCGGCAAGTGGGGTGGCGCGCTGCGCGAGGATGGGAGCCTGGAAGCGCGTGTACCTGCGAGCCAGTCGCCTGTGCACCGTCCTCTGCCACTGTGGCAAGCGCGTGCGGGCTGCGGGAGGCGGGCGCCGGCGCAGCGGGCGCGGCGACGGTGGAGCCCACTTGCGAGGAGGATGTTGGCGCATGTTGCGAGTATGTGTAGGGGTAGTTGGGGGAGTTGGGGTAGGTGGCCACGTGGGTGTTGGCATGCGATAGCCCAGGGCCCGGCACCAGCTGCTGGGACATGGGCGTGCAGGCGGCGTGGTTCCGGCGTGCGTATTTGGGGATGGGGGGGAGCACCACGCTGCTGGCTGGGTTTGAAGGGGCTGCGAAGCATGCGAGCACAGTGGAGTGTGTAGGCGGGGCGTTCCTGGCACCAGGGGAGGGCGGTGTGCCTGTGACGCTCCTCTTTTTGGTGTTAACAGTAGGCAACAGCAAGGCAAGTAGTGCATGTATGCAACCCTTTTTGTCTCGCCAAGTGAGAGAGCACTTGATGGGCAACTGCACACCTAACACAGGGTGTGCATAGGAAAAAGGAGCAGCAGCCAGGAGAGTCAAGACACTGAAGGCTAGTCCTGTTGTGGGTGTCTCCAATGATGTTGGTGCAGCGGCAACCTGAGCGACTTCTTGGCCAGTGTTCCAAAGCTGCCCGGCCTCCCCTGTACGCCAAGCGGTGCATGTGTGCCACCAGGCCCTATCAACTTTAGAAAAGGTCGGCATCCTACCTGCTGCACTGCCAGGCATGGGCTGGCCAGCAGCTGCAGACGCAACTCGCATCCTACCTGCTGCACTGCCAGGCCTGCTACCTGCTGCACTGCCACGGCATCCTACCTGCTGCACTGCCAGGCATGGGCTGGCCAGCAGCTGCAGACGCAACTCGCACATGCAGGCGCTCCAACAGGTGCGCCAGCAGCTGCTCGCGCTGCTCCAGTGTGAGGTCCTCTAAGCGACCTACATGGCAGGCCAGAGGGCTGCTCATGACAAAAGCCGTGTGACTGGTTTCCATTAAAATGCTTGTGGCACCTGCGTAACTGCGACAGCAGCGCAAGGGAGCTGGTGCACATGAGCAAGGGATGCTCATGTCCAGCATGTCTTGCGCAAGTGCATGTGCAAGAAAGAAAAGAAGAGAAACACTTCACAGGCGGTAAACCCTGTTGCGCGCGCACATGGGTTGTGAATGTATGGCCTGACACATACCATGTCAAGTCGCAAGCAAACTCCTGTACAGGCTTGTCAGGACCTGCCGAACCATTTTAAACTACAACTCTCACATGCTGGGCCACCTGAGACCAGCACAACCAAGGCAGCCCTTGTGCACAAACCTGGAAGCACAAAAATATCGGCCTGGGCCTGCGAGGTTGGTGTTTCAATCAGGGGGCCAATCACTGACGATGGTCCCGCAGATGAGGACACTGAGTCATTCCTTGAAAGACTGTGGTGGTGATGCTTGTGTTGGGTAGGCTGTGAGGGCTGGTCTGCGTCGCTGTGGCCTGATTGCATCGATGGAGACTGCTTGCTCCGGATATCCTCCATGCACTGCATAGGAGCATGGCAATGGCAGAAGAAATGCTCATGGCCATCTTGTACATGGTGCATGTGCGTGAACACACAAATTTATTTGTTTGCCTCCTGTGTGTTTGCTTGCCCAAGTGTTTGTTTGTTTGTTTTCCTGACGGTCCGTCTATTTGTCAGTATGATTGTGTGTGTTTATGCGTGTGTGCATGCATGTGTGCGTGCGTGCACACCTCTACATGCGTACATATAATGCGCGCAGTCGCTACACAGAAATGCTCATGCATGCCATTTCAACAGATAACTCAGCATTTTGCCAGCTGATCTGGAAAAGCAAAACTGGCATTCAGGCCAGAATGAACATACGTGTAGGAGTTAGCGTAAAGCGCCAGAGATGGAACGCAATAATGCGCTATGCTTCAGGCGCTTTACATGCTGGATTCCCTCCTCAGCAGCCTGGATGTCATCAAATTCAAAATTTGGATGGGATATGGTGTATGCACCCCCCTCGCAAAAAGTGAAATGGAAATTTGCATCTTGTCACGTGTTATGGCGTCGTGAGGTCCAATAAAGTGTTGTATTAGGCGCACCTGTGCCTACCATGAAGGGCCATGCACACAAACAATCCTCTCTGCACCCCACCACCTCCATTTTGGCAGCTATTTACCTGGATGGGTTTCCCACACTTGTTGATGCATGAGTAAATGCGTCACAGCTTGTCTGGGCATGTGTTTGTGCCCATAGCACTGCCCATGGCACTACTATGGGCACAACCAGCTCAGCACAAACAGCTCAGCAGTAGTAGGGCCAGCATACAGCGCAATATGGACAAATCAAAGCGCGATAACGCTATAATGCACTATATTTAGGTGCATATGTATGCCGGATCCCCCCCCACTAACCCAAATTTCATCATTAACTTGGGATATGGTACATGCACCCCCCTTGCAAAGATGGAGATTAAGGTTTTCATCTTGTCCCATTTTATGGCGTCGTAACGTCCAATGTGGTGCTACATTTGGTGCACCTGTGCATCAGTACGGGTCAGGTGCCCCATGCACAACATCCTCTCTGCATCCCTGTACCTCCATTTTGGCAGCGTTCTATATGGATGGGTTACCCACACTTGTTGCTGATGTGAACATATGTGTCACAGCTTGTTTGGGCAAGTGTTTGTGCCCATAGTACAGCCGCGTGCTTGTGAGCTCATGTGCAGCATGCCAGTGTGGCTTGTGTGTGCTTCTGGGATATGTGCATTGATGATAAGTGAGGCAAAGAGTTGCTTCAGTGAAGAGAAAGGGAGAGCTGTGCCGACAAGGTTGCGCCACTTATGATGCCATGCTCAAGCTGCACTTTGCTGTTCCTGGCGCTGCTTGCACCCATTCCTTGGCCTTGAGCTCCAACAACTGCAGCCCGCCAAGGCATTGTGCTGCTTGCCCAGCCTGCTTACCAAAGCAGCAGACATGACTGATTTGGCACACATTGGAACTGCCTAGGGCACCCCGGCCAGACGCAGGTTTCTTCCTCATACATTAAACATCGATGCAGACTACCTCGTCACTTACATGGGGAGCCCAAAACGAGCGAATCATCTGGATCCAATCTAGCACATGCTAAATCCTGAAAAAGGTTAAGCGTTTTTACAGAATAATGTTGCGCAACTAGCGTTCTACATAGCATATGCCATGTAGCGCTTTAAGCCGTCGTTAATCCCTCCATACTTGCCATGTTGCCAAGGTGTCTGCTCAAGATATATAATGACAGCAACTTTGAGCAAGGCTTGTACACCTTCTGATTACGTAGGTCATTGCCAGGGGGGTATATCAAAGGCCAATGAAGGGTATGTTCGTTGCATATCCCCTGTAGTCTTTGAAAGGACCTTCCAATTTAAGTGTCATAAGATGAAATACCTCTCTTTAAAAAGACAGTAAACAGTTTTCCAATGCTTGCAGCTGAACGTGTTAGAACATAAGAAAGCCAAATCCAGAATTTGCCTGTATGATCCCCACCCTGCAGGTATTTGCTGCACTTAATTTTTGGGTTGCCCTGAGTGCATGAAAAGGTGTGGGACAGGGGCCTTTTCTTGCCTGCAAAAGAGCCTTGACCTCAATCATAGTGTTGGACATTTCATACAAGAGAAAGCAAGGACCAACCTGAACCAGAAACTGAGCAGTACTGTCATATGCATTGTACAGCTGCTCATACTCGGCAGTTTTTGCTGCAAGCTGATTTTGAACCTGCAAGAAAATTGACAGGGCAGATGCAGGGGGTACAAAGTGTGGTGTTGCATCTGAAACAGTTCCAAGACAGAAATATGCAGAGAACAGGCCTTGATAATAAATCACTGATTTCTAACAAGGAGAGGCAAGTAAGGATAGCACTGTTCACAGACACTAGCTTCTCATTGCCTTTCTTTTGCTTGTCCGTGGCTGATTGATATTTTGCTATTAGCGGCCACCAATGCCATTCCAGCACAAATACATAGGCCTACAGGGCATCAACTCAATGCACACCTCTTGTTTATGATGTTGCTGCTCCTCCAGCTGTAGGTGTAAGAGGGACAGCTGCGACTCCATTTCAGATGCCTGGTCTTCCAAGCTCTACAACCAAAGGCAATGCATCCCATCATAATGTAACAACTCATAATGTAATAGCCCTTATCACTTGCTTTAGAGAGTCATGGGCTCTGCTGGTTCAGTTTATACCACAAAGGATGCATGGATGTGCTGCAACGTGCACAGATTGCCTGGGTTGCTGGCAGGTGTATCTTACCATATGCACCACAAGGCCCAACAACTGCATGCTGCCTGGATCACAAAGCTTGAACCTAAATATCCACGAGGACGACTCAAGAGTGGCAACAGCAACAATATACCATTCTTTGATCTCTCAAAGGGTCGCATGCCTTCAACAATCATAAACAAAAATGTGTTCTTCAAGAGCTCGCAGTGCATGTGCACAAGCTAGCACCCACCTTGACGACAGAACCGCTTGACTCTTGAACTGCACCTTGTTCATCCAGCTTAGCCAACTGCATTCAAATAATGAGCAAATCATATGTGTCTCTTTTTCACATGCCTCAGCTACGCGGACTATGACCACTTATCATGGCATACAGGATACGCACTTAGCATTTTCCCCATCATGTTAAGCAGGAGACGCAAGGAGATGTAATGCAGGTCCAACTTGCATACAATACAAGGAAGAAGCCACCCAACACAGTGCAAGGTAGCGTGCTCAACGTGCGCAGCAGTCAAGTTGATTGGAGGCTATGTTTGCCCCATGGTATGCAGCTCTAGATTTCCATGATAACATTAAACCCTGAATCAGCTTCTGGCTCAATATTACCTGAGGGCACATTCCTCTTCATGCAAACTGTCAATATTCTGTTAAGTGGAGGCTCATACACACATTCAGGCTCCATGCGTGAACATGGTGTGTCAGGTTCTGTACGCACGCGTGCGCGCACTCACACATACGTACATCGGCTTCCAGCTTGGTACGCCCAATAGGTGCTTGTGCGAAAGGCATAGCAAGCTTAGCAGCGTATAAGCTGAATATCCAAATCATTTAAGTCAAATGTTTAACCCACCAAGCCCTTGATAGTCCTCTGGTAGACATTGTTGCGGCGGGCCAATTCTTCTTCTGTCTGCTTGGACAGGCCAAGTTGGCGTCTGAGATCAGCGTTTTCATCCACCAATACCTATGTTCAAAAGGAGAAAACTCCTTTGCTCAAATGATTTTTAACCTAAGATATCTGTGAGTAGTTTGCACTGTCTGCTCGCTCTGAGTTTAGGCTGTGTAAACACCTTTTGAAAGAGCATGCAAGGGAGGCACTTGTTCATCACAGCATCATGGACACATTTACTAGGTCCAGCAGCTGACCATGATGTGGACACCAGGATTCCTGCAGCTACTAACCCTAATTAGCATGCACATCAAGTAATAAGCAAAGACCTTACCGTGTTCTTGCTCAACAGCTTCTCCGTCTGCCGGCTTTGGTAGCTCAGCTCCACACTCATCTGTTCATTTTCCATGATGGTCCGCTTAGTTGTCATCTCTAGCTGGTTGTCTACATAAGCAGCCATGCAGCAGAGGATGCAGCAAAAGTACAAGTCATAAAATATTTTTTGGGGGGAGGGTGTGAATGTGTACCTACACATGTATGTTACATAAATAATTAAAAATGCACTGTACGTGAATACGTTTACTGTGTATACAAATACATTCAGCGCATTTACAACACCTGGTCAGATTCAACTTCCATGGTCGGATTTAAAGACCGGGTTCAAATTCAGCGCTTTACCTGGTTAAGCAGCAGCAGCAGCAGTAGCAGCAGGCTTTACAGCTTCTACACATGAGCAGCAGTCTGATGAGGTGACAAGCAGGCAGCAGAGCGGGTAGCCCATGCAATTAGGCTGGCAGGGGGGGAAGGAGCGAGGGATGCAGTCTAAGCAGAGTTTGGGCGGCTGCAATTTGGGCTGTGCCCCTGAGCCTTGCTTATGTGTGGGGAGCGCTCAATAAGCACACCAGGCTTGAGGGTCGGCGTGTGATAGTCTGTGCAGACTTTTGGAATGCTTTTCGGCTGATTCACCCATTCTTCCCCCTCATGGCCGCATCAGCTGGGCGGCTGCTTGGCGCCCATGTCACCAGCTGCTCTCTGAGTGCAACTGGTCGCTCTTTGGAAACATTTTCAGCAAGACCAAGAATTGTTTGGCCTTGGAGCGGGCAAAGAAGCTGTCTTATATCCGCAGCAACAGCAACAGCAGGCGCACAGGGGCAGATGATGAGGTTGCTCTGTCCCTTGCAGACATAGCACTTGAGGATGAGCAAGAGCTGGAGGAGTGGGCTGAGAAAGAGGGGGTGTCAGTGACGTGCAGGAAGTAGAATGAGACTTCGACCTATAACATCTGTTTGCACAAGGCTGCTCAGCACTTCTGGGTACTCTACCATGACTTGATGCTGCACTTGGTTCTTTTCAACTTCGACAGGCCACTACTTTCTGTCGACGATCATTTTTATAAGAGTAGTTGGTTGTGCACTCCTTGCTCTTTGAGAGCTACGTAATGAACCCCTTGGGGGTCTGATTGGGGGGTTGGAATTTCTGGTATGTAAGGTTTCTATGATGTACGGGATATGTAAGGGGAACATACATGGTAGTTAAGTAAAAAGCAAATTCCATGTACGGTTTCCAGCAACCCACTGTAAATACATATTTCTATACATTAATTGCATTAATTGTGGGTATCATATGAATATCATACAAATATACATGCATTATGCACAAACTAGAATTGCCCGAATTGGGAGCTGAAAATGCATTTATTCCTTCCTGAATACGGTATGTACATGCCAGAAATAAGGACCATATTGCTCTTTGGGTAATCGCGAGAGATATGATAGTTCTTGGGGGTCTCAATGCTATGAAATCCGATTATAAATGAATTTAAGCATTTTTGGAATTTTAGAAAGGCCTTGCAAATTATCAGAGGGTGTTATTTGAGCAAAAGTCCGGGCATGCTCCTTTTTTGATATAAATTGTATCATTATCGTATAACTAGGCTACTGGCAGAATTTGGGGTGAAATGGACGCCCCTGGTGGCCTGGGTGGGTGCTCAGCCTCTGTTTTTGGCCTATTTAGTAGGGTTGCTGGAAACCGTGTATGGAAATTTCTTATAACTTATATACCGTATATATACCTCGTATATACCCCGTATACCGTAGAAACCGTATATACCCAAAATCCCATCCCCCCCGATCAGACCCCCAGGGGCGTCATTGCGTAGCTCTTGAAGAGCAGGGAGCGCACAACTAATTTCTTTTTCCAATAGAAGAGTCCACAGAAAGTAGTGGCCTGTCAAAGGTTGAAAAAAACCAAGTGCAGCATCAACTCATGGTTGCATACCCTAAAGTGCTAAGCAGCCCTGTGCAAACAATTGTTGTTAGGTCAAAGTCTCATTCTACTTCCAGCACATTTCTGACAAGCTCTCCTTCTCAAC
>LFCJ01001144.1_pt1 | contig 18029 bp, 36 predicted proteins | sample 643141 | NCBI WGS metagenome assembly LFCJ01 (sample SAMN03766243, study PRJNA286221) | soda lake metagenome | biome: soda lake; feature: Kulunda steppe; material: water; isolation source: sample B1-Br-g2 brine of Lake Bitter-1 | place: Russia: Kulunda steppe | collected 2010-07
CCCTCAGTCCTTGGCATGCCCCCTCAGTCCTTGGCATGCCCCCTCAGTCCTTGGCATGCCCCCTCAGTCCTTGGCATGCCCCCTCAGTCCTTGGCATGCCCCCTCAGTCCTTGGCATATGCCCCCATGCGCCTGTGCCCAGAGGGCAGCTTTGCAGCAGCAGCCCAACCGGAGTGGCATATGCACTCCTATCACCTCGATTTCTCAGAGCACAAGCCAAAGCATGATCTAAGGTCTATCTTGTGGAACACACATATGCGCACACACACACAGATGCACACAAGCCAGCGTGTCCGAACAGAGCCTCTATGCAAGAGTGATGGGGCCACAAGCGCCACAGCTAGTGCAAAGAGTGATGGGGCCACAAGTGCCACAGCTAGTGCATGCACACCCACCTCCACCCTGCCTATGCAAGAGTGATGGGGCCACAAATGCCACAGCTAGTGCATGCACACCCACCTCCACCCTACCCAGCCCATCAAAGTCCTCAGCCTCTCCAATGATGGGCCTCCGGTAGTTGTTGGACAGGGCGCGGCGAGCAAACTCCTGCTGGAACCTGCGCAAAGCCCAATGATGAGTTAGCCCGGGGCTGGAATGTAGAGAAGAAGGCAAGCCTGCTGGGAGATTGAGCAAGCTTGAGTATGGATAACAGCACATGGCAACCAGATAAATGAAATAAGCACGGAATGAGGATGGAATGAGCATGGAATGAGCAGGAAGAACAGCGCATGGTAAGCAGATTTTTGGAAGACACGCCCTGGTTATCCTCAGACGTGCATATGAAGGATAAACGGGCCCTGGGAAGCTTCCAACATGCACCAGGACGGAAGACAATCCCTGGAGAGCCTCCACCGTGCATATGAACTGAAGACAAGCCCTGGGCAGCCTCCAAAGTGCACATGAACGGATGACAAGCCCTGGGCAGCCTCCAACATGCATATGAACTGAAGACAAGCCCTGGGCAGCCTCCAAAGTGCACATGAACGGATGACATGCCCTGGGTAGCCTTCAGCGTGCTTGGTGTGAATGCCCGCACAGTGTTAAAAGGACATGGGGGGAGTGAGTGCGCGGACAATTGCGAGACAGTGTGCAGGCACAAAGGGTGGAGCGAGTGCGCAGGCATTAAGATGTGAGGCAGCGCGCAGGCACAAAAAGGTGTGAGGCAGTGCTCAAGCACAAAGTTGTGCGACAGTGCGCAGGCACAAAGAGGGGAGTCTGTGCACAGACACAAATGACATGGGGATATGGGGGGAGTGAGTGCGCAGACAAGGAACAGGTCAAAGTGAGAGGAAGCAGCGGCACCAGCATGAGAGAGCCCCGTGCACGCAAAACGGTAACAAGCGCATGGCTGAAGTTAAGGAGGGTGTCTAGGTCATTATGAACCATTCATGCCTCACAGGAAATAAACTCCTGGTCAAGAAGGGGGGATTGTCAATCCGCATGACAGCTTGAGACATCTTTAAGAACAAAGCATGCCACTTTCGCTTGAACTCACCTGCCCAAAGGTGCATCATCCACCCGGAGCCGGCGCTCCTCCTCAATAACTTTCTTCTCAGCGTACAAACCACGGAAGACAGGAGCCCTGTGCAACCGCACATGTTTTGAATTGGAGGTCCATGCACAGAGACCAGCGACCACTACATTGACTGAGAAAGTATGATGAGACTGTGTGCACACGTGGACAATTATTCCAAGGCAGCTCGTCAAGAGGCCCTGCACACAATCAGAAAAAGCTTTGGTATCACAGCAGGATGAAGTTCGGGCGCTTGAACAACTCTTTACACATACCAATGGCACCAGGTGGCACATTGCTGTTGCTCCAAACAACCAGCTAACAGTGTTGTCAATGCAAGATGTATGTAGGTACATAGATACATGCGCACATAGTACGTACATACGCACTGCACTTACATGCCTTGACATAAATTCATGTGAAGGTATAGTCTTTGACTGAAAGAGCCTACCTGAACTCACCTGAAGCGCTCCGACTCCAATGCAAACCAAAGCTCAAGCTTGTTGGATGGCAGGGAGCAGAAGTAGCGTGTCTGGTCTTGAGATGTGCTTGCATTCAAGCCCACAGCCCCCTGCAAGGCACTCGAGCCCCACGCAAGCGGGTACCAACGGCAACATAAGGACCACAGGCTAATAAAATTTAACAACAAACACATTGACGGCTGGAATGACTGGGAAGGTCACTAATGACTGGGAAGGTAGAGTGCAGATACTTTCAATGCAAAGCTTACCTCGCGCTGCAACAATGCACCATATGCATTTGGGATGACCAGCTCGTCTGCTCGACTCTGCAGCACACAACAGGGGGCCACAAAGAGGGAGAGGCCAGCTTGCTTGCTTCAAAAAGACAGATTATGCGCACAAAGCATTTCCTGGTTTGAGCTGTTTTTGCATGAGGCTTTTGCAAGTCCTCATGCACCGCTGGTGGAACGGCCACTTGAGGTGCGCTAAAGCTTCTCAATTTGCATCGACCTTAATTCCTTCACTGAAATTTGTGCCTCACCTGCAGACCGGCTAGTTGCTCCTCGAGCCTCTTCACCTCAGAGGCCGCAAAGGCTGAGCCGTATGCTTTGTATCTTGCCTTTGCGTCACGCAGGGAGAAGAACACTGCAGGTGGATGTGCAGGGGTGTGCAAAATTAGGTGGGGCACATAGGATTAGATGGGACGCGCATGGCAAGGATTTTGGGGCATTGGAGAACATGCATGGGAGGTGCACAGCGCGTTTCCAAGTAGGCAGCTCCAAAAGTTGCGTCGACACCAAAGCAGGATACCCAGCAGGGTGCACCTGAAGCCCTGGGTATGCCATGAAATCCACGAGGCTGGCAGCACAATAAACTCATATGTTACATCAAACGTACAACACTTAGAACCATGCAGCTCCCAACTGCACCTGTTGGCTTGTGCAAGCGAGGTATTTGCGATTCAACATGAGGCTTGATGCGCAAACCCTGCACTGCCATCCTACCCCTTACCCCTTCTGACCTTGGAGGTGCCCACCCATAAGCATGCATCCTCTTACGCCAGGCACAGCTCAACAAGCAGCTCTCATGCCCAAAGCATGACAGCTCAGCACCCGCCATGTTGAGCAAACTGCTCTGAGCAAGATCACAGGCGTACTATTACACGCATCGACCAAGATCATTTAGCTCAGTCACACAGCCCCAACGGCATGGCTCACACTTGACTCAACATTCATTCCAGGCAGGACTGTTCAAGCGATGTGAACACCTTGTCATCACAATCAACAGGTTGGCGCATTACCCACCCTCGTCCTGCGCATCCAGCAGCGGCCCCTCCTTCTTCCAGTCCTTGCCACCCACACGCCTCGTACCTTTGAATGCCATGTGTTCAAGCAAGTGCGCAAGCCCTGCGCATCCATTTGATGTGAGCCTGTCTAACTTCAGGGCAGGCAAGTTATTTCTGTGCGTGAATAGTTTATCAGCACGTTCCAAGCCATTAGAACAATGTGCGGTCTTGCGACTGGACTGGCTTTGCTCACAGCATGGACCTGCCAAAACAAAGCTCCTGCGGACATTCCAGGCAAGGTAACATGAAGCAGACAGTTGCCTTCAAAAAAAGGAGGTCAAAATTTAAGCATCAGGGACATGGTTCATGTCTTGCTCCTAGAACTGAGAGTCTGAAGGCGGTAGTTCCTCCGCTCCTCTGCCCGCTTGTGTTCAGGAGCTGGCTTATCATTAGTTTCAAGCCAAAAAAAAATCTTCAAAATATTTTGGCCTGATCACGCTACTCATGACACTTTCCCAAGTCAAATCTGCCAATGTACCTGTGCGCCCGTCTTCCTCATCGAAGGCTCCCACGTCAGCATACCTGCACAAATAGATGCAGAACAGGGGGTCAAACATATGAGTACGATTATGGTTGCTTATGATTGCCATCAAGCTTATGATTGCCATCAAGCTTGATGTTTTTGGCAACCTTGTATGTTGCCCACCCACTCACACATGGCAAGAAACTGTTGGCGCCTCATGGCGTTCCAGTACAATGAAATGCAATCCGTTCTCCAATGTGAACTCTGAAACCTGTAAAGGAATCCAAGGGGTATTGGTGACACGTGTGCATATACATTCTCCCCACAACACCTTGATAGCCAGACATCAACTATCCCCACTTGACACCTTGTCTTGAAATGGAGCGCCAGATTGAAGCCTAGTACGTGATCCTGAGGGCATCTCTAGGGCTAAAGATGAGGGAGGAAGTAAAACAAACGGAAGTACAAATGTCCCTTGCAACAACTCTCGCCTTGTGGCCTGAACACATACTCCTATCCTGCTGCTGCTTATAGGCTTAATGCTACGGAAAGATCTTTTTGGAAAGCAGAATAGCCGATGCTGTCCAGGCTGAGATGTTGCATCTGGATGCAAACTAGAGGAATGGGGCCTCATCGTATCTCAAAGATTTCAACGATTTGCCAAAAGACTATTTTAAAAACTATTAGTATGCAGAAATCTAATCTCAAGCTCCATTGCAGCATTTTCACTCCTTGACTGTAGGCATTCTCCATTCTCATTCTCGCATCATACTTGAAAACATTTAAGAAGTTTTTAATCTTGAAATGGACAGGCGTGCAAAGCTTGTGGTTGGTGCTTACATGCGTCCAAACTGCGCCTCCTTCTCTTCCTTGGCCAATCAGCCTAACCTTGTTAGCGGTTAACCCTAACTTGTAACTTGTAACTTCTCGTCCTTGGTAGCTTTCCCACGGACGCATTAAGACCCCCTTGGGAAAAAAACTGGAAGACCTGTCTAGTCTTTGTTATAGAGAGGCGGGTATCTGAATTCCAAAATCAAAGATGTTCAATAACTGTATTTTCAAGAACAACAACGAGGATTTGACAAGCAAGATCACTGTGTCCAGGTTGTGTCAAAATGTTTCCTCCGCGCCAATACCACAGCAGCGCTACTAGCCGAGTCGGACACTAGTAGTGTCTAAGGCTCGTCCTGGCATACTGTCACCAGCTCCCTCCTCGTCCGCCCCCACTCGAACCACCCCCACGGCTTGACCCTCCTCCAAACCCGGATCGCATGCCTGAGGACCCATGTGATTCAAGCTGGGCCCGCACTGCCGGGTCACGCAGCTGGAAGTCTCGGAGCACTGAGGCTGACAGCTCCCGGCCTGGGAAGCAAGGCAACGGGAAATGTCAATCAGCTTAGCTGCTGCCGCATACTCAGTGGTTGGATTTTCGTGTGCCACAGCAATCAATAACCTACATGCTCTTCCAAGCGGTAGTTGTTGTTCACGATAAAACAGGAAGCAGCTCCTGTTGATTAGTACCTTTGGAGTGCAATATGGGAGATGTCTTAGGAGGACATCAGTGTGTCCACATCACCACATCCATTGGTTCGTTCCTGGAATTACTCTCACGCCCTATGCTCACAGTCGATGCATCATTACTGAAGAGTGTCATCGTGATGATGACATTGATGCCGTGTCATGCCTGCAATGCCATTATAATCATCATGCTCATGATGCCGCGCGCCCTCGCTCCATCCTCACTATCACCTTCCTGCCAGCTGTGCCAAGCACCATGCTCTCATCATGTATGGCGTGCTCACCATCACCCTCACCCTCACTATCACCTACATGCTCATTGATACCATGTTCAGTACGCTCAAGTTCACCCCCTTGCTCTCATCACGCCAAGCAACATGCCCTTGTCATGCCTGGTGCGCTAAAATTAATCTCAGGCTACCCCCAGCACTCCAAGCGAGCACAAAATAGGCCAATCAACCTAACACAAAGTCGCCTTTTCAAGTTCTGGCTGCCAGTAGCGTCAAGAGGTAACGAGCGTGACACCTATGCCCTACGCCTCTGCTGCCTGCAGCACAGCCTTCACCTGATGCGATGTCGCTGCCCCATGCGTTGGCCATCTGTGGGGTGACATACTCTGGGTAGCGCTGGCGTAGCGCTTGCAGCCTGAACATCAGGTCCTGCCGGTACAGCTCACGCTGCTGCGGGGTGATAGGGGCACATGAGTCCTTGTCCATGGACACAGCTCAAGCTTGCTCCACATGACATGACATAACATGGCACAGAGGAGGTAAGGAATATCCCTGCCGTCCCAACATTAAAAGGCATGCCTAAAAATTTGCGCTGTGCATATTTGTAAGTTGTGCACAGCTTGCAAGTCTGAAGGTGTTGCTAGGCTGGAGTGACACATGATGCACGCTTGACATCTGAAGTTCACCTTACAAGAGATCTCAAGCACTCCCACAATTCTATGTGCTTGCAAGGGTGCCCAAATCAATCTCAGGTGAAGAACACGCTCAGGAACCATCCATGAGCCAGAGTAGGCTTCTTAGCACCAATATATCAAGCCAGACAGCAAGCCCTGCCCAACTACTCGGGCTGCCCTGGCTTGCAAGTGCAGCATTTGCTTATGACCTCCGGAGGTGCTTTGTCTTTGAGCCCATTTGTGTTTGGGCCTTGGCATGGTCCTTGGCACGTGCACTTTTTGGGCACTCACTTGAGCCTGCAGGTTCATCGGCCGGTGGAAGCTCCAGTAGGGCCTGATGAGGGGATAATGCACACGCCAATTGTTCCCTGCGGTCACACCAGGCAGTTGAGCTGGCAGCCTATGCTTTAACCAGTCCAGGGGTGGATATTGAGCCCAAAGGCGCTTGGGCATGGTGGTAAGTGCTACAAGCTCCCATTGTTTTTGTTCCCTTGAAGCATCCCAAGATTGCTTGGAGAGTAAGCACCAGCACACAATCTGCATGCCTGCAAATGCAAGTACAGGGTGAGGATTGGCACTGGTTGGGGCAACAGCCAATCTCCTGTGTCATTCATACCTAGGCATTGTGCATGCAGGAAGGACTCACAACACAAGCAGCAACAGGAGGAATGCCTGTGTGCAAATCCCAGCCTGTCCAGAGCAGGATTGCAGCATAGAGCACGCTCAGCAGGGCGCGCTCAACGGGGTGCATGAGACGGCCAGGCACAAGAAAATCACGAGCACTCACTCCGGTATTGCTGGCGTGTGCGCCCACGAGCATTGTCATCAAGGACTGGCTCTGGGAAGTCACTTTCCCTGTGACAAGATGGGCATTCAAGACGCAGAGGTGAATCGCCAGTCACCACTGAGGCAGGCTCAGTGGAACATAGGGTGCAAGAAAGCGACCCCATGCACTGCTTCCGAGCACACAACGCTATCCCAGCACTCAACAACCTGCCGCAAACAGATGCACGAAGGTTGTAGGGACGCCCACCAAGCCTTGCAGCACAACAGCCATGCTGCGAAGAAGAGCGGCTCCAGGTTGGCAGCAGCGCTTCATCTTGTTTGTGCTCACAGCTCTTTGATCAGCTTCCTGTCCATGTACAGGCTGCCTGCAACTTGCAGTACGGACTGCGCCGGCTGAACCATTAAGGGTGCCTGTGCATCGGGAGGCCAATTACAAGCTGCGCCTTGCGAAACTGCTAATCCGCAGACTGCCAGTGGGCACACTGCCGGCACAGTGATACAAATGCCGCAGCACTGTGATGCACAATGCCAATGGCACAGTGACGCATGCCACAGCGCTGTGATCCACAACACGGCATGTGCCTCTGTATTGTGAGTTGTGCACTGCATGCTACAACAACTGCCACAACACGGCACGTGCCTCTGTATTGTGAGTTGTGCACTGCCACAGCGCTGTGACCCACAACACGGCATGCGCTGTGACCCACAACAGCGCTTTGACCCACAACACGGCATGTGCCTCTGTATTGTGAGTTGTTGGACTGGAAGTCAGCTGCCATGCTGCAATCCCACCTCAAGGCCCCCATGCCACGTATCATGACCTAGCACGCCCCTACGTACCACTGTGCCTGCGGGTCTGGCTGACAGCCGGGAGGTGGGGGTGGGGGCGGCTGAGAGGGGCCGTCGCTTGGGCCACCCATGTCTGCCCTGCAAATGGGGCAGCTGGTCTTGCGTTGCTCTAGCCACCTGCGGCATGGGAGGCGAGTCGGCAGAGAGGTGGGGGGTTGGGGGCATAAGAGCTGGATGCTGCACATGTGTGGCCAGCTCTGTACTCCAGATCCAGCCTTAGGCAGCAAGTGAGAGGAGAGGCACAGGGGCAGTAATTCGTTTTGGTGATGCTTGTGGTGGTGGTGGTGGTGGTGGTGGTGGTTAGGGGGGTGGGGGCAAGCAGCAACCGGCGACGCATGAATGGAAATTACCTATACGCACATCCCCCAGCTGCCTGGCAATGAGGGAAGGGGGAGGCTATGATAGCACAGACCATGGTGCCAAAGATGGACAGCAGAACTGCAGCACACAAAGCTGCTCACTGGGCACACCGCATTACTAGCATGGACCAGAAGGAGGCGCTCGCCCTGGCGCACGTGTCGGCTGAAACACGAGCTCCCCAAAACCATGCACTGCCTGGTGCTCTCCTGCCAAGAGCACAAGCGGCTCACACGATGCGTTACTACTAGTGGTCTCCTAGCCTCCACCACAGCCCGGCTCTCCTGGCCTCTGCTACAGCCAGGCAGCAAGGGCATGGTACTGCAAGCCGCACAGCCACACCCAAGTCCATGCTCGCGTGCATGCTTCCTCTGTGATGGGAAGGGGTTGCAAATGAGAGAGCTCACCCACTGTATGAGAGGGGCGGGGCTTGTGAAAGAGGTGGCCTCACTACAGTGCGAAGGGCAGGGCTTAGTATCAAGGGGGGGCTCACCCAGTCCCTCCTGATGGGCAGGGCTCAAGAACGAGGGGTTCCACCCGCCGAACGGTAAGCAGCGCACACAAGCACAAGGGCGTCCACCTGCTGCTTAGCATACAGCATACACAAGCACAAGGGCGTTCACCCGCTGTGTGGCATGCAGTGCACACAAATAAAAGGGATTGCACCCACCGGGACAGACAAGGCTCGCAGAACAGGTGGCCACAAGGCAGTGCCAACGGCACCCGCCCCGGCCCGCTGCCGCCTCTTTCCCCTTCGGCCAGCCCGTCGCCGTGCCCTGCTACCCCACTCAAGCCCCTGGCGGCGCTGCTGCCGCTGCTGCCATCCCTCTTCATCTTCTCAATATCGTCCCCGCTGCTGGCAGTGCCTGCGGACGCTGCGCTGCCGCTGCCGCCTGCCCCCTGCGCCCGTGCCAACGCCGCCTGCCTGCCACGGCTGATCAGTGGCTCCCGCATTGCGGCCTGCTCATTGCCGGCGTCATCCTCGGCAGCTGCCGTGCTTGCCTGCACACCGCAGGGGCACAGCAAGCGCATGCAGTAGAGAGAGAGAGGGGCAGACACTGCGCTGACCACAACACACAGTGGCAGGATGTTGAGCGCGCATGCAGTAGAGAGAGAGAGGGGCAGACACTGCGCTGACCACAACACACAGTGGGAGGATGTTGAGCAAGCAAGGGCTCCCAGCAAGCAGCACCTTGCTTTCAAAACAACAAATGCCAGGCAGGGTTGGACCCATTGCTGGGGACGCAGCTTCACCAGCAAGCAGCACATCAGCAGCATCGTTGCCCACAGCGCGCGGAGTGCGCATCGTAGGGGGTGGGGATAAAGGCTCCACAAGTTAGCAGCAAGCTACTAAGCGCTGTGGCATGCAGCGTGCAGAGCATGCGCAGGCAGGGCTGGGCGCGCTGCCAGGGATGCAGCCAAGTGGGCATCTGGTCACACTCAGGACCCGACAAGCAGATGGCCCTCAGTCCTATGCAGATTGCTGCCTGCACCCTGGAGCAGGTGTTTTGTACATTGTGGCCTGTTTAAGCCACTTGTCAGCACCAAATTGGCATTGCACCTGCAGGTGCAAAGGTGTGCAGCAGTGGGCCCGCCTCACAGCATGCCTGTTATTCTTGTGCCTGGAGGGGTTCTCGACGCTTGAGGCAGCGCTTCCAGTGCCCGCCAGCACCTGGATGCGCCTGGAGCAGCACCTGGAGCAGCACCTTTGCCGACTGCAGGGAGCATATCTGTCACCAAAGGCAAGGCAGGCGCACCGCCACTGCTTTGTGGAGCGCTGCGCTCACCGGTGCCGATGGCTCCTCGGGCTGGGGCGCACTATGCCCCTCTGGCCCATCCCCTGCAGCAGGTGCCAGCCCGGGCGGCGGCAGCTGGAAGTCCTCCAGGCAGATTGGGCAGGAGGTGACAGCGTACGAGCCTTGCTGTAGGGCTGACTGGTCCCGCTTGATGCGCTCAAGGATGGTGTTGCAAGCCTGCAGAGGGGCAGAAGGATTCAGTGGGGCAGCAGGGCAGGGAGAGGAGGCTGAGGGGGGCAGGATGAGCGTTGCAGGCCTGCAGAAAAGAAGGGGCAGTGGGGCAGCGGCGGGAGGAGGGAGGGAAGGAAGGGGGAAGGCGCAGGTGCCGTGCCTACGCCAGTGCGGTGTGCACACAAGACGCGCTGCAGCTGGCCCGCAGACAGAGCCTGCAGCAGCAAAGGGCAAGGAGTGTCGCACGCTGCAGCTGGCCCGCAGACAGAGCCTGCAGCAGCAGAGGGCAGAGAGTGTCGCACGCTGCAGCTGGCCCGCAGACAGAGCCCGCAGCAGCAGAGGGCAGAGAGTGTCGGACGCAAGCGCTACTACATTTCCGTGCATGGGACGGCTGGGTGCCTGCGGGCTGTCATGTTGTGCAGGCCAACATCAAGGAATGCAGGGCAGCAATTTTGACTTGAGGGGGTCATGCGCGGCAAAGCGCTAGAACGTGCATCGTGCTGCATAGCACCAGAACTCGCAGCTCAGAGCTGCCACTTGCTCCCCAACTATGCTCACGCTTCATGCAGCATGAACCCCCCACTCAACACTGCACGGCAGCATGAGGCATACACAGCCCCGTCACAACGCTCACTGCACAGCACAGCCCCCTGGTGCGCAACGCCCCCCCCACCCTACCCCTCAGCACACGCCGCCAGCCGTCGGGCACTGGCGCCCCCGCTTACCGCGTAGCGCTGCCTGCTCTTCCTGTCGCTCTTGTACACAAGGAAGCACGCAATGCCAAACAGCACGAAGAGCGGGATGGTCCAGGGTGAGACTTCCTCCTGGTCAGAGGAGGGGGTCAGGGCCTTGCCGGCCAGGGCCAGGCCTGTGTTTACCACGGCGTGCTCCAGGGCCTGGTCGTACCTGATGCACACACGCAGGTGTGAGGGTGTGTATGCGTGCTTGGCATGCAAGCGGCGGCCTGATCATATGCTACGTATGCTATATACGCTATATATGCTATATATAGGGTGTGTATGTGTGCTTGGCATGCAAGTGGCGGCCTGATCATATGCTCATGGTTACAAGCCTGGCTGAGCGACCCAGTACTTGCAGAGCACACACTTTCCCACCATGCGTTAAAACATACAAACATGCACAACAGACGCACGTGCGTTTACGCACAAGACTCACTTCTTCTCCCGCAGGAAGGGCCTGGACTGCCCTATGATTTGGTCCAGCACCTTGTCGGTGAGGTACTTCATGGTACCCTTCCCAGTGCTGATGTAGATCTGGCGATTCTCGATGGCCACCAGAATGAGCACCCCATTCTGCAAGCACCAGATGTTGCATGGACAAACGAGCTGATGCAGACGCGAATCAGGCACATTCGTGTGGCTGCACGGACAAGCATACCAAGCTGCGTGCACAACGCCCTGCCTTGCACAGAATGAGCACACAAGCTGAAGCAGGTCTGGGCGATTGTCATGCCATTAATAGAGTGGACACACAAGCTGAGGCAAGTCTGGGCAATTTTCATTCCCCTTAGCAAAGTTGACGTACAATCTGGCGCAAGTCTGGGCAATTCTAAATGCTATTAGTTAGCGCACAATCTGATGCAGGTCTGGGCAATTTTCAATGCCGTTTGTGGAGTAGACGCACAGTTTGGCGCGAGTCTGGACAACGTCGTTAGTGGAGTGGAAGCACAATTGACGCAAGTCTGGACAATTTTCAATGCCATCAGCGGAGTGGAAACACAGTTTGACGTAAGTCTGGACAATTTTTAATGCCATCAGTGGAGTGGACACACAGTTTGACGTAAGTCTGGACAATTTCAATACCGTTAGTGGAGTGGACGCTCAGTTTAAGGCCAGTCTGGACAATTTTCATGCCATTTGCAAAATGGACGCACAGCTGACGCAAGTCTGGACAATGTTCAATGCCATCAGCGGAGTGGAAACACAGTTTGACGCAAGTCTGGACAATTTTCAATGCTATCAGTGGAGTGGACACAGAGTTTGACAAGTGGACAAATTTCAATACCATCAATGGAGTGGACGCACACTTTGATGGATGTCTGGGCGATTCCTTGTGCCATCCGTGGAGTGGACACACAAGCTGACGCGAATCATGCAATTAATGATCAACTAACATAGCGCGGACTATTCTGTATGCTCCACGGCACGTGTTGCATGATCTTAAACGCAAGCCATGCACATATGGCAAGACCAACACAGCAATTCCAAAACAACCGCAGCATTTGCCGGGGCAAGTGGTGGCTCTGGCACTGCAATGGCCTCCCTTTTTTCTGAACTTGATCTCTGGTTGAAGCACTCAAACTCGGCACCCAACAATTCACTGTTTTAAAGGTGCACTTTTCACATTGTGAGCCCCCTTCCACAACAACACATCCACATGTGTGTGCACGCCTTAGAAACAGGCCCAGCAGCATCATGAGTCCTTTACGGCCGCACCTGGCACTCAGCACGCCCCACGCCCCACCGAGCGTGCAGCTGTTTGGCAAAGTCCTTGGCTGCGACGGCCGCCTCTGTGCCCCCCGTGTCCATCTCCTTCATGACGGCGACTGCCACCTGGATGCAGCCAACATGGAATAAGAAATTAGAGTGTCCAATACGCACACAATGGCTCCTTGGGGAAGAGCATTCATGCAGGAGGAAGGCAACATTGGAATGACTGGGACTGAGCCCCTTATCAGAGCTGCAGACACTGCAGTAGCTGGTGCGTAGATACAGCCTGATCTAGGCAATGGACAATGTGATGAAAGACGCATTTGACAGCGAGCATCAGCAGTGAGGTCCAGCAGCAGGTTTTGTGATGGAATTCAGCACCCTTACCTCGTAGCCTTGTTTGCCAGCATCGCCACACTCGCGCTTGACGTACGGGGACTCCCCCGCGAAGATGAGTTTGATCACACTGCATGGATATTGGAGGAGGGGGGGCTTCCTTGGGGAAGCGAAATGGAGGGTCATGCTGTTGCAGTATACCCAAGTATACTGGAGTGCTGATGCTGATAGAATGTGGAGTCAGTAGGAGCTTTTTGGTGAGTGACGTCGTGGCATGTTTCATGAGGCATGCCTGCCTGTCTCAAGATTGGGACCTATGTCCCTAAACATGCGTGCACTCACCCCTCCATGACATTGGTGCTTTTCCGGGAAAGTAGGCCATCAGCATCACAAATCCACGAGGGCACGCCTGGCAAAAAGTTGTTTAACTGAGTTAGTTTGCTGACATGTCCGATGCTTCGCCAGAATCAAACCTGGTCCTCCCCGCTGTCACATACTCCTTGCTATTTGCTGCAGCATAAGCTCCCATGCACGCTCACATCATGAGCAGGCATGCACAATGCTGTTCCGTATGAGTGCGTGCATACCTCGGTTGCAGCGCTCCACGTCCTGTGTGGGGTCCGGAAATGTGCTGGGTGTCCACTTAGAATGGCCAAAAAGTGAAGCTGCAGCTGGCGCAGCTGTCCAGAAAAGCACAACAAGGAGGGGAGCTAAAAGGCCTTTTGCAGAAGGCATCTTCAAAGTTTCAGCGTGATTTCATAATTTCATTTTTTATTCTCTTGCGTCCCGTCCATTTATCTCAATTGTGGCCGTTTGTGTCTCAATTCATCAGTGCTGCCGTTGGGTGATCTTGGACATATGCTCGAAAAGCCGTGACGATGAGTCCGGACGCCTTTATGGCGGACAAGCAGGACGGGCAGGTTGAGCAGCAACAACAACTCCTGGTCTGCCAGCTGAACACAGATGCCACAGAGGAGCAGCTGCGTGAGGCATTTGCTCAGTGTCAAGCCTCACTGGCACATGTGTACCTGAGGTGCGGTGAACCAGTAGCGTGCGTGGCATGATGTCATGTCAACGGCTCCCGAGGACATGGGGCCATTTAGGCAAAGCGCAAGGCCGAGAGATCCCTGGCTATGGCATAGCTTGCAGTTACATGCAGCATGACTCAGTTGACGGGCATCAGCAGTGTGGTCCTGCCACAAGTAGGGCTGGTCACTCCTGAGAGGTGAATGCTTTGCCCTGCGCAAACACTCATCAGTGTCTGCAATTCCATCTGCTGCAATCAGACTGGCCTGGAGAGGCGCACCTAGGCAAGAGTCATCTTTTGACAGAAGCGCATGATCCTGGGATTCAGCGCCCAGGCCCGGTGCACTGCTGGCTAGCCATGCTCTGCTGTGCTTGCACCTGCCACACCCCTGGACTGCTCCTGCGCACCTGGCCGCCCGCCTGGGCATGCAGCTGTGTGCCTTTGCAGGACCCAACGGATGCTGATCGCGAGGTGACCTGGTGCCTTGGGTATGCGTTCTGCACCCTGGAAAAGAGCAGCGACCTGCGGAAGGCGCTGAAGGTGGCGCAGGTGGGGACCATAGAGTTCAGTGGGTGGTGCATGAAGAGAAAATGAGCCTTTTTTCTCTGGCCAGGCGCAGGCGCTGTCCCAGCTTGAGGGCGTGTGGGAGCAGAGGTTCCCTGCGTGCAAGTGCACGCATGCCCTGAAGACTTGCGCCCAATGTGACACGGGACGCAGGGCTGCCCTCGCCAAGACCAGGGCAGCTGTGCCCGAGCCCCTTCTCCTCCCCTGGCACCAGCTCCTTCGCCTGTCTGCCATCTGCTCTCTTGCAACCTGCCTGAATCCTGTGCGTGTCTAACAGACTTGGCATGCGCTCCCTGATTGTTTGGGCCACAAAGGCACCTCACGGCTGCTGTGCGCGCTTTTGTCGCTGGGAGCAGCCTCTGCCTCGTGTGTGGGCCTTGCCTGGTGATGCCTGCCGTGTTTTAGGGTACTGCCAGCATGAGGGCTGCAGCATTGCCTCTGTCTGCACGGGATGTGGTTCCAGTCCTTTGGGATGTGGTTCCAGGCCTCTGCTCTCTGCGCGTGTTCCCGGCCCTGGGCCAGACCTTTGCCTCTTGTGCATTTCAATCCTTTGGCCAGTCTTTTGCCTCTGTGCACGTTTCAGTCCTTTCGCCAGACCTTTGCCTCTGTGCATTTCAGTTCTTTGGCCAGTCCTTTGCCCCTGCGTGCATTTCAGTCCCTGGGCCAGACCTTTGCCTCTGTTTGCATTTATGTCCTTTTGCCAGTTCTTTGCCTCTGTGTACATTTTAGTCGCTGGGTAAAATCATATTGAGCAGGCGGCCATCTCATGGCAGCTCCTGCCTTGCTGGTGGGGCCTGGGAACTGGGTAGGCAGATATCTTCAAGCTTCCCTTTTTGTGTGCATGTGTAGACCCCTCAACGGAAATCAGCCTGGCCAGTTCTCTGGCCTTGTCAGCAAGGCAGGAGCTGCAGCAATGGCCGCCAGCTCGTATCATGCACTGGGCCAGTCTGTTGCCTATGGGCCTATGGTTCCAGTCCTTTGCCTGCATGCATAGGCTTGGCCTGCACATGGAGCCAGCTGACCCGCATGCTCCTGCTGCGTGGGGACTGTATAGAGAGGTGCACATCCTGTGTCTGTGTGCTGTGCCGGCAGGTTGGCAGCAGCCCCTCTGTGCGGGTGGCCCAACTTGACCGCCAGGCCATTGTTTCCCCTTTTCCGGGTGAGTGTGCCTTCCAGGTGTAGGCATGTGCGCATATGCCCCTCCGGGTGAGTGTGCCTTCCAGGTGTAGGCATGTGCGCATATGCCCCTCCGGGTCCCCATTCCCAGGCAAGCGCACCTTTTCGCAGCAGGCATGCATGTACGCGTGCCCCTATGGTACGGAAGTGCATGTATGGCACGTATGCATGTATGCATGCCCCTATGGCACGTATGCATGTACGCATGCCCCTATGGTACGTATGCATGTACGCATGCCCATATGGTACGGAAGTGCATGTATGGCACGTATGCATGTACGCATGCCCCTATGGCACGTATGCATGTACGCATGCCCCTATGGTACGTATGCATGTACGCATGCCCCTATGGTACGTATGCATATACGCATGCCCCTATGGCACATATGCATGTACGCGTGCCCCTATGGTACGGAAGTGCATGCGCTTCTCAAGCAGGCACGCCCCCTACACATGCCCTGTAAGGCATGTTTGTCCATGCCCCTTGTCGGGCAAAATTTACAGCACAGGGCGCTGATTACGCCTCCATGTCCCTGCAGGAGCCCAACCCCCTCCAAAGCGCCCGCCCCCGCCAGCCTCCATCCAACCAAAGGTGGAGCCCAAAGCCACGCCCTCCGCACCACCCTCCAGCCACCCCCCGGCCTCAACAAATGGCCACGCGCAGACGCCCTCTGCGACGCAGCTGCAACCGCCAGAGCAGCAGCAGCGCAACGGTTTGGGTGTGGGGAAGAGGCCACCGGACCAATGCAGCAGGGATGTTGAAGAGGGGGAGCTGAGGTTTGGGAAGGCTGCCCGGGATGCTGATGCAAGCCGCGTGAGGGCAGGGTCTGATGCAGACCAACCCAAGAGCAAAGGGGCCGGCGGCCATGGGAGCAACCACGCCACAAACATGGCAAACGGAAGCAAGGGGGAGGCCAGCAAGCAGCAGCAGCAGCAGATGGAAAGCGCGCCCATGCTGGCAAAGCAGCAGTCGATGCTGCCAGCGCTGATGGGCCACAGCCCGCTGGCGCAGCTTCAGAAAATCTGTGCTGAAAGGTGTGTCCAGCTCGCCAAGTGTGTCCTGAGTGACTTTCTTTGCGACAATGCCCAGTCTGCGACCCTTACTCGTTTCCGTGCTCCTGTGCGCTCATCCCTGGTTTTGCTCACCACAAGGAGCCTGGTCTGTGTGCTTATTTGCCACTTAGAAACAGTTCCGTTTTTTCCATTGTGCCACTGGGACGTTTTTCCCATTGTGCCTTCTTTCCATATCTGTCTCAGTGTACTGCAGGGTGCCTCGGCAAAAGCTGCAGGACCCCCTGGTGCCACATCACTTTGACCCAGGCTATGCCCTCATATGCCACTGAGATGCATCCTTGCTACGCACACACGTTGTGTCCCTTAGGGGGCTACGGCTGAAGTTGCGGGAGGCGCCCATGCCACACAACTTCGACCCGCAGACGGACCCGCGCGTATCCAAAGAGGACGCGGCTGCCGTGGCTGCGGCAGCTGCGAGGGCTGCTGAGGTTGCGCGGGAGGTGATGCTGGTGCAGCAGGTGCGAACAGCGGATGATGCTGGCGCAGCAGGCGTGTGTATACGCATGAGTGCGCGCGTGACAAGTGTGTGCACATGGTACGCATATGTTTGCATCTAGCTTTGCACAGGCTGCGTGCATGCAGTGTGAATGGGGTGATGAAAGCAGTGTGCAGGGGTCTGGAGCTTTGCATGCAGCATGCTGCTGCAGCGCCTTCTAGCGCATGCCGGTGATATTCCCAGAGGATACAGATGCAGATCCTTGTGTGTTGAAGGACAGGCTGCTAAGTACTGGGCCCTCTTCCCTCATTCAGCAGATGTCTTCATTAACAATTCAGGGAGCTTTGGTTGGAAGCTTGTGCTATTGAGACTTGAGTAGCTGCAACTTAAAAAAGATATAATACTTTTTTGGGGGGAAGGAATCAGGATTGATGTAATGAATGGCAATGTACTTAAACATTGCCATTTGGTACTTAAACCACTGTACTACATGGCAAACTGTACTACAATGTCCAGTACAGTTCAGTACTGTAGCATATCATGCAGAAGGGCCCTACAACCATAACAACAGAGGGGTACCTCCAGCACATCCTGTCTGTGTCGCCGGAAGGCACCCTTGCTTCGGATCCAGGTTTGCAACAGTTCCTGTGCATGCAGTGCTCCCACTGTACACAATGCTGAACATGCAGCATGCACTTCAGACTGGCTCCGATTTTGAGTGGCGTTAGGGGACATCATCCAGAGTGGACCCTGAACAGGGCAAGGAACACCATCCACAGTGGACCCTGAACAGGACAAGAAGAG
>LFCJ01001147.1_pt1 | contig 17995 bp, 28 predicted proteins | sample 643141 | NCBI WGS metagenome assembly LFCJ01 (sample SAMN03766243, study PRJNA286221) | soda lake metagenome | biome: soda lake; feature: Kulunda steppe; material: water; isolation source: sample B1-Br-g2 brine of Lake Bitter-1 | place: Russia: Kulunda steppe | collected 2010-07
TGCTGCTGCTGCTGGTGCTGCTGCTGCTTCTGCCCACCTCCAGCCCACCCCGACGCGCGCCACCTGCGCGTGTGGCGCCCGAGCGCGTGCGTGTTTGTGTGTGTATGTGTGTGTGTGTGTGTGTGTGTGTGTGCACGAGGGGGCGATGGGCTGGGTCAAAGGTGTGCGGGCGCTGTTTGCAACAAATGACAATCGGAGCAGCACGCGGTGCGCGCGCAGTGACGGGCTATCCGCTGCGCGGGGGCCCTCAATGTCTCATCGGCATCTGGGGCACAACGCCTCAATGCTGCCGGCATGCGGGGCGCGATCCCTCCCATTTTGCTGCAGGCACCTGAGACTGCCTTCCGGCAGTCCAGGTACACTGCACACGCCGTGTGGCTCGCTCCGTAAACAAGTCAACAAGTCTGCCCCACAAGCAGCGCCTTGTGCCCACGGCACGCAGCCACATGTGGCGCGCCGGCCGCAGGGCATGCACCAACGCTTGACCGCCTCCAGCGCCGTCCTCCATCGTGCATCAAGGCGATGCCCACCAGCAAACACCGGCTTGATGCCTCCAGACGCCATCGAGGCTCTCTCTCCCTTCGGGCAAGCTCCCTCCATGCAAGCACGCCCGGTGTATTGTGCACACCCCCCTAGTGGCATGGCCACAGCCAGGCCCCGGGGCCCCTGGTACAACACACTGTCACACACGCAATGACAGCAATGCGCAGGCCCCGGCTCAGTACACGTGGCTAACGCCGTCCATGCAGCACGCCTGAAGCGTGCAGCACACTTTGCAAGCCCCTGTTCAGTTCTCCGAGCCCATGCTGGACCTGCACGGCACAGCCAAGCCGCAGGAGTGCCACTCGCGCGCACACATGCACAAACGCGCGCACACCTAGGGCAGGGAAGTCCTGGGATGCCTTGCGTGCCCCCATCGGGGCCTTGCCCAGGCCGGCCAGTGCATACGCGCCCTGCGCGCTCCCAAAGCTGCCCCCACCCCCGGCCCCGCCGCCCCGCCAGCCGCCGCCGCCACCGCTGGGGCTGCAAGCTGGGCTGAGAGTGGGGGGGAGGGAGGGCGGGCACAGAAGGTGCCCCCGCCGCACGGCTGTGGCCAGCAGCTGGTCCCCAAACTGCGCGTGTGTGTCGTGAAGGCGGGCAGGGCGGTGGCATGCACGAGTGTGTGTGCGCTGTGGCGGCAGCTGGTCCCCATGCTGCTCAAGCCGTGCAGGTCCCCATACTGCTCAAGCGGTGCAGGGCAGGCAGGCTGTGGAACACGCAGGAGTGGATGGGCACATAGCCTTTTCTTTTTCCCTGACCATGCTCTGCTCTGCTGGGCACAGCATACCAAGCTGTGGGAGTCAAAAAGTGACTGCCACACAGGCCAAGAATGCCATGTGGATCACATACACGCACAAAGCGCACCCCCTTTCATGCGCAGCATAGCATACATGCAACTCTACAACGTGCAGCCACACCTGGGTGCCATCAGGGACTGGCGGCGCGGCCGCGGCAGCCGCTTGGCGCGCTGCTTTTGCTTTGGACTGGGGTACGGAGGCGGCAGGAGGGGCAGGCGGGCCTGGGACCAACGCGTGTGCGTTTGTCTGGGTGTGAGGCGGGCTCCAGAGCAAAGTGCATGCCTCCATGCATCGGCTGGATGCTCAAGGTGCAAGTGCTCAATGGGGGCGGAGTTGAAGAGAACAAGTGGATGCACATGCGTGTGAGGGCGCAGGCTTTGTGGGATATGATGCGGTGCGCACCGCGCCCGGCGCCTGTATGCAGCAGGCGTTGCCATTGCTCCCTCACCCCATTTTGCCCTGAGTCCATCTGCCGCGGAGGGAGCGCGTTTTGACACTGTCAAGCAGTGGGACTGGAGGCGATGATATGGGTGGGGATGGAGGCAGGCATAGGCGGCACATGCGCATAAAAAATGCCGTCCTCTACAGCAGCTCCTACGTTCAAAGTACGAAGCCCTTTGTTGGTTTAGGTGTGACAACAGGGCAAAATCACTGCCGACACTCACCCGCACCCCACACACTCAATGACACAACACACACTGTTTGCTTGTATTGTGATAGCAGGGGGCAAAAGCACTGCCGACGCTCTTCCCGCATCCAACACACTCAAAGACACAACAAACACTGCTTGCTAACACTGCGACAGTAGAGAGGGTAAGCACTGCCAACTCATGGAAGCACGCCTTTTGTTGCTACCCCACATTTTCCAACATCCAGCTGCTGCCTTGCTGCTGCTAATCCATACCTTCACACAGCCATCCCTGTCTTTCTGCTGTTCCATGCCTTCCAAAACCCAGCCCTGTCTTTCTGCTGCTCCATGCCTTCCAAAACCCAGCCCTGTATTGCTGCTGCTCCATGCCTTCCAGTACCCAGCCCAGTGTTGCTGCAGCTCCACGCCTTCAAATACCCAGCCATCTTGCTGCTGCTGCCCCAATCTCCGTATAACCAGCCCTGCCCACCTTGTTTGCCGCCCTCCTCCGCCCGCTGCCTGCTGGATGTCTGCCGCTCTGGGACGTTCACGTACACGCGACGGTTGATGACGGATTCCGGGTGCACCAGGCGCCTGAGATCATGCACCTGCAGGCGATGGGTTGGGTGGGTGAGAGCCAGAGGAGTGGGCGTGGGCGCCAGAGGAGTGGGCGTGCGCCAGGAGCGGGAATGCGCCAGGAGTGGGTGTCGATAGGAGTGGGCGTACCCCGGGAGTGGGTGTGGGTGGGCGCCAGGAGTGGGCGCATACCTGGAGTTTGCGTGCTCTGGGGGCGGGCATGCGCCAGGAGTGGGTGCCGATAGGAGTGGGTGTGGGTGGGCGCCAGGAGTGGGCGTGCGCCAGGAGTGGGTGTGGGTGCCGACAGGAGTTGGCGTGCACTAGGAGCGGGCGTGCGCCACAGGAGGGGGTGGGCGCCAGAGGTGAACGACCAAAGGCGTGGGCGTGCGCCACAGGAGTGGGTGGGCGCCAGAGGTGAACAACCAAAGGAGCGGGCGTGCGCCACAGGAGTGGGCGTGCTCCAGGAGAGGGTGCTGCCGATAAGAGTGGGCCCTGTCAGGAGCAGGTGCTCATAGGACAGAAGGGCAGTGGGCACTGGCAGGAGCAGGTGCTCATAGGACAGAAGGGGAGTGGGCACTGGCAGGAGCAGGTGCTCATAGGACAGAAGGGGAGTGGGCACTGGCAGGAGCAGGTGCTCATAGGACAGAAGGGCAGTGGGCACTGGCAGGACAGAAGTGGGCGCTGAAAGGAGCACGGGTGCAGGGACCGATGAAGCACAGCCATTCGACACACACACACACGCATTCCGAACGCGCTCAACACACAATCTCCCTGTAAGAGAGGTTAACTCTAATTTGCCATCTCCACATGCTCCCCTCCAAGCGCCCACCAATGCGCCAATGCCAGCCTCCCCTCCAGCCACCCACCATCATATCCAAGCTCAAAGACGCGCCCCCTCCATTGTGGAAGGGCTCTGGTGGCACCACGCCCGTCCCCCCGCTTGCGGCCGCCTCAGCCGCCGCCAGCACACCGGCCGCTGTTTGGGCGGCCGCCGTCGGCGGCGGCACCAGCGGTGGGCGCATGCTCCGCACGGTGCGTACGTCTGCCTTCCAGCCTGCCGCGCCTGTGGGCGCGTCCACAGCGTCGCCTACCCCCAGCCCGCCCAGCGCAGCCGCCAGCCCAGTGGCGTCAGCCGCCTCTGCGGCTGCGCTGCCGCCCACGCTCCCGCACGGAGGCCAGGTGCCCGCCTGATCGGCACTTGCTGCAGGGGACAGGTTGCTGCCTGGATCGGTAGCTGAGGGAGAAAGCTGGAAAGAAAAGGCGGACCTAGCCGTGGGGGACCCCCCTTGGTGGGCAGCGATTGTGGCAGCGCATGCCCCCCCCGGGTTGCTGCCCCCACTGCTCCCTGCAGGACCTTGAGACGGCTGGTGCTGCTGCGGCTGCGGATACTCCTCAGGGAACAGCGCCATGTGCCGTGCGACGTCTGCGTCCATGGCTGTGGGGCAAGCGCGCACACAGGCGGGGGAAGTACAAGTATGGCTGTCAGTCCATATACATGGCTGCATAGACCATGGTTGCCGGGACAAGTGCACACCAGTGCTTCGACTTAGGTTTTTGGGTTTGTCGCCATTTGGCAACACAGGTCGCTTCTGCAGAAATTGTGTGCCGCCACAGCGATTATGCTGACGCTGTTGGGAGATGGGAGGATAAGGAAAGTGGAGGAGCAGGGGAGTTCTGGCTTTCAACTGTCCTTGGCTTGGAGGGGCCTTCGAGCCCCCAAAGTGCGTTAATGCACAATTTCATACAACTGTTTAAATGAATAAGCAAGAATCTGGCGACGCAGAGTGGTTGGTGAGCACTCCTCGTGTCGCCATTCGGCGACGCAGGGTGCTCTGCTACGCCCGGCAGGGCGTCGTCTTGTCGCCACAAAAGGAAGGAAATGCGACCATTTGGCGACGCGTCTTTCTTAATCGAAGCACTGGGGCACACAGGTGGAGATGCAGGCACACATGAACGCACCTGCCGCAGGCGCCACACCGCACATGAGACATTCATGGGGTGTGGCATTGCCGCCTTCCATGTGCTGCGGTGGCCTCCCACGGACAGGGCACAGTGGCTGGCCACCTGCCATGCCCAGTAACACCCACCCACAATGCATAAATCATGCAGCAGAATACAAGCTGCCCACCGAGTGCAGAGATGGTTTTGGGCCACATCGCGTAGCACACCTATACGCAGGTTTCTTGATCACGGCAGCCAGAAGGACGGTCACACCACAATTTTGATCCGGCTGTTTTTTCATGCTGCCTGGGGCCTTGCTTGCAAAAGGCCCCAGCGAGATATTGCACGCCTTAGCATGGCGCTCAATTTTCACGAGCAGCCTGCAGCAAGAGCAAACATGACTGGGCAGATAGGATGGCATGCGGGCAGTCAAAACAGAGCGGCATGCAGGCAGCGTGGGCCTGTGCATCAGAGCAAACATGAGGGTAAGCAAGGCAGCAAATGGGAGGCCATGAGTGCGTGTACGCTTGACAGCACACTGAGGAGGACATGCTGCAGCGCTTGCAGCGCCAATTGCAGTTAAAAGAGGCGCCCACATTTTGGCGGCGGCTTCATGGAAAGGCGGCTTTATGATTATTACTAGAATTGCTAAAATGATTATTATTTGTTTTACCATCAAGCAACAGGCATGATGGCACCTGGCGGCGCATTTGAGGTGTGGCGCGCACACGGCAGCATACTAAGGTGAGATGCTCGCAATACGACGTGTCGAGGTTACATGCGCACCTGATAGTAAGTTGAGGTGAGGTGCACCCTGGCTGGTTTGTGTTGACGGCTCCATGGGCGGCAGGGGCACAAGGCTGGAGCGGTTCAGGAGCCACAGGGCCCTGCTGGTGCGCTGCAAGGGGGCGCAGGCGTGAGTGCAAGCCAAAAATGGTGTGCAGGCGCAGAAATGTGCTGAATCAGGGTGGTCAAGTGAGCACTGGGGTCCAGCAGCTGCAGGGCCCTGCTGGTGCGCAGCAGGGAATCGCTGGCATGGGTGCAAGCGAAAGGGTGCGCAGGCGCATATCAATCCAGAGTCAGGATGAACAAGTGAGTGTGGGGTCCACAACAGCCACAAGGCCCTGCTGGTGCGCTGCGGGGGAGCTGCAGCGGCACAAGTGTAAGCAAAACAGGGTAGGAGGGGCGTGTGAGCATGATGGGTGAGGGTGTATCAAAGAGCGGAGCGGCCTCAGCAGCCACAGGACTCTGCTGGTGGCTTCGCTAGGCCAGAGGGCGTGGGCGGAGGCGCACACAGAGCACGGCTTGGTAGGAGGGTTGTGCGAACACGGCGGGTGGAGAGTGATTGCGTGCGGTGCACCTCTGTGCTTAAACTTGCTTCCGAAACAGACCAAGCAATGTTCCGCGGGGTCTGAGGCCAGGGTCAGCCGTCGTTGCAGCAGGCCATCAGCCTTGCGAGCCATAAGCAAGAGAGCTCCAGCACAGCTGGCAGCTGTGGCACAGGCCAACTCTGGCTCAAAGCCCTGAAGGATTGCAGGGGCTGTTAGGGAGGCAAGCTGGGGTGGCAGTTGATAACTCAGCCCAGGGCCAGCAGCTTGTGCGCATTGCGAGGCTGGGTGGTGCCCACAGCACAGCACAGCACGTGAGCCCTAGAAGCATGCGGCATCAGCCACGACCCAAGCGCGCCCCAGGGTATGCAAGCGGGGAGGGCCCCGTTGCCCGCAGCCCACACAGCCACGGGGCCCCCTGCCCGCCACAGCCCTCCCTCACCGACTATCATTGCCTATGGACGCTGGCAAGGCGCCCGCTCCTTGCTCTCGCCTGCTCCCTTTCTAGCTTCCCCCCCCTTGCTCTCTCACACACTCTCTCGCTCTCACCTGCTTCTCACAGCTGGCACCCGGCTCTCACAGCTGGCACCCGGCTCACACAGCTGGCACCTGCTTCTCACAGCTGGCACCCGGCTCTCACAGCTGGCACCCGGCTCTCACAGCTGGCACCCGGCTCCCCCCAAAAGCTGCTCACCTTCAGCAGCTTGCGCTGCTCGGGCAGGCGCGCCAGCAGGCGCGCCGCGCCCAGCAGCAGCCTGACCATGTTGGGGTTGCGCGCGAGGGAGGCGCAGGGCCCCTCATGCTTGGCCATGTTCTTCACCACCTTGAGCACCATGCCGAAGATGCCCCAGTTGCCCTGAGGGGAGGGCGGGCAGGTGGGCAGGCGTGCGTTTACGGGCGCTACCTGGCTGGCCGGTGAGCTCGCAGCAGCACCTCTATTTACAAGAGCACCTCTATTCACAAGAGTGTGCGTGTATGGTTTGGTGGGTGTGCAAGGCAATGCACCTCCCATCCGAATGGCACCGACAAGGTGGAGGCAAAGCACAAGTGCTGTCCAACAAGGCACCAGTACCGTCTAACAAGGCATCAGTACAAGGCACATGCCTCCTCCCACCCATTCCCACTCCTGACGGCTCGTGCAGGTGCCCGTGTGCATATGGATGCTCGCAAATTGGAGAGCAGGAAAGGACGCGAGCGCACCAGGAAGTTGATGGGGAGCGCCTTGCTCAGGGGGACGCGGTGCCATGCCCGACAGCGCTCCACACAGGCACATGCAAATCTCACAAACTCAGGCCCAGCAGCGGGCGCACCAGGAAGTTGATGAGCAGCTCCTTGCACAAGAGGACCAGGCCATCGTTTGCCAGCTGCGAGGCGCCCCTTGGATGGTTTGTCTGCAGCAGTGAGGGCCATGGAGGCAGCCCCAAAGCACATATATGTGCGAGCGTATGTGTGTCCATGTTCACGAGGCGCCCCTTGGATGGTGTGTCTGCAGCAGTGCGGGCCATGGAGGCAGCCCAGAAGCGCATATGTGTGCGTGTGTGCATATGCGTGTCCATGTTTACGAGGCGCCCCTTGGATGGTTTGTCTGCAGCAGTGCGGGCCATGGAGGCAGCCCAGAAGCGCATATGTGTGTGTGCATATGCGTGTCCATGTTTACGAGGCGCCCCTTAAATGGTTTGTCTGCAGCAGTGAGGGCCATGGAGGCAGCCCAGAAGCGCATATGTGTGTGTGCATATGCGTGTCCATGTTTACGAGGCGCCCCTTAAATGGTTTGTCTGCGGCAGTGAGGGCCATGGAGGCAGCACAGGAACAAATGTGTGGATGTTTTAGTGAGCGCAAAAGTGCGTGCATGTGTGAAGCGCCCCAGGGAGGTGTGGGAGCAATGAAAAGAAGTGTGTACTCTATGCTTACAAGCCTGTATGCAGGGCACATGCTTGTGCGCATCCGCACCAGCACGTGTGAATGCTTGCATGCTAGCGCTCCGTCTGGCTGTTCCACTCGCCAGCCCCCACATCATTGTAGGCAAGGAGCCCTGATGCACCCAGCCCAGCAGTTCACAAAGGGGCATCAAATCAAGGCCTGCACAAATGCCGCCTCATTCCGTGTACGACATGAGATTTCAACCGGCAGGCACCCGAGAAATTGGGAGCAAGAAGGGTGCCCACAACATGGCAGTAGGCAGGGCACCCACCACATAACGGCGAGAAGGGTGCCCACAACATGACAGAAGGGTGCCCACAACATGACAGCAGGCAGGGCACCCGAGTAATTGAGCGCAGGCAGGGCACCCACCACATAACGGCGAGAAGGGTGCCCACAACATGACAGCAGGCAGGGCACCCGAGAAATTGAGCGCAGGCAGGGCACCCACCACGATGGCCAGCAAGTCAAACAGCGGCCCCATGACGCTGGCGTTGTTGTTGTGGGAGCTGACCGCAGATATCAGGGCAGTGCCCAAGCTCTGCGTGTGTGTGTGTGTGTGCTCGCGTGTGCATCATGTGTGGACCATGAGCATGCGTGTGCATCATGTGTGGACCATGAGCGTTCGTGCGCATCACGTGTGGACCATGAGCGAGCGTGCGCATCTGTGCCTGGGGCAGGCATCCATGCACACACACAAGGAAGCAGGTACCAACGGTTGCACATGGTGCTGGTGCACCCCTCCGCAAGGATGGGAAACAGGACGGCCAGACAGAGCAGAGCGCAGATGATGCGTAGGCCAGGCATCGCAGCCCTCTTCTCCCTGAAGCGCTTCAGCGCGCTTGCTGCAGCCGCATGCTCCTCCAGTACGCCATCATGCTTGGCCTATCTACAAGATTGAGCATCAAACTTGCACCTCACTGCTACAGTACAGGTGGGCTTTGTCAGCAACAATACCTGACCAAAATGAATTGCTGTCCTCTCCTACACCAGAGGCACCTGCCTGCCAGTGAACACACCTGCCTGCCACTGCGGCTTCTGCAGCCCATGGTGCAGCAGCTCCCAGCCATTGGTCTCAGGGACAGAGCATCAGGGGCGAGGAGGTAGAGCAACAGCTGCCAACCGAAGCTCATCCAAGCCTAAAACAGGCACAACTAAGAGGCCAGGCCTGATCCAGGAGCAGAGACGCCCGCCATGCGCCACTCACAGAGACTCACTCTCTGCAGCCAGTCCACCCTCACTCAACTGCCACAACCGCCACGCCTCCACCCCAACCCACCCCAACCCCTAACATCCACCAGATGGGTGAATGGTGTCCGGAACGGACAGTCCACCCCGACCCACCTTCTCCTTGGCGAGGGTCATGAGCGTCACGTTGCTGACGGCGCAGCAGCGGCTCAGCACCGACGCTGACAGTGCACAGACCTGGCTGTCCAAGTTGTGCAGCTTCAGGAGTTTGAAAAAGGTCTTGATGCCGCCCTGCGGGGGCAGGTGGGCAGGGCGGGCATGGCTTGCGCACATAGACAGGCAAGCGTGTATGCGTGAAAGAGTGAAAGCGTGAAAGTAAGGCTAGACGCCTACCCCCTCTCCTGGGGAGCACGGTCCATGCTGTCTGAGGCCTCTCTGGTTAGGGGCAACCACAAAAGCAGATATGCTCAACAAAGCAAGCCACCCCCCCTGGCAAGCCACCCTAACCCTATTTTCTTAAAGCATGGAGGACGCTGAGTCAAGGACTCCTAGGTGCTTTGGCAAGGGCCACCAGTGCGCTTCACTCTTGGCCTTACACTGGTATGCCACAGTAGTGCACGCACCTCCAACCGAATGAGGGTGCCTGTGTGCGGGGCAGCGGCGAGCGCATCGTTCATGAATTTGAGCCCAGCCACAACCTGTGAGTGAGTCACACAGGCAAGTTCAGTCGGAGTCAACACCGGGATGACTGTACCCCAGACTCCTGGCCTATTTTTGACAAGAATGGGACGTGAGGCACAAGAATGACATGAATGACGAGGATCACATTCATGCACCCTCCCAGCAGATAAGGTTTTAAGTATGGTCCACTCCTCACAGACCTCAGCCCCACTGTTTCCGTTTTCTGGCGTGTATGTGCAGAATAAATGCAGATCTACATCGCAAACATATCAAACCAGAGGACAGAACGCACCACTTCTGTGTGGTGATTGAAGTGGTTAAGTACTGTAATGCATTCTTGCACCACAGCCGTAGTGCTGGCATCTGGCTTGCCTGCGTAAGTTAAAAGATCATTGACACACGTCAGGGTAGGTCAACTTTGAATGAGCAACAGTCTGCATGGGCTATGAGAGTCAGCGGGAAATTAGGTGAGGGAAGGTCGCAAATTTTTGCAAGTCATAGTTGGAAATGTTTGCATGCAGTTGCGGCATGCTTGCATGTGCATGAGACGTGAGTGTAACACAGAGAGGGATGCAAGCATGGTAAGCGGTGTAAGTAGAGGGGTTGACCTAGACACACATTTAGGAAGGACCAACCTCCTTTCCATCAAGGTAAGTTTGACTACGTCCTGCATGCTACGCGATAGTCCCCAATCCCAAGTCTGCACCCAGGCTCCCCACCTGAACGTAGACTCTTGATGATTCCACTGCTACTTCTGATCCGCTCTATCACCGTCTGCGTGTTTTGCTCAGACAAGGAGGAATGTTCCATCTGAGTCCTTTATTGACCGGATACCCCAGATGAAATTTCCGACATCCAAACAAGCGTGAATGAGCGCCAATAGTCGACTACATGATACAAGCACCTCAGCACACCCTCCGTAGAACAAGGTAAATTTTGAATTTTTATAATATCATACATGATACTGCATTTTTATATTGAATGATATTTCAATCCAGTCGAGCAGGCTTGCTCAATTCAGCACCCTGTTTCTTGCCATGCAAACTCAGGAGTCTTTTCTGGCACCTGTTAACAGCTATCCATGCGTATAAGAAGTATAGACACTCCAACCAGAAACTTACAGGCAAGCCTGTTACAATTTACTTGACAGGCAAGCTCATAACGACAAAATTGATGGACTGGCCTGTGACAACACTGACAGCGATCCAGTGTCCTGGAGACAAACTCATTTGATATTCGTCAAAACATGTTCTCCAGATCCAGGCGCATAACTGAGATCATGCATTTGCACAATAAAGGTTGCCTTGCACTTGTTTGTATGTTCTCTCAGAATGAAGTACTTGTTCCTTTTCTTCCCTTTCTGCCAGTCCTATTCCGTGGAGGCCTCCTTTTATATTTTTCATGCCTTGCTTATTCAGACTGTCTCTACCTATTTCCTTTCAATTTCCTTTCTCAAAGGCACAACAACAAACTCTATCATTTCATCTCGGGCATTATGGACTATTTGGGGGCTGGAGAAGACCAGCAACAAACCAATCAGCCTAACGACCAGGCTGGCGGTTGTACCCTAACTTGTAACTTGCTTTGCAAGTTTGGGGTTGGAGACTTGACGACGCCCAGTGCAGGATGGTTGGTCTTCATCCACAAACACCCACCACCAGCTGATGGTCTGCAGACGGGCAGAGCTTGCTCTCAGGTGTATGCCCTGCTAGGCTGGCAGGAAAACTTCCCTCCCCTGAGGCTGACTTTCAACTGGTTGGAGCTAGTCGCGCTCTGCTCAACAGCGCATCAGCTGTCTGCTCCATAGCTACTCTCAATTAGCAAGTGTTGTAAGACAGAAGAGAAGGAAGACAAGCTACTTTGCAGGTACAAGTCAATAAAGTAATACAGGCGAAGCAAGCCATGAATACACAGCCTACTAAAACAAGCGACTGCACACGCCATGCATACACAGCACAATTCTGGTGCAGCACTGATGTGACATGGCAGAGGGGACCCTGATCTACTAAGTTAGGAAGGTGATTGATCGTAGTTGAACATCACCAGGGTAACGAGGAAGACTCTTGCTCAATCATACAAGAATGCTGCTGTTCCCGACGAGTTCACTCAGCCCGGCTTTCAATCGGCTAGCAGCTCTTTGGCAATCCTCTGGCTTCAAGTTGGCATAGGCTGCACGAATGTAACCTGCACCGATATCGTATGCAAATCTGTTTTGGCAACAGGCTATGGTTTTCAATGCTCAAGGAGGGGGTACCATCGCCCTCGTTCAACCTCAAGGCCGGCAATTTGAATGGCACACCAGCACTTGAAGAGATGGCACGGATACATGCAGCTGTGTCATTTTGATCCAATTGATCATACTCCAGGATTTGGAATAAGGCACATACACACCTTTGCCTTCCAACTTCAATCACCTGTTTACTGTGACCGTGTAGGCAGCAGGCAGGAATTTACATTGTCATGCTCCACGCCAAGCCATGCCCTTGCGCACCTGGCGCTCCACAGGATGAACCAGGAATAACACACACGCCGTGCTTTTTCACAAGCCACTCCACGGCACGGACATCATCTTGTGCATGCGGTGGCAGGCGTGCCCATAAGTAGATTGCACCTGAAGACGCAGCGATTGAAATGGTAATGGAGACCACCCAAGCTCTGATGGCTGGTTTTGACGTGATGGTGCGACCCTGGAAGATGCATGAATGCCTGCGCGTACAGAGCTTCAGCCCCAGGAGCTGAAGTGATGTAAAGTAGGGTCCACGCCAACCGATTAGCTGGCATCGTGAATGAAGGAAAGGTCCACTTGTGTTGCTAACTTGTGAGCTTGAAAGCTTAAGGGAAATTCAACACGCTTCAAGCTGCCCAGCAAGACCTGATGGAGTAGAAGAGCGGATGGTATTGCACCTATCACTGGATGTGGTCCATGCAGAAGGCAGGTTGCTCTAACATCTTGCGCTGAGCCTGCATACATGTGACAGTAGCACTGCACTGCCATTTCTGCAGAAATGCGACCTCTCTGTCCGTGCCTTATTTGCCCCACCTTCTCCCCCGGCAATGCCGCTCCCCAACGACCCCAGAGGCGACAGCGCATCCAGGACTGTCTCCTTGTTGCCTGCATTGCAGGCATGGGCACTAGTTTGAGCAGCAAACTGCATGAGGAGCGCATTGCAGGCATGGGCACTAGTGTGGGCAGCAAACTGCATGAGGAGCGCATTGCAGGCATGGGCACTAGTGTGGGCAGCAGACTGCATGAGCAGCGTAGTCAAAGGGAGCCCACACACAACTGCCCACTTGGCCATGCGCATGATCAAGCATGCTGGCACCTTGCAAAGGTCTGGTGTTCCTTGCGCAAGCTCATCCGCTCTGTACAGACAAAGGTGCTGCATCTCCGGTGTGACATCACCCGCGTGTCAGCCCTGTGGTGAATCAAATTTCAGGGGTGAAGTGCATTCCACGCCTGCAGCTGCGCGCCGCTTGCCTGAGAGCTTTGCTATTTGGTCGACCATGTACTCTTGCCCGGATGTCAGGGCCTCAAGCGCTAGCCGCTGGCTAAGCTGGGTGACACAGATAGGGATCTGCGGGGCAGGTGTTGGATCGAGCAGCTGGGCTTAGCGATACAGAATGGGAAAAGGTTAGGGATGGGTAAATAGGGTCTAATCAATTTTGGAGCCTGCAGGGAGAGGACACATGAACTTGAGCATTCTGCGCCTTGGTACATACACAATAGGAGCTGCACGAAGCTAAGTGGCCCTGGCTGACTGCTGCCGCGCAAGCACTAGGAAGGTGCTTGGATCAGCTCCTGTTGGCTTGGCGGTGAAGCAGAACTGATTGTTTCAGGATGGTGGACAGGGCTGCGACAGCTAGCTAGCAAGCAAAGCATACTCATGCTGGGCTCAAAAGTGAGGCAGGCAGGATAAGCAGACATGCAGGGAATCCAGAGCTAGGCAGAGCAATGCTGGAGCTGGCTAGGACAATACTGAGCTGATTGAACACTAGGGGGTGATTGAAGGCCAGCAATGGCTTGATTGGCCACAGCAGCAATCCTCTGGCTTGCATATAGTACGTATCTGGCTTGTAGCAGCATGCATGTGGACATATGAGCATCGGAAAGCAAAAAACTCCAGCACGAGGGTCGCTCGCAGATTCTTGCAGAGTAAGGTGAGTACCTGCCATGGGCCTACTAGCTCCTCTTTTGCTGTAGAAAATGATGGAAGGAGGTCCTGCCTGGACCGCCAGAGGGGGCCATGCATTAATCTTTCAAACAACAAGCGAGCTCCGGGGGCTCACGGGCACAAGCAACGCAGGGGTCGGTGCTGCGGGCACCTTGCAGACCTGGAAAGCGCGTAGCCGCAGGTCAGAGGTGATGCCCATTGCTCAGCTCACAGCGTACTTCACATTAGACAGGCCCCCCGTGCTCACTGTGCCTTGTGTCTTCTTGGCTGTGTCCTGCGTCTTAAAGAGCTGCATCGACGCTCACCCTTTCCCACACGCCGTGCAGTGGCAAACTGGCGTTCACTTTGTTCTGCACCTTCACAAGCTCTAGCACATCCTGCACTAAGCCTGTGGTTGCAGACTGACCCTCACCGTGTCCTGCACCTTCACAAGCTCTAGCACATCCTGCACTAAGCCTGTGGTTGCAGACTGACGCTCACCGTGTCCTGCACCTTCACAAGCTCTAGCACATCCTGCACTAAGCCTGTGGTTGCAGACTGATGCTCACCGTGTCCTGCACTTTCAAGAGCTCCAGACCAAGCTGCGGGCCGCCCGCAGTAGGGTAGGCAATGTAACCCACCCGCCAACCCATTGCGCCATAGCACTGAGGGTGATGACAGGCAGGTGCGCATAGGGGAGCGCATGAGCAACATGTGGTTGTCTTGCACAATGGTCAGCAGATGCATGGTACTTCTAGCAAGGCAGTAGGTGAATTGGCTCTGTAGACAAATGTTTGGAAATCCCCCTGTCATTTCCTACAAGGCACACGTAATAAGCACTTGCCACACCAGCTATTTCTGCTAATTGGGCGGTGCATGTGCTGGTTGCATCGTCCTACGACATTCCCTTCCCCACACCTTTTCCAGAAACCTATTGTAGGCATTTCAGTGCTTGCACCTTAGCGCTTCTTAGCGCTTTGGAGGTGCACAATGTTGACAGAGTGTCTTCTCGAGGCAGGGGTAGTCGTAAACAAGCGGATCAGGTACCCCACTAGACCTGTGCCCACCTTTGAGAACGAAAAGACATTCAGCACATTGGGGCCAGGACTGCAGAAGTGCTTACGGTCCCCATAGATAAAGTCCTCATCTGCAATTGCACAAAAAAAGGCAGCCTGACGTAACAGCCAGCATGGCACAGCTCCCTGAGTGGCTCACGGATGACTGCATGCGGAACAGCTCGCCATGGATGAGCACTCCGCTCAAAGAACTAAGTGGGCAGCACCTGTTTTGTACTGATGCACTGTTGCTATGCAGGGGCATTGTGGAACTTGGAGGGGGCCGCGTGGGGATTTGAGGGGGCCCCGCCCACCACCTCTGCTAAGGGTATATATACAGCCAATGTCCTCTGCAGCTAGTGGGACTGCATGCACTTGAATCACCTCCTCGGCAGCTCTACCCCTGCTGCTTTGCCTGTTCTCCTGCAGGCTGCTGCTGCTTCAAGCCGTGTTGTAAGCGCCATGAACGAACCATTGCAGCCTCAGCTCCCACAGATTGATGGCGACTCACAGGTGTTGTCCAGGACTCATCATGAGCCTCTCTCTGCCTTCTGACAGGCCATAAGCTGCATAAATTAACATATGCAGCCTCAACTCCAACAGATTGATGGTGACTCACAAGTGTTGTCCAGAATGAGCCAAGCCCCTGCCTTCTGACAGGCCACTGCCGCTCGCTCAACTTCTGATTGGGAAAGGCACACGCCGGTCTGCAAGACCAAGGTGCACATTTGGTGGAGGCAAGGCATCAGCACCCCCACAAGGCATCAGTGCAAAACAAGTGCTGGGCGTCAGGAACACAGAGATCCTGTACAGGCCCACCCAGCATTGAGTGTGGAATTGCAAAGCATGTGCTTGCCCAACCCCAGTCGGAAACGGGCTCACACTGGCCTGCAAGGCCAGGCCTTGCGTTTGGCCTGGGCACAGGAGGTGCTGAGGGCATACCTGGCACCAAGCCTTCACAAAGCACCTTATACTCGCAGGCAACCTTAGAAAATTGGGAAATGTGTCTTGCATCAAGTTGCATGCCAGAGCACAAGAGATCTATCGAGCATGGTTAAGCAAACACGGCGGGCCACAAATTGAGCTGCCAAGAGTGGCAGGTAGTGCTACACATGGCAGGTGGACTGTCCCTGAGGTTAGCCATGCAAGAATGCACACACGGCGCATTATTGCTCACAGAAAGGCGTACAACAGTGCACACCCATTACACCATCATCATGGAAACATAGACATCTTTTTCACAGACATAACTTATGACACATCAAAAAAAGGATGCGCACCGGGTTGCATGGATTGACAAGCACCACCATGCGCGGCGGCTCGGGCCCTGCGAGCTGACTCTCAAGCCAATCAAGGTCTGGATGAAGGGTGTCTGGGTTGCAGGGCCCAAAACGCACTTGGCCAGCACTTCCACTCATCTGGAATGCCCTGCAGAACATGGGCCAACGGAGAGCTTGTCATAGGCCTGGTGCAGGGTCATAGGATGCAGGACAAGTCGCGTCCCGCATCCTCCGCGCAGCCAATTGCAACAGGAGCCTGGCTGGGTCTGCATAAGGATGAAGTTGAGGATGAGAGCAGGGAAGCAGCAGCATCTGTGGGATATAGATGGGTAGCAGCAACACCATGTGCCTCAGCTAGAATTGAGATTAGTCCTTGATAACATGCTTTTCTGGCTAAACTGGCGGGCGGGCAAGACTGCCTATTCTAGCTGACAAACATTGTGCGCAGCAACCTGCAACCCATGAGCACCCTGCAACCCATGAGCACCCTGCAACCCATGAGCTGATTCAGAGCCCCCACCAGAGATTCTGGTTTTGCCCCCAAAGAGGGTAGGAAGGGCGCGCACGGCACCCACATGAGGTGGTTGAAGTAGTAGGGTGTAAAGAGGGCCACGGGGTCGGTCTCATCACACAGCGCCAGCACAATGTTGGTGAACGCCTGGTTAGCACCCGCAGTCACCAGCACATCGTGCTGCGTCAGCCCATTCTTGGCCGCAATCTTTGCGCGCAGCGCTTCCCGCAGAGCAGGCATGCCCTCCGCAGGGCCGTAGCCGTGGATGGAGGGGTCCTGCGCGAGGGCAGTGGCGGCCACCTGCGCAGAAGCAACAAGGCAGCGCCAGAGCAGCTGCAGGCAAAACTGCACCTTGCATCTGCAGTCGCTGTCTACACCCTGTACCGCCCTGTAACCCCAGGCAGCATTATATTTTATTCATGCAATCGTTGCTTTGTATGAACAGGCTAGCAGTCGTGAGTTTTGACTGAAGGCCTTTTTTCTTCCCTGTAACCCCAGGCAGCACTCAGACAGCGCAATGCGCCATGCGCATTGGGCATCAGCGCTAAAGAAAGCAGTGGGTGGACAGGGATGCACAGTCATACCAGAGGATGCACAGGGACATGCACAGTCATACCAGAGGATGCACAGGGATGCACAGTCATACCAGAGGATGCACAGGGATGCACAGTCATACCAGAGGATGCAGCCAGGCACCCCATCCATAGATCACTGTGCTCAGGAGAGAGCAAGAAAGCGGGGCTCTCAAGCCGCCATGGCTCCGTGCACAGAATCACCAAGCTCATCCGTGAGCTGGCAAAAGCCGTAGCAAGTGGATCATCCACTAGAGATGGAACGGTAGCTGCTGCGTCACATGCCCATGAACCACTGGAGTGCCTGTCGAAGCGGCTGTCGGTGAACATTCACCTGTGTTCTGCGCCACGTGCTTGTATGTGTGCATGCACCTCATGTCTCAATCCCGTCGTGCCTACTTAGCCTGCAGCTTGTGCCCCATTCCTGTGCATTCTCTACTCTACACACGTGCCCATTTGTGTATGCCTGATGCCCAGCGCACCTGCAGTGCCTGTGGAGGTGGCTGCCAGTGCACAATTCCCTGTGCGAGTGATAGCACATCCTCCCGGCTGGCCATCAGCTTCTTGACGTTCACAATCACGGGCGCATCGGTCTGCTGAACCCTCTGAGAAAGCTGCAGGTGCAAATGGTGCTTGAACATTTTTGTTCACAGAGATTTTATTGATTCGATGTTGTAAGCTGATGATAGCTGAAAGACAGTAAAGACAAAAGCATTCTTACAAGACAGCAGAATAGTGGCACACACGAACGCGCACAAACACACACACACACACACACACACACACACACACACACACACACACACACACACACACACACACACACA
>LFCJ01001148.1_pt1 | contig 17994 bp, 18 predicted proteins | sample 643141 | NCBI WGS metagenome assembly LFCJ01 (sample SAMN03766243, study PRJNA286221) | soda lake metagenome | biome: soda lake; feature: Kulunda steppe; material: water; isolation source: sample B1-Br-g2 brine of Lake Bitter-1 | place: Russia: Kulunda steppe | collected 2010-07
CAGGAGCAGCAAAGTGCAGCTTGGGCATGGCATTATGAGTGGCGCATCGCATGCTGTGACTTGCGCATGCACTGTGCGCACTTGCATGGATGCGCACACCCATCACGTGCCAGCCACGCAGCGTTGCTGCATCGCTGGCAACCCAAAAGGAGCAAGCAGTATGCGATGTCATTGCATATCAAGGGTCCCAAGCACTGATACAGCATCAAGCAGGGCTGGTGTTGTTGGGCGGGTGCAAAGCGTCACAAGAGCCCCTGTCTTGCAAGCTTGCATCAATATCGGCCTTGACCTTCGCGCTGCACAAACTCACCTGCACGCGCCCCTTTGCTGCGATGGTATGATTGCAACATTTACTTATCAATGCACAATAGCAAACACAACACACAAACTACACTGGCATGCCTGCACACGAAGACACATGCACGCATGCGCACCCTTAGTACTTCCACATGCCTTCACACGCTGGTGCGGCTGTGCTATGGGCACAAGCACAGGGCCCAAACAAGCTGTGGCACATGTAATCATGCCAGTAATGAGTGTGGGTAACCCATCCAGTAGATAGCTGCCAAAATGGGGGTGCAGGGGTGCAGAGAGGATGGTGTACTTGAGGCACCTGGCCCTTACTGGTAGCCCAAGTGCACCAAATATAGCGCTATATAGGAGCCTACAACGCCATAAAACGCGCCTTAATGAATATTTTCCTTTCTAAATTTGCAAGTGGGGTGCATACATCATATTCCATCCGATATTCAAGTTTGATGACGAAATTCGGGCTGGCGGAGGGAGATCCGGCGTATATAGCGCCTGAAATATAGCGCAATATAGCGCTATATCACTATATATTGCTATATAGCGCTATATATTTTTCCATATAGCGCTATACGCCGACCCCATATATATATATCCGTACTGAAGCGCATGCACGTGTACATGCGCACACACATGCACGTACACACCTGCGCGACGCCCACTTGGAAGTCCTGGAAGGCTGCCTCAGGGTCTGCCTCCACACCTCGCCCCATGAGACGCCTGTATGCCATCCTGCGCTGCGCGGCGTAGCTGCCCCTGCAGCCACGCGCATGCACGCGCACGGACACATTCATTGCAAGGAAGGGCATGTGTGCTGTGTGCAAACGTTGGCGCATGGCCCTGTGCAAGCGTTCACCAGTGACCCAGGGCTCACACCATCAACCTCGGGGTCACACATACACATCCCCTGGATCCAGCATGCATTGACACGCAGCACACACACTTTCATTCCTGCTACCACGCCTGCCTGAGCCCCTGCAACTGACGGACTGAGTCCCAGCCCCCTCCGCCCGCCCACCTGTTCAATGCAGTGCATTGAATGCACCCCCTCTCTCCCCCGGGTCCCCTGCATGCATGCCCGCCCACCTCCCAAATTCCTGCTCGCCAACCTGTGCGACACACCCTCTCCCTCACCCTCTTCACCTGCACGCCAGGCCACATCCCTCTCTCCCGCCCGCCCACCTCTGTGCCATGTCTTCCTCCAGGTCCACCATGTCTTCTGCATCCTCGACTTCGCCAGCACCACCCGCGTGGTCTGCGTCCATCCACTGCTCCCGCAGGTCCAGAGGCTCTGGGGCGGGCGTGAACTTCATCTCCTGCACACACGCGCGCGCACATGCCCAGCGACCAGAGTCATTGCTTGCCTGCGCCCTGCTGTGCGCAGCAAGCTGCGTGTGATGCAGTATGCTGACCGCAGCTTGCGAGAGAGAACGCATTTGGAAGCGCATGTCAATGTGTGTGTGCGCACGACTTCACTGTGCTTTGCACGTGCGGAACAGCCATGTGGCTTGGATTGAGAAGCGAGTCGCTTGGGACGCGGGCACCTGCTTGCAGCGCAGTCCTGGAAAAAAGGCGTGGCCTCGGCAGTGCAGCATATGCCAGCAAGAGCAGAGCTGCACGCACAGGTGCTTATCTCTGTGCAAGCACACAGTCATATGGTGCACAGTCATATGGCATACAGTCATGTGGCGCACAGTCATTCGACGCACAGTCATATGGCGCATAATCATATGGCGCACACGCTACCAACCACAGCCAAGGCCCACAGTCATATGGCACACAGTCATATGGCGCACACACAATCAACCACAGCCAAGGCGCACAGTCATACGGCGCACACGCAACCTACCACAGCCAAGGCACACAGCCCCAGTCTTGCTGTGCACACCACCGATTCTTGTCTGCGCATGCACCACTGATGCTTGTCTGCGCATGCACCACCGATTCCTTGTCCGTGCATACACACCATTAATTCTTGTCCGTGCATGCACACCACTGACTCATGTCCGTGCATGCACACACCACTGATGCTTGTCTGCGCATGCACCACTGATTCCTTCCTTGTCTGCATATGCACACCTTCTCCACGTCCTGCGCGATCTGGCGGGCTGCCAGGTTGGCGTATTGCAGGGCCGTGTAGGGGCTGCGGGGCACGCCCAGGCCCGTGAAGAAGCGGTCCGCTAGGGACAGCAGCGCTGCAGTGTTGCCGGCATTGGCCGCGGCCTGCAGCCGCATCTGCGGCAGCAGGGCGGCGTGTACATGCATGCATGCATGTGAGAGCGTGTGTGCAGGCAGGCGCGCAGAGTGCATGCACATCCGCTCTGACACAGACCCCCAACAAGGCATCAGTACAAAGCACATGCCTGTGTAGAGACATATGGGTAGGCAAGTGGGCCAGCAGCAGCGTCAACAACAGCAGCATGACAATGCAGCGGGAGCATGTGTGCAGGAGCAAGTCCATTTATGTGTGCAGGAGCTCCCATGATCACCCGGCTTGCACTATTCGTGCATCGCGTTTGGGTGTGCGTGCTTGTGTGTTGTGCGTGCTGCGCGCATGTGCATGTGCGCATTTGAGGGCGCTCAGCAGATAGCATCAAAAGTAAACAGCATTCATGCTGCGCAGAAGTGGACAGGACGCAAGTTCGCAGGTTGAAGGGCTGTACCTGGATGGCGGCATTGGAATGCACCCCCTGCCACGATCCAGGGAGCACGCCTGCTGCCTGAAGGGCAGCCAGCTCAAAGGTCACTGCCGCCGCCTCGTCAATACCTGCATGCGTCCAGTTTACACATGCGCATGTTCGTGTCCAGCTACATATGAATTTGTGCGTTAATGTGCTAGTGCACCCACGCATATGCGTCTGCCATGTGAGGGGATCACACGGCGTAGGCATGGTGTGCACGTCCTTGCAAGACGCGCGCAGAGGCAGGGCTGGTCTAATGGGCTGGCGAGGGTGGCGCACATGCATGGCAAACTAGTGCGCTGGGGAGAGAAGGCACATATGCACGGAGAGACCCTCATTTCATTTCAAACACTTCTTCGTCTTCTCCTTCCCAAGGCCCACCCTTTACACGAGCGTATGCTAAACACCCTGAATGACCCTGGCAAGCAAGTGCGCTGGCGGGCACTGATTTGATGCCCTGTCAGTGTGCGTGAAAATTGGTTGGTTGGGACGGTTGGGAGGCAAGACCTGCTGGCATCAAGTCGGTGTCCGCTGGGAGTGTGGGCACATGCACAGCAAGTGCGCCAGGGCGGGTTGGCAAATTTGCATGGCAAAGATGTGCATTGACGCAGGTGAGGGTGCGCCCTTGCAGTAGCTGCCACAGATGCATGACTGACTGCATGCGCTGCTGGCGGCCCCACAAAAGAGTGGGGAGGGGGGGGGGGAGAGTTGGAGAAGGCCTAGGCCTGTGCTCTGGGAGCCGCGGCCTCTGATCCTGGTGACACGGGAGCCGCCCCCCCTTACCGGTGCCCTTCAAGATGACCTTCTTGACCACAGGCGGCGACTGCTGCTGCTGCTGTTGCTGCTCCTGCGCCTGCTGCTGCTGCTCCTGCTGCTGCTGCTGCTGCTGCTGCTGCACATCTGCCTCAGCAGGCTGCGCCTCCCGGCCAACCCCACGTCCTGGCTGCCAGCTGTCCTCCCCCCCTTCCTGCCCTGTAGCCCATGCCCCGTTGTGGCCCGCGCCGCCATCACCCCTGGCACCCCCGGCCAGGTCCTCCCCATAGCCTTCAGCACTACTGCCCTCCTCGCTCACGTCCTCCACGCCTGCCCCACCTTCATCATAGTCCGCAGCATCCCCATCTCCCACCTCCTCCTCTGCAGCCTCGGCGCCCGCATCCATGTGGTCACCCGCCGGCTCTCCCTGCATGCCACCCCCTTGGCCCCACTCCCCCTGCTGCTCCCAGGCCTCCTCCTCCCACTCCTCATCCTGCCGCTGCTGCTGCTGCTGCTGCTGCTGCTGGTCCAGTCCCAATTCCCTGCCCTCTGTGTCCCCCTCTCCCTCCGGCTGCGGGCCCCCCTCCTCGCCCCCAACAGGGAATGTGGTTGCCGCCCTCCTGCCGTCGCTCTTGTACTCCTCCCTACTGGGGGGCCGGGCTGTTGGTGTCCCTGACTGCACAGTCTGCATGGCAACAGCGCACACGCACACACACAGCGTACAGCACACATGTCAGCCAAGCGCCTGCCAGCATGGCACCTGCCTGCGCCTGTGTACCTGACAGCATACGCATGAGCCTTGGCGGAGCACGTCCACTGGTCGGTAAGCGCCTGAACTAGTGGATCTGCTAGCTGGCGCCCTCGTGCATCAGTCAGTGCTACCTGCGCGCAAATGCTGGTTTGCAGGACTAGTTTTGCACACGAGGGCCAAGTAGGCAAGCAGCCCCTGCATCAGTGCAGCACATGCGCAGGGCACCGGTGCGCTGTGTCTTTTATACCACGTTTTTCAGACCTCCGTCAATCACGACACACCACTTTCCTAGGCATCGGGGACTGCGGATCCTTGATGCAACAGCACATTGTCAAATGTGTGTGCATGTGCGCGTGTCTGTGTGTCTGTATGCATGCGTGAACACGGGAATGATTTTATCCAGACACACACGATGCCCTGTGTGAGCGTGCATGTGTGCCTCCGCACAAGCAAGCACATGCGCGCTTGCTTGCTTGCTTGTGTGCATGCTTGCATGCATGCGTGCGTGCGTGCGTGCACGTGTGTGGGCATGCTGTGCGCGTTTTGTGCGTGCTTGCAGGTGTGTTGTGCATGTATATTTTTGTGTTCATGCAAGCCTGGACAAGCCACCTGCCTGGATGGTCTGCGTGAGCGCGGCCTCCACGAGCGCTGACAGCTTCTGCATGGTGGCCACAGCCGCCTGCAGGTTCCGCCGTGACAGGTCGCCATACATCTGCTCCTGGCTCTCAGCCACCCTGCGGGCCGCATGTAAGCAATACTATAAGTAAGGGTGGTCTTTGAATGGGCTGGCCAGGGGACGATCCCGGCTAATGAACTGGCCACTTCCCAGTCCAGCCCAAGCCTGAGTTTGATGGCTGGTTGGGTAGTTGGTGGTGATCTGCTGATAAGGGGAATCCTGGGTTTCTTACACGACAGCGACACAGAGGGGCAAAATGCAAGAGGGTGCTCCAGCCCCGCAGCTACATCAGCCGGGTGGAAGGCAAGGGCTCCATTGCTGACCGAGGCCAGCCAAGCGCTGCCTGTATTTGCAAGCCTTGGCCACAATAATCATGCTTATGCAATGTGGCTTCCCCGCTGTTGCCAAGGGGAGAGGCAGCCCAGCTTCTAAAGAGCGTGCTTTGTGGTGAAACAGTCAGCGCCATAACAAGGGTACACATGGGTGCCATGCAACCCGTTCACGAGCTAGCGTGCTTAAATGCATAGATTATCTCAGCAATTAGGAGTACAGCCCTGGACACGGATGTCAAACCTCCCTAGCACAAGCAGCAAGAAAAGTAAGCACAACTCAGCTTGCCAACTTGCTTGGCGCGCTGGAGCGTGTGTCAGGGGCTACATCCAGCAGCATTGCATCTCACGATGCTCCTCACTGCCAAGACTCACATGCTTTTGATGTCATCCTTGGTGAGGAGCTTGATCTTCCTCTGTGCTGCTGCTTCTAGAGAGGCATGCAGGTTGTTTTCCAGGGGCCTGGGTGAGGAGTGCTGTACCGCTGCCTGCTCATCTTGCGGCTCCAAGACCTCGTTATGCTGCTCCTCTCCAGCTGCATAGCTGCCCCCAGCATTCTGGGCCTGGGCTGCTTTCTCTTCTTCCCCTGAAGCCGTGTCTCCACCAGCTTGCGCATGCAAGCGCGACTCCTGATAGCTGTACCTCTGCCCAGCCCCCTCCTCCATTTCCGTAGCTCCACCCTGCTCCTGAAAGAATACGACGCAGGGGCTGGCTGATGTCTGGGACGGGCAGAGGCCTACATGAATGGATACCACAGCACATTTCTCAGAATTCCACTTAACACTGTGCACCCGGTGGCTTACCTGTTCATTGGACAGTGCAGTGAGCACGGTTGCAAGCAAGAGAAGCACCAGGAGAGCCCTCCCCTTCTTCCTGGCCATCTGACCCGCCTCGCCCCTGCACGTCTCACTCAGCTGCTCAGACTGGTGAAGAGCGCCATTTGCTATTAAAAATGTCCATCACCATTCATAACAATGCGTATGCTACTCATCAGCCTAACCTATAAACCGATTTGGGCTTTCGGTTCTTCGTAGCACATGTACATAGGCTTTTCGAAAGATTTTGTTGCATATGAGAGGCTTTGAACAAGTGCTTGCAGCAGCCCTGCTCCTCGCCCTTCCTTCTTCATTCTCGCTGGACAATGGGGTTGGGCGCACGCCAGCTATGGGGGTAAGCTATACAATTCATGGAGCAGCCTTTCTTCCTCGTTTCCCCTGCCGACTAGACTTCGCACTTTGCACTTCCACTACTCAATTTCCTTCCCTAACTTTTTGCTCAAATGCAGTGGAACAGCTGGAACAGGTAAAATGAACATCCAGTGCTCAGCGCACTCAGCGTGTCCTCATTAGGCCCAGCGTGCAAAACGGGTGCCCCTTTTGGAAAGAGCATGCTCATGAGATTAGAGTGCCCGAGCACGATCACCTCTTGTCTTCTATCATCAAACCAATGTGTCAGCTCCAGGTGCCAGCTTCATTGCTGATGCTTGGCATTAGCACAGTACAAACGATGCTCGTAAGCGTGACGTGCACAGCATGAGTCCACAGATCGGCATTAGCACGTGTCCACTGATCAGCATCAGCGCACATGTTTTACGGCTGTGAGGCTGATGCACATTGCACTTGAACACAGATGCACATTTTAAGAAGGTCTCAGAACAGGTGCATAAGTGGTGTCCTGTGTGCTACACGTGCGCAGGTTCCGGTGTGAAATTGATGAGCAGCTCATCAAGGAGGTGGCGGATGTGATGGTGGAGTCTGGTTTGAGAGACGCTGGGTGAGTGGGGGCTCGATTCTCACCAGCTGCTACCTCCGATTCCGGTCGCGAACTGCTGCAGCAAGATGGATCCTGACATTGTGCTGACGCCTTGTTGGGGTACTGATGCATTTATTGGATAGTACCGATGTCTTGTGGGACAGTGTGTATGCGATAAGAGCCTGCTAGAGCTGGCAGTTGGAGAGTTGGTTGGCCTGCTAACCACGTGTCCACGTTCCAAGGGAAGCAGCTGGTGAATGTTGATCCAGACATTGTACTGATGCCATGTTGGGATACGGTTGCTCCTGTTGGGGGTGCAGATGCCGCTGTTGGGGGAATGGATGTCTTGTCGGTTGGCGAGTTGGTTGACTGGCCAAGCGCCGATAGGAGCTCCTGGATTTCTGACTCATGCTGTGCATCGGTTTGCAAGATCGAGTAGTTTCTCCTTCTTGGCTTTCATGACAGGTTGTGCTCTTCTCATTGTGCAAGGTATACAACGGGGAACTGACTTGTTTTGTCATGACATGATAAATTAATTCATCAGCTGTCCGCATGGCAGCTTGCGAGGTCATTTAGTGCACTCAGACAGCCAGCAGGCTGATGCACAGCTGCCGCCATCACACCTGCTTGTAGGTACAAGTATGTGAACCTTGACGACTGCTGGCAAGAGCGACGTGATGAGGCTGGCAACATTGTGCCTGACTACAAAAAGTTTCCGAGCGGGGTCAAGGTAGCGGGCTTTTGTTTTGTGTTGATGCACCATTTGTGGGACCCGAAGGGGCCCTTGTGGTAATTGATGCCTCTGTTGGAACAGTTGGTTGGTGAGTTGGTTGGGACCCTCAGCGATGCATCTGATTGCTTGGGGGTAAGACCACCCCAACAGCAAGCTTCCCGCACAGCATTATCGTGACTTTTCCACAAAGCACTGTCGTGCCTTTTTCATGAAGCACCATTGCGAGCCCCCAGGGCCACAGTTTGATGTCCGTTAGGGATGTTCATGTATGTGCTGCGTGGGCTGTGTGCCAGACAGAAGGGCACAGTTAGGGGGAAGTAGGTTGCAAGCGTCAGCCTAAACCAGGTTTGGGAGCCTCCCCGCAGGTGGAGCGTCGCCTGTGTGCGTGCTTGTGTGCCCATGTGAGGCAGGCACTGCCCTGCAGCTGGCAGGATGCGTGTGGCGTGCACTGGGGATGCCCACAGTCTCAGCCTTTGGCAATCTGAAGACACAAGCTCCGACTGCTGGCGCTGCTGCACCTGAGCACCTCCCATTGCCACGCTCGCCCGCGGTCTCAGGCTCTTGCAGACTACGTGCACTCCAAGGGGCTGCTCTTTGGGCTGTACAGTGACACAGGCGACAAGACGTGTGAGGGGTACCCTGGCAGCTGGGGCCATGAACAGCAGGTGTGCGCAGAGCTTGCGTGTTCTGCCAGCGCAAAACCGGCGATGGCGCCCACGTTCACACACATAAAGGCTGGGCGGGTCCAACTGTTGTGATCGTGTGCGCTCCCCCCTGCACCTATAGTGCAGACAGCGCCCTGCACTAAAAGCGAGGCGCACGCTTGCATGAGCCCCTTGCAGCTGCGTCCTGCGGGCGCCTGTTACAGCCCTGCACTCCACCACAAGGCTATATGGTGGCCTTGTTTGGGTGCGAGCCAACTGTGAATTGGGGACTCAGTGGACCTAGCGGTGTGTCCGTCACCAGTGCATCTTTGTTGCCAGCGCATATGCGGGCTGCAGAGCCAACCCCTGTGGCAGGCTCATGCCCTGTTGGATGTCCACTTGTGGGCCATGCCCTCAGCCTTCAAGCCGCAGGCCAACCTGCATGCCACGCTGCAGGGCTGGTCTACAGCAAGTTGCGGTCATGTACCATGTGTATCCGGTGCTGTGCCCGCACACTGAACTTTGACCTTGTGCACCGTGAGCCTCCTGATGTCAGCTACCATGCCCTTGGGCATTGGGTGTGGAGCATTGCAACCAATGGATGCTCACAATTTGAGATGTCAGATGGATGCAAAGACAGATCTGGGCCTGTCCGCGGGCCGTTCGCACCTCGCTGAACCCCTCAAGACGGCTATCAGCGTGTTATCGCGCGCCCTTCTCACGGTCGTGCGCTCGTGTCATGGTCAGGCTTGGTTGCCAGATCTAACATCCATGAGAGCGGTGTAGTAGATGAGGGGATTTGAAAGGAGCAACAAAGGCCCAAGCTGTGTAGGCAACCATGAAGGGCAAGTTGTAATAGGTAATTGTGTAATGGCATGGTTGATGGGGTTGAGTGCAGGATGCCAACACATACGCCTCCTGGGGCGTGGACTACTTGAAGTATGACTACTGCTACATGGAGAATGCAAATGAGCCCGCTGAGGTGCGATTCCAGTGTATGCATAACCCCATGCCCTGTGATAATGCAGCTTTGCATGCTGTGTATTGTATGCAAGCGGCTTGCATGACCAAGCTGCTCTATAAACTGTGTTGTGGGCCGTGTGGCAGCAGGCAGCGCATGGTGTACTAAGTGCAGTGTGTAGAGAAAGGATATTCTTCATCATCTCACTTGTATTGATATCTATAGTGTACTAAGTGCAGTGTGTAGAGAAAGGATATTCTTCACCATCCCACTTGTATTGGTATCTGTTGCAAATAGGGCAGGGGCCTGTGCCCTTGTCATCAGCCCCATGACACCACCTCTGATCGGAATCTGGACTGATCAATGTGGCGGCACCTGCATTGATCAGTGCTCCCTCACGCGGACGCCCACTTGTACAAAGGTACTCACCATGACTTGTTGGTTCACTTGGGCCAGTAGGCATAAGTGCTCACGCGTCTACGCGCACGTGCGCAGATTCGCACATAGAGACACACGGGCACACGTATGCAAACGTGCATGCACACATACATACTGCAGGAGTCTTACACGCGCATGTCGCGCGCCCTCAACGCCACAGGCAGGCCAATCCTTTTTTCTCTCTGCTCCTGGGGCACAGGCAAGCCTTGGCTGTGGGGGAATAAGGTGAGCCCTGGTCATCAGGCATCAAACTGGAAAAAGGCTGGAGTGTGATACAAGGGCACTTCACAGGTCCACCACATTCATGTGCCTGCGCACATGTGCTGAGGGTCATCTAGAACACTAGGTGCCTCTATGTGGTGTTAGCCTGCCATGAAGAGAATTGGTCTTAAGTGTGGCTCTTACGCCCTGTGTTGCGCGGGCAACTTTCAGGGTGCCTCCGAGCAGTTGAATTGAAGGTGAGGACTTGCTGCACAGCAGAGGACCAAACAGTAATCCATCATGCATCCATCGGCGCTAAACCACCTCAGCCCAGAGGAATAAATCAATGCGTACATGCACACATGTGCACTTGCTCACGTAAGTATGCATCAGAAATTATGCGCAAATCTTTATGGGCCCGCCTGGGACCTCTCAATCGGCTCGCCTGAGACCTTTGTTTTAGCACACCTGAGCCTTTTGCATGGGCTTGCATAAGACCTTTCTACAGGCTTGCCTGAGACCTCTCTATCGGCTCGCCTGAGACCTTTGTTTTAGCACACTTGAGCCTTTTGCATGGGCTTGCTTGAGACCTTTCTGTGGGCTTGCCTGAGACCTTCCTGTGGACTACCCCTAAGTTCTATGGAGAGGGCACATGGGTCGTGCCGCCTACTGCACCTTACTTGGATTGATGGCAATGTGCCTCACCTGTTCTGTGCTTCTGGTTCCTCCCTGCTCATCACGTTCTCTGCGGTCCCTTGCGCAGGTGGGCAACAGCTGGAGGACGGATGCTGACCTGTTTGCGGTTTGGGATGCACAGGCGGCCGCGCGCTTGAAGCTGCCTCCCCAGTTGAAGCCTGTCATGCGGGCACTGCAGGTGGTGGAGGGGCTGAGCGAGCACGCAGGCCCTGGTGGGTGAGGGGCGTGCGGGCCTGGTTTGGCCGTGTGTATCATGATTTCTCACACATGAATCATGTGATGTGATGCGTGCACAACGAACACGTGCGCTTCTAATGGGTGCTACTGCTTGCCGAGCAGCAAGCATATGGTCTCCCAAATGTGTGCATGCTTGCCCACGGCCCAAGGCAGGCCCGTCTCAGGATGCCCAGCTTGCTGTAAGCCGCATCAACTCACGTCTGCATGAAGTCAAGCATGAGCTTCCGGCCAGGTGGCCGCAAGGGCATTGAGCACATTGTACTGCTGTCCTTGAGTGCAGTGGATGAGCTGGCGCATGTTTCAAATGGATTTATGCCAGGCATACTTCCTGCACCCACACATTATGTGTTTGTGGTGTGTATATATGCTTGCATTGCATTGCATTATGTGTTGTATATTGTGCTGTGTTCTGCGTGTGTACCGCAGGTGGTTTCAACGATCCTGACATGCTTGTGGTTGGGCTTGACGGGATGAGCCCTTTTGGTGTCGTCAATGAGTGCCCTGAGCACATAACTGATTGTGTGCCTGGCACCTTCATAAGCCGAGAGCGCTGGGGCGTGGTGGGTGGGCAAGGAAGGTGCAGAGGCAGAGTTCTGTGAATCAAGCCATTTTGCCATCTTCATTCTGCGAACCCACAAACATGTGCAAAATATGCAAACATTGTCAGGTCTGCTGGTCATGCCCAAAGCATACTAGAGGCAAAGAAAAAAGCAGACTCGCTCATTGCCAGACCAAAAGTTTGCTATTTTGATGTGAATTCAAAGATGCACAGCACACTATGAATCGTATCATACTGGCCACAGTGGTGCACACACAAGCAGGGAGCACAGTGCGCTTGCCTTGCATGTGCCTGCAGGTAGGCGGTTTGACGCACACGGAGCAGAAGGCCCATTTTGCTCTGTGGTGCATGCTTTCTGCCCCACTCATGCTCGGCAATGACCCACGAACAATGACCAAGGCCACTCTGTCCATTCTGACAGCTCCAGAGATCCTGGCCATCAGCCAGGACCCTCTTGGCAAGCAAGCCAAGAAGGTGAGGCTTTTCATTGCTAGTATTCTTCTAATGGCTGCAGCGATGTTCATGGCCATGCTGCACAAGCCTCGGCCCATGGTTGATCAAAATCTTCCTGAGACTTATTTGCTTATCAACAGTATTCAACGCCTGCTCTGGGTCTGCTTCATAATCTTTGCAAACCACAGCACAAGTTGGTGCACGCCTGCTGGGTTGCCTACCTTCATTCTGGTGTACCCCCAGGTACACAAGGAGGAGCAGGTTTCTGTTTGGGTGAAGCCCTTGGCTGATGGACGGATGGCTGCACTGCTGTTCAATGAAGGCTCGGAGGCGATCGACATCAGTCTTGTGTTCAGGCAAGTCTATGTTCAGATTGCAGGGGCTTGGGAAGCCTCCAACACCCATAGGCTCATTGGGGTCCGACTGCAATGGGGGCTGCCATCCCCTCCTTGTAAAACGCTGCAAGACTGACAATCAATCCTTCAAGGGAGATCAATGCTGGTGCGGCATGCGCAGTTGAGCAAAGGGCAGGCGCAGGAGCGACCAGGCTGAGGGCAAAAATTAACCTTTTTTTGAGGTTGCGCTGTTTTTCACTCGGGAGTAGGTCATCTGTGCGTGCCTGTCTGCACTTATTGAGATCTACTGACTCCGGACGTGTCCTGGCTAGTGGCTCTATCAGTGAGATCTACTGATCTTTTTGAAGTCTACTGAGTCTGGCTGTGTCCTCTGGCTAGCGGCTCTGTCAGTGCACTGTTTGTCGTTTCATATTTTTAGGCATCGGATGAAGAATGGTTTCTGATCTCCCACCTGCGTTCCATGAGATAAATTGGATGGGGGAGGGTGAGTCTTAATTGTGTTGCCTTCTTTCATCAGATTGCTGCAGTTTGGCAGCTACCTGCTGCCAGCTAACTTTGATGAGACCTTTGGCAATTCAAAAGAATGTGTTTAAAAGCGCAATGCCTTTGCACCGCGCCTGCATTGGCTTTGTACACAAAGTGGTTCAGCGCAGCTTTCAGCGCAGCTTGCCCCCTGCCCCTTACCTGCAGCCGCGACATGCCAGAGCAGGCGCAAGCGTGGGCGCGTGAAGTGCCTGGACCAGACTGCGCAGACAAGAACCCGCAATGCCCGGAATGGGCACAACAGGGGGCATGCGAGGGTAATTCTCGTGAGTGATGCGGCCTTTGTTTGGGGCAGTATGTGCCTCCACTTACTTGCTGCTACGTCTGTAAAATTCCCGACAGCTGCAATTGACAGCTTAGTGGCGAAACCAATAGGTGGTAGCTGGCATGTATGCAAGCCCACTAAGCGTCCAGCAAGCAATTCTATCAATTCTCTCCCTATCTCACCCTACTCTTCTCTTCCGCTTAAGATCACTTCCTACGCCTCGCAACGCACACTCCTTGCTTAACCACCACAAAGGCAAGTGGTGGCTTCTTTGTAGCAGGATGGAGTTGCCATAATGGCCATCAGCGTTTGTGTCGGTGAACTTGCAATCTGAATGGGTCCACGCCTTCTCATTCACCCTTACTCAGCATCCCCGGTTTTAGGCACACTAAACCAAGTCAAGGCTATCGGCAACAAAGCCTCCGTATGGGGATCCCTCCTTGCCACAATACAGATTGCAGCCTTGCCACAGTACAGATTGCAGCCTTGCCACAATACAGATTGCAGCCTTGATGTGGCCCAGCCTTTGATCGCCTACAATCCCATGCACCCCTGTGTGACACTGTGGTGCCCTTATCAATGTGCCTGCAGCCTTGATGTGGGCACAGTGTCGCACCAGCTGCCCCGCTGCGTGCCCCAAAGAGCTGCTGCCCCCAGGCCCCAAAGCAACTGCCATCATCAGGGATGCCTGGCAGGTGCGCGGGAGCGATGAAAGCAGTGTGACAGCATCCTGCTTTGGGTCCCCGGTGTCTGCATGTGCGCGTGCACACATAAGCAGCAGGTCTCTCAGTTTTTTTAGCATCTGGGGGTGGACAGTTGGGATTGCTGTGAATGTGGCCCAGCTCAACGCATGGGATCGTACATGGACGTGGTACAACTTTTGATGAAAACAAACCCGTGCATCTTTAGACCTGCTAAAGGGCGTGGTAAGATGCAGCTCTTCCTAGCTTTGAGCAGCTGCCTATATACTCTTGTGCTTCTGGTTGCAGGAGGATGATCTTGGGATTGCCACGGGGCTATTTATTGCCCATCTTGTTGAGCCACATGAAGCCAGGTAACAGACATCAGGCTGTTGATGTATGAACCTTTACAAGGTATTTACGAGAGACTGCTAAGAAAACAAGTGTGTGTGCTAGGGATTGACTATTAACTTGCTGGCTCAGCTCAGCACAGCATGCATCATCACTGATTGTATAAAAAGCTGCCAGTCGATCAGTGATGATCTTTGCCATAAGAGACATTTGCATGTGCATTGCCTTAAAACTTGTCCAGTGCTTGCGTCCAAAATGCCATTCCATTTCTAAATTTTTGCATTCTTATGGACATTTGACCTTATCCCCAAATAAATGTCGGTTTGTACGCATGCAGCACACATGCGAATGTGCATGCACGCGAGCACGCACATGTAATCTTGCGCGTGCGTGCCTGTACACGCACACAGACAGATGCACGCACAGATGCATGTTTGTGTGCGTGCACACGCATGCACGCATGTGCAAGCGCACACACACACACACACGCACACACACACGCACACACACACACACACAAACGTGCAACAATCATAGAATTTTGCTCTTGCATATGCACATGCTACCCAGAGTTCTGACACTGAACTTCATCGAGCCAGCAGATGCACTGAAGTGGGCTGAGCATCAGCGCAAGCACCGGTATACATCTCTGATAGCCCGCGCTCCTAGCATGGCTTCAGCGAGCAACTTGGCGCAGCCGGTTACGGGGGCATCCAGAGCTGGCTTGTACACCTCTCGCAGGTAGGCATGCAGATGTGGTGCAGTGAGCCACGAGGAATTCTGGCATTTCGCGAGCTCACCACCAATTGCCCTTAAAAGCTCTTGTGTGTACATGCACGCTTTCCCTCCCCCTCCACCTTACCTGCGTCTTCATCACTCCCCAGCCTTTTGAACAGGGCTGAATGAGCTTGGCATGCTTAGCTGGGATTGATCCCGGCATTGGCCACGCCAAAAGTGACTACGAATCTAGTTTGCACTCCAACATTGAAGCCTACCTTGCTGGACATGTTATAGTGCTCTTGCTTTCCTAGTCTAGGCTTGGCCCTCATCTGGCTGGTGCATAGACATGTACCCAGCCCTGTACCTGCCGTCACACCAACCATGCCGCTTTTGAGCTAGGAATGCAGAAATGCTGGGCTGTGCGGAGCCGGGCTGGATCTGGACATAGCACATATATGCATTGTGGGGCAGCACTGGTGCACGGTGGGACAGGGCTACTTCAATTGAAGCGGGAAAGAGTCAGTTGGTTGGGCAGCTGGCTGGCTGGTCGCCCATGATCACGTGGGTGGCAGTTGGTGGATCTGGGGTTGGCTGGCTGGCTGATGCTGGGCTGTCAAAGTGTGTTCGACAGAACTTTGGATGAGGGGTGTGCTCGCTTTTGGAGGAGGGGTTTGAAGGCTCAACTGTGGTACGATGACGCCGTGCAGAATGGACCGCCTCTCATCAGAAGACCTGGTGTGCTTTGCTCATGGCCCACAGGGAACTGTACGACCGTGCCCAGGACGCAGAAGAGCTAAAGATGCAGGTGCGCATTTGACTACGGCTGCGCCAACAGTTCCGCACCGCTTCAAGGTGGCCTCCACTTCCCCTGCATGGGGCAGCTCATCCAAACGGGGGAATAACTTTTCCACCTAATGCCAGACTTGTTGGTTTTGGTCTCTGTGGGCAACAACCAGCCCAGCCGTAAACCAAACAGCGTCACGCCTGGCTGACATCCGCCCCACGTGTGCACTCGACTAGCATACCTTGTATGCTCATGCTTCACAGCTGCTTAATGCGAGTCGTAAGGAAAACCTGGCATCACACCGCCTGTTGGGCGCAGGCATGGGCATGCACGAGCTGCGTCCGACTCGTGCCGTACCATGCCTACCCCACAGTATTTTTGTCTGTGCCTGGTTTTCCTGCACGTGCAATGCTGACACTGTTTTAAGCTCACGTTCAAACGCTTGCTTGCGCTGTCTTTATCCTGCAGGTGTCACAACTGTCTGCTGATCTGGCCACTGCCAACGGGCGTCTGAGTCAACTTTCTGCGAAAATCAAGGTGAGGCTTTCCTACCCCAACGCGCTTCCATTGCACAGCTTGACCGCCATGGATAGCCTGATCGTTGATGCCCTGTGTGTTGGGTGCAGCATCCGGCAGAAACGCATCTTGCATGGGGCGCCTTTCAGCAAACTGCTGCGGGCAAACACTGCGTGGTACAGAGATTCTTTGAGCGGTCCTGAAGGTTGTTAACAGCTCAGGGAGATGTTTGGGCTTCCTCTGCACACCCCTCCGCAGCAAGCAGAGGCTGTGGCAGAGCAGCTGGCAGCCCACCAGCCACTGGAGATCGACCGCACCCAAAACCGGCTTCTTGACAACTCAGAGGAGGGAGACGAGGGGGGAAGGGGGAGGGCGCACCCAGAGACGCCATGGGATGAAGCGCGTGTGGGGGCTGCAGTCTGGGGCCGATGGCCGGGCCAGATGCTCCTCGTCTGCAATGCGGTCATGCTCATGGTGCGTGTTGTGCTTACGCTGCTCACCCGCTCTCAGCTTACGGATGAAAGTACTCAAATCTTGTCACTTGATCTCGCTTCGTGCAGTGGCAGCGATGACCTGGAGGCACGCATGTTGGCTCAATTTGCCTCATACACTAGAGCTGGAGCTGCTTGCATTGCAAGTTACTGCTGCATGCACTCGAGTAACCTGGATCACGAGCACGTGCAGGTGCTGCTGACATCACAATGCAAGAGGCCAAGAAGCGGGCAGAAGCCAGAGGCACACACCCGTTGACTCAAGAGTTTAAAGTGCGGGGCACTCTCAGGTTTCCACATGGGACAGACAAGAGTGTGAGCTGGGGCAGGCTGAAAAGCTTGCTTATAGAAACATAACACTGGTGGACAGCTCAGGAGCTAAAGAGACGGCAGGCCCGAGAAATTAGACAAGCCTGCTTCCTGACCGAAGGCTTTGGTCGCTCGTGATTGCTGGAAGTGATCTTCACGTTGCACAACACAAATACAGTAGGAATGTCTTGTTTAAAGGACTACATGGGTGATCCCCAAGTGTGTAACAGGACTGCACGATAGACCCCGTTGCAGTATAACCGTCAACCCCTACTTTCATAACTCCATTCTATTTAGAAGGTCGATTCCACAGTCGTGAAACAGGTCCATCTCATCCTGGAGTGGAGGGCACAACGCTTGCGGCGACAGGCCAGCAACAAGTTAGCAGAATGAAGATGGCCCTCAACCTCCCCTCGCTGGTGCGTGCTGGGACCAGCGTTTATAAAAGCAGTGATGGGCGCGAGAGTAACTGTGCGTGTGATGCAGCAGCTGCCCGCAACCGATGTGCTGGCGCCCCCCGCACATTGCTCGGCCTCCTGCTTCGATTGTATCATTTTCTAGACGTCCTAAACTTCGCGTGCGTGCGTGTGTATGTGTGTGCATATGCTCCCCAGGGAGGAGGAGGAGCGTCTTGCCGGATGGGCCTGCCGAAGGTCCCGACCCCGCCCCCAGTCCGGCGTCTACACCTGTCGCCATTGGCCAGGCCATCTACTGGCTTGAATTTTGCGTCCAGGCTGATTGTCTCTGCAGGCCCGGTGAGCTAGAAAAAACAGGGTTGTGCAAAGAAGTGAGGACATCTGGGGGGG
>LFCJ01001149.1_pt1 | contig 17986 bp, 31 predicted proteins | sample 643141 | NCBI WGS metagenome assembly LFCJ01 (sample SAMN03766243, study PRJNA286221) | soda lake metagenome | biome: soda lake; feature: Kulunda steppe; material: water; isolation source: sample B1-Br-g2 brine of Lake Bitter-1 | place: Russia: Kulunda steppe | collected 2010-07
CCCCCCTAACCACTACCCTCAAAAATGACCCCTAAATGCGGACGCATTGACGTTAAATACGCGAATTGTTCGTATCATACGCGCATTGGTCTGGGCAAATGGACGCATGACCCAACCCTGGAAAAAAATAAGCGAATTCCATTTGCCATATTTGTGCGCGGATCATCAATGATCAGGGCCAATCACTGTGTCAGCTGGCGGCTGCAGCGGGTTCAGACCAAGGTTTTGCAGAGGGGGGCAGGACAGGAGCACAATTTGAGGGAGACAGGAACAGTCATGCTCGTGCACTTGCTGCCATCCTATCACAAAGCAGAGGCAGAGCACTGCCGCGTCATAAGCAACGCATGAAGATGCACCATAGCAAGGCCACCTGAGTGGCAGCCCAAGGGCATCATTGCACCAGGCACAGAGGTCCAACAACCTGCTCCATGAACAAGGGGTCCAAGTGTGCAAGCAGCCAACCAAAGACATGGTCCCCCCAAAACAGAGGATGGAGCTACATGCGCCACAACCATGCACGCGTGCAACACATGCGTGCGCATGCACACACACACATACACGTGCACACACACCAGTAGATGCAGGCCATCATAGGCACTGCAGCCGTGCGCACCTGGGCATCATCCGCGCCAGCGCAGGCGGCAGCGCCCCACCTCCCACACCACCCGCCACGGCCTCAGGCGCACCCAGCTCCAGCCCCGAGCGCGCCAGCCCCGCAGCCTGCGCCGCCGCGCTGCCGCTACCAGGGCGGCTCTGATCTGATACAGCAGGGCTGCCGCGGGCGCCGCCAGCAGCGGCCATAAAGGACGCGGTGTGCGCGGGGTCGGCGGCAGAGTCCGCGGGGCTCACGGGGGAGTAAGGCGGGGCGGCGGCCGAGGCGGCGCGCGCTCGCTGCGAGCCGTACAGAGCGATGGGCGTCTCCCGACCTGCAGGCACGGCTGCACCGCATGCACACTTGCATGCACACATTCTGGCACTCAAGAACAGTGGCAGGTGCACCTGGATTGGATGCAAGGCGCTGGTGCCGTAAAGAAAAGCAGCGCTTTGGTTTTGTTGCTCACCCATACTGCACCGCCCGGAGCTGCTGTGTGCCCCCAGCGCTCTGCCATCCGCCATGCATCCCCCCATGTCCGCCATGCACATCCCCCCACATCCGCAATATACCTCCATGTGTGCCCACGTGCCCCCATGCCTGCCATGTGCCCTAAACATTTGCATATGCCATCTGTTGTGTGTTCCCCATATGCACGGCCCTTAGCCACATCCACATCCAGCCACATCCACGCGCACCAGTGCACCACTCCCTCTACTTGCCATTTGCATGTGAGGCGCCACAAATAGCACTCAACAGCCATGGGCAGCAGCCGCACGCCACCCATCTAGGCCCAGGGCCTTCCGCTGGCTCGCACTTGCTGGCACCAACCCTCTTATCTGTTTACAGTTCAACGTTTGAGGGTTTGCTGCCTGTGCCTGCGAGAAACCACGAATCGCACCAGACATGCAGGAAGGGCCGCCGCATGCCACCCACCTCCCAGCCTCGCGCTGGCTTGCTCTTGCCGGTGCCCAGCCTGCTGCTGGCCTCCCTCCCCTGATTGGGAGGCGCGGTCCTCCTGGGGGCCAGCCGGTGTCTGGCCAGGTAGTTCAGGGACAGCAGCCCCGCGCGCCCCAGGTACCCTCGCTGCGCGTGAGCATGCGTTAAGGAATGGAGACGGGTCAACGGAGGCTGGGAATGGAGTGGGAAGGGTGTAGGAGCAAGTAGCCACTGGCATGCCCAGGTCGGTGGGAACATGAGAGGCCAGTGGACAGTGAGCACGTAACAGACGGTGGGTGCGTCCCTCCCTTCTCAGACCTCCCCATACCCGTGCGTTGCTAAACACGTGCGAGCTCCAGGCAAGCAGCAATGTAGTGCAGAGGACGCAAAAGCTCCATCAACATCACTCCCCCAAACCCACGGGCACAACCCTTTGCCTACACATGGTCTTAACATGCACACGCACACGCACACGCACACACAACGTACACATGCATACACACACCTTCGACCATCTCCAGATCCTCCTGCGTGGCCCAGGCCATCTGATCCAGGCTGGACCTCCGCAAAGCCTCCTCTGTGCTCACGCGCTCCGCGCCCCACGGTCCTGCGTGTCACGCAGGGCAGTGCGGGGCAGAGAGTCATCCAGGGTTAATCACTGGGAGCAGGTGCTTGTGTTTTGCGATGCTTGATGTGCGTGCACTTGTGCGCGTGTGTATGCGCACATGCATGGAGGCATTTGTTAGCGCAAGCCTTTTATGTCATATCTGTTTTAAGCCCTCAGACCCCAGCAGGTGCATTCTCGGCATGTGCCTGTGGCTGGGGGGAAAGCAGCACCCCAGACACGCGCACAGAGCTCATGACCCCATTCCACATACAAAGCACACGACCCCATTCCGCGCACCTTTGCCTCCTGCAGGCGCATCCCCCCAAGCCTGCGGCAGCCTGGGGGGCGGCAGGGGCTCAGGGAAGACTTTGTTTCCGGCGTCGGCCATGCGCGCAGCCCGCATGCGGCTGTACGAGGCGTCCACCTGGGAAGGCGCACGCGCACCACAACCCACACAACGACTTTAGCTTGGCACGCACCAAGTCCGAACCAGCCACACAACCTTAGCATTCCTGCTTTTCAAAAGCACAACGCAACACACATCCATGACACGCACGATGACAGGGGTCTCCGACAACTACCACACAGTGAAGCAACTCACATAAGGGCACACAAGATGCAAGCAGCATGCATTGCCACCAAGCACTGAGCTGACGCACAAAACATGGCGGGAGACAAATTGCAAGCGATGCAAGCCCTAGGCACACACAAACACGCACGCACGCACGCACGCAGCACACACATGCACACGCGCATGCAATATATATGCAACACACATGTGGGCAATATGACGGGCCAGGCTGCCTGCGTGCCCAGCGCAGTGGCACCCCACCCACAGAGAGCCGACACAAGCTGCGTGTGGGAGCGGTGGGACGTGTCACGTAGATGGTCCTAGGCCGCTTACGTGTGTGCGCGCGTGCGCGCTCACCTGCCGCGGCTTGTCGGCGAGGCTGCCCAGCTTGGCCAGGCCCTCCCTCATGCTTCCCTTCATCGAGCCGCCCCCCTTCATGGAGCCCTTGCTAGAGCCGGAGTGGTTGCTGCCATGGTCTGCGCCAGCCACCTCGTCGTCACTACCAAAGCTGCACGCGGGCATGCACAAGCGCATGCGTGCACACATCTATGCACGCACCAGCTATTGCGCTCACCTCTTCACAACCTGTATAATGCAACTTAATCCACCGAGCGTGCAGCATAACCAGCTCATGACACACACAGCAGTTCAAGCCCCCTTCTTTACTCCCAGAGTTCCCAGAGAAGCAGTGGTGAGATTCCTTGCAATTCCATGCCTGATCCTAGCTGCTTGAGGAACAATGCATATAATCATCCACAAACACACTCACACACACACACTAAACATCCTGCGCCCAGCGGCACATTCACACCCACATGCGTCCCCAACATCCGAGTGTGCCTCAGGCCCCACCTATCCTGGCGCATTGCCACGATGCCCTTGATGCCATTCATGCTGCGCGAGAGGCTGCGCCCGAGTTTGCTGCCAGACAGCTTCTTGCTCAGCTTGCTGTTTGACAGGCGCGACTTCAGGGACATGGAGTGGTTGCTCATGCTCCTGCGGTGCCGCACGCGAGGCGCACGCACATCACACATCGATCGTCTCTTTGCCCAGCCTGCTGCCGGCAATGGTGCGACTACAGGAACACGCGGTGTTTGCCCACGCTCCTGCACTTGTGCGACACTGCAAATGCCACCTCACAGCCTTCAGACAGGTGCAGAGCATGCGCAGGAGAAGGCGCGTGCGCACACCCTGCAGCACCACCCTGCAGCAACACCCTGCAGCACCACCATGCTGGCGCAAGCACCCGCAAGTGAGCGGCTCATGCCCCGATCCATAACACGCGGCACACAGCCAGCCATTGCCATCTACGCAGCACATTGCCAGCCGTGGCCTCTATACAGCACACAGCCAGCCTTGGCCACCCATACGGCACAAAGCCAGGCTACAGGTATGTATGCAGCACAAAGCCAGCCGTGGCCTCTATGCAGCACACAGCCAGCCTTGGCCTCTATGCAGCACACAGCCAGCCTTGGCCACCCATACGGCACAAAGCCAGGCTTCCTGAAGCACCAAGCCTCCGCCCACCCCTCACGCATTCGCTACTCCTGCTCAAGCCAAGTTGAGTCCCTGTTTTCCCGCAAGCACCGACCCGTTGGCGCAAGGACGGCTGCAGCGGATTCACCCTCTGAACTTGTAAGGCAACATGGGCCGATGCAAGCAAGCAAGCAAGCAAGCAAGCAAGCGGGGGACAAGCAGCTGCCACCCCACCTGCTGATATTCCCCGACACCTTCCGCGCCAGGCTCAGGACAGTGCTGTCTAGCAGGCGGCCAATGTCGTGCGGGTTCTCCTTGGCCATCTGCTCCACATTCAGCTGCAGCAGCGCGGGCAGCACAGGCAGAGCACAGCTGTCCATGCATTCAAATCCATGCATGCAGAGGCAAAGCAGTTGCAGCTGATTGCCTGCTTGGCCAGCTGCTCCATATACAGTTGCAGCAGCGTAGGCAGCACAGGCAGCCAAGCAGCTACCATAACAGAAAAAACAGCCCTAGCTTAGAGCCTCCTGGGCCATCTGCTCTGAGGGAGGGTTGGTGTGCTGGAAAGCACTGCAAAGGAACGCGTGCTCATGCTCATGCTCGTGTGTGTGTGTTTTATGTATGTGTGTGCGCGTCTGTGTGTGTGTGTGTAAAGCGTGGGGACGGGCACGCTGGCATGTGTCTGGAGAGCAGAGAGCTGGAGGCTGTATTCACAAACAACACTGGCGTGAGTCGGTGAAGCGGCACGATGCTGTGCAGGCTGCAGGCTGCAGGAGCTTGGCGCGCAGCGCACGTGTGCCCGAGAGGGCGGACTGTGGGGATAGGTCGGCACGCACCGAGTGCAGGCCGCTCAGCAGGATGGCCAGGAACAGCTGCAGCAGGATGAAGGTGCCGATGAAGATGGTGATGACGAAGAAGATGGCGACCCAGGGCGTGATGGACTGCGGCCGGGCAGAGGGCGGTAAAGTGTAGGCCACAGGCAGTGACGTGCCGATAACAGACAGTTAGCACTGGGCACCCAGGAGTAAGGCACGAGTATAAGATGGTAAGGTACGGGCAATAAATAGTACCGTATGCGCAAAAGGCAGTCAGGGACGGGCAGCAAGAGACGGGCTTGGGGGTGCAGGCATGGGCAAGAGGCAGCTAGGCAGGAAGCAGCGAAGCACGCAGCAGCACAGGTCACTTGCAGTCCTTGTGGACTATCGCAATCCAGCGGCCGCCAGACAACAGGAAACACAGCCTTCCTCCATGGACGGTGTCGAGCCAGACAAGTACATAGGTCAAGCACAAAGGGCACGTGAGGGTCTCACTGTCAGAGGCTGTTGGGGGGACCATGCCGGTGGACGCGCGCTTTATGCATCAGGAACACGACGCTTGCATCAAAGGGTGGCCGGGCATGAAGCCTGCTGAGGCAGGAGGGGTACCGACAGAGCCTGCGGCTGCCTGCTTTGGACCCTGTAGCTTGATGGCCGCGGGTGGGCGGGCGGGCACACACCTTTTGCATCGGGAACATGACATCCGTCCAGTCGTCCAGCGTCATGACGATGAAGACGGTGAGGAACGAATGGTACATGTCATCGAAATGGAAGATTGGGCGCTGCGGCTTGCCCACCTGCGGCGGTGGGGGCCCAGCTTGGGTGCGTGTGGGCGTGTGCAAGGTGGGGAGGGTCCCGTCTGACCCTCATTCCCCAAGTGAGAACAGGGACATTAAAGCAAAGCCCATTGCGCACACACAAGGCCACTGGAGCCTCTTAAACTGAGGGTGGTGGTGGAGGCCGCAGGGGCAAGTGAGGACCCCAAAGCCACAGATTGGACAAGGGCTGATGTTTTGCCAGCCCCCCGCCTCCTAGGCGATGACCTGGGCGATGACAGGTTTTGAAACCAGAAAAGCAGTGGCTGAACGCTCTTGCACTTGCACATGAAAACCCTAAAACACACTGCTACAGCACACACACACACACCCCTACCCCTACATCTACACACCCACCCACTCCCACCCACCAACCCATCCATTCACATCCCCCCACCCCTAGCCCCCCACCCGCACCCGCACACTCACACATGCACACACCCACAAGCACTCCCACACACACACACACACCCACGCGCACACATACATGCACACACGCAACACGCACGCGCACACCTGCGCCAGATATATCGGCCAGCCTGGCTTGTTGCCGGGACTGTTTGGGTCGTAGTCACGGGGGAAGACCTCACAGTATGCCATGCCCCCGTATGGCGAGCCATCCACCTGCACGCATGCATGCGGCAAGGCACCCGCAGCAGCACATGCTTGACCATGCAAGGCAAAAGCATAGAAGTCGAAAAGCAAAGGTGCTGATGCGAAGGAACTTCAAAGCATTGGCCCTCATTGCGCACCTCAAGACACACACATGCAATCAAGTACGCACGTTTGCACACACAAATGCACAAGCAAAAACATTTGCGTGCCCAGCTCCCTTGGCCCTGACGTTGCCTGCACAGATAATAATGATGCACGCACATGCGCCCACAAACATACACTTCAACCCACGGGCCCCCATTGTACACCTCAGCACTCACGTGCCTGCTTGCAGGTGTGCAAGTGTGCACATGCAAACACGCACACTACACGAAAGTGCGCATGCACACACACAAGTGCGCACGCGCACCTCAAACCATTGGCCCTGAAGGCTCTCGTCACAGGGCACGTAGCAGTCCCTGTACTCGGGGCAGTCCACGCCCGGGGGGCACGTCTGCTCCCCGCCATCGATGTGGTTGCAGAACACGTTCTCGAAGCCAAAGAGCTGCGTGAAAAATAGAGAGCAGGTAGCCTACGTGGTGCCACTGACGCGCTGCGCCCTTAAGGCCTCACCCTCTCCATGAAACCATTCAACCCAAAAGCATCGCGAGGCCTCACTATTCACAGCAAGTCAGGGCTAATGCCTGTCTGCCTGCATAGCAGGGCTGCTGCCTGTCTGCCAGCATAGCAGGGCTCAGGGCTGCTGCCTTTGCCTGCACAGCAGAGGGTCGCTGCAAGTCCACGTGCAAAGCAGCGCTGCTTGCTGACTGTGCACCTGCAAAGCAACGCAGCTTGTTTGTTGACTGTGCACCACCCTAGTGGGGGCTGGTTGTTGCACCAGAGGCAGCAGGAGGGCTGCAAGGGGCAGGCGATCAGCGCAAGGCGGCATGCGTACAAAGCCGCAGGCACCTCGTTCCCTGCCGCGCACGAGATCATTGCAGGGGAACAGGCATGCCACTTGAAACGGGCGACAGCGCTGAGGCCACCAAGGCAACAGCACACTGCACCCCCCTAAGACTACACCCCTCTACAAGCTTGTACGCATCCTTAGCATGCCTTCTGCTGCCAATCACCATCTCCCTAACGTACATGCATCCTGCGGCCCCAAACCCCCCTTCTTCCTTCCCTGACTTTCATGCATACGCGCCGCCCCCCTTCATGCTGCACACCTGCATGCCCAGCAGCCCCATCACAAACATGAACAGCAGCACCAGGGCCAGCAGGTAGGCAGAGGCCTTGAACGCAGAGCCCAGGATGCGCAGCACGATGTTGAGGCCCGTCCAGTAGCGCGCCAGCCGGAACAGGCGCAGCAGCCGGATGGCAGTGAGGCCGCCATTGAACTCAGACCCCGCCCCTGACAGAGACACCACCATCTCTGCAAAGCTTGCGGCGGTGATGATGAAGTCAAACCTGCACGATGGGGGCAGCATGGGCAGGAGGTGCGGAAGGTGAGAAGGAGGGTAAATCATGAGCACGGCAGGCGGCGTCACGGACAGGAGACAGGAAGCGGCATGGGAAGGAGGCGAGGAGAGGCATGTGCAGAAGGTGTGGAAGTATCATAATTTATGATTCATAAAGGAGAAGCAATCCCGAGTGGCATGGGGCGGCATGGGCAGGAGGCAGCGGACGGCATGGGCAGGAGATACGGGCGCAGTGCGAGCATGAGGCACACACACAACACACACACACACGCACGCACGGAGGACCTGGCACACACACTGCGCCATCAAGCAAAAACACGGCTCGTTTGCCTTGGTCAGCTCAGCTCATGGCTCTTGTCTGGGCACATGCGACCAGAGGGCCCCCTTACGTACACGCGACCAGAGGGCACCTAAAGCACACGCGGCCAGGGTGCCCCATACAGGCAGCAGCACCACCTCCCCACAGACATGAGCGCCTGCTCACAAGCGCGCACCAGTTCATGCCCGCGGAGAAGTACAGGTCCGGGCCTTGGCCTGAGATGCGGATGATGAACTCAACCACGAAGTAGATCGTGAACACGAGGTTCATGATGAACATGGCCTGCTCAAGCGGCTCAGGCATCAGGTACCTGCACAGGGACAGCACGCAGGGGGGCTTGCGCTCAGTCCTTCTGCACAAGCAGTCCTCGCAAGGCATAACTCATGCTGTGCGAGCAGCGGCAGCATCCCGCGGTGACAAAAGGTGCCCCCCCCCCGCATGCAGCAGCTGAACACACACAGCGGCTCGCAAGGGCACAAGGCATAACTCATGCTGTGCGAGCAGCGGCAGCATCCCGCGGTAACAAAAGGTGCCCCCTCCCAGCATGCAGCAGCTGAACACACACAGCGGCTCGCAAGGGCACAAGGCATAACTCATGCTGTGCGAGCAGCAGCAGCGTCCCTCGGTGACAAAAGGTGCCCCCCCCCCAGCATGCAGCAGCTGAACACACACAGCGGCTCGCAAGGGCACATGGCATGCCAGGGGCACAAGGCATGCCAGAGGCACAGGCACAAGGCATGCCAGGGGCACAAGGCATGCCAGAGGGCACATGGCATGCCAGAGGCACAGGCTGCGGCGACCCGCCTTCCAAGCACCTCGCAAGAAAGTTCAACACTCCCCTGGCTGCAGGCAGTTGGGCAACAGGCAGGACAAGGCGCGCTGCAAATGGAGCAGAGCTACAAGCTACTGACACCTACAGATCCAGCTCACCTACCAACGCCACCCACCTTTTTGAGGGCACACGCCCAGCGCACAATGCACCACACATGCCCAGCACGCAATGCACCACACATGCCCAGCACACAATGCACCACGCACGCCCAGCGCACGATGTGCCACACATGCCCAGCGCGCAATGCACCACACATGCCCAGCACGCAATGCACCACACATGCCCAGCGCGCAATGCGCCACGCATGCGCCACGCACCAGTTGAGGCCCAGCACCACTGCGTTCACCAAGATGACGCAGGCGTTGAAAAGCTCGAACACCTGGGAGCTGGCCACGCGCGCGCACAGCGCGCGATACTTGAGCCACGGTGAGCCGTGCTTGTGCTCCAGGATGTCCTCAATGTTGCTGGGCGTGAACTGCGCGAAGGATTTCTGCGGCACGGATGCGGGCAGGTGGGGTGTTTGGGGACGCTGGCACGCTTTCCTTTGTGTTGCCGGGTGTGGGCTGCGTAAAGGATGTCTGCCGCGAAAATGCACCGGCAGCGCAACGGGCATGGAGGCTGTGGGGGCGCCAGCGTGCTGGCATTCCGGCATGTGGGCAAAGGTGCACACCTTGAGGCATTTTCAGCTGTGGATGTCAAGTGTGGATGCACTAGTATGAGAGTGGAGATGGGGACACACAGGCTGTGCGCCACCAAAGAGACAGGGGCGCAAAGGCCGTGGGCCAGAGACACCAATGGGCCAACAGACACGGCGACAGTTTTCTTGGGTTGACCCTAAACAGCGGCAGCACCACTGAAGCAGCAATCCAAGCGCGCCCTCAGCCTTGAGCCAATCCACTGGCTCGTGCCCCCAGGGAACCACAGCATCGCACAGCAAAGGAACCAAAGGTCGGCATGCACGCACACGCACGCACGCACACACGCATGCACGCACGAACACACACACACACACATACACACACACACACATACACACACATACACACACAGGCCCCCCATGGCACCAACAAACACACGCACCCCACTGGCGGCGCCAAAGGACCCAAAGTCCATCGCATCCTCCGCGCGCTCCTCCTCGCTTGAGTCTGTGAGGCCCGGGAAGTCAGGCAAGTCCATCCTGTCGTGCATGCAGGCGTGGCAAGCAGATGGTGCAGCGAGGCGTTTGGCTGCGAGAGCCGTGCATGCATTCGCAGCAAGCGGATGGTGCAGCGAGGCGTTTGGTAGCGAGAGCCATGCATGCAGTCGCGGCAAGCGGATGGTACAGCGATTTGGTTGGCAGCAAGAGCCAAGCTAGCTTTCTCAGCAAAGGGATGGTGCGGCGCATCAATCGGTAGTGAGAGCAGAGATTGCAGTGGCAGCAAACGGACAGTGTGGCACATGCATCAGCAGCAGAAGCCTTGTGTGTGGTCAACATGTCAAATTATGTCTTAAAAGCTGCTGAATGTGGAGGCTGGCATAAGGAAGATACATGATGGACTCCACAGAAGTAGCCCGGCGTAAATGAAAACGGACGCCAGGGGCGGCGTGCCCAGCGCATCTTGATCTCATAAGCCATGCAGGGGCTGCATGCACAATTAGACATCAGCCAGCTCGCTCCTCACCCGTGCCCTGCCGCCCACGCATCCCCCAAGTCGCCGGGCATGGGTGGGTCAGCTGCCACTGCCGCTTTGTCCGCCGGTGGCGCAGGCGCAGACACGCCTGCTGCAGCTGGAGCCGGCACGATCTGCTGCTGCTGCTGCGGCTGCGGCTGCGGCTGTGGCTGCTGTGGGGGCAGCGGGGAGAGCTGTTGCTCCGCGCCGTTGCCAGCCCCCTCGCCCAATGGCGGGGCAACGCCCGCGCCATCAGGTGCGGCGTCTGCCCCTCTGCCCTCGTCACCAGCCACCTCAGCTGCTGCCGCCCCTGGCGCGCTAACCTCACCACCGCCGGCCGCCCCCCCCCGCTTGACACCAGCCGCCGCAGGCAGCTCTGCCAGCCATGCCAGATCTGATGCCCACGGGCCGCGCGCCGCCGCGTCGTTGCTGCTGCCTGGTAGGCCCAGCGTGCTATGCCGCCGCCTACTGTGTGCCGACGTGGGTGGCCCGCTCTCCTGGCTGCGCCTGTCCCAGGGCAAGCCCGCTGGTAGCTCCACGCTGCGCCTGCGCGCCCGGGGCGCGCGTGCGCCAACGCCCAGCCCGCTCTCCTGGCTGCGCCTGTCCCAGGGCAGGCCAGCCGGCAGGTCCACGCTGCGCCTGCGCGCCCGGGGCGCACGCGGCCTCCCTGGAAGCCCCTCCTGCACGCGGCGCGCCCACAAACACACACACAATGCTTTTATTGTGGACATGCAGGAATATGTGCTTGCGCATCAGGTGCATGTGATGGCTGAGCAGGTCGCTCATGGTGCGCACTCGAGGCTGGCAACCATGCAATCCTTGCAATGGGTACCAGCATGCACACCCGGCATGCTTTGAAGGCAAACGGCAGCTTTACACACACACACACACTTCCGGGCACACAAGTACGCGCGCAGCCCCGCCCTCACCCTCACTCTGTCTGGCACACAAACTCACATTCACTGGCACATGACTTCCTCAGCCCCAACCACCACCCTCACCCTGTCTGGCACACAAACTCACATTCACTGGCACATGACTTCCTCAGCCCCACCCACCATCCTCGCCCTGTCTGGCACACAAACCCACATTCACTGGCACATGATTTCCTCAGCCCCGCCCACCACCCTCACCCTGTCTGGCACACAAACTCACATTCACTGGCACATGATTTCCTCAGCCCCACCCACCACCTCACCCTCACAGACACACAAACACGCAAGCAGGACCCTCGCACCACAAGCCTGCACACACATGAACGCACACATGAAGCGCACCTGCGAGCCCCCCCTGCTGGTGACTGACAGGCCCGAGGCTCCCACCACCGACGACTCTGCTTGGCTGATCCCTGTTGGCGCACGGCTCACTGGTGCCTGGGCGCCAGCCACCCCAAACACGCCCAGCTCCTCTGCAGAGCCGCCACCTGCCCGCCACCCAGACGCCGGCAGCTTGCGCAGCTGCCCGGAGCCGGACAGCCGCTCATGTGCCTCTTGGAACATGCCGGAGGGGGCACGCGTGGGGCTGGGCCGTGAGCGTGTGGGGCTCAAACGCACAGAGAAGCTGCCGACCTGCGGGGGGAGCGGGGCGGGGCGCGGCAGCAGTGGCGCAAGGCATGCCGCACCAGCGTACGCACTCATGTGCGCTGTGGCCAGCCAGGATGTGGGCAGCACCGCATGCTAGCGTGTACAGGTGGTGCTTTGTGCGTGGCACGGCGGCGATGACGCGCCGAGAGGTCGCCAAACACACAAGGGTGGCATCAACCGTGAGTAATCAAGACGCATTTGGAGGAGGGGGTTAAAAGTCATTGCCGTCGCCCTTTCCTTCCTTCAAAAGTCCCATGCTGCCTTACCCACCCTGGGGCCTGCTTTCCCTGTGCCAGCTCGCCACAAATACAGCGAACAAGGAAGACGGGGCATGCGTGGCACTGCGGCATCGCAGGAGCAATGTGTGACGGGCATCACAAAGCGTCTGCTCATGTGTACGCACATGTGCATGTGTCTGTGCGCGTGCATGTGCGCGCCCTAGAGGCCGCACCCAACCCGCTGCCTGCCCCCCCCCTGACCTGCTGGTAGGGTGCGTCCTCCGCTTGTGCACCCTCGGCTTGCACCTTGGCGTCTGAGACGCTACGCCACACGGGGGCGCCCGGGCCGCCGCGCAGCACGCCCTGATCTGAGGAGCTCCCAGCGCCAGCAGCGGCGGCTGCTGCCGCGGGGGTGTCCAAGCAGCCCGGCACCTGTGGTTGTGCGCGCACAGGTGCGAGTGTGTGCATGTGTGTGTATGTGTGTGTGTGCTTGCGTGCGTGTGCATGGATCTAGGTGGTGTGTGTGTGTATGTGTCTGCGTGTGTGTGTGCGCTTGCATGCGTGCGTGCATGTGCATGAGGGCATGTGAGTCTGAGTTTGCTTGAAAGTTGGAGAAGGAGCTGGGAGGGTGGGAAAGTGTGTGTAGCAACCCTTGCGCATAAGAGCAGGAGCCCAGAAGCTTAGGAACTGGCGGCTACAGCCAAGTCTGCATGCACAACTGCATGGACTTTTTGGCTTGTTTGTCGCTGCAAGTGTCCAGCTATCCACACGTCCCTATATTTGCTGATTTCCAGAACCTACTTCTCATCTACATCCATGTATCTGTGTGATCCCTCGCGCGTACCACTTCCAAGCCGCTCGCAGCTGTGCACACCTGGGGGCCCTGCACGGAGCGCGCCTTTGCCTCTTTTTCGGCGCGGGCTGCTTGCACGCGAGCATTGTGTGCACTCGTGAAGGACGTCCCCAGGGGCAGGCTCTGCAGGATATGGTGGTGGCAGCAGCAGCAGGGCAAACATTGGCATTTCTGACACCTGCCATGGAGCTGCATGCGCAATGCAAGGGACACCAGGCAGCCGCAAACTCGACACAGCCATGTTATCCTCAGCAGCAGCAGCAGCAGCAGCAGCATATGAACAGCAAGGTACCAGAAACAAAAAGGACTACGTAGGGCAGAAACCACAGAAGAAGGAGCTCAAGAAGTAGCCGAGCTAGCCCATGGCACTAGCTAAAAAACGCGCGCATGCACACTCAACACACACATATGCACACATATATACACACACATACTCAGACAAACGCACCCGCCGCCGGCCGGCTGCTGCAGCAGCTGCTTCTGCCTCCATGCGGGAACGCGGGGTGCGTGGGTCTTCTGCCATGACCACCGAGGCCCTCCTGCGCAAGAGCCACACCATGCGCGTGATGAGGTCGATGCGCACGCACAAGCGACCAAACACGCATGGGTTTGTGAGCGTACGAGCAAGCACCAGCAGCTCTGATCTAAAACCTCACCACCTCACGCTTACGCCCTGGGGCGTGCGCACTCTGAATTTATTTTACCCTGTGGCGCCAAACACCCACACACAGATTCCATTCTCTGTTCAGTACCGTTTAATCTGTTCAGACCCGAGCCTTACCCACCAGCTTCCAGCTACCTGCCTTGCTCCGTAGAGCCGCATGCATCTGCCAGTCTCTTGCCTCTTCATCCAAGCTTTGGGCCTAGACACTAAAACCGTTAACTGTTGTTGATCCAGACACACACGGCTTTGCAGGCGCTGCTCTCGACGGGGCTTGGCAGACGCTGGCAAGTCCGTCGAGCCAAGGAGGGTGTCAACTGCATCAGTTTTGCAGCACGTCCCACGGCACCAGCACTTCTGTTCCTCTCCTAAACCCGCAGCTGCGCGCACGCACCTGCGGGGCTTGGCGGGTTTTGGCAGTTCCAATGATCCGGAGGTCGCAAGGGCAGACTTCATGGGGACTGCGGGCGGCGGCGCAGCGGGCACTTGGAACGAGTCGCCTGCGCGCAGCACAGCCACAGCACACTGAGGAGGGGTGCACTGTGCACTCAGCTGCCTTGCAGGCCCACGCCACAGGGCCACAGCGCAGCAGGCAGGGCCACCTGCGCGTTCATGGCAAGCTCTTGCGTACCCCAGCCTTAAGCTTCGTCACCCTGGGTTGTGCTGCCACCAAAAGAAGACCAGGTGCTAGCTCACACCCAAACAAACACAAACAAACGCACACACACACAAACAGACACGCATGCATTCACGCACGCAAACACACATGCATGCACAAACGCACGCGCACACGCGCTCGCATGCATGTGCACGTGTCCCTGGGCTCGCGTCATATGCCCCACCTGGTCGGGACGTGGGCGCGTCCGAGGCAAGGCTGCCCACATGCATCACACGACCTAGCCCAATGACGGGGCGCGCATCTGGGCCAATGGCTGCGGGGATGCCGCGCGTGAGGTAGGGCCTGTGCACACGTAGAACGCACAGGCGGTGGGCATGGAATGCACACATGGAACGCACAGGCGGTGGGCATGGGACGCACACATGGAACGCACAGGCGGTGGGCAGCACAGAGGCGCATGCGTGCAGAGGTCCTGTTTGGGGAGTGCATGGGCGCGGGGTCAGCTAATGATTGATTTTTTGCGAGCACGCATCAGTGGGGCCCGGCTGCAGCTCGACCCAGGCGGTGGACCTTGGCCATGGAGGCTGAGTCTAGATCTCCGGGAGGAGGGCGTTCTGGCAACCACCCAGGCAGCGGGCACACAGGCGTCAGCACACTGTGCAGCATGAGTCCTTGTCCTCCGCTCCTGTCCTCCTGATAGGCTGGGCCACACTTGCTAGACTCACCGACACAAGGACTCGCAGACACAACTGCTATATTCACAGGCAGGCAGGGCCACGATTGGCAGATAGATAGATTCCCAGACCAAGAACTGTGCTGGACCCTGGGGAGCCACTCTAAGCAAAGCTGCGTGAGTACGGCAGCAGCAGGCAGGCGGGCGCACGTCACAGGTGTCACCAACAAACCACTTCCAGAAACATCCACACCCCAAAAACGAAGGACTGTGCCCCACAAAGCCCCGTCCTCCACCAACAGCACACACAGCACACACAGCACACACGCACGTCTTTTGCGCTCCCTCCAAGGCCGCCACATCCACACTGCCCCTCCTGATCGCCACTCCAGCTGGGGAAGGTGCAAGCAGCCTTAAGCCTGCGGCATCCATGCTGCTAGCGCTGCGCGCGCCAGGCATGCGCTCCGCAACCCCCGGCCCAAGCGGCGGCTGGAGCTGCACCGCCACTGAAGCCACCTCTCGTGGCTCGCCATCGGCATGCCTGCCGCTCAAGCTGCTGCGCGCGCTGCGCTGCGCCAGCGGCGGCCGCGGGCCACGGGCCAGCGCGGCGGCCACTTCCGCCGCCTCCTCCTCACTCGCGGCCAGCAGGGCCTGTGGTCAGGGTCGAGGAAAGCCGAACACGTGCACTTATGCATACATACTTATGCAAGCTAGCACACGTGCTTGGCTGTTGTTCCGTGCATGCCTTGTGTTTTCAGCGAACCTACCTGCGAGTTCCTGCGAGAAGCAGTGCCCTCAGGCGCGTCGCTGCTGCTGCTGCCACGGCTGCCGCTGCCCTCTTCATCTTCTTCTTCACTGGCAAGGGCCCGTGGCAGGTGCGGGGCCTGCCGCAGCATCAGGTGCCCCTGCGGCGGCAGCAGCAGCTGCTGCTGGCCATCCAGCGAGCGCTGCAGCTGCGGCGGCGTGGCCGGGTGCGAGCGCGCGGCAGCTCGTGCCGCCTGCACCTGGCCCGGCAGCGCGGACAGGCGCAAGGGGGGCACGGCGCGCGCTGGGGCGGACGGGCCTCGCACACCTGCAGCCCCCGCTGCAAACAAGTCCACCTCTGCCAAGGAGCTGCTGCTGCCGCCGCCGCTGCCGCTGCTGCTGTGGCTGCGTGCATATTGCGGCCATTGGGTCACAGCAGCCGCCTCGCGCCCCTCAAGCTCGCCTCCCAGTCCCTGGCCGCCCTCCTCCATGCCCTCCCCCACCGCACGCCCCCTGCCCATGCTGGCATTCAGGCTTTTCATACTGGCATTCAAACTCTTCATGCTGCCCTCATTGAAGCTCATCTCAAAGCCCTTGGGCAGCCGTTGGTTGCCACCCACACTGGGCAGCCGCGCCATGCTACCAAACTTCTTGCTGCCCTTGCGGCTGCCCGCGCCGCCAAACTTCTTGCTGCCCTTGCGGCTGGCCAGGCCACCCTTGCTGGCGCGCCGCGACCCCTTAACCATGCTCTTTCTTTTACTCCCTGCCATTATGGACCCAGGCCCCTCAAATCCGCTCATCTCACGCTCCAGCGCCTCCAGCTTCTCTGCGAACACGGCGCACAGGTGCAGCGTAGGCGCAGCGTCACGTCAAAAATCCGGGGGATGGCCATATTGTAATGGGTTGATTAACGGGAAGATCCAGAAACCCCCTACCTGCCCTACTAGTGCCTCCGGCTTCCATGCCCATGCGCACCGCACACAGCACAGCAGCATTGCCAAGCAGAACACAGGCCTGAAGTTGTCAGAAGCTGGAATATGCAGACGCATGGGAGGTAAAGGGGAATGCAGACGCGTGGGAGGTTGGGGAATGCAGACGCATGGGAGGTTGGGAAATGCAGATGCACAGGAAGCTGGGAAATGCAGACGCATGGGCCCATAGCCTTCCCATGGTTTGGCTCTCAAGACCTTGGAACAGATCCTGTTGTGCACCATGACACTCCAGAGCACACCCGAGAGCACACCCTGTTTGCAAGGTCTGAGAAAGTCTGTGCTCGACCTCCAGGACAACAGAATTGCCACATGACACCAGTATAGCCACATGACACCAGAATAGCCACATGACACCAGAATAGCCACATGACAGCCCGCCTCCGCGCCCGCACCATTCTGCTGCTTCTGGTAGTTGACATAAATGATGGCCAGGATGAGGTTGACGATCAGGACGCCGCCGATGAGGAACTGCAACCAAGGCGACCATCAGGGGCAGGGCAGGGTGTTCGCAGCCAGGGCTCAATTGAGAGGGGCAGCAGCCGGAGGAGGCAGTGTCCACTCTTGCAGCGCATGGGGGCACTTTCACTCAGAGGGCGGCGTTGAGTTTGGGAGGAGAGCAGCGGCTGCGCGGCAAGCAGCAGGCTTGCCTGTCTGTAAGTACAGGCAGGCCGCATGGACACACGCACGTCAACCAGGGGTCCTCCGTCAGGAGCACCAATGCAAAAAAAGGGGGGGCAGCCCTGCACACCGCTCTGCCAATGTGCATTCACGCCCACTAAGACGCCAGTGCACGTCCAATGGTGTGCAGCATCCCATGGCATGCAGCACGTGCACAGCTCTTGGGGACAAGACAGACTCTTGCTAGCCGCGCTCAGAGCCACGCGCGCACACACACAAACACACACACACATGTGCACACACACACAAGCGCACACACACACATGCGCACACAC
>LFCJ01001152.1_pt1 | contig 17976 bp, 21 predicted proteins | sample 643141 | NCBI WGS metagenome assembly LFCJ01 (sample SAMN03766243, study PRJNA286221) | soda lake metagenome | biome: soda lake; feature: Kulunda steppe; material: water; isolation source: sample B1-Br-g2 brine of Lake Bitter-1 | place: Russia: Kulunda steppe | collected 2010-07
AGCAGGCTGGACTCCCATACACCTGAATGAATTCAACCCAACCTCCAATGAGTGTGCGGGCAGAGTTCACTCCGTTCACTTCGTTTCCGGTAGCTCTCCCACTGGATTTCTACTTCTTTGTGGATCGGTAGATTTGTACGCTCCTGCAATCCCTTGCGCACCTGTCTACATTGGCGTGCATCCCACTCTCTCGACTCTACGCTGCACTGTACAATCGGGAGATACTCCTGGTTATATCTCCCTCCTTCTTTCACTCGCGCACGCTAAGTTGTCCGCTGACCAGGATACGGACACTACAACGCGCGACCGTGCCTCTCGGTCATTCACCTCGCGCCCCTCCTCGAATTCTCACTCGAAATATTACACAACAATGAAATGGAAAATAAACTGATGTCCAGCCGTAAGCCTGCAAAGCTGAGCACAAAAAACCTGAGCACAAAAGTAGAATCTGAAGGTCATGGATAGCATGACTGCAATGCTGCAGAGTTTATGAGCAGCATGGTCTAGCTCTTGTTCTTCTTTTGTGCAGCGACTGCAACCTTTAACTTTCGATCATGGAGGTCAGCGCCATCTACCCCTTTAACAGCCCTGCGGAGCAAAGGTCAAAGAGAGGAGCAGGTTCATAAAGGATTGATCGGCCAAGCATAAAGAAGACAAGATGGAGCAGGGTGCATCCTATCACAGTGGTCACAAAGGGCAGAACAGAGCTGCCCTGTGCTGCCCAACGCGTGTCATCAACGATGACAAGTGGGGAGGGCAGAGAGATGTAACGAGCAGACAAATGTAACGAGCAGACAAACACCGAGTTTGATGGGACGCTGAGCTTAGGGTTCCAGTCTGCGTTTATGCTATGCTCTCGTGCCACCACCCCAACGCCTCAGTAGAATCTTGGCTTCTAAATTTGCCTGTGTGCTCTGCTCTGCTTTGAGGCAATGTAGTGCTGGGAAGCCCTAACAGATATTAGAAGTGCATGACGTCCCTTGTACCCAATCTTGATCTCACTGTCAGTATAGTGCTTACACAGATGCTTTCACTGATCAGCATGCATCAGTGCCCATGTTTGGCAGGAACATACCTGTCTAAGGATGCTCTGTTCCCGAAATGCGCGTGCGCAAAACCCTTGGGCCGGCCAGAGTTTTTGTCTTTGTGCATCCGTATTTGTGTGCACCCGTAGGGCGCGAACAGGTCCTGCAGCTCTTCCTGCGTCGCCTCAAATGCCACGTTCCCAATGTATGCCACATACTCATCGGACTCCTGCTGCGTGCTGGGCTGGGCTGGGGCTGTAGCTGCCGGGGCTGGGGCTGGGGCTGGGGATGATGCCTGAGGTGGCTGGAGAGGTGCAGCCACGGAGCTGGTGCCATTATGCATCGCCAGGTGCTGTGCGTGCTCGGGGTTGCTATGCTGTTGTGACCGGGGCACGATGGTCTTGCACTTGTCCACCTGCAACAGCGAAGGCCAACGCGCTTCGGCCACAGGAGGACATGTGCTCAGACACACGGCTGTGCCCATTGAGGGCAGGCAGGGCTCTCCCTCACAGCCGTCAGCTGACAAGTACTTCGGGCCAGCCCACACCAGCTTACATGCACTCACGAAGCTAACCATCGCCAGCGATCAAGTCGGTGTCCGCCAGCGGACATGCACACAAAGCAGCTTGCCACACAGCATCAGTCAGTACGGCATGCGCTTCTCAGTGAGCTAGGCCACCATGCTCTATCGCTGACAGACAAAGGGTCATGCTGCTATGCCTCCATCCACAAGGGCATGACAGTCTGCCACTGCCAGGTGGGCACAGTGTGCAACGCGCTGCCCTGGACGCCTTACCTTGAGCCTCCTTCCCTCCAGCTCCAGTCCATTACACGACAAGGCGGATGCGTACCCCTCCTACGTTGACAGCAGCCAGTGCGTGAAGTCAGGCACAGGTGTGGCAGGTTTGGAGATGCGAAGGCAGCGCCACAGGGCTTGCCCATGCAAACGTGCAAGCGTGGTCCTGATGCCTTGTGGCACAGTACCGATGCCTTGCTGTGGACTGCCTGCACCCACTGCCGAGCAGGGCCAAATGGTGCAGGCAGGGTACCGCCGACAAGGTCTAAGCAAAACATAGGCATGGGGGGGCTTGGCGAGTCTTCGGGTGGGTGTGCAAGCGGTCACAAGGCACCAAATCAGAAGGTGCGCAGGACATGCCCGCCGCAAGCTATAGCTTCAGCCAAGCAATGCGCAGGAAGGTGCGTCGCGGGGCTGCAGCATCCTAGCAGCAGAGGCGGGGGCCATCAGATCAGGGGCACACCTCTGTTTTGAAGGTCACAAAGGCGGCTCCATTAAACCGGCCGCTGTCCTTGAACCTGAGCAAGTCCATGGACTCAATGGGGCCGCATTCTTCCCAGTATGCCCGCACATCCTCCTCCGAGTACTCGTGAGGCATTCCGCACAGCCACACCTGCGCAGGGCGCGAAAGGGGCGGAGATAGAGAATGTGTGCTCTGGTGCAAAGGCATCTGATCCTGCCTCCCAGCTGTCAGCAACCATGTCCTGGCCAACCATAAACTCTGTCCTGCATAGCCATCGTGTGCCCCACAGGGGTACGTAAATTCCCTCACACAACCGCGGCACGGCGTTTAGATCCACAAGCGGCAGGGCAGATGCAGCTGTGGACAGGCTGGATTGCATGCCAGCTGTGGTCTCTCCGTGCAGCGCAGGTGCCTGAAGAAGCGCAGTGGCTGAGGGAGTGCCTGGTCCCCATGAACTGGTACACGCGCCGAAACAGTGCGGCGATGACTGCCATGGGTGTGCAGCATGCACTCCCGCCAATGCATGCTTGCATGCCCCCAGGCAGGGTGCCCAACCCTTCTTGCAACACCTCACCCTCCTCGCTACGAAACCATCCTTGGTGGCGTCAAGGGCCATGAGGCGCGCGACCTTGGCATCAGCCTCCGACTCCTTCTGCACAGCGCAGGGGGCAAGGCGCACACTACAGTGACAAGCCAGTTCAGACCTGGCTGCATTCATGCATCAATGCCATCACGGCGTGTGCCACACATGAAAGTGGCACATGGGCAGGCGCGCTTCCACCATGCCCTGAGTGGGGGCATGCAGACAAGGAGGGGGGCTGCTGTGCAGCCTCACTGCAGCGACAGGAGCCCTTGTCAGGTGCATCGCATGCAGGGCCATCACCCCCACATGAGGGCTGCATCACATAGCCATGTCCATTGCACCTCTGGCTGAGCACTCACAAGCAGCTGCCCATCTGCTTTGAGAGGCTCAGCCTGCGCGTGCACACGTCCACAGGGGCTGCCTCGCACCTGCTGCTGAATGTTGAAGCCGAACGCAAAGCGCTTGTTGCTCTGAGACGGCGCTGCAGTCTTGGCTGCTTCACTTTTTTCCACCGCGGCCGTACTACCACTTGCAGGAGCCACGTAGCCAAGAGCCTCACGTATTCGCCGAGCCTCCTCTGCATTCCCCCTTGTCTTCTTCCCAGCTGCTGACTCAACCCCGGCGTTTGCCGGACTGCCTTCTCCTCCATCCACACCATCAGCCTCCTGCTGCTCCTGTTGCAGCTGCTGTTGCTCAGCACGCTTCCGCTTTTTTTCCTCCTTCTTGCCCGCCTTGCAGGCAGTGTCAGGAGGTGTGGCAGCAGAGCCCTCCCCCTGAAGAGCTGCTCCACTCACGCTAGGCTTGTTGTCCGCCTCCACAGCCACATTTCCTGTGTGCGCAACACTCAAGTGGCATCGTTGAGCAGCACAGTGCTCAACAGCATCTTTAAAAAGCACTGTGCACAAGTGACCCCCATAAGCAAGCACCTGGGCACCTCAGATAAGCATGCATACAGCCGCATGCATGCCGCACACGTATGAGGAGAAGGCAGCAGCAGGCTCACCGTGCCGCTGCGCGCGCTTCTCCCTTTTCAGGCGCTTCCTCTCCTCTACAGATAGTTCCATTTTATCAACTGGTTGCTGCACGCCTGCAGGCCGGTGGGCTGCCACGGCTGGTGTGAATAGTGCTGCTTTGGAGGCCTGCCTTTCGGCTGTGCTGGCTGGTGCTGGGCTCATAGAGGCAGAGAGCTTGCCCTCCTGGGAAGGTCATAAGCAGACAGACTATTGGCTTTGTAAAGCAGCAGGAAAGATTTGTGACGTGTAAATTGGTCGCAAGTCTGGTGCTGCCCATGCCCTGTCATGCCTGCAGCGTGCTGGCCGACGATTTTGAAGCCTTTTCAGGTAGGCCAGCATCCAGACGGAAGCTCAAATTCTTGGAACTGGGACAAAGTGTGAACTTTCGTGCAGTAGGGGTGGCCACAAAAGGACATGCTGAAAAGTACACACATGCATGTCCAGGCCGGATCCGGAATGCCATACAGGGCTGGCGCGTGCTTGCACATGAGCTATACCAGACTTGCATTCTACAATCAAGTTGACACAAAAAGAAAGTTAATGCCTAAAGCATGCCATAAGACCCACCACGAGGTCTTGCACGCTCTCATAGCGCGGGTACAGCAGTCCCTCAGCCGCCGTGCGCTTCCCGGCGTAAGGCCCCTGCTTCACATAGAATCACATGCATGGATTCATAGTTAACAATCTTTCAATGGACCTCCGATGTGATAGCTTGCAATGTCTGCTGCCCCACCTTCATTCCGCAATAATGGAACCGGAAAATTGACTTGAATCTTAGGTAAATTTTCTTTTAAAGAAATAGATCTTTTGTAAGTCCCATGCGTGTTCTGAACCCTGATATCTCGTCAAGTGGCCTTAGGGTGGGCTTGCTGGAGGTAAGGCCTGTCTAAATAGTGCCCTGCATCCATTATGCTTACCTTGCAGCATTGATGCGTCCATGGGAAATGAGCTGGCAAACAAACGGTTGCAAATTCATAAGTCCGGTCACAGTCAGCATCCATCTTTCACTCTTTGCTGAAACCAGGAAGACAACAGGGTTGGTGTTGTTGAGCTCACCCGCCCCAATAAAGCCAATGCATTTGATGGGGACATGTTTGCCCTATTTCCCAAAGCCATCTCGAGTCTATGTCTGGTCCCGAGTGTGCGCTGCCTTCTGATCTGTGCACGCGGAGAGGGACCTTTTTGTGCAGGGATCGATACTTCCTATCTGCAGGTGAGGTGCAGTGCCCCTCAGCTAGGAATCTCGTCTTGTGGCTGCAATCTGTGTGACCTCTTGTTTGCATGTGTTGAACTGTGCTCTCCATCCCTCCCCCTCAGGCTGCGCCCCTGTGTCTTGGTGTGACCCCTGTAGGGCATGCTAGGTGAGATGCGCCGAGTTGAAGCAGGGGGCTGTCCTGGGCGAGCAAGAGAGCACTTACGGAGTCACATCCTTGATCTGCAGGTGAGCCGTCATTTTCACCTTTTCCGGCTCATTGGCAGTGGACGTTGCTAGGTGGCGTCAAAAACCCTCATCAAAAAGCCTCATTGTATGACACACACACCCCGCTTTTCAAGCGCTCCTCAGCCTGGCTCTGAGCTGTTGCCTTGTCCATCTTAACAAGTCTCGAGGTATTTCCTGAAGTCACGGGTGGAATGGAATCGTGCCTGTCATTCAGCCTTTTCCAAAGCCTTGTTTAAGTCCTTACCAATTGGTCGGCACGCTTGAGCAGGAGGCGTTCACCTCAATGGAGAAGTGCAAATGGCCTGTGGTTGCTGCAGTCCATGGTGAGATTTGGGCTGGCACACACTCCAGCCTACCAAGTCCCGCTTGCTTTCTGTATGAGCAGCTTCATGAGTTCATCTTGGAATTCATCGGTGTTCAAGGCACACTTTCGGCTGTTAAGGCTGCTGACTGCCCCAAACCCACTCTTTCTTGTGCTGTCTTCTCCATTGCGCTCAAGCAGGGGCATGCATAGGCGGGGGAGTTGACCTGGTGGCAGCAGCAGACATCCGTGTTGCGTCACGGAAGGCAACTTTCTGTGTCAAGGTTGATGAATCTCAGACCCTGCATGCCTCAGGTTATGTGGATTGCAGACAAAGGGATGGTAGACGCATACTGAGAGAGCTGCTTGATGGCTGCTTGGGTGCAAGGCTCAACATCTTGTCTTGGATGCTGACAAGCCATTGCCAGAGGCTGTGCAAGTGCTGTGGCATGATTGGATCCTTGCCTGTACACAAAGGAGGGTTGACTACACACTGAAGTGGTGATAGGCCAGACTTGCATGCCACCAAATGGTACACATCCTTTTGGTACACAAGTGAGACTCGGATCGTGCTCACCTGGTGAAACTCTCTTGATGCAGGAGCCTCCTGCTTTGCCAAAGAAAGTGGTCCAATTCCCAGCTCACACTCCATCAAATGTCCTCCTCCTTACCCTGCCAGGAAATCAATTTGGCTATCACTGCAGACCTGGGGTCCTTGCAACGACTCCCCCATCTCATAGGACACGGCAAGTGAAAGCAGGCGCTGTTTTGCCGGGTATGTTTCAGGGCCGGTCGTTCGTGCCGTGCCCCCGGGGCATTCTGCAATCAGTTAAGGGCGCACACCAAAAGGGCCTGTCTGCGGATGCTCTGGCGGAAGTCCGTGTGCCCTGGCAGCAGCTAAAACTTGACCTGTGGCAGCACCCTTTTGTCTACCACGCAGGGCAAACGGCAGACCTGGCCCTGACTGCCCGGAGCATCTCTGCTTCCGAGGCTCTTTCACTGGGATTGGTGTCCCAGGTGTGGTAGCTTTGTAGTGTCACACCCTATCCTAGGACTCCCTGTGCGAGCCAAGGCATGCTGAATTTGGACGAACATCATCAACCAACAAAGGCCAGTACCTGCCCTGGTGTGAGGTATATTTAAAGCAATGGAGCATGGAGTATGGAAGGAAGAGCACTAGTGATCACATCACTATCACTGATCTATAGAAGTCCCATGGTCTTGCTTGACATGACTTTTTTTTTAACATGCGTTGCACTTCCGCGCTTGCGTGATCCAGGTCATAGGAGATGACAATGCAACACTCATGCTGGGTGCCAAGGAGCTCGCCAAGAACATTGCATCCAAGAGCCCAATGGCTTTGGTCGGCACTAAGCGCACCTTGTTACATAGAAGGTGGTACTGAGCACAGGCATTGAGCAGTAGCATTGTACAGGTGCAGGGCGGTAGGCCTTCCCTGAGGTCTCAGTCCAGCTTTTTTCTATGTCAGACGGGAGTACATCTCCCCACATGCCACAGTGCTATGCAATGCCCTCACAGGGACTCCGCAAATAGCGTACCCAGCGAGCTGGAGTACGTTGCCACCCACAATGCAGGCAAGTCTGGCCTGCAGATGCCTGAGGGCTGCGTGCCTGTCTGACTTTTGAGAGCAAGGGCACAAATAAAAAGCCGCCCCTGTCCAGAGTGACTGCATAATTAGGTGCAGGCCCCCCTCAGGAGCCCCTCCCTCACACACGCCTGGTGAGCCTGACAAAGATGACCCTAATGTTTGCCCAATATGTATGCTTCTCCATGTATGCCTGTCTGAAACAATGCACCTGTTGGCGTGTAGCATTCTCAAGCCGTCACATTTCCTAAGCACCTGCATCATGTGTGACATTCTACTCGTTCAGCACTTTGCGAGCCTGACCAATTATATTACAGCTTGCCTGACACTTATTGTGATGCAGAATGTTGGGTGAATTACGCTGAATGGATTCCAAGCCACAATCCATTTTTCCTGGAACCTGCTGGTTTCTGATATTATTTGTGCAAAATCCCTCGCTTATTCATATGGAACATTCTGCTCTTGACACATGTCCCCTTGCATGCAGCCATGCTGGTCTCCGAGGACCTCATGCAGGCCGTTCAGGCACGGGGCAGACCTACCACGTTTTCAAAGCTGTGAGCAGCCTTCACATTGAAGGGTGCGCCATGCGCTGCATGAAAAATTTAGAAATAGAAACTACAAAACTCTTTCTCACGTTAGATGCATTGAAACACCATAAACATTGTGTTTTTCTAGCGAAGTAGGCACCTGTCTTGTTTGCCATTATCATCGTATGATTATTATTATTAGCAAGCAACATATTTGACAAGCAATTTATCATTTACCCAGTTGTACCTAAGACTTACCTAGGAACTTGCTGTTTCCTTGTAGCTTTAAAAGCGAGCTTTCTGCGTCCTTGCAATGAATTCTGATGCTGTTCAGGCGCTTCAGGCATGGTTGAAAACATGGATTATGGAACTATCTAGAGGGATGCGCAGAGATTCCTGAACACAGTTCAGTCTGCTGGCGGGAAAGATTATTTTCCTCCTTGAGTATTATACACTTCACAAAGAGCACTCAGACTTTGTAAAGATGCTACACTGTTTCAACCCACAAAATTATAATGATCCTTATGTTAGAATGATTGCTCAGAGCAGATTAAGCTCCGTCCTATAATTCAGCTTGACTTGCAAGTTGCTGCCTCTCTGAAGATGTTGGACTGTCTGCCGGTGGCGCTTGCGCCGGTTTCTCTCCCTGTAGGTACCCACCAAGAGGTGATATGCAATTGATATTACAGTTAAGTGTCAGGTACTGGTAAAGCGATATGCAACTGAAATTTCTCTTCATCGCAGGCCTCAACTTGAAGGAGGTTTAGCCACATGAGGGGCAGTAGCCTTGCTGATCCTGACCTTGACTCCGAGTCGAGTTGCTGTCAGGACATAAGTTACAATTTAGGGTTACGCACCAGCCTGGTCGTTAAGCTGATTGGTTTGTTGCTGGTCTTCGCCAGCCAAACATAGTCCTTTATGTCTGAGATGAAATGGCAGGTTTTGTTGTGCCATTGAGAAAGGAAATCAAAGACAGTCTGACTAGGCAAGGCATGCAAAATTATTTATTAATTACTTAATTATAAGCGGCCTCCACAGTAAAGGACTGGCAGAAAGGTTTCAATGCACCTCATTTTGGACAGCAGCACAAGAACACTTGTCACAGTGGGCATTTCCACCATGCCATCATGGCATATGATATGAAGGATTCCACTGCGAGAGCATGTGCTCGCAAACAAAACTTGCTTACATTCATAATAACATGCATGGGGAGATCAGGATATACCACACATCACCTTCAAGTGAAGCAAGTTGCTTCTTGATGCCTTTTTGCCATGGGCTTAGGCTAAGCTGCCCTGGTTCAGCAGGTACACTGTGGATGGCTGGCAGCTGTATGAAACTTGCCCTGATCTTCAAGCAAGTTCCTTTCAGGATTTTAATCCTTACTTGGAACTCTGTCAGACTGTGGCTAGAAAACTTCATTAAGAACTATGTAGGCAGTAGCCCCCCCTGCATCAATAAAAAAGGGGTTCACCTGGAGCCTAGATAACGTATGACACACAAACTCCACAATCAGAGATAAAAGAAGTTAATGGGTTTCAGAAGCCTCCAGGGCGACTAGTCCCCCATTCCTGCCCTTGATGATGGGAGGTCACATAAGTTTTCTCAAGGTACCAACAAACATACTGAACCGAGTGAAGCTTTCTTTTCTTACTGAACCGTCTTTCTCTCTGAGGTCCACGACAAAACGACCAAGATCAATGGGTTCACACTTCAATGCCTTTCTATGAACAAGTAGGATTGTGTGAGACAATCCATGGCAGACAGTATGTCATATTAAGATTTCAGAACGACACCTTCAAGTTGCTTGTTTCGTAGTTCAACTATGAAAGTTGCCTTTGGTTGCAGGCCTGATTGGCTTCAGCTAAGCTCCCCTGTTCAGCAGTTACAGCCTGAAAGCTGAGCTTTGTAACCTAACCTATGGCTAATGAGGAAGAGAATGCTCTGATGCTGCAAATGTCACAGTTCTTCGTTAGTAACGCCACCATGACAGCCTGAGGGGAGCTGCTTTCATAGAAATGTAGGACCGACTCTGGACACATCGGATGTGTGTACCCCTATTCGACCAGTTGCTGCAGATACTGGTGCGTACTACAACTCAGTAGTCTCACTTCCATCTTTACAACCCTACCCTTTTCATTGATTAAATTGCTTCCATTTCTTTCAGAAGTTCTTGATGCATGGTTTGCACAGCATATCCAGCTTATCTTTTTTTTGCCCAAACACATTGAAAGTTTCTCAACAGGAGGTCTGCTACAATGAGCATACACAACAAAACAAAACGCAGGTGCAGCTTTACATTTCGGCGCCAAAGCCTCCCTTGCCAAAATAGTCCCTGTTTTTGCTGACTGCTGCCCGGTTTTCTGCCTGCGATGCAGAGTGATGAAGGGTATTGTGAGGGAGGCAGTCACCAGTGAGCTCAGGATTTGCTGCTGTGCATGACAATACAAACAAAAAAGTACTTGCGCACTGCGTCGCCTCTCTTAGCTGCGCACCCACCCTTCCTGCCAGCGTGCTGCAAGCAGCGCGCCGGTCATTCATGCACCTTCTGTTTTGAGCTCTGCATATCCCTCCCACTCACCTGCAGCTTTGGGCACTGCGTGGCGCGGTGACCCAGGCCACCGCAGATTGCACAGCCCTTGAAGCCTGAGGCGGCCGCGGTAGCCTCCATCTCCTCAATAGGGTCGTCCAGCGCGAGCAGGAAGTGCGGCACGCGCTACAAGATGGGAAAGCAGAGAATTGAGCATGCAAGGGGAAGCAGGGGGGCATGTGAGGAGACACCACAACAAGTGCGCAGAGATATGCAGCCACTCAAAGACCCGGTTTGGGCAAAAGGGCTCATTATTTATTTCATGGCATGTTACGTGCTAGAGATGGACAGGCCTGGTTGGCTCTTGTGCTCCCCTTAGCCTTTATTGTACAGCCTTGTGATAGTGCGTGCACACATAGCGATGCATTATGGGCACTCCTGGTCACGACCTAGAAATAGTGCTCCCGTACCTGCTTGGCTTCTTTGAGCAAGTGTTTCAAATCAAGCAAAATCGTTTCGTCCGTGAAGCGGGTGTTAATGAAGGTGCTGGCAACACCTGCCACGCATGGAAATTCAAGAGCAGGCAGTGAAGCAAGGGTAGGCAAGATCTGTGTAGAGGGAATGAAAAGAGAAATCGCTAAGAACTGGGCGCCTAGCATAAATTTTTAGCATAAATATTGTCGGGTTGATCCAACCATAGAAAGCAGGATCGGGTCAAGCAGCACTGGAGTTACCCCACCTGTCTTTCCGCAGCGGCCGGTACGTCCAATCCTGTGGACATAGTTTTCAATCTCATTGGGCATATCGTAGTTGATTACATGCTGGACATCTGCAAAGTCTAATCCCTGCGAGGAAGCAAGCGTGTTGCAATTTCATCATCAGACATTTTAGGTATTTTGCTCCATCACTTCCTGTGCAAAAACCCTCCAGCCAGGAAACTATCATTTGCAGGTGCACATAAGCGTAGACATGCTGCAAGTCTAATGGATCATAGCCTTGCACCCAAGACTACATACAGACGAAATTAAGTTCCATCAGATACAGACAACACAAGAAGCAAGACACACGTGGAGTAACTCCGGCAAATCAAGTACTCTATGTGCATGCTTGGATGCCAATTGTAGGCGCGCACCTTAGACGCCACATCAGTTGCCACCAACACATCCTTTTCCCCAGTCTTGAATGCGGTGATGCTGCGCTCACGTTCCTCTTGCTCCTTGTCCCCATGAATGGCGACCGCCTCTACACCCTGTCATGTCATAGATGGGCGCACAAAGCACACCAGGCATGGATGATGTTCAAGGAGCTTCCTAATTTGTCTCTCACAGGCATACTTTAATGATACAGGACAAGCTGTAGCCGTAGGCATGGCTCTCCTGGTTTCCCTTCAATTTCTGAAGTGCTTATACACTTGCAGGGATTTTCCTGCACCTCATGTGGACTTGCTTCTATGACACCAAAGCATCAAGAACTCTCACAGCAGAACAATGCATAAGAACAGAGCCATACCTGCACCAGCAGATACTCATGAATGGCATCCACGTCTCTCTTGTTCTCCGCAAAGACAAGTACAGGGGGGGCCGTTTTCTGCAGGGGTGTTATGCAGTGAGCATGCATGAGTCCACCCCTTCAAATGTGTTTGCACGGAAACAAACTCAGGGATTGAGAAGGAGGCTCCAAAGGGTGCACTAGGGTTTGAATGGCGGGTGCACAGTTGGTGCAGCTATGACCAGCACCACAAGCCTGCTGGCTGCTCCCTTGTCTTTTTGACCCTGCAAGTGTGTGCGCCTCATAGAGGTGCAGTAAGGATTGATTGGCCCATTCTTTGCATTTGCAGTAGCTCAACAACTGTCACAGGCAATACTGCTCCCATGCAATGATGGGCCAACCCAACCCCACTGCACAGCATGCCCGCATCCACGTCAAGTAGACCGCCAGGCCGGGAGTACGGCGCAGACACATGACGGAGATACATGACCACAATAAGCATGCGTGGATGGATGGCTGACCAACTCCCACAAACTGGGCACATGCCTTGCAGCATACACACGGTACAACACTTTGCCTGGCGCAACACTTCTACATAGATTGCAACTTTCCAGCGGCCCGCACTCCCGACCACAGACTCGGGCAGATACAATCAAGTGGCTAGACAAACATTGTTGCTCGGACGTACTCTGCGAGGCCTGCAGACTTGCAAGGGCGCCCTCACCTGCAGACACTCCAGCAGGTACTGCAGCTTCACCTCCTCCTTTACGTACTCCACCTCCTGAATGACATCTAAGTTGGCAGCACCCGCGCGTCCCACGTTGACCTGCGCATGAGCGCGAGTCAGCCCATCAACGCAAGTGCCATCTGGCTCGAATCTTGTTTTCCTAAGTCCTTTACGGCGGCCCTGGCCAGGCTGTGCTGGGTTTCCTCCATAGCAAGGGCACACACACAGTCATTTGCAGTCATGTGCTGGCGTTATTTGATGTGCAGGGCTGAGGGGGAGTCCATCAGGACCGGGACCATAGCCATTCAGTGAGACTCTGCCCAGTGGCTTGCCTGGCATAAAAGATCCAACCAAGGTGCCCTGCTTGCAGCAAGCATAAGGAGCAGGAACCGTGCACCCACTCCTGTGTGATAGAGCGCCCTTTTTTTTCACCAGTGCAGCGGCAAGAAATCCCCCTAAATAGTGTCATCTGTCAAGGATGAGCTCGTAGCCTTGCAGTGAGCCAATGAGCGCATACCTCAATTGGGTCAACCAAGGCCGACTCTGCAAAAGCCTTGATGCTGGCCGGCATGGTGGCGCTGAACATCAGCGTCTGGCGCTGGCCCTGTGTGCACAAATGTTTACACCCATGCGCATGAACACAAGCACATGCAGCGCATTTGTATCCAGCATACACATCTGATGTGTGGCACGCTGCAGACAAATGGAGCTGGCGCAGACAGAGGGACACAGCAGTTTGTTGCGATTTGATTGCCCAAGCCCACACATTCTCGAGGAGCTCTTGTCCAATTAGATTCCATGACTTCCATGGATGCCTTGAACCAAACTCCACCAACACAACCAAAATACCTTTTGGGGTGAATTAGCCCATGTCCTGCTTGCATCTTGTGTATCACTTGAGCATCTTTTGTACACATGAAGGTGATGCATCCCTCACACTGCAAGATAGCGTGCTCCTTTTACTTGTCTGTGCCTACCTTGAAGAAAGAAAGGACGTCCCTCATCTCTTCCTCGAACCCGCCGTCCACCATTCGATCCGCTTCATCAAGGCAAATGTACCTGCACATCATGAGGTTTGCAGCCAACAAAGGCTGTAAGCACACACGCCTTATCTCCATTGCTGCCCCAAAACAAGCATGCTACCCCCTGGCACTGTCAAACTCATTGCGTGGACTCCACGTCTCACCCTGACCATAAGTGCATGCAATGCAGACTTCTGAGCCGCAGACAATTCCACGTTTGCCTTTCCCTTTGCTGCCGCAAAGAAGTGCGCTTGGTACGTCTCACAAACAAGAGCTGAGAAACAAAGCTCTTCCCCCTCCTGCAGCTCTGCATGGTCTCCATCCGCACACAGGTAGGAGTAATTGGAAAGACAGTGGCACTTGCCACAGCCCACAACAACGCACTCATCACACCTGCAGATGTCTAGATTCATTCGCTTCTTGTGCAGCAAATCTTTTAAGCGTCCAGGAGTGCAGACGGCCATATGGCAGCCCTGCAACAAGGTGGTGAGGAGACAAACTATAGATGGCCATGAATGATTATTGCTGACAATAAGTTTCGTGGCAGCCCAGCACCACGGTAGGCAAGTAAGCATTCATGATGAAAGCCAGCTAGTTCAAGCCTTTGCTCAGGAGCGCAAGGAATTTTAAGGCCACCATAGGGGCACCAATCTGCGTGCAGAGGGTGAAACCCAGTGATTCGGCAGGATCAGGGCAGGCAAAATCAAACTGTGGAGCTCACATTTTTAAGAGTGTCATATTGTAGCTTGGGATCAATGCCGCCCATGACCAGCATACACCTCAACTCTGGGTAGCCCTCCTTTGCCAGAACCTGCGTTTTGTTTTGACAGGACATGACATTGTTCCCATGCTGCAGCATCAGAAACACTTGGCATCCAGCAATCTAATTTCAAATTCTTGGCCTAGCATTTGCTGCCAACAGACTGAGCATATCAATGCGCACGACGTGGGAATCACGGCGGTACATGTTACTCTACTAGAGACACTTTAATCTCTCCAATTTTGCAGGAAGGAGGGTGCAGCAACTTGCAAGGTCGATCCTCAGCGATTTGTGCCATCCCACCGGAAAATATTGAAACGCGGCACCAACACCCAGCCTGGCTCGCAGAAGCGTCTCCCTTGCGCACTGCTCAACCTCAAAGAGGCAGTGCTCACGCTTCAAAACAAGAGCTGCTGTCTCTGTGCAACTTAAGGGGCATCGGAGCAGAGTGCCCCAAAGCCAGTGCAGGGATAAAGTTGGGAGCAAGGAGCTCTCAGCGCAACTGATCAATGCATCAGGCTCAAACTTTGACGGCTTGTCAGGGCATTAAGGCTAGGGTCATAGCTGCACTCAGCATGCCACCTCGTATCCACAGAACCTTTCATGTGTACCATACAAATCCAAGGAATCGGGGTCAGGTTTAGGGACTCAGCCGCGCGCGCCTCAAAGGTGACTCACTTCGCAGTATAGATTGATGATCTCGTAGGTCTGGCGTGCAAGCTCTCGCGAAGGGCACACAATCAAGCCGACCGGGCCCTCATTCCGGGCCACAGGCAACATCATCTCATCCTGCGGCGCACACCCGCGGCGCAAAGGCACAGACACAGGTGTAAGCGCTGACAGAGATGTGAGATCGGATAAAGCCGGAAAAAAAATGGCTCTTGATGAGGATCAAAAGCAAAAGCTAATGCAACGCTTTGAAGTAGACACAGGTGCAAGCTGGGTGCCCGGGCATCTGTGGTGTGTGAAGGGGGGTGGTCGTGGCAAAGCGGTGCTTGAGGATCGATCCGACACAGCTTGGGAATCCAATGTGTGGGCCCTAACTCTGAGGGCCCCTTGTCTTATCAGCAATGACATGTTGGCATTGAGTCAATAGGAAAGGCTCATCACTTGCGCAATGTGGGGGGACTGGACTTGCAAGCCTCGGAACGCACGGCTCCACAATGAAGCGGCATCAGTGCACTGCTGCAAAGCTCTCACAGCTTCCTGTGGGCGTTGTGTTTGTGTGTGTGCGTGTGAGCACTACCAATGCTGCAGCACGCAGGCTTCTTAGCCAATGCATGCATTCCAGCTTCCAGCAATCCTGCGAAGCTTGGAGATCATCAGCTGGAGCAAGATTTTGCAGCCTTGCCCATGGCCTGAACAGGACCCACAAGCCACCCGACGATCTATGCATCCCTGGCCCAGGACACACAGACCCTCCTCTTGACACCCACAAGCCACCGGACGGTCCATGCATCCCTGGCCCAGGACACACAAACCGTTCCCTTGACACTCACAAGCCACCGGACGGTCCATGCATCCCTGGCCCAGGACACACAGACCCTCCCCTTGAGACACAGCACAGGCCCCCCGGTGCAGCCAATCCGCCTCTTGCACATTTGTCCTAGCCAGGAGGGCCAGGAGGACCCAGCGCCTGCAGCCGGGCGTGCCCCACGCACCTGGAGCGCAATCAGAATCATGGGGAGGCTGAACACCAGCGTCTTGCCGCTTCCGGTGAAGGCGATGCCAATCATGTCGCGCCCCGCCAGGGCTACAGGTAGGCCTTGGGCTTGGATGGGCGTGGGCTTCTTGATGCCCTTGGCCTCAAGCTGCTGGCTGCAGTGCACAGGCAAAGGATCACAAAAAGCTGCGGCATTGCACGTCCGCGCCACCAGCTTGTGCGGGCGTAGCTGCCCCAGGGGCTGTTCAAGGGAGGTCATCGCGCCATTTTGGACCAATGGACTTCAGCATGCCTGCACAAAGCAAAGCTGGCCCTCAGCCCAACGAACGGGCCATGGCCAGCAAGGGTGCAACACGGCCACCAGCAGGCTGCAGCAGCAGCACCCAGCAGCAGCTGCTGCCTCCTAATGGATCTAAGGCATCCCAATGGCAATGGTTTGGAATCCAATCTTTCCCACCCTCTCATTTGTGCGGATCACTCGTGCGCCCTCTGTCTTATGTGCTATGGGTGTGGGGAATGTCAGGGCTTGACGTGGCAGCTGCCAGGCAGTTGAACGTGCATTTTCGTGGGCCATGGGATGTATTCCAGGAAGGAGCTTCCATCGCTCGGCTGGGCCACAGAAGTGGCTCCAGGCAGATGCATGCATGCACTGCTGCCCAGCCACTCACATGATGCATGGCGGGATCTTCATGTCTCTGAAGTTGGTGATGGGGGGGGGTACATTGTGGCCGTCAACAATGATGCGAAACATCTCCCGCACTTTCTGGCGCTCAGACTCCGGCATGAGGCGGTATTTGAGAGGTGGTTTCCAGCCGGTGGCCATGCTCTTAGTGTACACTACACCCTGCAGTGAGCATGACAGCCAGCCAACAAACAAGCTGACTGGCTTCCAGAGGAGGGCTCTGCGCAGCTGGGCTTGTCCTTATGTACAGCAAGGCAGCCTGCATTGACGCTCGTCTTGAGAAGCATCCATGCTCTCTGCGAGCCCCAACTTTGCCAGTTCTGATACCGGTGTACAACGCTCGTTAGTCAGAGCAGCTCACGTTGGCATGACATGACATACATGGAGGATCACCAAGAACAAAGCCTGCGGCTCAGGGATGTGCTCCCACGCACCGTGGCCAATTCTTTGACAGCCTTGAGAGCATTCTTCTGGAGCACATGCTTCATAATGTCTGCCTCCTCCTCTAATTGGGCCTGCAGACATCAGGGGGTACAAATTCAGGCTCCTCCCCACCATGGATACAGAATGGCAACCTCAGGAAACGCTAGCCCCAAGTTTGAGGCTGTATTGGCATCGAGAATGATGGGCAGCACAAGAAGATTCTGGTCAGCAGCTGGGGCAAATTCGCACAGAGGGATCCAGCCATTGTACTGATGCACTGCTGGTGTACAGATGTCTCTGTTGCCGCCCTGAGGTGAGATACACTTGGCGCACGTGGTCAGGGAGCGCGTGCAGGATCCGCTTGCACTCCCTGGGGACCTCCAGCACAATCTTACACAATCTTACACATGACTGGCGCGCTGAAGTCACAACTGTCACAATGAGGAGTCTGGTATGGGAATACCATCTTAGATGGTACATCTGCATTGATGCCATGATGCCATGATTGATTGAGAGAAGCCATGATCTATGAATTTCCGCGCAGAGGTTGGCGCAGAAGCTTTCATTAATCATGGCATCAGTCTGTACATTGAGTCACTGTTGTGAAAGGAATACTGCAGCCCTAATGCCCTGGTGGTCAAGTGTAAGTGCGATCTGGAATGCTGTTGCTCTGATGTCCCAGAGAGCACTTGCTGACAAGTGCCACTTGTCTAGCAAATTGTGATACAGACCTTGCCAACACAGTGCCTGCAACGAAGCTAATCAACAAAACAGGCTTTGCTGCCAACACCACTGAGTCTGCACACCTGCGCCTTGGTCATCTCTGGGGCATCCTTACGCGCACGCGCCGCTGCCAGCAGCAGAGATTCCTTCGGCCTGCAAGCGTTCAAGTATCAGATGGAAGCTCAGCACCTCCTCTGCAC
>LFCJ01001153.1_pt1 | contig 17976 bp, 21 predicted proteins | sample 643141 | NCBI WGS metagenome assembly LFCJ01 (sample SAMN03766243, study PRJNA286221) | soda lake metagenome | biome: soda lake; feature: Kulunda steppe; material: water; isolation source: sample B1-Br-g2 brine of Lake Bitter-1 | place: Russia: Kulunda steppe | collected 2010-07
CCCCTCCCCTTCCCCTCGGTGCGCGCCACCCACTATGTCTGGCTTATCCACTTGCACGCCGGGCGCCGCCAGCAGCAGCTTCAGCACGTCGGTGTTGCCGGTCTTGCACGCGATGTGGATGGGCAGATCGCTCTCCTTGTCCGGGTGGTTGGGCTCAAAGCCCAGCTCCAGCAGCCGCTTCACGAAGGCCACCTGCTGCTTCCGGCACGCCGCGTGGATTGCGCTGTCCAGGGCCTGTAGGTATAGGCCACAGCGGGGGACACACAGCTGTGCCGGCTGAACAAGGGCAGCTCAGCTGAAGCCTACCAGGCGTGCATGGCATGAGCCCGTCCAGTCTCGAGCCCGTGCTGCTGCTTTTGCATAGCATGGGATTGGTTATGACTCGTACATTATTGAGTATCTTACACTTGGCTGCTGAAGTTCAGCTGCAGCAGGAGGCCACCTGCCATGCCAAGCCCTGGAGGGCTGGCTGAGGGTTTGCAAGGGCTGGGAAGGGGGCCTGTGCTTGTGAACAGCCATGCCAGCAAAGCTGACTCTGCGTTCGCGCAAGCCAGCACACAAGTAAAACTTTGGATTCAAAGCACGATGCAGCAGAGCCGCCAGAGGTGCTCGAGACCCACTGCTTGGCTTGTTTTTGGGTTGTGCAGAGGGATCGAGCGTCAGAGTCAGCCACGGCCGTGAGCTGGCACGCCACCATAAGCCGACACGCCACCACATAGCTGTGGGGTGACGAACCAGGCGCGCCATGTGGGCACACCCAGGATACAAAGTTCATGGCACATGGCAAGAAAGATTTCATGCGGCAAGTCAAATGACGAGCCATGGCAGAGGGCCGGCACACAGTCATGGAAGGGCTGGCACGCCACCACACCGCTGTGGGCTGACAACTTTCCGGGGCGCCCAAGGGCAGTAAGCTGGCACGCCACCCTGGCGGCATGCGCACACACCAGAGGGCACAACATGCAGCATGCACTGCCTTCAAAGTGGGCGGCAGCGTGGCACTGCACAGTGTGGGACCGGGGGGCCACCACGCGTATGCAGCCCGGCAGAGCGAGACGTATGCCTTTGATGGACACCCTGCTGCGGACAGACACGTGGGGGCGTATTTGGGGGGGGGGGGCAACACCTTTGCGCCCTTGGCACGGGCGCGGGGGCCCACAGCGACAGCAGAGCTGTGTGTCAGCGCATCAGCAGCGGCCACCGCCCTGGGGCGCCACACTGTGGGCGGAAACAACACTGGCCGTCTGCCCCTCAGTTGGGGCAGGGGCGCAGCCAGCCTTGCAGTGCTTGGAGGACAACGGGGAGGCGCTGGAAGTGGGGGCTGAGGTGCACTGGTTGCAAAAGATTGGCTCATGTGGGTGCAGTAGGCTGTAACAACTTTGGGGCGGCTGGGGAGCCTAACCCCTGATGGCCAGGTAGCAGCTACTGTGAGGCATGCAAGCCCTCATATGAGGCGGCAGGGGTGGGCTGCGAGGCAAATGGCTGCGCTCAACAAGCAGTTCCTACACCCTGGATTCATGGACGCGCAAAATGGTGCAGGCAGCGCCTGGGGTTTGATCGCACCGCAGCGGCGGCCTGCGGGCCTATACTCTGGTTGGAGCTCTATTTGTGGTGCACATTAGGGAGGGCCGGAGTGTCTCACTCGGGGCATGCACTGAATGCTCTCACAATTGCACTTCAGGCTTACTGAGAGGATGGCCTAGGCCCTGAGGGGTTGGGTCTGGCTGGCAGGGAAGGGAGGCTGCCGTGATCTGCATGGCCTCCGTGCTGGGCCCGAAGCCTTGCGTTAGGGTTGTGAGGCCGCAGCCGAGCATGGTTGGACCAGGGATGATCAGCTTAGTAAAAGGGGAAGTTTGGTGAGCCTCAGTGCTGGCTGCATGCCGCACTGCGCTGGTTGGGCTCACGGTCAGTCGGTCAACTCGCCCACAGCTGATCATGTCAGGCAGAGCATAAGCAGCCATGAAAAAGGCTTCTTACCACAGTTCCTTTTGCTGCACACCACTACAGACACACGAGCAAGAGCCCTGGCTGGGCTTCTGTGCTGGTCACCCCCTGCCGTGGTTGCCTAGCACGCGCTTGCTGCTGGCAGAGCTTTCGTCCAAGGACACAGGCGCACAAAGTTGCAGCATTTATGGGCACAGAGACTTGAAGTGTACCTGAGGCAGGATGCAGAGGGGCCTGCGTTGGCCACACTCACCCGTAGGCGGGCGGGAGTCGTCTTGCCCTCTTTCAAGGCGTTAGGCAGGGATGTCCATTTTTGCTGCAGGATTTCCAACTCAGATGCAAGCCACTGGAAGAGCGTGAAATCATTCTGGTTGATGGCTATAGACAGCAAGCTCAGAGCCTCCTGCAGGTAGGGCAGCGGGGCAAGCAGCTGATGCAAGTGCAAGCACAGCAAGTCCGATTCTCAGCCAAATAATGGCGAGCGATTCGCCAAATACGAATCCCTCAAGTACCTTGTACTTCTCAGACACGTCGCCCTCCAAATAAGTCTCCCATACGTCCTTCAACACGGGCAAATTGCCTGCCTTTGCCGCATCACGTAGCTCGGCTCCCGAAAACTTGCTCCTAGTGGAACGCTTCATAACTTAATGTTATTTTCAGTGAAAGGACGGCCCCTGGGCCGACACATGCCTATCCAAAAGGACGACCTGGTTGAAGCCCCATGGTTAGGTGGTGAAACTTCAACATAGATATTAACCTGCTAAATTTTGCTACTCCGCAGATCAGCGGAGTAGACCTGATCGAGCTCGCATCGAGCAAGCCTGGTCGTTGTAATCTGCGCCAAGACCTTACGACGAATCAACCATCAAACAGCTGCTAAAAAACCACAGAACCACAAAATGACATGGGAAAGAGAGGATGGCAAAGCTATCAAACTTCCATAACCGACTCTTTGCGCCTGGCGCCTTGCACAATGTACGCATCGACATGGATAATCTTAACTGAAAGCAGTTCCTGATGACCGCACACAGGGACTGCACCTCCCCCTGCAGACTGCAGTCAACTCGCCACTGAGCATTTGACCAATCTGTCCAATAGATTATCAAGGCAGGTGAAGGAATGGGTTGCAATGCTGATCATTGCAATCTATTATTGCCGGCAATCCCTTTTGACCTGATCTGGTCAGCGTTGGCAGCACCTGGGCCAAGCCATTGGCGTGCATGCACAGCTACCCTTCGGGCGTTCAGAATGGGCCCAGCCCGCGCTCGAACTGGTAGCAGTCCCCAAGCGGCTTCCTGCCTCGCTCGAGGACCTGCATGTGCATATTCAAGTGTAAGATGTACACATGCAGGCACACACAAAAGCAAGGGGAGGTACCTCCTGGCTGACTGTTGTTCAAGAACAGCAGGCATGGTCGCGGAATGCAGAGCATGCGCTGATGACACGTGTTTGTATTGTAGGACAGGACATCTATGCAGGAAGGTCAGAGCCAGCTCTGCAGGCGTACCCAGTGCTACTCACGAGCATCGATTCAATCCAGAGCTCATCAGAGCACCAAGGAGATAGAGGCCCTCCTGTTCAGTTCAGTCACTGCATGCTCATTCCTTCGCTTAGGTTCGTCAGTGGCCCATGGTCACCCAGACACCTTGAAGTGCCCAAATGGCTGTCCAGGAAAGGCACGCACCTGTGATTGCTTCACATGTTGGCAAAGCCAAGGTCTCTTTATTGAGGCGGACTCAACTTATACCGAGGTTGGACCTCCTTTTTCCCTTCGATTCCCCCACTCTTTTATCCTGGCTAAGTACGGGGGCACATGTGCAGCGAATGCTTTGACACTTGCGGCCTCACCTCCTGGATGGCGGCTTTGTCTCCGGCATCCAAGTTGAAGCTGAAAAGCGCCACATAGTCCGACAGGTGTGAGGCGTTGCGCGCGCCCAGCGACACGCCCGCCACGCCCGGCTTGTCCAGGACCCACCTTCAGGTCAGGATTAGGGGGAGAGGCAGGAGAGCAGGTGCAGGGGTAAAGTGATCGGGGGCAGGAGATCCATGGAGGGAGGTGGTTTGGGGCAGGGTGGTGGTGTACATTTTTGTGTACATGCATGCTCGCATGAGTGCTTGGGGTCATGCTTGTGGATGTCTGTGTGTGCGCGTGGGTATGCATGCAGGGTTCCCCTGTGCATAAGAAATGAGGTGCATGATGTGCAGGCAGATTTAAATAGAAGAGGCTGACTCTTGGATACATCCCCGGATACTCTTGCGGCAATCTTGACTCACAGGACATGAGCGTGCCAGTGCTTGCAGTCACTAGGGCACTGCTGGTGCTGGCACTGCTGGTGCTGACACTGCTGGTGATGACACTAAGGCACTGTTGGTGATGACAGCATGACACTAGTGATGACACTAGGGCAATGCTGGTGATGACACTTGCGGTGCTTGCAGTCACTAGGGTGCACAAGTGTGCCATTTCTGCACCCGAGAGGCCTGAGAGCCCCCAAGCTGAATCCTTGTGCACATTTGTCCTGACCTAAAGCCCAATTGCACACATCATCACCCTAACAATCTGAAACCACAGGTCCTGATCAGAAGCCTGAGGACATGGATCCTCCCCTAAGAGCCTGAAAGCACAAATTCCTATCTATCTGCTTTCTAGTCGCACCAGCTTCACTCGGCATCTAGCATGTGTGGGCAATGCCTGTCCTGTTTCAAAACAGCACTTATGGCCCCCTCCTTCCTTAGCAACAAGCACAGCTTCCACAAGGCACCACAAAAGTGTACCCCTTGATGCACACAGCACACCCGCACCTGGTGGCAATGTTGGACAGGCTTGTGCTGTGCTTCTGGGCAATGGAGTCCAGCACCTGCAGCAGGGACTGGAACCACTCCCAGCCGCCTGCCTGGCCGATGACCTGGGCATACTTGCGCTTGCTAAATGTGTCTAGGACCACACTGCACGCGTGCGCACAGCCAACGAGCAAGTTCTGGATTACAATGGAGCGGACATCTTCAGTTTCCTTTCTGGCGGAGGGGCCACATGGTGCCTTTGCCCAAGGCAGACCTTTTCCCTTTTCACATTAGGAGTCTTTTCACTGCCCAACTTGTTTTCCTTTCTTCAGTTATCTTTATATCTTCACTTATCTTTCTTTACATATGTTACCCTGCCCTTGCCTTTTGCCTATTGCTCCAGCACTCTGCCGCAAGGCAGACTTGCTGGGGCGAGCTGTCGCAGCAGGCAGGTCAACACAGGGTGTGTGCCAAGTGAAGCAAGGAGCCGCATCAGTCAAGCATACCCCCGGGGGATGGGACACCCTTTTGAGAAGGGCTGGATGTAATGGCACAGGACAGTTATGAATAAATGGTGTAAGGGCCCTGTGGCAGGCCCCTGCCAGCAATCAACAGGCAATGCGCACTGGCATGGCACTCGAGAAAGGGAGGTCCCACGCCGAGGAGCAGCAGCAGTGCTTTGGAGAGTGTCCAGCCTCATTGCAGTGCATGTCACCTGCTGGCAGGTGCTCCCAGGTACTTGGCACTCAGCAGGCCTCCAGCCAGCACTCCGTACGGCAGCAGCCTGCAAGGGCACGTGGGGGTGCGCGTGTGGGGGTGGCTGCTTGCACCAGGCTATGCCAGAGCAGAGGCTGGGGGTGTCCTTGGAGATGTGTGCTCAGACTGACCTCCTCACAAGGGTACCTCGATCCTTTAAGAAAATGGGGAAAACATCCTTCATTTGACAAAGATGGCTTGTCGGCTGATCAGCACCATCGGCACTTTCCTTGCCGAAGCTGCCAATAATGTCAGCAGGCCCTGTTGCAATGTCAGCAGGCCCTGTTGCCGCACCTGATGTTGCTCTTCAAGCAGTAGTCCACCATCCCGTTCTCTGGTCGCCTATCCAGCAGGCTGTATTGCAGCTGCAAGGAAATAGGAATCATCTGCACCAATGTCGAAGAGTATGAGGCTCTTTTGCATTACTGAGGTGGTTCCCCACACTAATGCCACTAGACATACCCCTGCACTGTGGCAACTGTGAATGCGGCAATTAATTGTGCTGTTCTGAAGTAACTTTAGTCAAACACATCCAGAAGCAGCAGCCCACTTTATAAGGAGAGGGGTTGGGTGGGTGGGGGTGAGGGGTGTAAGGAGCAAGTCTGACCACCAGCAGCAGCCCCGTAGACAACCTCTGCTGCTGCATTCGTTTCCGTTGCCTCGCAAAACCCACCATACAAATCTGAGCATGCTTGGAAGCAACAAGACAAAATTCGCTGTTGTTTAGCACAACTCCTGACTAAATTGGCATCTCACACCCAGACCACTTCATTTAACCCTTGGTTTCTGATTTACCTGGTTTGCCTCAACCTTGACGCCTCCTTTCTCCACAATCTCTGCTATCCGCTGCACATCAAAGTTGGTAACTCCCTGCAGATGTGTGTGTGTGTGTGTCACGGGACTACAGGACAGTCACAAGCGGGAACCAGTCCCAGGAGCCAAGATTCTCCAGAATTTTGGCCTGGGCTTCGGAATATGTTTCAAGTAGGAACCAGTCCCAGGAGCTATGCCTTGAAATTCTCCTGCAAGCAAGTTTGGACTGAGCTTCAAAGTATATCTGAAGCTCGGAGGCAGCTGCACACGCATGTCTACAGGTTGTGAGCTGCAATACAGCATGGACCTGCATATCAAGACGGGAATTTCATTGTACCTGATCAATCCTGGCCAGGCATGCTGCTGCAACAGCGTGCTTGGTTGAACAAGAGCAGCTGGAGAGGGCAACGCTCTGTATATCTTACCAGGTGCCCAAATTGCCCGGCAGCCTGCTCATCTGCTAAATACCTGCAGGAAAGGTGCCATACGCATGAGCATCAAGGACGCGCCCTGCATGCCAAGCAGTAACCCTGTGGCTGGCACCCTAACCTACCACAGGTGAGACTCGAGTGCCAGGCTAAGCTACCACAGGTGAGACTTGAGTGCAACGCGAGCAAGCAACCTGGCATGCTGTAAGCCAAGCTGCACCCGTGTGCAGCATGCAGTTGCACACTAATTGTGAAGCCCTGAAAGCAGGATCAAGTACAAGGACGCCAAAAACAAGGATCATACACAGGGCTTGCGCCTCAGTACTCAAAGAGAAGCCCAAGCCTGGAACATCGACGAGAGCGTGCGACTGCACGTATGCTTAATCCAAACCCATTTTTTTGGCATGGCATTGCATGGATGATCGCGCTTTCTACCGAACATTGTAACGCGCCTGTAAGCAGAACCCAAGCCCCTCATGAACAGCTCAGCCAATGCCCTCCGTTCATCTTAGAAGGAAACAGGTTCCTTGCTATGTTGAGACAAATGACCCGGCCCTAAAGAGAAAGAAGTCGACAAGGGGTAAGCATGTGCCGTATGCCCAGCACTCACTTGGCCGCATCAACATACTTGGGAATGCCATACTCTCCCCCTGCAGGTTCCAGCAATGACATTAGTGACAAGAAAGACCATGGCAACAACACAGGGCATGCCAAGTCAGCCAAGGAGTACTGGGCTTGGCAATGACATCTGGCAGCAACACGAAGGTGAACCACAGGCCAACAAGGGGGACATGGGTGCTGAGTTCACCTCCAGTGAATGGTGAACTAGGCTGTTGGTGAAGCAAAATACGTTATCATCCAACAGCTGGGTGCAATTTAAGAGGCAGAATTCAGAAGGTCCAATCAATGCTAGCATTAAGACTGAAAGGTAAATCCGAGTTGGAGAATGCAGCACACTATGCGGCTGTGGTGTCACTTGTACATCAACTTTATTGCTTATGCTACTTCAAGAAGCCATGAATGACAGGGGCTTAGTGCCGCATGCCTTTTTGCACAGAACATGTGACATTTTGACCCTTTTAACCCTTACCCTTACTGGAAAATTGTGCTAAAACCTAGAAGATCTTGAGGCTCTAACAAATGTATCTATACCACAAAGGCCAGGACTTCTAGAAGCCGTGCATCTGCTTTGGACGGCATCTTATGCAGATTGGGCGGCATCTCATGCAGATTAGACAGCATCTCATGCACAGGCACGCAGCTGCAAGCCTTGCACTGTAGGCACGCAGCTGTAAGCCTTGCGCTCAAGCAGGCACGCGACCGCAAGTCTTGCGCTCATGAACTCACAATAGAATTGAATGAGGTCCGGGTTTGTGCCTAATCGTTCCACGCTCTTTGCCACAAACTGCGATGAACAAGAGTGCCACACAATTGGACAGCGCGCTTCGCATGCAGGCGTGCACGCAATCACACATGCAAAAGCAAATAAGCAATTTGACAACAGAAGAAGCAAGATACTGAGCTCAGAACCAAGTGGAGGGAAAAGCGAAGCAACTCGTGCTTTTCAGTGGTGCATAGCCTGTGCGAATCAGGCCAGCAGCCTTCTTGCAGCTGTGCAGCTCTGACTAAAAATTGGAGCATGGAAATGCTTTACGCATGATAACACTGGGATTGCGCTCACTCCTGCGCACCCTACTTGAAATTCAGGAGACCAACCCTCATGTATTGTACTTGCTCCTCACGAGGAACAGGAAGCACAGCATGGGTACCCTTGCGCTGCAGCGCAGCTTCGGTGTTATTACACTGCGCCTCTGTAGCATATTTCTGGCACAGATTAAAGGTTCAGGCCGTCCTCGTCTGAAACCTTCCTTCTTTGGCTGCACGACACTCTTTTACTTCCTCAGTGACCTCTCATTCAGCAATGAATCAGCCCACTAGCCACCCTCACGCACAAGCTGTGCTTCAGAGACACTTACCCTGGCCATGATGTTTCGACTGACGTTGGACATGTTCAAGCCATCAAACAAGCACGTCTTTGTCAGCACCTGCACATGACCCCAAGAACACCCATTTGCAACAAGTGAGCGCAAACGAAACGTACCCAACATGACCAAAACAAAGCACCCAGTCCCAGCAAGTGAGCCAACACGCCTAGCTTGAAGGCATCTGCCTCTTCTTTGGTCGAGCAAATAGAAAGAAGGGCACAGCGGCATATAAGGTGTTGCAGACCAGGTGAGCTGTGCTTGTGGTGGTGGCCAGCCACGAGTGGACTGGTTGAGCATGGCAAGAGGGAAACAACGCACACAGGCATGCATCATGCATCTAAGCACAGACATCCAAAACAAGCTCCATTTGCTTGGATCCTCGGACCCGCAAGAGAGCCTTTTGGTCCTGTTGTTGCTGATAAAAAGGAGGCCAGGCACCAGCACTCTGTACGCAGCTGCTCCTACAAGCACCCGCCTGCACCCGCTTGCGCAGTTCCGCAGCTCTCTCGGGCCCCACACTCGCCAGGTACTTGCCAATCAGCACTTCTGCTGGCCCGCTGCATTGAGGGAGAGAAGGCACGACGGCATCAGGCAGCCAGTCAGGTGAGGGAGGGCATGGCAAGAACAGGGAGCCAGTCAGGTGAGGGAGGGCATGGCAAGGACAAGCAGCCAGTCAGGTGAGGGAGGGCATGGCAAGAACAAGCAGCCAGTCAGGTGAGGGAGGGCATGGCAAGAACAAGCAGCCAGTCATGCGCTAGCGGACACCGACGAGGAGCCCTGACTGCAGGCTGAGCTGGGTGGGCTCACTGTTGAGCTGAGCACTACCGGCGCAGGCGCATGTGCGAGTGTGTGTGTGCGCGCGCGTGTGCGTGTGTGTGCATGCGTGCGTGCGTGTGTGCGTGTGTGCGTGTGTGTGTGTGTGTGTGCGTGCGCACGTGTGTGTATGTGTGTGTGCATGTGTATGTGCGTGTGTGTGCGCGTGCGTGTGTGTGCGTATGTGTGTGTGTCCCACGAGGCATCAAGTTGGTGTCCGCTGGCGAATGGCACATGGCTAGGCTGGCTGGCTGGGCTGGGCTGGGCTGGGCTGGGCTTGCTGGCTTACACAGAGCACTCAGCATTCATGCACCCAGCAACGAAACGGTATAGCTTAAGAAAGAAGCAGCCTGGATTATCATAAAAACCACAAGCGAATGACAGCATGGCCCTAGGACTTAGAATAAGCCAGCCCCCAAAATGCGTAACTGCAGCGCAGGCCCGAATTTGGAGGATGCTGTGTGATGTGTCATGGCAGAGCAACATTGCCGTGCGTCTGTCTGCTCCACGGAATACGTCCTCACACAGCGGACTCAGGGAATGCCGGAAGCAAGGCAACATGTACCGCATCTCTTGTTTTCCGGGTTGTTACAAAGATCCCAGCCCTTTTCCGACTCCCACTGCCCCAACAAATCAAAGCATCACGCTGGAGCAGAACAAATATAAGCTGGCTTGCCCAGCACTCACTAGTGGTCCGCAGCATCGAATGTGGTCACGCCTGCACAGAGCAAGCAGAAGCATGTAACATATGCCAAGCATGTCTGCCAATTCGCTGCAGACACGTGTCCTGAACAGGCGATCATAGTACAAAACATATGCTTCAGCACAGACAGAAGCCTGACATCACATACTTGTGGCTAGACAATGCATGGCAGTGAGCCAGAGCAAGAGGTTGAGCACCGAATGGTCACAAGGCCTGGACGGAAACCACCATGCTGTTACACCTCTAACAGTAAAGCTTGTCATGTCAAATCTGTAAGTAGGACAAGCCAGGAATGGATGCCAGGAGGCCGTATTCTGCAGTAATGAGCTGGGGGTAGACCACATAAAACCAGATGGCCCATGCAGAGCCTACCTGCATCAACGAAGCGCCCAAAATCCTCAATGGCCACCTTCCCTGATGTTCTGTCAGTTGCTGAGTCCCCCCTGCAGGCACAGGCGGAGGAGCAGCAGGCCCTGACCCACGTCAGCAACTAGCCCCAAGGCCTGTGAGCCCCTGGTAAACCACAAAACTGAGTCCCCCCTGCAGGCACAGGCGGAGGAGCAGCGGGCCCTGACCAACGTCAGCAACTAGCCCCAAGGCCTGTGGGCCCCTGGTAAACCCGATAAGGTAAATGGCAAGGCCCTCGCAGTTCGTCCCCCAGTCTGCTCCCACCCTTCAAGTTAGAAGCAGTGGAAATCAGCAGCATATGTGTGCCATGTCCTGCAGTCAGCTGCCTGGCTGTGCCCATGATTAGTGTGATCCAGGTTGCCAAAGAAAGACACATCCTCGGGAGGCAACAGTTTCTGCCTTCACTCCAAACAGGGGGTGGCTCTGCCGGGGGTGAGGACAGCCACCGTTCCTTGAGGTTGGATCTTTCCTTGGCAGCTGAGCATGTATTGCGCAAGAAACTGTGATCCAGTTTGCTAGAAACTTTTGCCCCTCCCTCTGAGACACTTAGATAAGAAGGCAACATCCCAGCTTGAAGGGAGCGCCGGGAATCCAAGATTTTAGGGTCAGGCTGAACTGCTTGTGTTAATATGTAAAAAATGAGCAAGTCAATGCAACTTTACGCAACTGTGCAAGTGTTTCTTTGTAAGCGTGCGTTTTTTTGGAAGAAAGGTTGTGCTCTTTACCTGTGTCCTCCAGAAAGTTGCCAGCATCCTTTCACGACCTGAAACGATTATACACATGCAAATAGAAGCACTTCATGACACCTAGTGAGCACAGCCTTAAATATAGATGCAGTTAAATGTGGACACAATAAATAGTACTAGTATGGTCTGGCTTTGTGCCCTTGTGGCACAATCATACCTGCAAATGAAGTGGAAAAATTCCAAAATTCCTTAACTAGGACTTGTCTGTGATGCACGGGACCTATGCAAGGCCACACGATCCAAAATGAAACTCCTCCTTGATGGACGAGCAATAATCCACCCACTCTGCTAATATTAAGCCCATCAGACAGCTCAGCTGTTGGGATGCCTCCTGAGGGGCCGGCTATTGCAGCTTGCGGCGACAGTCCAGGCAATATTATGGACGTGCCAAGGTAGGCTCCTGCAGCCCCACTCAAAAGCTGTCTCCTGGAAGTTATGCATTCGTCTGATTTGGGGAATGCATCACCCGAAATTGCATGGACTCTGAGCGGTCTCCTTGCATGTCTCCTCGAGTTTGCTGTATTGAGGTTTGAGGACCCTTGCAAGCTCGTGCTCCTGTTCAGCAACATCTTGATTTATTTCAACAATATTCTCACAATTAAATTAAGCTTTTTGCTGATATGTCGAGATCAAAGCTGCGAGGCAGAAAGCTACAGATTCTCAAATTTTCCGTTAAGTGACATCCAGGGTCTTACGCTACGGCTACGCTACGGTGTTGTGGATAGTAGGCTAAGGCCAAGTTACTCTACTCATTTTCATTTCTATGTACCCCGAAAAGCCCCTAATTTTTTTGGGAAAAGAACACATTTGTAAGCAGAGAAACACTTGGAAAACACCTCAGATGTAAGCTTGCCTTTGAACGCATGGACTCTGGTTGCATTGCGAGGTTGAATGATAAAGCTCATGTTACACTGTTGGTTTGGCGGCGGCGATTTGTTACAGACTAAAGACCAGGCCATAATTCACTGGCCATAAACGAACCGGTAACTCCAACTACCAAAGGCTCATCACCGAGCCCACAATAATATACGGACAACTCCAATACTACTGCCAAGACAGTCACTCTGTTCTGCCCTTAGTATAGCCTCACTCCTGTCTCGACAGCTGCAGCTGCCTTCATGCAGTATTTTCATGAGGCATGGATGCCCCTCTGCTTCATGATGCCATACAGCTGTGGAATTGGGGCAGTTGCAGCATAGGACAGAGACTGACCCACGGGTGGCCACAAGATGTGCTGCCTTTCGCCAAATGGACTCCAGTTGCATGCACAGCTCGCTGTGCTTGTTTTCCTTCCTGAGGTTGAAATGCATTGATTGAATTTCCTGCTCCTGATTTAGAGGATGCGCGCTTGAACTTCAAATCAAATAGGCCTAGGCCTGACCTTTCGGGCCCTGGAGGCCCTGACCTCCAGCCATCGTTTCCTTTCGTGATCTAACAAATGGAATTTCCACCAAGGTTGCAAGGGAAGTTGGAGTAGAAACAACTCAATTTTTGTTGACCCTGGTGGGCGGCGGGATTGAGCAGCCGGACCAGTCAATGTTCTGTAGCCACTGCTACGGCTACGCTACGCTTCGGCTATGGCGACGCTACAAAACGGCGACAGTAGCACCGTCGCGTGCAAACCTGGTGACATCACCTCACCTAATGCCCATTGCGAGTATGGTGGGCCCCTGGGGGTGCTAGGTGCTCAAGCAATGCAGCAGCAGTAACCCCTCCCTGAATGCAAGCCAACAGCTTAATCCCTGATAACAAGCCTTTTCTTAGTTGTTAAATTTCAGGGATGGAAAGAAGATAAAAGAAAAAGTGCGTAGGTGAAAAGGCCGAGGGAGGGAGAGACTTAACACTGAGCTCATGTCTCGTATAGCTATGAGCTTCCCTGCCCCACTTCAGAGTCAACATAAAATGTCCCTCTGGCTTCCGCTCGGTAGCCCTCGTTCAGCAGATCTACCAAGGTAAGGTAAGGTAAGGTTTCAAGGCTGTATCCGCTGAACGAGGGCAGCTTAGCCGGTTGTGGCCTCCAGTGAGGTTCGAACCCACAGGTTGTGAGGGTGGATAATCGACTTTCCATCTCAGGTGCCCCGCCGCCTGCTCGACTATCCGGAGCCAGGTCAGATCTACCAAGTCTCCAACATGCTTTTAACTGTTTTGGAGCCAGACAAGTGCTGGTTCTAAGCTCCTCTAGCAGCAGTGTGACAAAACCAGGCTTTCCTTGATCATTGATCGCCTCCAACTACCTAACCAATCATCAGGCTCAGGCTTCGGGCTGGACTGGGGTCAGGTCAGTTCATTAACCGGGATCGTTTCCTGGCCAACCCATTAAAGACCTTTCTAATCAGCATTCCTTACAAGCAGGGCCTGCAGCAAGAGAGTATTGAACCAGACATATTTAATAATCCCTCTCCTTGTGTTTGTACTGCACATGAGTTTTTAGATGTCCCATCGTTTCAAAAAAGACTACGCCAGTAGGGAAATTTCTGTTGGCGTGAATTAAGGAAGAGATTTTCATCTGGTGCAAGCACCAGGCTAACCCCACCGTCAAATTAGGAGCGGATCGTTAGTGGGGTCAGGAAGCTTCTGAAAAGAACCAAATGCTCTGTCTGTGTTATTTTTCAACGTTCTGCTTATATTTATGATTTTTTGCGCATGCAAAATTAAATGAGTGTTCAGGTCAAGTGCATGTCTTTTACTTTACGATCTAGGCCAGGCCAAGGTTTTTGAGGGGTAGTTCAGTATGACATTTATAGATAGTCCAAATGGCATTTATAGATGGTCAAAATTACATCAATCGGGATGGTATGTTGGCTCACTTTGTAGCATTGCTGTGTAGGCGCGTGCTTCAATCTAATATGCTGTTCAGTTGCTCTTGCTAGTTATTGCTTTGGTTGTGTGTCATCACAACATTTGACTTCAAAATAGTGCACATTCTAGCGCGAAGGATGTTTTACAGGCTTTGTGTCATTTTGGTGGCATTTCTGTCTTCCAGCTGGCAGTATACAAATAGCACCTGGTTTAGGACAAGATCGAGGCTCATCTGCTGAAAGGTGTGATAGAAGCCAATGGGACAAAAAAAAGAAAAAGAAAAGAATACGTTAACAAGGTAAACCTCTGCTACCAAGCTTCAAGCTTCAAGTTGCATCGAGTTGCTGTGAAGCTTCATGCTCATTTGGTCCAATGTGCCAATATGCTAATCCCAATATGCAATGCAAATATGCTAATACACTTTTAGTACTGGACGTGCTCTTGGGAAAACTTAATTCGACCTCTCATCATCAAGTTCAGGAATGGGTTATTGCTTGTTACCTTCCTGATCCTCAATGCATTCTTTTCTTTTTGGTCCGCTGGTGGAGGGGTTGTATTGTCCCTAGTCCCTAGGTGGCCCCTTTTTCTTAATTGATGTACTGCCTACGCAGGTAAAAATAAGGGGCTCAATATATTTTTCAATCTATGATGCTCGTTCATGTGAGCTTTTAGATTGTCTTTCAATGTTTTGTAGCGGAGCAAGGCTGGTTCTAATTGTTGGGTGGGTGGTCTCGATATTCTCTTCTGCAAGCCAGTATGCCAAGAGGAAAGGGCTGACCAACAATGTTGTGAAGTCTGAATGTTGTTCAATTTTATTCACACCTTTAACATCCCTGCTTTGAGCGTGGGGGGTGCTCCGCTGGCCAACAAGGACTCATTCAAATACCTTGGCATGGTTTTCTATAAGACCCATAACATTGCCAAATCTGCTGAACACATGCCTGGTCTATTCATGGCTGGATTTCACAGAATTAGGCAATTTGCGGTGGGCACCATTTGATGGACAGGCCACATGCTCTCGTCTGGTTGGCTAAATGCTGTGCTATTCCCACCAGTATGTATGCTTGCTAGATCAGGGGCACACGGTTCATGAAGAAGGGCAGAGATTTTGACAGTCCCCTTTAAACTGTGCACATGTGTTTCCTCAAAGGTGCGCTTGGTGTGAAAATAACCACGCCTAACTGGGCTTTGTTGCAAGAGTGTGGACAAAAGCCGTTGCAGTTTTGTTGGTTCCACGCTGCTGCCAAGTTTTTTAACTCTCTACTTTGCGGGAATTGTGGCTTGCTCAAGAAAATTGTGCATGAAGATTTTCAAGTGGATCTCAGTGCTTCTTACAAAAAATGCTGGACTGCGGACTTCAAAGAAGCTTGTGAGGGTCTCCACGCTTCAGATAGGTATACTTGTTGTGGGAAAGCTGCTATCCCCCTTCCATTACAAGACTCTTGGTCGATCTAAATCACAGATCTGTGATGAGCAGTTGCGAGCGGTATGTAGGATATTGGATGGCGCAGACCCTAAAATACATGCTCACAAACTGGCTGCTCATCATGCACGGATAGCCTCGCCTCTCAAGCCAAGCCTTGCAAGCGGCCCTCCCCATTTGCGGCCCAGATACCTACAGCTGGAATTGAGTAGGCATGTGCTCCGTAACATTGCTCGTTTCCGCTTGCATGCCCATACCCTGAGAATTGAGGCAAGACGTTGGCGAATCCACATTAGGCACTGTGACAAACCTGCTTGTCCAGGACAAAAATCATGTCCTTTTTTATGCCCTTGCTTGGAAATGTTTTATTTGAGAAGGAAACTCACAGAACAAATTGCTGATTTCACTGAAGCCATAGAATTCACATTGGAGACGCGGGAGCTTATTATATTGGCAACATCAGTACTAAGGATATGAAATTGTTCCTTTCCAATCCATCTGGCTGAAGGTCTAATCCCATTATAACTTAACCTAACTTTTGCAAGGCAGTATACATGGGAGAAGGGGTTTAATCCATGTGGCTGGTGAGGGAGGAAAACATTTATCGTGATGCCCATACTTATCGAGAGCAGCTTGTTTTTCCTAATTCATTTCCAACTCACCGGCGTGGTATTGATTTTGTTAGAGTGTATGAGATTGTCTGATTGGTGACCTCAGTGCATAAGGCTCAGTGCTCTCGTTTTGGTGGGTCCCCACTTAAGTTTGATGCAGTCGAAATTTTCCTGACTGCTGAAAATCTCTTTACTGGTCATGTCAAATGCTGCGGTGTCCAAGACAATGATGCGCCTTTTTCCCTCTTAATTTGTTTTGGTAGGTACTGGTATCAGGAAATTAATGGTGAAAAGAAAAGAAAACGAAAACGAAAGAAGTGTGATCAGGGGGATCAGGGGGATGACTAGCAGTACTCCATTCCTGGTCTTGATGATGAATTGCAGCAAAAGTTTTCTCAAGAGCGCGTCTGGTACTAACAAGTTTATAAGCATATTGAACCGAATGAGCATGAGAAGCTTTGCAGCAAGCTTCGTGACTTTTTGAGGATCTAGTCCAAGATGTTTCAGAGGCTCTAAACTATAAGGGCTGTAGATGGTACCTCCCACTCCAAAAAGGATAGTGTGAAGGCTAATATTGGCCACAGCTTGGCAAAGGTGTTAACAGACCACGCCGTGCTGGTGGTGAGCGGCTTCAAGCTGGCTCCTAGGCCTGGTGTCTTCACAGTTCTTGACCTCCACCATGGAGGTCTTGCTGAGGTCTTGTGACGAGATGGTTGTGCAGCTGATTGCCACCCAGTGGGTGAAAGCTGACCCGAGTTCTGGACTCTGGACGAAGGCTGGCAGGCTGATGCTGTTGCTGAGAGCCTCCTATCCCCTCTGCACCCTGTCCTACTTCTTTATGCATATCTAAGGTGGACATCTGGTAATTGTTTTGCTTTTTTACAAGGCATTTCAGTTACTAGTATAGCATCTGGACGGCTAGTACTACTAGTAGTAAGTCTTTGCTTAGAAGGAAACCGGCAAGGGAAGAGCCATTCTGGGACGGTTCTGTTGCCAATACCAGTGGTAGATCCTACGGGGATTTGTAGGTTTTGTAAGTCCAATGTCCATTTGAACAAAACATCCTCCCAAGAAGCCTGCTTCTATAGCTTTCATGATCAGTCTACATGCGATGTTGTGGCGTTCTGTAATCATACCAGAGACAATCTGGTGTTGACAACCTGATAGAATGTGTAGGGACTGTCTGAGTGATGACAGAGGGGGCATTGAAGACTGGTCGAGGTCTTAAATCGAACAGCATGCTTTTGATTAAAAAGGGTGCCTGTTCGGTAGTGGAAAATGATTTTCTTCATCTTGGACAGATTGAAAATTGTCCAGAGAGCGTTGCTGATGTGTTTGTGGGCTGAGGGAAGTTAACCTTTGTAATATGAGTAGTAACCGGTTGTAGTGTTTGTGTGGCCAAGTTTACGTTTGGAGTGCGTATGTGCTTTCAGAGGGTCACTGAGATTTGAGAAATGAATGAGCTTTAGGGCAGGTAGGCCTTTGAGGGATTGTGAGGCTGTGACACTTACACACAAGCTTTCCTGCAGGGGCTCCCTATTTGTGCCTCGGATTTCACCGCTGACCTGAGGTTTAGGATGAGAACAGTGTGGAGGGACATTGCTGACATGAACCATCTGGAAAGCGACAACAAACTGGTGATGTAACGAAACCAGGCTTTCCTTGATCACCAGATCACCTCCAACTACCTAACCAACCACCAGGCTCAGGCTTCGGGCTGGACTGGGGTCAGGCCAGTTCATTAACCGGGATCGTTCCCCGGCCAG
>LFCJ01001154.1_pt1 | contig 17970 bp, 33 predicted proteins | sample 643141 | NCBI WGS metagenome assembly LFCJ01 (sample SAMN03766243, study PRJNA286221) | soda lake metagenome | biome: soda lake; feature: Kulunda steppe; material: water; isolation source: sample B1-Br-g2 brine of Lake Bitter-1 | place: Russia: Kulunda steppe | collected 2010-07
GGGCTGACACCTAAGTCATAATTTTGTTTATTGTACTCCATACACTATGTTTATAGTGCGTATAAGGTTTAGGCTGTTTCTCCGTTGGTTAAGATTTTTATATCTGAGCGGATTTCACGGGAACTTGTGAAGTATTTTCAGAAGTTCATCAGTTACATTGTCTTCCGATATCCGAATACCTCCAGTAGGGTCAGACCCCTGGTACCAGAGATGTATTAGATATTCATTTTCGCCAGTCTTTGTGACGGTACATTCTAATTCATATACAACATCCGTATATTCGTATGTCCGTTCAGAAGGTGTTTCATTTATCTGTCGCCAATCAGAAGGGATTGATATATCGTTTAGAACATCCATACATTACTATGGGTTGGAGGAGGTTTTAAGATTTTATAGTGTTTCAGAAAAGTGGATTCAGATGGTTGAAGATAGTATTCCAGCCAACATATGGCGCAATAATCTCAATTGCAATAAGAACACATATCAGTCCAAGAACAAATCCTGTGATACCCATATTTCGATACCAGTCTGTAGTTTCATCTTCACCACCATCGGAAACAACAAACAACCCTGTTTCTGTATCTTCAGTAATAACTGCTGAATCCTGATTGATTGTTCCCAAATTATCAACAGTTCCTGAATCCCGCTCAATAGCCTCTCCAATCACATAACTGCTGTTTTAAAATCTACCCTAAAAACTATTATGGGAGAGTTATGAGGCTAAAACCTCGCCCTTTAGGGCGGGGAGGATGTCAACACAGTAGTAACCGTAACATATAAACAACAATCACTCGAATAAAGATAGTATGGACGAAGAACTCGCTGATTTCATCCGAGAAGTGTTACAAGAAAATGGTGGTACTGCCCCTGAAGAAACATTCCTCCAAGAGATTAATGTATTCCCTGATGAACTCGATGAAATCCTTACTGTACTCCAACGAAAAGGATATATCACAACAATGGGTACACAACCAGATAGAACAGTCTACTTAGAAACTCCGTTTGAGAACGCCGAGTTTAACTACTAATCAACTAATTCATATTCGGTATAATCATACTGATAACTGTCCGTATTCAACTCAACAATCGGGTCAATCCCAATTGGTGTCTTCTTTGCTCGCACTCCATCCGCACTAAAACACGCCAGAATAACTCGCCGCTTGTCTTCATCAACAGAGAACGCTGACTCAACTTCGGATACTTTCATCGACCTATCATTCTCAGTAAACGCTGTCTGTACTCGTTCACTCCAGTCATCCACATTCGACTTGATGCTCTCAGCAAATTCTGAGAGTTGTTCTAACTCTGATAGAGACGCAGGAAGACTTGTTCGACCTAGCCGAGTAATCTCATAGGATTCTCTAACAACTTCATCAATCGCCTCATCCTCTTGAATGGATGCGTCCTCAACAGACGCTGAATGATTCTCATATCGTAACTCGTCATCAATATACACCCCTTGCCAATCTCCTGCGGCACGAACTACAGTTGCTGTGACTAACTCTGTCATATAGTACTAATAGGACTCCAGTAACATAAATCGCTCGAAATCAATGAACAAATAAAGAAACGCTTATAAGTTTCTGCTTAGACATATAACTATGAGCCATTCAGAACCTGAGGCAACTCATTCTAAATCCGGGAACTCTGTTGAGTATCATATTAGACCGATGGAGGAGTGGGAGAATGTTAACGCTGATTTAGCAATTGTTGACCCGCCATTTGGGATTGAGTTTAGTGGTACAGAGAGTAACTATAATCGAGATGAATCAAGTGTCGTAGAAGGATATGTTGAATGGGCTGTCGATGAATACACAGAGAAAATTGACAACCTTATTGAGTCACTTCATCGGAACCTCGCTGAAGATGGACAAGCACTTATTCTGAGCGGATGGAACAATTCACATATCATTCACAAGCAACTGTTAGAATCTGAATTTACACTTGAAGGGAAACTGTACTGGTCATATAACTTCGCCCCATACTGCCAGAAGCGACCCGCACATAATGTGTATGAAATCTTCTGGGTTGTGAAAGATAAGAACGAGTGGAGTTACACGAATGAATGTTCATTTGACCACTGTACTGAAGGGGAAGCCAATCTCTCCCATATTGATGTGAAACGAGATTATCATCGTGATATGCCAAAATATCCGACCCGACTTCCAGAGAAACTTGTGAAGATTCTTATCGAACATTTCTCGGACGAAAATGACTGTGTATTCGACCCATGTGCGGGGAGTGGGATGGTTGGTATAGCTGCCGCCGAAATGAACCGAAATGCCACCCTTGGCGACCTAAATAGAGAGGCAATGGAAGTATTTGAAGAGATTTCAAAGATGATGCAAGACGACGAATAGTATCAAGGTCGAACGGATATATGATGTGTACCCAACTGGATTCACGGTCGCATCCAAGACAAAGAACAGAGAGTAGTTCCAGAAAAAGATTTAACCACGGAGTGTATATTCTCTGTTATGTCATCACATGATATGAAGTTCCATCGTGATATTGGAATTCCAAATGAATTAAACATACCAACAGGACGACTCAACCTCCGAAGCTCACCCCACGCTAAAAATCGTTCAAACGAACATAAATTCGGAGAGTTCGAAATTCCTAACGAAATCTATGTAACGGAACAAGAAGTTGTGGAAGCAAAAACAAAGCAAGGAGAACTATGGAGGATGCTAGTCCGAACTAATTATAATGAAGAATTCGACATTTGTATTGTCCTTAATGTCAATACTTTTGAAGTTGTAACAGCATGGCGAAACCATGTAACAGATACTCACAGTTCACTCAATAGAAGTCAATACGACGACCCTCAAGAATTTTAAATTAACCCATCTAATGGGTTATTATGCTCGCACGGGAAATCTCCGTCAACTTCTGTTACATTCCCACACGGGCAAACAGGTTCTCCATATTGATTCTGACTAAACCCCTCAGGCAACAGTTCTTCTGGAATTTTCATATACACAATTTAGACCTTCATGACTTAATGTGTTCCGAATAATGGATAAACACTTTTAATAAACTCGTTCTAATGATACAGTATGGTTTCATGGTCTGAAGTCGAACGAGTACTCCGAAACGGAAGTGAAGTAACTGAACAGGTTAATGGACATACATTAGTAAAAATCTACCGTCTGCGAAATGGCGGTCGGATTCGAGATAGCGGCTCGAACCTTGAGGGCAATTCATCACTCCCACGAGATGAAACGAAATACCGAACCTCGTGGAAATGTGATGACTGTGGGTCAGAATTCAGTTCAGCACGAAGCGCAAACTCCTACGACCCGTGTTCTGGCTGAACCACATTGATATTCGCATAAATCCCTTTTATTCCTGCGACAAAAAACGCAATACAACCCAGTAGGAGAACCCCTACTGAAACTCCAATAAAGATGCGACTCCATGGCATCGTGATTGCGGTACCAAAGAACCTGTTATATATTGCGACCCACACAAATGGCGTGCCCACAATTATCCCTGCGGTAACGATTGAACTCCCAAGAAGTAATCCCGCCCCAAAAATGGTTTCCCTGAACATACTTGTACTATCGCAAGGACATTATATAATTGTTTTTATTTCACATTCGGAAACTCTTCTTCTCTTCAACAATAGCCGAAGAATCATAGAACCGAATGGAGTCAATTGCGTTTGCCCACGAAGTGGAATCAGATTCCATATCTGTGTAAGCCATCCGCTTATTCGCTGACGGTTTCTCGCCATCAAGCGTTTCCAAGTGAGACCACCCTCCCGAAGAATCTTTTTCATAAATCTTCACAGGACATCGAGGGGAACTTGTAGCTCGCTTCCCTTTCTCCTGTTTTGTAACCTTGTACAACTGCTCTTCTGTCTTGAGAACACCTAACTTTCGCATACAAAAACATAGACTCCCCACAGGTAAAACTGTTACTATATCAGACCTCTACGACATCAGCATCAACATACCCCTGTAACTCACCAACATCAATATTCATATGAGTCACTAAAATCCTCTCTACGCTTCCCCCTTCAACTTTTTCTAACTTTTCAACAGAATCATATGCCGCTTGTCTGTCTTTCCCAATCTCTCCGTAGTTGAAATCAACAACAGGACTGTTACCGTTATACAGAATATACCGATACTGATTTGGCTCAAACTCTAATCGGTATTTATTTCCATTACTCATCTCGTACTGACATAATCTTCGTGCCATACAGACATAATACACTCATAGTGTTAAAATAGTTTTGACGCAAAATCACAACCTTCAATAGACTTCCTCTCGTACTATATACAACGAATGAAGCCAGCTCTCAAACAGACCATCGCAACCCGATTCTCTGTGATTGCGTCAATCGGTCAGTCCAATATTACGGTGAAATCGTCCCATCTTAATATCAACCCATTACAAGCCCGCAGTCGAACAAGAGCATCTATCACATCAATCGGTTCCGAACTTCGAGTAAACCCCTCGTTTTTCCCTGAGAAAGAAGTAGAAAAGCGAGTCGTGACTTATATCCATGAAGCCGCACATCTTGGAATGGGTGGTGAACATCATAAGCCCGCATTCTGGAACCAACTCACAAATATCCTTAACAAAATCCTCACGAATCCAACACATCAGGATACAATCCAATCAGTATTCACCAAAGATATTGACTGGTACAAAGTCCGCTATCGAGCAGTTCAGGATGTCTCCGAAGAATGTGTGGACAAGCGTATGGAAACTGTTGAAGAACGAAAACGAAAACTTGCGAGAGCGATGGATGGATATGATGAAGACACAGCCGAATTCTTTGATATTCGAAGATATAGTTGGAGAAGTGGAGATGCTGACACTTTCTTCTATGATGATGACTACTCTGAATCTTTTTCACTTTCAGAACTCAATACATCCGCATCTGAATACACAGATACTGAACTCAAACAGTTCATAGAAGAACAGGCTACGAAATTGACTGCAGACCATATTTCATTTGAGTCACCTATCACTTACACTCGTGGTTCAATTAGAGAATATGTTGATTATGAGTATGCGTACTATATGGCAGCAATTGCTGATAGACGAGGGATGGATTATTGCCCTATGACAATAGGGAAAGCCGTAGTTGATGAAGTATATGAGTTCGATGTTGACGAGAATACACGACTCACACTTGAAAACAGCCTCGAATATTAATTCTTCAATAACGAACTCACAGAATACAAGAATCTCTTAGAGGGCGTTATATCAGGTTTTGAATTGATTACTGAGTGAGTAATACTATGATACTTCTTATAGCCAAGAAACACGGAATATCCGACTACAAACCCTCCAATATGAGCAACTAATATCGTATCACCATAACTGAATATATCTACCTGAAAAGCGATTTTCCAGTACTCAAACAAAACTAACAAACTTAATACAACAAAGAAAGTGAGAGTTTCATTATTTAACTTTGAATAGAGAATTGACATCAACACAAGTCCGACAAAGAACATTGATGCTCCACTAGCTCCTCGACCACTAGTTGAGAATCCCATCAAATACCCAAATACTGCGTACATCACCATACCCCCAATGGCGCTAATAAAAAATAAAATAAGTGTTCGTTTAGACCCGATTCGATATTCAACAGATGGAGTGAGTAATAAGAATACAATTGAGTTCCTGAACAGATGGTATTCATTAGCGTGGAGGAATGCGGTTCCGATGATATGAATGACTGATAAGTTAGCAGTATCTAATCGGAACCGACTCACATCGGTGTACATATACACAATATTTTCAAATACGAACAAAAATAGCAAGAACGATAAGATGAACTTGCTCGCTTTACACTTACTCCCAAAAATCCGCCTCATTATCTACATGGTAATAGAATAGCATGAGTATAAAACTATTTTTGTAGTTTCGTATAATTAACCCTCCTAAAGTCGAATCGAAACCATTTTATATTTATAAGTCGTACTAGACAGTATGATTACAGAGACACTTTTTGACCCACTCACAGGAGCCGAACACACGATTCAACTTCCAGAAGAAGATAGAGCAGATGTAGTAATCCCAAGTGTTAATACTTATAATGGAATCCAAGTCGATTCTAGAATTGTTGATGGAGATTCATGGATTGGACTTCTATGGACATTAGAGCGAGAAGGGGGTACTGACGAAACCTTGCTTGAAGAGAACAGTTCTCTCGAAATGTATTGCCCAAACTGCGGGGCACATAGAACCTCTGAGATTCAAGAGTATGACGAATTTGAGATTATTCAGAACTTCTGCGATGATTGTGGAGATACTATCCAACTCATCCGAGACCAGCCTACTGAGTCTGGACAATCTCATGTAATCAACTACGAGTTCCATATCTACTCTATTTAACCAGAACTCACTCGTCTTTGAAAAACCTGAAAGAGACGGAACCAAGTAGAACCTGTAGTAATATTGTCAATAATCGGACATTCTCAATAGCGGTTTCAAGTTCTGAAACTGTACATGACTCAACACTTGTTTGTGTTGATAAAATCACCTCTTCGCCGTCAAGGAAATAATACGCATCATCTCCACCGTGCATAAGTGTATTCCGAAATAATGTATCATACCAACAATCATTAATCCTCATCTCTGCCATCTGATTAAATACTGTTGACTCGAAAACACCCTCGGATATTGTATGCCGTAACCCAGTATAACTCATCGAAGAATTGATTTCACCAATAGCTAACAAGAACTTCTCAGCAAAATACTCGAATAATGGAAATAACTCCCGACAGTTCTCAATCCAGGTAGTATGTAACTCGTCTCCGTCCACTATATCACCCCAGTCCTGATACAATAATTCTGAGTTAATGGATTGAGTACTTCCGACTAAATGTGCCAATAATGGTTTATTTGAGTCAACTGACTTTTCTGGGACAATAGAACCTAACTGTAACAACGAACATTTATCATTGAATTCTCTAACTTCAGTATCAATAAATGACTGGAAATCTGACCCAGCATACTTTGACAATACTTGCTCATAAAGAACAGTCTCGGAGACTATATGCTCTGCGATAGATTGGTGGAACTCTAATAAAAATACATTCATCGATTCAATACTCTCGCTCAGATATCTATCCATATCGACCTTTGAACGAAGATATGCTGACGCAATATCCTCAACAGAGTCGTCCACACTCATAGAATTATCAAACGCCGTCTCGAATTGTGATTCTAAAGCGTCTAAATCAGACCCGTCAGACCGCTCTAACGCATCTCGAACAACAGGCGGTAAATGTGGGATATATCGGTCATCTAATAACTCACTTCTATCCATACCGATATCAACACAACACTCATATTAAAAATATTCGACGCTTATGGATTACTCACTTCATGAACAATAACTGTTACATCTGCGATATCATTCGTCTTGAATCCATCAAAATGAATCATCGCTATCTCTTCAACAAATTCGGATAACTCAACAGTTACTGTTGTATAAGTCGTTCCAACCCCACCATGAGAATCGATACCGAGTTTAGTTACTATATCGCATTCACCCTCACATAAATCAGCAACCTCTGGTTCTTCAGGACTCATATCGTCCTCGATGCAACCAGAAAGTCCGACTACGCCAGCTCCGATTCCGCCCAACAGAGTTCGTCGGGTAAGATGTTCCATACATCAAGTAGAAACAGACTACTTAAAAATATTGATTTCCAATTACTAACCAAACAGTTTATAAGGTTTGGTAGACAACAACACGGTATGGCTGAAGCACCACATTACTGTGCTGACTGTGACACGCATTTCGGTGGACCGCCAAATAATATTACTCCACAAGAACACGCTGACATCGAACACGATAGCGGTTTATTCCGAGGAATTGAAAATGGTAATTATAAAGACTGGCAACGGCAACAGAATCACAGACATAGCTAACGAATGTAGTGTCATCGAAAAGACACCGGGAGAAGGATTTGAACCCACATAGCGGCGTTATCATTACAATTTTTAGGTGCCGATAAGAACATCCAATTCCACCGTCACAGCAGCTTACTGCGACATGTGTTATTGTCCACCTTGTACTTCGGTGTGATGGAAGTTCCTTTTAACTTCACCTGATTTTAGTTATCCCGGTACCTATAACTACAACCCTACAATATAAAATACTTACGATTTCACTCTAAGACTTCATAAGTTTCCCGAAAAATATCCAACGCACACGGATACTTCTCACCATCAACCCCTCGAATAATAACAAACCCACCATGCTCTTCAATATATGATTCATCAACTTCAAAATACCCTTCCAAAGTATTAACCTCCCTTATATCTGTGAACGGCCCTTGGAATTCAACCTCAACAGGTTTCTTCATAGCAGATTTCCATGTATCACTTTCAGTCATACACTATACTCCTCTCACAAACAATAAAACAGTTTTCACTCACAGGAATCGTCGCTCAATTGAATTCGGCGCTCGATACGACTCTCGCTCTTCCTCTGTTAAAGAGTCATAGTTCTCCGTAATCCAATCCTCAACTGATGACCCTGCGACCTGTAACAGAACACCAAATAACTCGTCATCATTATTAACAGTTACAACTCTCATTGACTGAATCACTGACACCCCACTTGGATGCCCTTCACGCTCTAATTGTGCTTCAATATCAGCAAATACATAATCCACGGCTTCAGATGGTAAGTCTGAAGATAGCTCTAATTCATTCATACTTTCACATATACAACCATCCAATATAATTCTTTACATCTTGGTTCAAAGCGAAACTATCGCTCTTCAGGGGAAATTCGTAAAGTGTTTCCTTGAGTGTCAAGTAAATCTAAAAGATAATCCGTATCTGACCGAACAACTCCACGGACATTCACCATATCCCAGCTGAAATTATCTGGAGCCGCATTATGGTCAATCTCTATTGTCACATACGATTCATGGTCTCGGTTCGGGTACACTTCAATATCGTGATTTGAAATTCGGAAATTCTGTACAACATGATTCTTTACTGCCTCAGCAATCTCGTCTTTTGCCTCCTCATTATAGTGTGACATACAAGTATGCTGTTTAGTATATAGGCCTAATAATCTTTTGGAACAGAATCTAACGGCCAATAACTGCTCGAAACGCAAACAACGCATTCTCTTTTCGTTCTCTAACCCTGCGATAGAAGTACGAGAACCATTTACTTCCAATCGGAATATACTGATACACAATCTCCCCGTCCGACACTAAATCGTACTGATACTCTTCTCGGACGCCCATTAACATCTGATACTCTACAGATGCTGGTGAATATTGTGACGATAATTCTCTCGCAAACTCAATCGCATCTGAATCATGTGAACCAATCGCAACTGAACTTGCTGTACCATCAAATTCTTGAAAAGCTACCTTGATTAAATTCAAGTACTCCTCATCAACTACCGATTTCTCAGTATATGAAACTTCTTCTGACTCCGAATATGCACCTTTCACTAATCGAACGGTGATTGGCGCTCCCGCTATTTCCCGAACATCTTCGACTGTCCGCTTTAAATTCGCCTGTAAACAAACACCAAGGTCACAGGTAGTATTATTCAACACAAACTTCACTCCAGTAAGTGTTCGGTCTACAGTCCCCGCACTTTCCATATCGACCCATACAAACACATCATGTTCAGCAGCTGTTTCACCGATTGTAGTCAATGAATGTGATAGTAACTCCAGAGATATATCTCCACCTACCTGTGATGGTTTAACACTCACAGCTGGAGTTGGAATATCAGATTCACCTACCCGTTCAATCAATTCAACATACTCATCTACATCGGAAGTTACTTCCTCGTGATTTTCATAATGCTCACCTAGAAGATTCAATATTGGTCTGACGGAATGACGCTCATATAGTGTCTCAGCATATGTAACACCAGACTCGATATCCTCACCCGCTACAAACTGATTCGCAATTGGAGGAATCATACCTACTCAATAGAGTATAAATCCCATAAATGTTCCTCCAATCAGCTTTTCTCTGGTCTGTCACCTAAAAATAAACCTCTGTCGGCATACGGGTTCTCACTCCGATACTGTTTACAGTCATCACAAGAACACGAAGGAGCATGACGACACGCTCTCCGACCCCGTAATTTACTTAAGAACCCAGTTTTCTACTCCGTAATCCCGTACATTCAACCATACACCTATCACACATACACATAGATACAACACCCACGCATAAAAATCATCTGGAACTCTCATAGTTTCTGTATCCTATAGTGACATACACAAACATGTGAGAACTGTTCAAAATAGGTTTATAAGCCTGTAGCGTATATATACAGATATGACTACAGAGCAAATCAAAGCCGAGCAACAATATAAACATGAACAAGCACATAAAGGGATTTCCACTCTATTATTACTGAATGCGATACTTGTTGGTTTCCTTGGAGCAGGATATATTCTCTTCTAACAACTCTCAACAAAAGTTATAATAGGGTCGAGTGTCTAAGAGTGAATATGGATAACGATGTAGCATACATTAAGACGGAATCCGCATCAGATGAATTAATTGAAGATATCGAAGACGCATTAGAAGACGCAGGATTCAAAGTCGGGAAGATGCCTCTTGGAGGTCGGACTGTTGAACGATAATTCGATAGGAAGTAAATAAGAAGTTTTAAGTTTTTTCACTCTGACTATAGATATATGAGTACGAATTACACAGAAGTCACACCAGAGGCTGTAAAGAAGTATGATTATGTCTCGCTTCCTGACATCGAAGAGTTGATGCCAGTTGCTGGACTCGCTCTTAATGCGAATCCACCAGAAATTGTTGTGGATGTGCATCCAGAGGGTGAATTCAGAACACTCCGACTTCCACTTGAAGACGGACACGCTGTATACCGCCCAGAATCTATCTGTTTCTCGGAAGACGGGGATTCACTCAAAGACCAGTTGTTCGAAGCGTATATCGCAGGGTACTACCGAGCAGACCCGAGTCCAACAGTCGATGGACTTGAACTATACGAAATTATCTCTGAACAATTCGAAGACGAGTTCGACACAGCAGAATAGCACTATGGATGAAACCAACGAAGACTACTGCTTAGAACTCCGAGATGACTGTGAGAAATTCGTCGGGCCATGTCCAGAATGTGGTATTGAACAAAGAGAAGACCCTGAGGAGTTTTTCGATATAGAATCGTAGTTCATAAAAGATTATAGCGTCGTGGATTTGTTTTTGAAGTATAAATGGATGAGATTGTTTTGATTGGAATCGGGGTATTTATTGGAATGATTGGTACATTATATATGATACCTCATATTAAAACAGATGATGAATCAGGTCTTCCAAGTCAAGCTTATGCGGACTGGGATAAAGAACATATCCATAAGATGATGACTCCAGAGGGGTTTGAATGGTTCGTAGCACAGCTTAATGTAGTTCAAGGTTACAACTCAGTCGAAGTGACCCAGAGTTCGAAGGATAATGGTGTTGATGTCATTCTTGAGACGGATGAGAAATCAGTAGCTGTTCAAGTGAAACGATATAAACCAGGTTCAAATAAAGTTGGTTCTCCTGAGGTACAGAAGTCTGTTGGAGCGGGTAGTCAGATGAATGCGGATGAAGTTATGGTTGTGACTACTTCATCATTTACAAAAAATGCTAAAGAAGCGGCAAGTGAGACAAGCAAAAATAGTTTACAGGTTACATTAGTTGATGGAGATGACTTAGAAGATATCTTACAGGGTACAGACCTTCACACGCCATATCCAAAATTAGAGTGAAATCAACAATTTTTTAATACCATAAACGATTTGATTATACTATGTCAATTGTTCCGTCTGGGATGGAAATCCTCGGTGTCTGTCCTGAATGTACCAGCACAACTATCGAGAATAGACCCTCGAATAGCATCTGTGCTGACTGTGGCTATACCGACCGACCAGTCCGATATTATTGTACACCTGAAACCCTACCTGCGATTATCGAGGTAACTGTTCACAACGAATAACCGCTCACACTTCAAACGGGAACAACTCCTGTAACTCTGTCTTTGAAATCTGACTATTCCCAGTAATCGTCTGAACTATTTTGACATTCTTGTCTGAATTTAATTGCTTAAACACTTCTAGAAGAGTCAACTCCTGTTCTGAATCAGCAACAGGGGTAATCACATTCACATGATTTTCTCCAACAAACTTCATTCTATCGTCTACATACGCCGCTCGGATAGAACCCTGCCCAGGCTGTCCGACAATCCGATTGACAATCACCGCAGGTCCAACACTTGCTTCATACCCGTCTATGTACTGTGGTTTATTGTGAACTTCTTCTCCTACCTGTAAATCGCCATCAACGATATTCTTTGACCATAGGATAGGGATAGTATTACTACTTGGGGACTCTCGTAACTTGTCTTTGTTCTTATTCCACACAAGCCGTCCAGTCCGAACTTTATATCCTAACTCAGAGAGAGTCTTTTTCCCATCAAACTCCGACTTCAGGTACTCTACGCTCTCTGAGAAGATGGTGATACCGTTCTTTGAGAACACATAGTCATCGTGAGTCCCGCCTTTCTTGAGTACTAAATACATAACTGACTGTGACGCATCTTCAAAAATCTCTGTATCAGTATGGACAGACAGATGTTCAATAGAACAATTATTCACAATATACTTACGGAGTTCTTTGAAGTACGCACCATTATTCATAGATGGTGGATTCACAAACGCAAGGTATCCCCCATCCTTAAGCATTTGGAGGCTTTTATAGATAAATAACGAGTAGATATTTGTTCGCCCATAAATCACTTCTCCGAATTCCTCTCGGATATCCTCGTTCAATTTCATTTCATAATACGGCGGGTTCCCGATAATAACATCGTACTCTTTAGTCGGTGTTTCATAGAGGGAGTTTGTATTAAGAATGGATGTCCCATCAGGGAGTATTTCACGAGAGATATCTACTAACTCGGAGTCAAGTTCCCATCCCTCAAGGTTCGGATTATTGAACCGTTCCTGTCCAGCGAGAAGGAATTCACCAGTCCCGCTTGATGGGTCTAAAATATCCATTCCTGGCGTTTCAAATACTTCGGTAGGTAGTTCATCCAATAAGTCGTGGATGACTGTTTGTGGGGTGAAATACTGCCCCATATCCTTTCTCGTATTCACAGTCGTTGATTCAATATATGATTGGGTTCGAGGGTGGAGTGAATCCGTGTACTCAGATTCCGGCATACACTTACTAAGGCGTAGAACGCATAAATAGGTTGCGATACACACTACAATTCGGTACATTTATGTGTCTGAATTACAGAGTATTCTGTATGTCGCTGTACTTAATTTCCGACACACATTTTGACCATGCTAACATTATCAAATACTGTAACCGTCCATTCGAGCGAGCAAGTGAAATGGACGAGCATATTATCCGAAATTGGAATGAACGGGTTCAATTCGGTGATACCGTCCTCCACGGTGGAGATATTGCTATGGCACGGAGTGAAGTCGCTATCGAGTATGCTGAACGAGTAAATGGTCAACTTGTACACCTTGATGGCAACCATGACGATATCGACCAATCACAAGCCCCATTCCCTACGCTCAAGTCATATTACTTTACTTATACTTATGGTGAAACTGAGTATGAATTCTATTACACACATTGGCCACCCACGGAACACTCAGATAGAGAAGATGAGCGTGAACCACCAAAACACTCTCAACCGCCAGAGTGGTTTGACGGATGGTTCCTTCATGGGCATGTTCACAATAATGACCTCAAGAATTTCCCATTCATCAACCCTGATGAGAAATTTGTAAATCTTTCTGCTGAGTTACTCAATTACACACCAATTGAAATTGAGGAACTCATTCAACTGATTGAACATGAGAACCGATATGAAACAATTGATGATGTTGATGAACTCTAATCCATCAGTATAGCTGATAGGAAAGCAACGGCAACTGTAAACCTTAAAATCTCAAATCGGGGGAATCCTCGCCCTTTAGGGCGGGGAGGATGTCAAGGGAATACATTAGCAACACTCGACGCTGATACAATCAGATAAGTGTGAGTTCTAGGTCGCAATAGTTTTAACTGTCTAACCTCCTAAAGAGTAACTATGGACCAAAACGAACTCGAAAACGCATTAAATACAAATCAAACAGAATCAGTTATCCACGCCCATGACCTCACAGATGGTGAAAGAATGGTACACCAGCTTGTACAATTGACAAGCGAAGTTGGCGCAACAGACAAACATTTTGAACTCGAAGAAGTCATCCACGGAATCAGAAATGGATACTTCCTTTCAAACTACGAACAAGATGACGCCGAACCCCTTGTCAGGCGACTACAATCCAAGAACACCGATAACTGAACTACACCTCTTCGTCTACGACAAATGTCGTGAACTCATCATACTTCTGTAGCGCATCCCAACCCAAGGAAGTGAGATAAAAGTTATTTGTCCGTGTATCTCTCCGTGACTTTTCGACTAACCCTTTTTCCACCAGCGTGTCAAGGTTTGGATATAACCGACCATGATGGATATCTTTCCCATACTGTTCTGTCAACGCCTCCTGAAGCGTTAATCCATGAACAGAACCTAACTGGCGTTCCCCATACCAAATCGTTGCCAAGATATCCCGCTGGAACCCAGTCAACTTAACAAACGGATTATCCAGAGTCTCAATATTTGAACTCTCAGACGCATCCGTAACTGTATCATCAGTCTCAGATACATCTGATACATACTCCCGAAACTCGGAGCGACCAAACTCAGATACAGAGTATTTCCCATCAGAAACCGTAAGAAGTGAGTTCTGCTCCAAATACGCTAAAATATCTTTCAATTCATGTTGTGTGAATGTGAAATCATCTTCCTTTGCTGTCTGATAAATCTCTTCAGCATTTCCACCACCCAAACTCACAACAAGTGTGAATATCTGTAACTCCGTACCAGGAAGAGTGGATACTGTATTCGACATATACTAATACACTACTGAAAAACACATAAAACTACCGATATTCTCTTATTTGTTAACCGGCGAGTTACCATCGTTTGAATCAACCCGCATAAATACTTGATTCAGCAAGATTAATAGGATTCCTGAAACACCCCCACAGGCTACAATAACAAGACCCACCGAAACTGCTGTGAATTGTATCAACAGATACGAGGTCACTAATCCTGATACGAACCCAAGACCTACAACCCAGACTGATTGCCAAACCGGAGATGTAATCCATTCACCCCAATTAACATCGTATACACTCATATACACTCATACGAGTCCCAGACATAAAAATAGTTCTTATTTCAGTCACACAGGTTTTGCGTACACATATGTAACTTCATCATCATAATCTAATGTTGAAACACGCTCCAGACCCATTGATTCACAGCTAGACCGTGACGCCTCATTGTGTTCAGATACAGACCCGACGATATAGTCTACATCATACTTCGGTACAACAGAATTCTCTACTTTTTCACCTAACGATTTGAACACACCACTCTCTCTATACTCCGGGTGAGTGGTCGCATAAGTTCCAGCTAAATGTGGGAAGTACTCGCTCGCCCCATTTTTGAAAAATGGGTCATTCTCTTTCATACATAACATTCCAACTACTCGACCGTCATCTATCGCCACAACAGTATGGTCTGCTAACCCTTCATAAAATATCTCCAATGCCCGCCGCTCTGAAACAGTATCTGGTTCCTCAATAAACAACTCTTTACTCATATCAACAATCGTTTCATCCTCTCGCATCTCCTCATTTGACAATTCGAGTAAATCTATAATTTCCTCGAATACTGGATTCTCTACTGAATCGTACACTTGTAGCTCCATACACAATTAACAAGTTAAAAACTAATCCCTCCATCGATACACTCTCTGTCACCTATATATCAAACTCATCTTCAATCCAATCTCGTCTTTTCTTCAACTTTTCAATCATATGTTTTCTCTCAACGAACCCCAAGCCTGACTCTCCCGACTGTATTGCTTTAAGTTTCATCTCAATTTCCGTGTGCTTGTGACGAGCTTCTGATTCTGAAAGATGCGAGTAATCAATTCCTATGAGTTTATTCTTGATGTCTTCAATACTGATATCCATACAGAACTAGTCTGATTACTCCATTAAATCTGTTCTGGTTGAGTATTCTATTTAATCATCGATGAAATTCTGTTCTTTTTGCTTGTATCGTTCGATTTCAAAGCGTTCCTGTTCTTGGTAGGTTTCTGGGTGAACTTCTGTATACGCCAATACCTTGTCGATAATCGAGGATAACTGGAATACTGACGATGGGGACGCCCAATCAACCATCGAATCGGAAACCGACAACATCTTTACATCCGACAAATTCGCCAACTGAACCCAATCTCGCTTTGGGTCAACATCACCAACCCAGACAATCACATCTAATACATCACCACAATCACTAATCGCTTCATCACCCCACTCCTCACCAACATACACCGTTTCATCGACAGGAACCCAACTATTTTCACGACAACTTGGCAATACCATACCAACATTCTTCAATCCACGACGAGTCCCCTCTTCAAAAACATACCGACCAATCCCTGCTCCAGACGCATGAGAAACTAGGCTCTCAACTTCATCACCTCCAGTAGCCTCACGACACTGCTCCAACACCTCATCAATCATCATCTTGATTACAATCCTATCCAACTCCCCGCTCGTTCCAAAGATACCTACTCGTACCATAGCACTAATACCCTACAACCCCTTCATACTTTGTTATACTCACCGTTTACACAATACGCATACCTTACCACTAACACTAAGTAAACGGCTCTATTCTACAAGTAAATACCTCTCTAAAAACCCCACACAAACCCCCAAACTCTCGAAACCGTTCATACTGAATGTATCTTAAGAGAACCTTATCATTCAGGATTTTATGAACTTACTAACATAATGTATTAAATTCGTGAATGTTCTAAAATTTTCACTCAGAAAATTACAACAAAACTATTTAAACCCTAAAAACGGCGAAAAAACCAACTCCCACTCTACCCCACAGGAAGCAATAAAACACACCGTTATAGAAAATCATTCACGAACTCAAGACTAACAGTGTTTCTTCTGTTATTCGCTCTCAGAATGACACTAAACACCCACACAAAACAGGATGTAAAACAAGACTATCACATAACTAAACAACAAACATTTAATCACAACCAGATTATACACTAATATAGTCTTCGACCCAACCAAAACAGATGCTGAACGAATGTATGACACAGTAGAAGAAGAATTCCCAGAAGCATGGATTGAATTATTTGATAATCACGGGCAGAAAACACTCAAAGTTGAACCTCCAAATGGGTCAAACGCCGAACAACAAGCCAAGAACATTGAGTCATACTTATCTGAAAAAGGACTCCGTACAAGCCTGAACAAACTGAATGATGAAGGAACTATTTACGAGGTCACTGCTACAACAGATGGGTGGTAATCAATACACTTTAATGCCTCAAGCCCGTATCCTCTTATATGGTAAACTACGAAAAGTACGACCCTTGCCCCGAATGCGGAGCGGAGAACAACCTTCAACAAGAAATTCGACAAACTGAGAATGTTCGCACAGATGAAAACGGGATACCAGAAGAATTCAGCCCAGAAGGACTTGAAATCGAAAAACTAATCTGTAAGGAATGTGATACACGATTCATCTAACTTCTCTCACTCAAATACGACTCCTGTGATAACTTGAAATATAATAAATCATCAGCAGATTCACTGTCGGTGATTCCAAGCCCAAAGTTCGGTAACACTCCAACCCGCTCTCCACCATTCCCGACAACATACTTTTCGATAGCTCGCTCCGACCCTGTATTATCAGGATGACACTTAGAAATCCACCACTCAAAATCTAACTCCTCAAAGGCTAATGAAAGCATTGCTTCACCTCGCTCTGACGAGTACTCGTCCCCCCAATACTCCTCAAACAAGAAAATCCCA
>LFCJ01001155.1_pt1 | contig 17962 bp, 32 predicted proteins | sample 643141 | NCBI WGS metagenome assembly LFCJ01 (sample SAMN03766243, study PRJNA286221) | soda lake metagenome | biome: soda lake; feature: Kulunda steppe; material: water; isolation source: sample B1-Br-g2 brine of Lake Bitter-1 | place: Russia: Kulunda steppe | collected 2010-07
CCATAGTCACCATAGACCACACTCACCATAGTCCACACTCACCATAGTCACCATAGACCACACTCACTCACCATAGTCCACATAGACCACACTCACCATAGTCACCATAGACCACACTCACCACAGTCCACACTCACCACAGTCCACACTCACCATAGTCACCATAGACCACACTCACCGTAGTCCACACGGAAAATGCGGGGCCACTGCGGCCAGGGGTTGCCAGGCGCACGTGTGGCAGGGGGCTTGCTCATCAGCTCCAGGTTGACCACGCTGGTGGCGCCGTGGCGCACGCTCGTGCCAATGCAGTCAGTGCCGGTGTCGCCGCCACCGATCACCACAACCTGCGCAGCATTGGATGGCGCATGCAGGTGTCGGCTGCTGGCCCCGTGTTGCAGTTGCTGCCGGGGGCCGCTGCAAATTGGTCATGGCAGCCTGTTTGCCTATTTCCCCATTTTTGTGCGTGCCTAAGTGCATACGCGTAGGAGTGCGCACCTCTTCTATGCACGGATGGGCAAAAGGGCGAGGGTGGTGTCCATTGGGCAGGGAGGGGGCAAATGAATTGAGCACCGAGACCATCACAGTCTCTGTTGCAGATAGCCCCGGCCCCCTATGCATACACATGGGGTCATCAGGCCATCCGCCGCATCCTATATGCACACACACAGTCTACGCTGGCTGGAGGGGGCATATCAATGCCAAGCACTCAGGCGTGGTTGCCCTCTTCCTGCACACTGGTGCCAGTCAGGCGTCCTGCCTCTGCACTCCTGCCCACCTTCTTTCCAGCCGCGCTGATGAAGTTGCCATCTGCCAGGTTGCTGTCCAGCAGGCTGCGCGTGTTGGCGGTCAGGAACTCCATAGCAAAGTGGACGCCCTGCACGTCACACGTGTGCGCATTATGTGCAAAGTGGTCTCTTTGGTTGACCAGGGAATCCGTTTGGTAGCTGCTAACATGCAGCCTTGCTTTGACGTAGCTGCTCCTGCTCTCGCTGCTTCATCAGAGCTGTAGGCTCGCTGGCTGGCAGGCAGGAGAGCAGGGCACAGACGTCACGCGCTAGCACAACGCGCATCTGCTGCTGCTTGCACGCACCTGCAGCTCCCTGCCCTCTGCATTCAAGTCGCGTGGCCGTGTGGCGCCCGCCGCCAGCAGCAGCGCGTCATGGCTCTGCACGCGCGCACCACGCACAGGACATGTGACACCAGGGGCCTCTGGTGCTGAGCCACACTGAATGCAAGTGCGGCATGACTGCACCAAAAGCAGGTTGCAAGGTGCGCGTTGCACCCAGGAGGGCGCCTGGGGCTTGGGGCCAAGCTGCTATGTACGCCCGCACTGCGACTGCATAAACAAAAATGATGTCCTGCAAGATCCCCTGGCCTGGTCCTCCTGCCTTGCGCCCTGTATAGACATTGGGAGCCATCACGTCAAGTGGGACCCACCGAAGGTTGCCCTACGCAAAGCACGAGGGCTGAAGGGGCACACAACAGTGGCTGGCGCATAGCAGGCACAGCTAGTTGAAGTGTGTGTGTGTGTGTGTGTGTGCAGACGGGCATTGCCCATGCCTGCGCGCCGCAGGCCACAGCGCACCTGCTGCAGACCCTTCAAGTCCACGTTGTCGCCCACATGCGCGTTGACCACAAACTTGACGCCCTCCGCTGCCATCAAGTCCACGCGCCGCTGCACCACGTCCAGCTTGTCGGTCTTCATGTTGGGCACACCTGCCCACGCATGTGCAGCTTGTGGGTTGAGCACAGGAGCTGCCCGCACGTGCAAGGGCAGGCACCACTGCAGGGGAACACCTCGTGCGGCACTTGGGCCTCCACAGCACCGGCTGTGCGCCCCTCCTTGCTGTGTCTTTGCAGTTATCTGCAGCCACCTACTCCTCTGCCCTCAATGGCTGCAGCGGGGAGGACCATCAAGGGCAGGGGGGAGTGGGTTACTGCGCACATGATTGCGAGGGAGAAGCATGGAGACGGGCGGCCTGTGCTGCGGACGCCCAGAGGGCTTTTGGGGTCCTAATTCATGTGCGCACACTCGCCAGTGCAATCCTTTGCAGTGCCCCCAACCCTATTGCTCTGCTCCCCACCCCACGAAGCGCGCAGACGCACGCACAGCATCCACCCTCTGCATCACCAGGCTGCTTGCCTGGAGCCCTCGTCCTGACCACACCCCTGCGCAGCGCGCGGTGGGTGCTGCGCAGCCGGCCTGAAGCTTGCTGCGCTCCTCTGCCCCCACCACCCCTGCCGCCCCCGCGCAGCAGGCAGCGCTGGCTGCATTGGACTCACCGTACATCATGAGGCCACCAATGCGGTCGGAGCGCTCAAACACCGTAACCTCGTGGCCCAGCTTGTTCAGCTGGTCCGCGGCGGCCAGGCCAGCCGGGCCGCTGCCCACGACCGCGACCTTGACGCCGGTGCGGTGGCTGGGCGGGCGGGGCACCATCCAGCCCTCCTCAAAGGCCTGCATGCACACACACACACACACACATGAGGGCACACATCCTCAACAAAGGCCAGCGCATGAAAATGCTTGGCGCGGCCACGCGTGTGCGCGGGGTGGGCCACCTGTCCCTGGAGGCACGCCCCTTCTGCAAACATGTGCCTGCGCCAGATACAACGCGGTGCAGCAGCAAGGCCATCGCAGGGGCCGCGCTCGAAAGCGCTTGAGGGTGCGGCAAGCAAAGTGACCAGCAAAGCATCTATTGGGGTCTGCAGCAGCATCTCAGGGTGCCAGCAAACTGCACTCGCACGCACGCGCGCGCTCTTGCGCCCCACCTTGTCGATGATGCTGGCCTCGATGGTCTTGATGCTGACCGGGTTCTCGTTGATGCCCAGCACGCATGCGCCCTCGCACGGGGCTGGGCACACACGGCCTGCGTGCAACAGAGCAGGGGGTAAATGCACCCACACTAGGTAGCTGGTGCTTACCACAAACTCTCAGGCACAACACGTGCTAGCAGAGGACGAAGCCCACCTGGCCATGCCAAGGAGCCAGAGGTACACGCGCACCAGCGCAGCAGCTTGAAAGGGCGAGTGCACGCACGCACACCCACACGCCCATAGCAGCAGCAGCACAAGTGGATCGTAGGTGGGGGCACACACTGCACAAACCTGTGAACTCTGGGAAGTTGTTGGTCTCCAGCAGCCTGTCCAGGGCCTCGCGCCAGTTGTCCTTGTGCACCAGCTCGTTGAAGTCGGGGATGCGGTTGCCCAGCGGGCAGCCCGAGGCGGTGGTGTGGCAGTAGGGGGTGCCGCAATTCATGCAGCGCGCCGCCTGCAGCCAGCGCGCACGCGCGTGTGCAGGCCGAGTGTATGAAGCGGCAGTGCATAGGAGCACGGACAGCCGGGCCAATGCAGCACTGGCCATGGGCGCAGGCCAAACAGTGGAGTGGCTGCAGGTGTAGGTGGGCTGGGACAGCCGAGCCAATGCGGCAGTGGCCATGGGCGCAGGCCAAACAGTGGAGTGGCTGCAGGTATAGGTGGGCTGGGACAGGCATGTGAGCGCACATGCATGCACAAGTCCACGTGGCAGCACTTTCCTGTCAAGCACCTCAAAGCACGCTGCGATGGCGCCACCTCCCGTGCTCAGTGGTGCAGCAGACCTGGCTGAGACAGCATAGGCGCCGGGCTGCCCATCGCTGGCCATGCACACACAGCACAGCGCGGCTGCGTCAGGCCGCACCTGCGTGTGCAGCAGCTCCCCGCGCTCCTCGGGCACCATCTTGGCTTGCACCTCCTTCCAGTCCTTCACGCGCTCCTCCGTCGGCCGGTAAGGCAGGGGCTTGCGCTCGTACGTCATAAAGCCGCGTGCCTGCGTGACGCGGTTGACGCATTGCACACGGGAAGGAGGTCAACTCTTTGTGCCCACGAGGCAGCCGGTCTGTCAGTTAGGCAGCCAGCCAGTGCTAGATGCATGCCTGTGCTCCACACTCCCCTCACTCTGCCCCCAGGTTGAGCAACCCTGCTGAGCCTGCACCCCCAGCGGCTGGGCAACCACCTGACACGTATCCTTGCTGCACCCGCGCGCATGCAGGATGGCTCTCGCACATGCTCCCTTAGCACTCAGTGCTCAGAGGCATGCAGCCACACCCATCAGCATGCCCTGCCTGCATGCGCACACGTGTCTGCGCACACACGCACGCACGCCCACTCCTGCCAGTGCCTGTCAGGGACAGCCGCACTTCTCACGCGCCTGCGCCATGCAGCTCCCTTGCTGCGCCCTTTTTTTGAGGCCCCACCCTCATCTTACATGCACTTACCATGACTGTGATTAAAGAACGAACAAACAAATGCTTAAGAAAAGGGCATGCGAAAGAAAGGCGATGTGCGCCAGCGCTTCTGCATCCCCACAGCCGCCCTGGCCCCCTTCCGCACTTGCCCACCTTGTCGGCGTTCATGGTGGGCAGCACAGTGGGGCGGTTCTCGTTCCATGTCTGCTTCATGCCCTTCACCGGCAGGCCCTGCGCCGCCTCACGCTCCAGGAACTTGCGGTCCAACTCCGGCGTCTGCGGCTTGTAGTCAGTGGCGATGGCCTGCGCGCAGGGGCGCGCATGGATGCACGGACTTGTGCATAAGCCGCCTGTGTGTGCCTGTCTGCGCAAGTGCTTGTGCTTGTGTGTGTGTATGTGTGTGTGTATGTGTGTGTGTGATATGCACGCTAGCGTGTGCCAGTGCACGCACGCAACTGTTAGCGCCGTTGAAATACATGCCCTCACAGGGTAAAGTAGCACAGCTCATGTGGTGCGCCTGCATTCCAGCCGTTGAGCGCTGCGAGGGTGCAGGGGGGGGCAGAGGGCACAGGCAGCCTCTGCCAGGCGCTGCGGGCAGCGCACTAGAGGCGTACCCTTGCATGGCAGGCATGGGGAGGGCAGCTTTGGTGACAAGCGCCACGCCCCAATCCTTAGTTAATCTCCTGCCCCGCCTGCACACAGCCAGCACAGGCATATATGCCCATGTGCCATCATCGGCCTTCGTTCCCACCTTGGGCGGGTTGGTCACCGAGGCCTTGGCCGCCATGCGCTTGAGCTCCTCAAACGCGTCGCTGCCCTTGCTCATGGCCCCCGCCGACGCCAGGAGCGCCTGCTCTGCCGCCTCGGCCTTTGCGCGCGCCTCGCCCTCTGCCAGGGCGCGCCTGCACGCGCACGTGCGCCGCGACCATGCATAGGTGGAGTGCAGTGGCGCGCGCGCTTGTACCTGTGGTTTGAGCGAGCAACTATTGCCTCCAGGCACCGACGGTCAATCTGCCCAACGTGCCACATCGCAAGGCCGCCCAAAACCTGAGCTCAAGCAGACCCTAGCACTCTGCACCCTGAGTTGCACACCCGCGCATCCTGAGGAAGCCTGTGCAAGAGTGGCCTCAACAGCCCCCCTCACCCCACATGCGGCCCTGCTTGTCTCCTTTTCCCATTTCCCCAAACAGGCAAAGAAACCTCTCATTTCCTCTTCCTCCCTCTTCCCACACACACTTAGAGCTCTGATTTCCACCACAGGCTTCGGAATGCTGTGTTCCAAGTCTTGCTGGCTATGGCTGTGGAAAGTGCGGGCAAAGCTCACTTAGGACCCCCGCTCCACCCCCTCTTTTCCTCTGGGGCAGCCCCTGCCCACCAACCCTGAGCCAACGCACCTGTACTCAAGCGGGAAGACCTTGACAAAGGCGGCACGCTCACGGTCCCAGTTCAGCAGGATCTTGCGCGCGACGTCAGAGCCAGTCATCTTGAGGTGCTGCTGCAGGATGGACTTCAGTTGGCGCACGTCCTCCGCGCTCTCCACAGGCATCAGCGCCTCCGCCACGTCCCTGCAGGGGGGCGGTGATTGGGTGCGCATGAGTGCTGCGTGCCCTCCTTCACTACTGCTCACGTGCGTACATGCGTGTTGGTTGCATCTGTGTGCGTGCAACTGGCCCGCACAACCCTCCCTGTACAAGGGGACAGCACGAAAGAGAGCGCGTCTGGCACTAGGGCCTCCAGCAGCACCTTGCCATTGAGCCCATCTCATTGATTGCATACAACAACGCATACAAGCCACAGCCCACGCTTGCTGCGCAGCGCATGCACCACACCACGCACTTGTTGCACAGGAGCTTGAACTTCTTCTTGGGGTCGTACACATAGGCCACGCCTCCACTCATGCCGGCGCCAAAGTTCTTGCCGGTATCACCCAGGATCACCGCCACGCCGCCGGTCATGTACTCGCACGCGTGGTCGCCCACGCCCTCCACCACCGCACGTGCGCCCGAGTTGCGCACACAGAAGCGCTCCGCAGCCTGCGCACGCACGGTACGAGGGGTGTGCATGGTGGTTTGTGCGCGTGTGTGCGTGTGCATGTGCACCTGGGCGCGCAAAGTGCCTGTCCCGGCCTGCGCCTCAACTCCCTAAGAGGGCCAAAAGCGCGCCCAGGCAGGTCCCTCCCCCCCCCTCCCGCGCGCCAGCGTGCGCTGCCATGCCATGCGCGCTGGACACATGACACATGCATGCGGACACGAGCACCCAAGCTCATCATCCTTTTTGCACTAAGCACAAGGCATCGCAGCCACTTGTGGGTTAGCGGCTGTCTTAGCATGTGCACGTGCTCCTCACCATGCCCCTGAAGTACACTTCGCCCTCTGTTGCGCCATACAGGCACACGTTGCCGACGACGATGTTCTCCTCTGCTTTGAAGGTCGCGTTCTGCATGCAGCAGCAGTGTGTACGTGTGTGCTATTGCCCCTGGGGGGGAGGGGTAGACGGGGCCGGCATGCGCAGCCTCTTAGCGTGCTCCCTTTTTCTGTCTGCATCCCTATTGAGAGCAAGAGGCAGGTCTTCAAACCACAGGCTGAAGAGCCCGAGGAACCTGGCAGGTGTGCAGAAGCTGAGCATGCATGCGTGCGCGCATGTGTGATGGGGATGAGGAGGGGCAGCACGTGCGGCCTCCTGGGTGCAAAAGCTGCTGGGCTTGAGAAGCCCATGGCAGGCGCGCAAGCCGCAGCAGCAGCACAGCGCAGTGCGTTCGGGGGTGCGCGCTCCCACTGAAGGGGCACTGGTAGACTCCAAATGCTTACCATAGTGCACCATACACACCCCCCCAACCTCCTCTTCTCCCGCGCCGCAGCGGTGAAGGGCGCACTACTCACCTTGGGCGGGTACACCGCCACGATGCCGCCGCTCAGGCCCTTGCCCACGTAGTCGTTGGCGTCGCCCTCCAGCTCCAGCGTAATGCCCTTGCACAGCCACGCGCCCAGCGACTGGCCGGCGTGGCCGGTGAGCTTGGCGTGGATGGTGTTGCGCGGCAGGCCGGCCTCGCCAAAGCGCTTGGACACCTCGTGGCTCAGCGTGGTGCCCACGGCCCTGCACGCACGCGCGCAGCCATTAGGCATTGAGGCACGCGCCCAACCTCGTTCTGGGCCTTGCTTTGTGCGCGGCTCAGCACACGCGCGTGGGTGAGTGTGGGTGCGCCTCTGTTTCCAAGCTGCTCCGTGCCTGAAGGGTGTGCGCACAGATAGGCGTGGGCCTGCCGGTCAGCACCAAAGCACAGGCCAGGGCCCAGTGCTCACGCCCTCGTGCGGGCAACTACAGCAGGCAATGGTGACCACCGGCAAGCCCCGCCCCCCCACCGTGTGCACGTGAATGCGAGGCACGCCCGTGTGCTGCTGCTGCATGCGTGATGTGGCCTGGAGGCCCTGTCGTTGTCCGAAGCCCCATGCCTGCCCCTGCTGAGAGTAGGCGCCGGTGAAGCAAAGCAGGCGGCCCCTGCGCCCCCCCTCCTCCTGAGCACCGCACAGCCCATGGCCGCACAGCACATGCGCGCACGCGCACCTGTGTGTGTTCTGCACCTCCATCTCCAGGTACACCGGCTCCACGTCCTCGCGCCGGTCCGCCAGCGCAGAGTGGCACATGGGGATGAGGTGCACATCCAGGCCGGTGTCCAAGCCGTGGTCCTGTTGAGGGGATTTTGGGGGGGGAGGGGGTTTGTGCCGTGGGCCACAGGGTCAGGCGTGTGCAGAATGCACAAGCGCGCGCGCACTGGAGGGCTGGGTAATGACGGGGGCGTGCCGACTGCGAGAGAGCTGTGCAGCCCTGCCTGTGGACTGCAACAAGGGAGGCACGGCGCCCAGCCGCAGCGGGCACGGCCCTGCACGCTGGCTAGCGCAGCTGTGCAGCAGCCACCGATGGCCTCCCTTGCCAGCACCTGCATGGTCTGGGTCTATGCGATTGGTCCAGGCACCCACAAACAGCTGCAAGCTACATGCACCCCGCGCCCTATCATAAGGCCGCACGCACCCAGCCAGCCCGCGCACCTGCTTTGTCACGCAGTACTGCATGGCACCAGGGCGCAGGTTGCCCGCCGGCAGCAGCAGCTTGGACAGGTCCACACCGGACAGCTGCGCGCAGCAGCAGCAGCAGCGGCAGCGCAGTCAGCAGCAGATGAGGGGATGAGCCTCGTGAAGCAGGAGCAGGGCTGGCTAGTTGTGATGACAGGAAAGGTGGGGATGCAGGCTGAATGGCACCAGAGGCTTGGGCGCGCACACGCACCTTGGGGCTGGACTTGACGACCTCAGGATCAGTCTCCAGCATGTCTGCACGCCCCACCATGTCATCCACCTTGGCAAAGCCCAGGGACGCCATGATCTCGCGCATCTGCAGGCGGCAGGGGGCGCGTGCGCGCACACACACAGCGTGTGAGCGTGACCTCTTATGCATGGACACACAGCACCCCGCTCCAGCAGCGCCACAAGCCAAAGTGGACGCGCAGGTGTGACAGGCACGCGTGTCTTAACACGCAGGCCAATTCCTTGCGCGTATGGGCATACACGCGTGTGCACGTGTGTTGCTTTCCTCCTCCCCTGCCAGGGACAGGGGCATGTGTGCGAGTGGGAATGAGCAACTCACCTCCTCGGCGACCATGAAGAAGAAGTTGATGACCGACTCAGGCTCGCCAGCAAACTTGGCGCGCAGCACAGGGTCCTGGGTGGCAATGCCCACTGCGGACAGAGGAGGCAAGAGGGTGGGGCAGGACCGCTGAGAGTGAGTGCACCCGTCTGCTGGATTTGTGTGTGTGTGCTCGCACCCATGAGCGTGTACAGCGCATGTGTGCGCAGCGCACGGTCCCACACAGCCTCCTTGCGAGTGCTTGAGTGACAGTCAGGTGCCTAGCATCACCCCATGCTCTGAGAAGGGAGGCGGAGCGCGTGACTGCACCCCACCATCTCTCTCCTCTCCCCCGCTTCACGCCATCAATAAGCAGCCATTTCCAGCACCCCTCCCCTCCGAAAAGGCGAGGGCGCGCACGTGCGCACACGCACCAGGGCAGGTGTTGGTGTGGCACTTGCGCATCATGATGCAGCCCATGGTGATGAGCGGGGCGGTGGAGAAGCCGAACTCCTCTGCGCCCAGCATCGTGGCAATGGCCACATCACGGCCGGTGCGGAGCTGGCCGTCCACCTGCCCGAGCACAAACAACAGGGAAACGATTGCAGCAGGGCACGCCACATCCTGAGAGAGCTGGCTGACCACCTCCAGGGGGCATGTTGGCTGCAGCAGTCACCGCCGAGCTGGTTGGCTTGCAAGCCGGTCAAATGACAACAGTGATACCCATGCACATGCACACACACAGATGCAACGTCACGGTCACGTGCCCAGGTGGGGCAGCCTGCCCACGCAAATCAAGAAGCGGCGACCGCCTCCCCTGCTCCTCGCGCGCACCGAACTGTCTGCCCGCGCACGCACCTGGAGCGTGGAGCGGCCGCGCAGGTCGTTGGCCACCAGCGTCTGGTGCGTCTCTGCCAGGCCCAGCTCCCACGGCAGGCCCGCGTGCTTGATACTGCTCCACTTTGCAGCGCCAGTGCCGCCGTCATGGCCGCTGATCAGCACGTGGTCTGCATGGCCCTTCACCACGCCTGCATCACCCAAGGAGTCAATCAGACAAACGTATTAGTAATATGTGTGATATAACAGCTATGGCCGCTGATCAGCGCGTGGTTCATGGGGCCCAGCCGCCACGCCTGTGCGCGCACGCAGGAGCGCAAGCACGCTGCCGTGCTGTGCTAGCTCGGCTGTACTCAGGCTAAGCAGTATGCTCAGTGCTGTGCCTGTGCGCTTGAGGCGTCAGGCTCACCTGAGACAAGGCCACAAGGCGGAGCCAGCATGCGCGCCCACACACCTTCACACACCCCCTACACACAAACACACCCACAAACGCCAACGCCTGCGCAGGCTGCTCGCCCGGAGCCCACCTGAGGCCACCACGCCCACGCCATTTTCGGACACCAGCTTCACGGACACGCGTGCGCTGGGGTTGCTGGACTTGAGGTCATAGATGAGCTGCGCCAGGTCCTCGATGGAGTAGATGTCGTGGTGCGGGGGCGGAGAGATGAGCGCCACGCCGGGCGTGGCGTGCCGCGTCTTGGCAATGTCGCCCTGCACCTTGGCACCCGGCAGCTCGCCACCCTCTCCTGCACAGATAGGTGTGTGTGTGTGTTTGTGTGTGTGTGTGCCAACACACACATGCACTTGCGTGCATTGGCGCTGGCATGCACATGCACTGCAGTCAATGTGATAGTTGCATGCAATGCAAGGGCGCACAGCAGCAGTAGCAGCAGCAGCAGCAGCAGGGGTGTTCAACCAATGCCACAAAAGACATGCTGATGCGCCACCAAGCAGAGCTGCAGATCAACGTCCTCGCACTGTGTCGCCCACGCGCCGACCCTCACAATGCTGACCTGGCTTGGCGCCCTGCGCGACCTTGATCTGCAGCTCGTCGGCATTGGACAGGTAGTTGGCTGTCACGCCAAAGCGGCCAGACGCGACCTGCTTGATGGCGGACCTGCATGCGTGCATGTGCGCGCGCGGGAGTGAGCAGTGAGCAAGAGGGAGCGCATGAGGGCCAGGGGCATTGAGTGTGTATCCCCCCCCTGTTTGGTTTGGGGAGCAGCACGGGGAGCATGGCAGCTGGGAGCATTTGGGGAGCATTCCATGAGGGCCGCCTTTGGGGGGCATGGCAGCTGGGAGCATTTGGGGAGCATTCCATGCGGGCCACCTTAGGGGAGGGAGCAGGAACAGCCATGCTCTCGAGGTGGAAAGGGAACAGACAGACAGACAGCACAAAAGGACGAGCACGGCTTTCGATATGCACGCCACAAGCCGTCTTCAGCACATGCCGCAAGAGAACGCATTTAAGGGTGTGTACCGCCTGTACAGAACTCGCGCGCATGGCAACCACAGGTGATCCAGCTGTGCTGATTTCCAGTGTCAACTGACTGAAGGAAGGAGCACAGCAAGGGGGGGCCTGCGGCAGAAGCCACGGCACCTTACTACTAACAACAATGAATGGCACTCTTGTTCTCTTTCAAGCCCAAGGCCACGTAGGAGCCACGAGCAGCCTGATGCCGTGCCCCCACACACCTGAAGGGGTTCTTGGTGCCATCAGGCGCGGGCGCGATGCGGCGCTCGTTCTCGCCGCCCTCACCGCTGTTGCTCTTGCCGCCCATGGTGTTCATGGCCAGCGCCAGCGTGGTGTGCGCCTCCAGGCTGATGGAGCCGTAGCTCATGGCACCTGTCACGAAGCGCTTCACGATCTCCGCTGCAGGCTCCACCTGCGCATGTGTGTGCGCGTTCATGTGCATGTGTGGTTATGTGTGAATGTGTGCGTGTGGGTGGGTGGGTGTGCATCACGCACACATCAGCAAACATGTGCGATCCAACCCAGGAAACGCACGTGGTTGCAAGAGGGGGCAACAGCGCGCAGGTACCTGCTCCAGAGAACAGGCTGCACGGTGCTGACGCACAAACGCACAGGCATGCACACAAAGACACATACACAGGCACACACTCACACACAAACAAGAACAGTTGCACCACACACGCGCGCGCGCGAGCGCGCACTTACACACATGGTGTCATATGCGCGCACCTGCTCCACCGGGATGGACTGCGCGGTGCGCTTGAAGCGCAGCAGGCCGCGCAGGTGGATCTGGCGGGAGAGCTTGGTGGACATCTCAGCGTACGCCTTGTACAGGTTGCGGTCGTTGCCCTGGGATGCAGCCTGCGCAGCGCAGCCGCGTGCATCAGGCGTCAGCCCAGTCCGCCACCAGCGGCGCACAGCAGGCGCGGCAACTCATCACTGTCATGCTCATGCGCGACAGAAGACAGCCTGCAGGTCCTACACTGAGTGCGGGGAGGCAGCCCAGCTCATCAAAGCCATGCAGTCGGCCTGGCCCCCTCCCCCCCCGGACGCGGTGCAGGTGCAGCTGCACAGCAGAGCACAGCACGTCATTTGAGGCAGGGCAGCAGCCACAAACGGCAGAGCGCAGCTTGGCCACGGGATTTCAGGCGCTGCAATGGCCCCAGAGGCTGTGCGGGAGCGCTAGGGATTGAAGGCAGGGCGGGTCCAGCACCGCCTGCCTGCAGCCTGGGCTTGGGGCACACTTAACGCAGAGGGCAGCCGAGCCCTTCAGCAGTCGGCATGGCGCTCACCTGCAGGGTGGCCATGGCCTCTGGGTCATTGATGTGGAGCTCAGCGTCCTTGCCAGCGCGGAAGTGGTACTCGCCTGCAGCCATGGGTTGGCAGTTGGGGCGTGATGGGGGGAACACACAGGGTCGGTGCTTGTGCAAGCAATTGTGTGGGCGTCTGCATGCGTGCGTGCACATGTGCACAAATGTGCTTGCGCACTGATGAGGCAGTGTGCACGGGGACATCTCTCGGGCACATTGGATCAAATGGATGGCGCCCTTCAGGTTGGATGCGCGTGCGAACCTCCTGCCGCCTGGACCCACACAGACAGCTGTGGTAGCTTCTAGCAGCAGTGGCTTACGGTGTGGGCGCTCTGGATCACGAGCGCAGCATGTGCTGATCTGCAATGCATGCCGCCGCCGTGTCATGCTCCGCCAAGTCACCTCTGGATTAATGCAGGCTTCGTCCCCAGGACAGGCGCTTGGCCCTTGCCGGTGCGCAGTGCACACAAGTGATTGTAAGACACAAACTTGCTCACACATGCACACCTGGGTGAGGGATGGCGTGCGCATCGGCGGTGTCCTCCGCCAGCACGTGCACATTGTACGCGCTGTTGTGCAACTTCAACTGCGAGCATGGAGGGAAGACGGCGGGGGGTAAGAACGAGCAAGGTGGCTAGACTCAGTACAAGGGCAGCTATTGAGTGGCGTCTCAGGGTATGAGCTGCAACAGCAGATGGCGAAGGCAGCTGACCAAACGGTGAACCCAGTTTGCTCTGGGTGCATGCATGCCTAGAGGCTTGATGTCCACCGGAGCAGCAAGACCATCTGCAGGGCATGAGGGGCCAATGTGCATCCGCCAAGGAGGAGCGCATGCACGCACTCACCGCATCAGCGCCCAGCTGCTGGAACCCGGCTCCTGCAATGCGGGAGGCCGTGCCCTGCATGCGCAGAGGAGGGCTTGTGCGTGAGCATGTGCAACTTTGGGGGGGCGGGGAGGGGTGGAAGAGGGCAGGCAGGGTGCAGCTGTGCTTGCTAATGGCACATCGATGCACTTGGGGCACACAAGGCAGGGCCACTGGCCGCAGAAGAGGACAGGGCTGCTGCCTGCACTGGGGCACACGAGACAGGGACATTTCAAATGAGGCAGTATCCATTGCGCAGGAAATGTTCTTGTAATTGTTGGCGTTTTTGCTTTGAATGAACTTGGTGAGGTTCATTTTACAAATACAGGCATCCGCGGATTAACGCCAGATGTCCAGTAAGGCACACAAGACCGGGCCAGTGAATATTGCGCCTACGAATTTCACATCAGTAAGGCACACAAGACAGGGCCAGCGGCTGCAGTGGGGCACGAATTGCGCTCTAGTCTCCCCAGTTGCTAGGTCGCACCAACCCCCGCATGCTCGCCTGCCCGTCCACAGCCTTCCATGGCTGTCATCCACACCCTTGAAAGCCAGCCAAGCAAGCAGACTGCGGACCTTGGCACGCTCACACACCCCTTGCCAGGAATCATCCTGCCTGCCTACCCGCACAGCACGATTCCCCTCACTGCCTGAACCCACCAAGTCCGCTACACTAAGATGGCTTCACCGTTCCAAGCGGGGGGGATCAGGCTTGATACCAACAGGTCCATTCAGGTGTGCTTGTCCTACAACTAGCCACGCGCTGCACAAGCGCGCACCTAGCCTACCCCTGCCTCGCCCGCGACCCACCACACTCGCACACGCACCTGGAAGCATTTGTTGACGACCTCATCGTTCAGGCCCAGGGCCTCAAAGATCTGCGCGCCCTTGTAACTGGCCAGGGTGGAGATGCCCATCTTGGACATGACCTGCGCGCACACCCACGAACTAGCCATCGTGGATTCGCAGCATCGATGCTGAGATCTTTTCTGCCAGAGCCCTTGGGCCCACCTGCGCAACCACATGCGCCCACACGCGCATGGGCGCACAAACGCGGAGGGAAAATAGCTCGGCTGCTCCTCTGCTGACAGCTCTGGCAGACCATGGCGCGGCACACCGTTGCGCAAGGGCAACGCCTGCTGCACTCGCGCACCCGCACACACGCGCGCGCACCTTGAGGATGCCCACATTGATGCCTTTCGTGTACGCGTCCACAATCGCGCCGCGCTCCCGGCCAGCCAGCAGGCCGTTGTTGTGCTGCATGGCAAACAGCGCTTCAAAGGCCAGGTACGGACACACGCCGTCCGCGCCGTAGCCCAGCAGCGTGCAGAACTGCGGAGCGCGCGGGGTGAAGCATGGTGCACTGTGCTTTAGGGGCTAGAAGCGGTCTGCAGGGCTGCCAGCAGGCGCAGGCGTGACGCGAGTTGGTGCTGCTAAAGTGGAGGAGAGGGGCGTGTCTGGTTGAGGTGGTGCAAGCGCTTGCATTTGCACAACACACACAGAGCATGTCTCAGGCTAAAGCTTGCTCTTCTCGGGTGCAGCTGCATCCGATAAGCTCCACACGCTACGCCATGGAGGAACCGGGCGGGCGCAAGCACGCGCGTGCTTTTCTGGAACAGCTTCCTGCTGCACGGTCCAGCCAGGGAAAGCACTGCTACAGATTTTAACATTTGGCGCAGCGCGCTGGCCTGCCTCCCCAGCACTGCGTCAAGCAACCATACGTTTGGGGGCAAGAGTGCAGTGCGCGTGATGCCGGATGTATCTGGTAAGTACCTGGTGGAGCTCACGGGCCTCGCCGCTCTCCACAAACAGGCCCACACGCGAGCGCAGCTTGAGGTGCACTAGGTGGTGGTGCACGCAGCCCAGTGCCAGCAGCGAGCTCACGGGCGCGCGCTCCGGCCCAAAATTGCGGTCGCTGCGCGCATGAAGGGAAAGGGGGGGGGGGGTGACACAGGCCAGGAGTGGGCGCCTGGTGTGCAATGGGTGCGGAGCGCGCCCCCCTTGTGTGGGGGGAGCAGCACCGTGGCGCACAGGAAGGATGCGAGCACCTGAGCCATTGTGCACGCATGATACAAACACCAAAGTCCGCGCTGGCGCTCCCTCTGGGGGGCAGCCCAAACTCCTGACCTCTCATTGCTTGCCTTGTTGGAGCGGCGCACACATGCTCACAGCAATCCAGCACCCCCCAGGCAACGTCCGTTTTCGCGCGCTGTCGATCGAGAGTGTGCCAGCAACAGAGCGCCCGCCGCCTCTCACATCCGCACGCAGGCTGCACGCCAGCAATGCCCCGCACCGTGTGCCATGGGGAGCCACCGTGAGCGTTCACATGGCCTCACATGGCCCGCTGGCGGGCTGTGGGCTCTCACCTGAGCACCAGGAAGGAGTAGCCTGCGGCCACACCCGCCTCGGCCTCCGCCGCGATGCGGTCCAGCGCGGCGCGCAGGCCCGCGGGGCCCTCTGCCACGGAGAAGGTGGTGTCAATGACCTGCGCACGTGCAGCGGGGGGCACATGCTGGCCCTGCGTTGGACTGGCCCCGTGTGCACGCTGCGGCGCCCGCACGAAGACCATGCGTGGCACCTGCGGCCTGCGTCCTTGCAGTGGCGCACACACGCTGGCCATGCGTCACACAGGGTGCAAGCAAACTATGGGAAGGCATATGTTCCTTGAAAGACCACCCAACACACGTCCTGATTCCTCCTGCCGCCCCCCCACCTGCGTCCTCCAGCCCCTGTGGTCCATGGACTTGATGGCCTCCATCTCCTCCAGCTTCAGCACTGGCTGCGCCAGGTCCTGCACACACCGGGAGCCGCACACGGGAGGGGGTGCAGTGAGACGTGTGGGTGCAAGATACGCCTTGTGTCACACAAGTGATGGGCCGTGTGGGGAATGTGCACAGGGTGTGCTTGGCAGGGGCTTCACCACGCACGCTGACAATTGAGGCCTGGCACCAGACACAGCCGAGACCCAATTTGTGTGAGCCAGAGAGGGTGGTGACCCCTTGCGCCAAAAGCAGAGTGCTGGGTCAGCGAGCAGACAGGCAGGCTAGTACCCCTCGGCCCTCCCCCTCACAAGAAGGCATGCTTGCACACCTGAGCGCGCGCCCTTCCCACAGGGTAGCCTCTCAGCCTGCTGTGCCTTCGATCAGCCTGCTGTGCATTTCAACCGCCCGCCCCTTTCCCCCCTTTGGCTGCGCAGCTCCCGGCGCGCCGCGACCTACCAGGCGATGCGCGTGACTCTCGGTCGTCTCGGTCACGTCGCCCGCGGGGCCCACAAAGCAGCGCAGCGACGTAACCACAGCCTCGCGGAAGGGGTCAATGGCGGGGTTGGTGACCTACCAGGCGGTGCACGCAGCCAAGGGGGGCGGTGAGCGCATGCGAGAGGTGAGCACACAGTGAGGGGGGGGGATTGAGCGGCAGTGCGGTGAGAAGCAGGAGGCACATGTGCAGCAACAGAGCAGGGGATGCACGCAATGTATGCACCTAAGCAAGGAGCTGCTTGAGGTACTCAAGGGGCAGCATGCAGCACACTCACCTGAGCAAACAGCTGCTTGAAGTACTCAAAGGGCAGCTTGGGGCGGTCGCTGAGCGCGGCCAGCGCGGCGTCGTTGCCCATGCTGCCCAGCGGCTCCGCCCCTGTCTTGGCCATGGGCGCCATCAGCATCTCCAGCGCCTCGCGCGTGTACCTGGGATCCACACAGGCGCATGGCAAGCGGTGAGCGGCGTGCTGACCCATGGGCAACAAAACTTTTCCACACTTGCGCATGCTTGAACGTGTGCCGCACTTGGTGCATGCTGTACCCCGCGCAAGTGCGCAGCAGGCGCACAGCACGGGGCGTGCGCCCACACACTAGGGCCCTAGCAACTGTGGACATGTGTGTGTGTGTTGTCAGGCAACACACGCGCGCGGGCAAGCACGCGCACAGGCAGGAGGAGGGCTTGCAGCAGTGCCCCACCCACCCTATCATCTACAGGGGGCCCACGCGCACATGCACACACATACAAGGGCTCACAGCAGTGCCCCACCCACCCAAACATCTTCAGGGGCTCCAGCAGCGCGAGCAGCCCTGCCTCTTGGTTACCACCCGGCGCATCTGCGCTGGGGTCCGCCGCGTGTGCGGGCGCCAGGAACTTGGGCTGGCGTTTGGCCTCAGGCACCGACGTCACCACATCCTTCAGCGTCACCACCTGGCGCGCCAGCCACTCGCCGTACGGCTGGCGGCGGGCGTACCTGCACACGCGCACCCACGCACAGGCCGATGGGGGGCAGTGTGGGGGCCAAAAAGGGGGGGAGGTTTGCCCTAAGCAATCTTTACTTGCACCCCCCCTTGCACGTGAAGCTGGTGCACATGGAGGTGCACGCATGCACGTGGAGGAGCATGCACGCATGCATCCACAGGCATGGCAGCAGGCGTGGCAATGAGGCGCTGCAACACGCATGGCCCGGCGGCTGACCAGCGCGAGTGCAAAGAGTACAGCTGCGGGCAGGCAGAGGCTGCCTGATACAGAGTGGGCGGCACATGCTGCGCGTCAGAAGGGGCTCCCATCGCACCCCTCTCTACCGGTAACGCACTTGCTGGTGGATGCACACACAACAGGAGCATGGGCTGCAACACACCCACTGCACGCCGCAGTAAGCAC
>LFCJ01001156.1_pt1 | contig 17959 bp, 11 predicted proteins | sample 643141 | NCBI WGS metagenome assembly LFCJ01 (sample SAMN03766243, study PRJNA286221) | soda lake metagenome | biome: soda lake; feature: Kulunda steppe; material: water; isolation source: sample B1-Br-g2 brine of Lake Bitter-1 | place: Russia: Kulunda steppe | collected 2010-07
GTCTTCGACGACCAGTTCGACGAGAACGTCACCGATCGCATCCGCGAATGTATCGAGGCCACCTTCGACGACGTCTACGAGAAAGAAGCCGAGATCGAGGACCTCCTCAACAAGGACATGACCGACTGGCTGCGCGAGAACTTCTTCCGCTATCACCACACGAAGGAGTACCGCCGTCGCGGCCAGCGCATCCCTATCTACTGGCACCTCGAGAGCGACAACGGCGCGTTCAGCTGCTTCCTGTACTACCACGCAATGGACGCCGACACCCTCCCCAAGCTTCGGGGCCAGTACGTCGACACAAAGATCGAAACCCTCGAGAACCGACTCGAGAGTATCGAGAGCCGACTCGAGGGTGCCGAGGGCGACCGACAACGGGAACTTAACACCGAACTCGAAGAGGTGCAGGAGGCACTCGAGGATATTCGGGACTTCGGCGATCGGCTCGACGAACTGATCGACAACGGATTCGAGCCGGATTTCGAAGCCGGAATCTGGGAGAATATCCAAAAGGTGGATGAGTATGATCTGCTGCAGACGGAACTCGATAAACTGTAAAAATCACATCCATCGCTCGAGTACGCTATACGGCGTGTTAATTATTCATCTCCCGCTCTCGTTCGATTTCTGCAAGTAGCTGGTCAAAATACCGAGTCCACTTGTTTAAACGGCTATTTTCGTAGTCCTTGAACAGTTCTCCACCACAATGCCACTGAACGGTTTGTAGTTTGACGTTATTTTCCCTCCGGACTTGTTTCTGTGCACGCAATCGGCGTGTTTCGATCGGAATTTCTGAGGGCTGTGCTAAGGTTCGGTTTGCAACGTCTCTGACACAAGTACGTTGTGCAGGTTTCGATTTCCATTTGTCGTTTACTACTTTCGCATCAATCTCGTGAACAATAGGGTCGTACGTCGGATTGATAAACGAATCCAAACACTTTGGTCTGTTTGTCATACACATTTCGCTTGGGGCCACATGAATATCAATTGGGTCGAATACAGTCTTTAGCAGGCTTCTAGACCCTTTTCTCTAGAGCGTGCTCCTAGAGCTGTTCTAGATGAGCATGTCCTAGAGCGGATTCTGCCAGTGCCCACTGAACCGGAAGTTTCAGAAACAGACCAACTCAAATTCATCGCTCTCCTGAACTCATACTCGTGCTACCTGTTTGATAGTCCCTCCCGAATTATGTTCGGCCCCCAATGCCGACATTTTTCACGATATGCGTTTTGATAGCCTTCTCTCGCTCGAGGACAAACGTATCGAAATCGTCCTGTGCTAGTGACTCGTATGCCTGATCAGAAACAAAATGACTGCGTAAGAGTTCTCTGACTGTTTCTTCATCGCCGTGTTTGGCGATCATCAACTGAAGATATTTCGATGGTCGTTTCGTTTTGATATTGTTGTTCGTATCGTCCAAGATGAGAGTTCTGTTAACGATTGAATCCTTTGCACTGGCAAACGTTTGAGATTTTTCGGGGGCCAAGCCCGTGACTTTCTTCGGGAAGATGTGGTGATCGTTGATCTTCTGCTCGGAGAAATCGCCCGTTCCAACGGTTCGATCCTTATAAAAGTCCTTTGCGTCGTTCAGCGCCAACAGACAAACGATTGCGTTGTATCTGGCAGATCCTTTATCGACGGATCTGAGATCGAGTTCCTCAATGAATTCCCCGTCGATCTTCATGATTCGTTCGATGGCGTTGCCACTGTCAATCCAGTCCTTCCAGTCACGGAAATCTTTGGCCATAACGGTGTCTGACGAACCACTGTAATCCTGAGAGAGAACTGCAGACCAGTACCATTGACTGAGTGTTTGCTTAAATTTAGGATCGTCAGTATCACCATTGTATTCCCAGAGAATAGCCGCCAAGACAGGTACAATAGTACTGTTTGGGATAAATCCAGTTTTGATCGCTCCGAACTCTGCATCCCCCGTATTCATGATGATCTCTCGAGCCTGTTCCATATACGAACAGGACGTATGCCACAACTGTTCAAACTCCTCACCCGACTCGACCAATACCTCATCGTACCGACTACCAGTGCTATCTTTTCGAGTCACTTCTTCACCAGGAATGAGATTATAGAGATATTTTGACGAACAGTAATTCTGTTTGACCAACGAGATCGTCTTCAGAAGATATTCGTTCATATTCGAATCGATACGCTTCAGCGTCTCGTTGTCCATTTTCTCCCAGAGCTCTTTTCGAAGTTTGACCCCACTTGGATAGAGGAAAGCATTCATCAGATCGAACGTCGAGAGCTTCATTCCGCTTGCATTCACTTTCGCAAATATATTACAAATATCGTGAATGTCTCGGTCGTTGCTCAGTGGGTAGTCAACAAAGGTATAATCCAGGATACTCACAAAAACATCGCGAACGTCCCACGGCTTGATGTCTGCTGGTAAGTCCGAACTCCGTTCCTCGATGAACTGGTCAATCCAAGCTTCGAACTCCTGGGAATCGATGTATTTCTTGTTTGGGTACTTCGAATCAGTAGCCGAGAGAATACAAAGTGGAACCTTTCCGCGATCTATCCAGCTTTCTCTATTCTTCCGCAACTGATCCCAGTCACGATAATTCTGGAAGTATCGATAAGAGACCGACTCTTCGTATTCCTCGTTCAGAACCGAAATCAGATCCAGATAAAAGACATAGTATGATTTTCGACTGGGAAACTTCTCCTCCGGGTTGTGAATCGCGTAGTAAAGAGAAGAGAGCCGTTGCTGACCGTCGAGAACGGCCTTTTCCGGAGCATTCTCGAGGGTTGCACCCCAAATTGGATCCCACTTTTCCTCTTCGCCACGTTTTGCATCTAAATCCCAGAACAACAGCAATCCAGTGTAGTAGTTTTGAAGAATCGATTCGAAAAGTTCAGCGACCATCGAGGGTTGCCACTCGAACCCTCGCTGGAAATACGGAATAACGTATGATCCATTTTGAACGTTCTGTAATAGAGTTTCCACTTGTTTTGTCCCTGGGTTCTCAACATCAACCATGTCTTACTTCATCCATCAACCGATACTAAATGTATGGGTAATTGAGGTTTCTTACTCAAACGCTCGTATGTCGGGTATTCTGCGTCTGTGGCGCAGGAGTTCGCCATCGAAATCAGTTCACAACGCTTCGAGCTGATCGATAGCCCGATCAGTACATATTCCCTCGATCGTCAATCGAAGCAACGAACCCAATCGTCCACCTTCGCCATACAACGGCCGATTCAGATTACCAGCTCGTCTCGGCGATCCAATGTTTCTGATTGCTCGTTGTTTTGCCGACCCATCGTCACTGTTGATAACCCCAAATACTCGACCGCCACGGTCTTTGACCAGGGAGAAACACGGAATATCCGTAATTCCGTCTCCAATATAGATCATATTCTCGAACGGAAGTCGACGATCCTCCGGATCCATCTGCGTGTTTACTCTGTATGGATTCTCCCGGGCAGTCTCGGGAGAGATTCCTTTATTGATCTCGTAGAGATACCGGGTTTTGTCAGTAAACGATATTGGTCGTTGAATACGATTAACGACACCTTCACCGTCCACATCCAATTGAGACCCATATATTGCCTCACAATGATCAGCGATTTCAGTTCCCTTGATTATCGGCTCGAGTCCCTCCGTGACAATATGAAAATTGACCGAGACATCGGTATATTCGTCTACAATCGCACGAATGTCATTAAAAAGACCCGGCAGTCCGGGGTAGAGCTGCTCGTTCAACGTTGCTCCGACTGACTCGAGATCATCGATTGTGAGTTTACCAAATGGCCGGTCTTCCCCGACTTTATCTAGTAATAACGAAAGATAGGCGACTGTTGGATCGTATCCAGCTTTGACACGGGCTGGGAATTCTACCGACCAGAACTCCTGCGGATCACACCCGTATTCTTGGAGGAGTTGCGTTGTCGAATCAGGAGCAAGTGTATCATCGAAGTCGAATATTAATCCGACGTTGGTACTCATCTGCTGTGATCACTCCTGACCAGCTACTTGCTGGAAGTTATTTCTCTGTGACCGGTGATCTCTCCAGCGGCTTTGCAATTCCACCGCTTCCCCCTCACCAGGTGCGACGAGGATTCGTCGTCTATCACCATCGTCCATCATTCCATCGACAAGTTCAGGATCACCAAGCCACTTGTAGCACTTCTCATGTGCGTGTCCACCCACAAGGTGGTCGATATCACTGGCGATCTCTTGCTTTCCGAGCGTAGTGATTCTATAGTAGGTTTGACGTCCATCAGCGTCCTCAGGGGCAGGTATTTTCGCGATAAGATTCGTATCGAGAAGATCCTCTAAGTGGTGCTGTAAGGCGTTGCTGTCGCGGCCTGTTTCCATAGCGAGGCGCTTCCTTGAAATCTCCCCGTACTCGAAGAGCAAGTAGAGGATGCTATATCTCGTCGGCTCCGCTAGCGCTTGTTTCCGTTCGATATGTCGTTCCAATGTATCGACTTTCCCACCGAATAGCCGCTGCTCTGCGTATTCGATTACGTTCCCGTTGTCCAACGCATCGAAGATATCCACCTCTGGGAACTCTGTCATGGTAGTCCTATCTACGTACTCCTCCCTGATTAGGTTAACGGTGGTTAACAAAACTATTCAGCAAGAATCGACATCTATTCGGTGTTCATGGAACCAGTATTGGTAATGGGCGATCGGGACTATGGGTTCACATTCGACGGAGAACCGGTGTTCGCGCATATTCAACGGGATGTTCCTCAGCCACCTGAATCCGGTCTAGATCAAGATCTTTTCGTGTTTGTGATGGGCCCATATACCGCGTTCGACGCGGAGTACGTCTACGATGATGGGACCCAACTCGAGAATTCATTTATTGATGATCCACTGTTTGACCCCGAGAGACACGTCACCGATGATGGGAGAGGAAGTTTCAAACTAGCTCTTGAGGACATTTGTGCGTCATTTCGAGACGAATTCGGCGTTCGTGCGTTCCTCGCGACCGACGTTGCAATCCCAACGGAACAGGAAGCTGGTGACGATGAACCGTCGATGTCCGTACTTGACCAATCAGTTGCCTTCGCAGCAGTCAGTGATGCCGTTGTTTTCGTATTCACGAATGCTGGGCTGACGACGGGTGTCGGGTCAGAAGTAGGCGCTATTCTCGGGGAATTTCATCTCCGGAGGGGGAATCTGGAACCGGTTCGGAAACCTCATGAGCGGTTCCGAATCTTCAGAACGGCCGATTTTAGTAGTGCGAGCATCGACGAAATCCCATCAACGTACGGGATCGATACAGTCGAGTTTGAGGAAGAAGAAGAATTGGTTAGAAAGACCCAGCACTTCCTCGCAAATATAGAGCGTCACGATCCTGATCAGCCACTTCTCGTGTTCAACCCATATACAGGAGTGTGAAGAAACGCCTCCGTGACAAGCAGTGCACGTCTTATCGAGGTGGGGAGTGGTGGTTACAAGAACGTGTTAGATATTACTTCGACCCGTTCGAGTTCGTCCTCAAGATCATCGATCGTCGACGGTACGGCCATGTACTCCGATAGTGGTCGTGACTTCCGTGACTCGCCATACGTTGCTGGCTCCGTATCTTCCCCAACGATACAGAGAAATGTACGCGCTCTCGCCCGTCCGAGCCCCATTTCAATCGCCTTATGATAACGCTCGAGCTGGCGTTTGATGTCCTGGGTGTTCAAATTTGGCAGTGCCCGTTTCATCTCAATGAGGTAATCTCCTTCATCGGCATTGGACTCAACATACAGATCCGCAGACGGCCGATTATGAACATCGAGCCGGTACTCCGTTCTTACCGTGTATGGCCCAGTGATCGTCGCCGTGAGTGCACCGTACAACTGTGCTGTAAACCAGTTTTCGGACATCCCACCGTTGTCCCCACCGCCTGTCGATGTCGACACTGGCGTTTCACGAAGCACCGTCCGAATTTTCTGTGGAAGCGTTTCCGGCCCCGGAATCAGTACCTCCCGGCGAATATCCGCCATCGCATCGGTATACGTGATGTTCCCGCTCGAGACGTTCCGATCGATCGACTTCCGTATCAGGATCGATAGATCATTTACCGAAACATCCGTTTTCCGCACCTCGCACCACTCACACCGCTCCGGAATCGCCTGCAGTTCGTCTTTAGTAAATCCACGAAGAAACTGTAGATGGGGACTTCCTCGAGCCATGGTAGGTCTCTCGAGCCATCGCTCTTGGTACTATTGGCTCTTCCTTACGATACCGACACGGTGGCCGAAAGTTTTCCGAGCACACCAGACCGAACTACCAGACTCTTATAGTAACAGTCACTCAATGACGGGTAAGTGAGAGTATGCGACGTGGGAAACTAAATGTGACAGTGGTGGTTCGCTAATGGCCGATACAGTCACACAGGTCATCTCCGAACTCGAGGAGAAGTTCGAGCGCCATCCCGTCTGGGTCTGGTACGACTCGAGTGAAAAGTACGGGAACGTCATCGACGAGATTGAGACCGCGATGGAAGAACGTGGGATCAACGTCGCCCGATACGACGGAAGCTTCCTTGCACTCAAGCGCCGGCTCTGGGAGGAGGACAACGACATTGATGAGCAGTGGCTGTTCTACGTCCCTAAGTGGCGTGACGATGCGGAGTGGTTCATGGATATCCACCGGCTCGGCCGCCAGTACCGACCAGGAGCGACGGTTGGCGACCGACCCGCCTCGAAATACCTCGTTGGAAAGGAAGATCGAATCCCGGAGGAGTACGCCAACTGGGGGCAAAACGAAACCCAACTGAGCCGGGCGTTCTTCTGTGTCCTGTTCGACACACCGAATCACTCTCCGCGAGACTACCTCGTCGAATACCTCGCCGATCCGGACGCATATCGGGATACGATCGAAGAACACGGCCAGGCACACGAGTGGACGCACCTCCTCGAGGAAGCCTACGGGATTGCAGCTGGTCTCGATGCGGAGGAGATCGCAACCGAACTGCTCTTTGGCGAACTCGAATATACCTCACCCACTGACCGCTACTCGCGGCTTGCAGCCGAGGACACGAGGGAAGCGGCGCGGTTCTGTGACTACTGGCAGAAGATCGATACCGCGACCTACCTCGAGTACGCAGCCGTAGTGAGCGACGACCGAAACCTCACAGAGGAAGTCGTCGCCTCGGACGCACTCGAGTGGGAATCTAACGCGTTTCGGCAGATCGATGATGGACTTGTCCGCCTCTGCTTGGACCGCCTCCTAAACGCCGATTACGACGAACTACCAACGCTCGCAATTGACCTCGCACCCGTCGTCAAACGCCGACAGAACGGCTTTTGGTACGATGAGGGGCACGCTGGCTACTGGGATATTCTTGAGTACGGACTCGAGGTACTACACGAAACTAGTTCGGCTATTGAGGAAATTGAAGCGGAAGGATACGACCCACAGACCCTGGCTGATCGGTATACTGGAGAGTGGTGGGCGATTGACGCTGCCTATCGTCGATATGTTCGGAGTGCTCAGCAAAACCGTCGCGCAGTCGACGGACTACACGCTGTCCGTGACCGAATCACGACGTCTTACATGTCCTTCCTTCGAGCACTCAACCGCCCAGTTGCAGAGGGATTGGCTGCTAATCCTGCTCTCGGTACACCACAGACTGACTTCTTCGACGCGTACATCGAACGAGAGGAGGGAACTGCCGTTCTCATTTGTGACGGGCTTCGCTATGAATTAGCTCGAGAACTCGAACAGCGATTCGAATCCGACGACGAGACTGACCAACAAACGACGTTCACCTCGGCTGCACTCCCATCGATCACGGAGGTCGGAATGGCGACACACCTTCCCGGAGAACTATCACTCGAACTCAGTTCTGATGACGATATGGTCGTCTCGGTTGATGGCACCGAAATGTCGAACAAAGGTGATCGAAAAGCGCGTTTCACTGATGCGGGCTTCACTGTCGCCGATGTCGATGATATTCTCGATGCTCCCCAGTCGAGTTTGAAGGAAATGGGAATGCCACCGAGGATAGTCTACTCGGGAACCATCGACAAACTCGGAGAAAGCTTCGACGACGACAAAGCGTTTGGGCAGGTTGCCGATCACGTTCGCGATGTCGAAGACGTTATTCAGCGTCTTCGTGCGGTTGGGTATACTCGATTCGTCGTCACCGCAGATCACGGCTTCCTCTACACCGAAGAGCTTCCGGATAGGGACAAAGTTGACTCACTCGACGGCGTTGCGTTCACGAAGCGTCGGTTTGCTGTCGCTGACGCGGATGCACCGGTTATCCCTGGTGACGAAATAATTGAATTCGATGACGAACAGCTGCGTCAACTCGGTATCGATGCAGCCGATCTTCGGTTGTTTTTCCCTAGAAGCGTGGCCTGTTTTTACGCTGCCGGTGGAAACATGCGCTATTTCCACGGCGGGATCTCGATGCAAGAGCTGGTCGTCCCCTGTCTCACGGTGACGACTGTTGAACGCGAGGACGAGGACGCGCCGATCGAATACGACGTCACGTTCCCAGAGACCGTCTCGAACACAATTGTCGACGTGACGATTACGGCCCGCAGTAGCCAACTGTCGTTCACCCGGACGCCAACACTCCGAATCACTGCAACAGTTGATGGCCGAGAAGTGGCTGAGCCAAAACTCCTCGAGACTACTCAAGGCGAAAATAAGACCACAATTAGGTTGAAAAGCGGTGAGCTTGATGAGGACGCAACTATTTTGTTTGAAGCAATTGATGAAGAAACACGCGAAACGGTCGCAACCGGCGAGGCAACGAATAACATCATTATGCGCGAAGACTTCGACTTCGATATCTAATGACTCGACGTGAACTGGATCAAAAAGCCCTCGAGCATTTTCCGGGGCGTGTCGTCCGGAAAGACCTCGTTCAAGACATCAAATCCGGGGCAAACGTTCCGACGTATGTACTCGAGTATCTTGTCGGTCAGTACTGTGCAACGGACAGCGAGGCTGCGATCGAAGAGGGGGTCGAGACGGTCAAACAGATCCTAAAAAAACACTACGTCAGACCCGATGAGGCGGAGTTCATCAAATCAGAAGTCCGCGAACGGGGGCGGTACCGAGTTATCGACAAAGTGACCGTCCGCTTAGACGAACGTCAGGATGCCTATGTCGGTTCGTTCGTCAACTTGAATCTCTCTGGTGTTGAAATCAATGAGCATCTCGTCAGCAAACATCCGAAACTGCTTGGCGGGGGTGTCTGGGCAATCATCGATCTTGAATACATTCCGGACAATGTCGGTTCCGAGCACAGTATCTTCGGAATCGATTCGTTCAAACCGATACAGGTGTCGAGCCTCGACATCGACGAAATCAAAGAGCAACGCAAAGAGTTCACTCGCGATGAGTGGCGGAATCTTTTGCTACACAGCATAGGGTATGATCCCTCAAGTTTTACTGACCGCGAAAAGATGCTGTTTCTCACCCGTTGCCTCCCGCTCTGTGAGAACAATTATAATTACGTCGAACTCGGGCCCCGTGGGACTGGAAAGAGCTTCCTGTATCGCGAAATCAGCCCCCATTCGATTCTTATCTCTGGTGGAAAAACGACGGTTGCAAAGTTGTTCTTGAACCTCAACACGGGCCAGATTGGGCTTGTCGGACGGTGGGACGTCGTCGCTTTCGACGAAGTTGGAGGATTACGATTCTCCGACGCGGAAGCCGTCCAGATGCTTAAAGATTACATGGAGTCAGGGAGCTTCTCGCGGGGGACGGAAGAACTCACAGCTCGTGCATCGATGGTCTACATTGGGAATATCGATCTTGACGTAGAGGGGATTTTGAAAAGTTCACACCTATTCAAACCTTTCCCGGACGAGATGCAGGATCTCGCATTGATAGATCGCTTCCACTACTACCTGCCCGGCTGGGAAATCCCCAAAATGCGATCCGAATTCTTCGACGACCAGTTTGGCTTCATAGTCGATTACTACTCCGAATTCATGCGTGAGCTCCGAAAAGAATCACAGGGGGACGCTATAAACGAATATTTCGCTTTCGGAGACCATCTGAATCAGCGTGACGAAAAAGCCGTCCGAAAGACTGTCTCGGGCTTCCTCAAAATGATTCACCCGCACGGAGAATACACGAAAGACGAACTTCGGGAGTATCTCGAGTTCGCGATGGAAGGTCGACGTCGGGTGAAAGAGCAACTCAAGCGAATGGGTGGGATGGAGTACAGAGCGGTCAACTTCTCCTACATTGATATAGACACTCGCGAGGAGGTTTTTGTCACCGTCCCAGAGGAAGCAGAGGAGACGCTCATTCCCCAAGGAACTCAACAACCAGGCTCGATATATACAATCGGAAATTCGGTGTCCAATAATGCGGTCTTCCGGATTGAAACGCAGGCGCTCCCTGGTAAAGGAAAAAAGAGTATCTCAGGAACTCCCGGCTCTGAAATGAAAGAAGAGTTCCAGACGGCCTACGACTACCTCAAAGCAAATATGCGGGAGCTCTCTCGAGACGAAACCCTCGACGATCATGATATCAAAGTCCAGGTGTTAAACCCTTCAGATGCCTCAGAAGGAACGGCGACTAGCGTTGGCTTTTTAATAGGAATAATCTCTAGTATCCTCGACCGGCCGGTACGACCACGACTCGTCATACTCGGAAGCATGAGCCTCATGGGCGAGCTCGTCGAAGCAAGTTCGCTTGTTGATAAGCTTCAACTGGCAGTCGATTCAGGAGCGGGAACGGTACTTCTTCCCGCAAAAAACAAAGACAGCTTCAGCAAGATACCGGACGAGATTCTTGACGAACTCGAACTAGTGTTCTATACCGATCCGATCGAAGCTGCGAGTAAAGCGTTACAACTCGAGTGAGCTTAGTACGGGTCAAGCATCTTTCTATTTCGCATACACCATCTCGAGTTGTTCGACGGGGACGAAGAGGAGTGGGATACGCTGTTTCTGGTATCATATCTAAAGGGACTCACTTAGATAGTGACCCAAACAAATATTATCAACTAAATAAAATTATTGATAGGTGATGTATACTGATATCGATCTTAACTGCGATACATATGATGCTGTTGAAAATCAATTAGAAAACAAGCCAACCAGAATTATATTTAAAATCCTTCCTGAACCACTCTATCGGCTGTTTTTCCAACCCCGAAGTTCTGATATAGACACAGTTCTCTCTCGCCGAGAGAGTGAATCCCGGACATATCAAAGACTAATTTCTAGATACCAAACAATCTGTGATGGGGCATCAGTTCCACTGGAAGCAAAACCCGAAAGGCCGGAATCTAGTGATCCAATCATCAATGTCGAACAGTTTTCGATTAATGACTCTTCATTTGTGATCACTGATGCTACCGACGAGGAAATGAAAACACGCATCAGCTCGATTGAAATTGAGATTGACCGTATTGAGCAACTTCGTGTTGCTATGGAATCTCTTTTGAAAGGAGACACTCGAGTATATCTCCGAAAAAATGAACAGAGTCAGCTCAAGCTTGCACTTCGAACGCTAAAAGCATACTTTCAAGAGCTCACTATTAGACAGACTAAAATCAAAGCAGAGCGGTTTGATCGACAACTCGATTGCTGGCAAGCAAGGTTGGAAGAACTCGAATTACGGATGGCCCCCTACATCTCCTATCAAAAATACGAACTTGAGAGCGAGCTCAACGAAGCTCTTAATGAATTTCAAGGGGAGTTAATAAAAGCAAAACAAGACATCGACCGCCGTGACCTGCCTAATAACCAAATTGCTGAGTTGAAGCAAATCAGACAACGAATTCAGGAACTGATCAGTCATTTACAAGGATATCAGCGTGAATATGTGGACCGATTGTTCTCTGAGCGAGTGGAGGATCTGGAGAACAAAATACTGAATCTAAATTATGCGCTTACCCCCAACAAAGCTCATGGACTACCCATAGCTGATGAACCTGAACTCAGAAATCAGATAGCTTGTATCAATCAGAGGGTTACGGGCCTACACGGGTCCCAATTTCAGAATGACTTTACTGAACATCAGTTGAGTGTCATAAATTCGTTGAAATCTCGCCTCGACGGAATAGAGGCATACATTAACGCAAAAACCGCTTTCGATACTCGAATCGGCTCGGTAGAATCCAAGGTATCGTCATTACAAGATTTTTCATCGCCGTATTTAAATTACGAAGAATATCTTACCTGCTCTGCTCGCTCACGGATCAAACAATTAATTAAAACCGCATATTCTGCTATTCAGACGGTACGTAATGGGGTTGACATTGATCGCTTGAGCTCTCCCGACCAAGAGAAATTTACTGAGAATGTTGAAATCGTTGCTAAAATTGAAGCGTGTCTCGATGGATACAATGAGACCTTCATTCGCTACGAACGTGATCGCTACGAACATTTGTTTTCTGATATTGGACCCAACAATCTACATTTAACCCCTGAACAGCAGCGGGCTGTTATTCAAAATGGCATATACAATCAGGTGATCGCTGCAGCTGGTACTGGAAAGACACTGACACTCACGACGAGAGTCGCTTACCTAATCGAAAGCCAAAATGTGGACCCTAGTGACATTCTCGTTGTCGCTTTCACTAATGAAGCGAGTGGAGAAATGAAAAGTCGACTTTCTGATCATTTTGGAATTACTGATGTACGTATTGAAACTGTTCACGCGTTTGGGAGCCAAACTATCAAATCGGCAGTTAGTGGAAATGTCAATTCTTTCGATAAAAGCCAGACACGAAACTTCGTAGATAGAATTATACAAACCGCTCGATCTGAAAACGAGGGGAAGTTCATCTCACACTACTACAACTTTTTACTTCATTTTGATAATATCTACTTTGATAAGGCTGACTTCGAGACAAAAGAAGCGTATATTCAAGCTCGAGTCGAACAACAGTATCAGACGCTCAAGGGAGAAGAGGTTAGATCACGTGCTGAGAAGCAAATTGCTGATTTCCTGTTTATTCATCAGATTGATTATCGGTACGAGGACATAGCAACATGGGCCGAATCGAGCGATAAAAAAGGTCCTTATAAACCAGATTTCCATCTGCCCGAATATAATCTTTATATCGAACATTTAGGGGTTAATCTGGCAGGTGAAGTCGCACCGTGGTTCTCTTGGTCTACAGCGGAGTACCACGAGAAGATTCGGTGGGCACGCGACCAATTCGCAGCTACTGAATCTAAACTCGTCGAGACATACGAATTCCAACATGAATCAGGAAGTCTTGACAATTCACTTCAAGCTTTATTAGAATTTCATGATATCGAGTTAAACCGAATGCAGTTTGAGGATCTCGTCGAATCCGCCTACGACTACAATCAACGCGAGGGATGGATAAAGCGAAAATTTGTAGACTTCATTCAGAACGCGAAACGGTTTGGTATCAAGCCTGACAACATTGAAAAGCAACTAAATCCGGATAACCCACGTCAGTTCCACTTCGCTCACTGCGGTATTATTCTTCTTCAACGGTATCAAACATTTCTCATCGAAAACAATTACATCGATTTCAGTGACATGATCACCCGCTCACTGGAATTAATAAAGGAAAATCGTGACCAGTATCGGTCCCGGTATGATCACGTCCTTGTTGACGAATTTCAGGACATTGGAAAAGGAAAAATGGAACTGATACGAGAGTTCGTCGGTCCGGAATCGGCTCGTTTGTTCGCTGTCGGTGATGATTGGCAGAGTATATTCTCGTTTCAGGGAGCTGTTGTGGACTACTTCCTCAATTTTGATGAGCACTTTGGTGCTCCTACCCAAACGACTCTCATCAAGAACTTTCGATCTCCTCCCCAGTTAATCGAAGCTGGAAACGCACTTATACAAACTAATGTCGAACAGATGGAGAAGGAGGTGCTACCAACAGTTACTCGCGATATGGCGCCTTTGGTACATACACTTCAAGGCTACAACTCCCACGATTATGTACACCGTTCCAGCCGATACGCTGCTACTCTTGTTCAAGAATATCTTCGGAAAGGTGCAGACCCTGATGATATTATGGTACTTTGCCGATTCGATGGAGCAGTTCCATATCTCGACGAAATCAAATCAATACTTCGGGAGGCTGGAATCCCCTATACTGGAAAGTCCGATGAGTATCATGGCGAACAAAATGGATTACATGGCGCTGTATCGGTGTATTCCGTGTATCAGTCGAAAGGCCGTGAAGCAGACCACGTTATTCTGGTACACGCTTCCGAGGGACCGTTCGGCTTCCCACCAGCAGGTCGAGAGAACGAACTCCTAGAGCCAGTTAAACCAGTTGACGGAAATAACGTTGCTGAAGAGCGACGAGTGTTCTATGTGGCGATCAGTCGGACTGAACGCACACTTGACATTTTAACACAAAAAAATAACGAGTCTAGGTTCCTCGATGAGATCGAAGATTTTACTGAGGTAGTTGATCAGTCGAACTCTATCGAACCCCTCGATGATGTCGGCTCTGAAATGAAAATTACCGCTAAAGTCGATCATCTGTTCGATGACATCCATGAAAAGAAACACCAAGACGGCTATCTCATAGATCAATATGGTGGTTCTGCTCGTTTTATTTCATGGATGAGCAACGAACCGCCTACTCTGGTCAAAAATGAATGGTATCAATTTAAAGGCGTAAAAGTGGATAAATTCAAAGATCAAAAAGAACTAGTTGTAACGCAGCGATGTTCAATTGAGCGACTTGATTCTCCTCCAGGACAGATTTCGCCGTTCGCCTCGGATCACCCAGAAAATTCTAACCGGTCTTTAGCCAATCTTGAATCTTCAAATAAATCAAAATATGCTACCTCACACACACAGTTTCTAAAAGGTGAAAACAATCTAGATAACTTTTCTGGTTCCTCTGATCGGAATGTACATCAAAAAGCATTACCCAGTATTGAATGTGACTCACATACATACTGGCATTTAGTGGCCATATCCGATCTGTGAGATAATCAATTTATCGGCACTGTCTAGTTGAGTCAGTTTGAGAAGTGACCAGGTCGTTGAGTGAATTGCATTAGAATGCTCGCAGACCTGCTCAGCTAGAGCTACGACGCGGGTTTAGAAGAAGCTTGGGACAACGAGCGGACGGCAACGCCCGTCAGGGCGTTCGCCGTCCGTCCCCACGCAATTGGATGTTCTCTTCGTGAGACAATAACGGTTCTTGCTGAATTAGGCGTTGAGCGCTCTCATGGAGCGGTTTGAAATTGGATATATCGACTGGCTAACAGCGTTTCCGCCCCGCCGAGGGCTTCGCCCTCGCGGGTCGCGGTTGACGAAACCGCTGTCAAAATAAACGGCGAGCGGTCTTGGTTGTACGCTGCAATAGACCTCGAGACAAAGTTGATTCTTCATGCGCAGTTGTTCGGCCGCCACGGCACCGATCCGGCCGCTGCATTCCTACATGGACTCCGAGAGAAATACGATATCTCCGAGGCAGTGTTTCTCGTCGACCAATTTGGCTATCGGACTTCCTTTGCTCTATTATGATTGAACGGTCAGGTTGACTATACCGATCGAAATCTGATTGAAAAGTGGTTTCACACCTTCAAAATGCGCGTTGACCGTTTCCATAACTCGTGGGTGGGCAGTCGGCGGAGCACCCGCAAATGGATTGAACAATTTGTGTATTACTACAACCATCAAAGGCCGAATCAATCGCTCGATGGAAAGACACCAACTGACGAGGTGATAAACTAGACAGTGCCGTTAATCTGATGATGATAGGATTTTTAAGGCTTCTGAGAACTGGTAGCCAGGAAGGTAGTAGCCGCCTACCGAAAAGTCTTCTACTAAAATATCTGTTGTATTAAATACTCCTTCTAATGAATTGATATCGAGAGACGAATTATTTTTGTACCAATCTTGGTTTGCGCCAACCGATTTCAGATACCCCAGATCATAACCAGCTAATCGTCCCAAAGCGAGTGCAACTACCTGCTGCTGGGGTTCAAGATTAAAAAAGTCAGGACCGGGACGGATGTCACTTTCCTCTTCAACAATGGAGATGATACCATTCAGCATTTCAGCAGTTTGCTCTTTATTGAATTCGTATCTCGACGCAACGAGTTGTTCCAATGGATTCTCTTCGACAGGAGTTGAAAGTTTATCTATTGTTCGTGAGATTGAATTGACATCTTCAATCTCTTCTGTGTCCACAAACTCCCGGATTAACTCAATAAGCATAGAAGAACACAATGCAATTCCGAGACGTGCATCTGACCTGTTGACTGAAGTCTCTAAATTCATGTGAGCAGCATTTCTGTTACTCCTTATATCATACGCCGTGTGTAACATATTGGGTACATGTTGTTTGATCGCTGGAGAGTATCCAGTCGCAAAATCACCTTTGATACACTCCTGAGAGAACTCACGGACGTTCTCTTTTCGAATTTCGCCACTGATCTCTAAGCGGAGAATATGGACTATTCCTTCACTGAAACGGCCGACATTAACCCCAACTTCTTCGTATTCTTCTCGTTGGAAGCGGGACTGCATTTGGCTATACTCATCTATAATATGGACAATAGCTTTTTTTCGAAGTCCCGCACTAATTAATAGCTCTTGAACACTCTCAGATGGTATCGACATATCTATTCTTCATTTCAAGTATAATGTGAAAGCTGTTTGTATTTCGTTTATTTACTGTTATAGGTCAGTTTCCAGATATCGGTCTGTAACCTAGTGGTGCCGTTGGCGGCGAACAGGACTACAGAATCAATATACTAATCAGTTGTTTCAGCTTTTGGGCTGTGATTTCAAGCCATGGTCATATAAAAAGCTTCTCTGAGCTCCGGGAGAGAATTTTATATCTCACCATATGGTTTATAACTCATACACATGTTCTCATCCATTTTGCCGTGGTTTTAGCAGACTCGATTGGTCAGCATAATCCGCAAATTAGTTAGATGTCCAACTTAAATGCTAAACAGCCCGAAAATGCCACTCTTAAAATCACCACACAAGACAGCGAGTGAGCTTCACCGAAAATCTGCAATCCACATCTCTTCGACAAACTATTCCACACTGGATGGCCGGTCACACGTCGTCTGGACGTGGAGTATTCTCGTATTTGACCATCTTCTCGGGCTTGTCGGAAATGGTTTTATACATCCGCTGGAGAGTCTCCTCAGCAGCGAGTAGGTTGTGTGTCTCGAGGAACTCCTCACCTTTCTGGGTGAGGCCGTAGAACTTCCAGGGATACCCCTGCCGGCGCTGGTCATCATCGAGGGCAACTTCTTGGACGATCCCCGCATCAATGAGTTTCTGGATGTGCTTGTAGACAGTGGCATCACTCACACTGGGGTTGAGCTCTTCGAGTTCGTACATCGAGGGGAGTTGGTCAGGGTGCTGGAGGATGTTATTGATGAGCGCGAACCGCGTCTGCTGGGTCACAAAATGGATGAGTTCACGCGTCTCCGTTCCGTTGGCAGTCCCAAGATCGGTGCTCATACCTCAGAACACACGCTCTGAAAACAAGTAGTTTACTCTTGAGTAAATCACTCGAGAGTAAACTAAGGTACAACTGAATGAGTAAATTACTACAGAAACCATATCTTGCGCCGCTGAGAACGACCGCATATGGCTGACAAGGAGTCGCCCGTCCCCGAGGAGATTCTGGTAAGCGCAAAGGATCAACTCGATGAAGAAGAGATCTCACTGGCGGACAACGAAAAAATACTCCATGCACTGAGTGAGTTGACGCCTATTTACGAAAATGATCGGTCATACTTCGTTCTCGGGAACTATGACCGGGAGCCAATTCGACGGTTGAACTTGGTAGTCGACCGCCTCAACCGACGGCAGGACGCCTACGCCTTTCGGATGGTGGATATCCGCGGAGAATGGGACAACAGCATCCAAAAATTCTGCTTGATCGCCGATATCGTGACCTACCTCATCGGCGTCGCCGAGAAAGAACCAAGCGACTTCCTCGTCGAACAGGGACTTCTTGTCGGCACGACGGAATATTTTTCTAAAAGTCACGTTCTCAAGCGAGAATACGATGACAAACA
>LFCJ01001157.1_pt1 | contig 17955 bp, 12 predicted proteins | sample 643141 | NCBI WGS metagenome assembly LFCJ01 (sample SAMN03766243, study PRJNA286221) | soda lake metagenome | biome: soda lake; feature: Kulunda steppe; material: water; isolation source: sample B1-Br-g2 brine of Lake Bitter-1 | place: Russia: Kulunda steppe | collected 2010-07
CGTTTCACTGACGGGATGTGTGGGCGGAGACGACGGCGGCACGGAAAACCCTACCAGTTCCGAAACCGACGCAAACGGGGATGAGGCATCCGGTAACAGCGAGACGAACGACGAAGACGGCATTACAATCCGCCACAACACCCGGACAGGGCGGTACGTTTTCGAAGGAGGGTACGCACAGGCGCTGGAAGATGGCGGCGATCCTGACCGGTTTATCTGGGACGTCCAGTCCCTCGACGGCTACGATGCGACTGTCGAGGCAACGTTCATCGAAGATTCGATGTTCGGTGACGAAGAGTCGATGTCGCTTACCGCATCGCCTGATGTACCCGAAGCGTCGTTGGCCGACCCGTACCAGATCGGCGATGGATACGATATCAGCGAGTTGCTCTCGACACGAATGGTCGAACGGTGGTTCCCGGGCTACATGCTCGGTGAGGTTGATCTGGAAACGCTTGCGGTCGGGGCTGAGATCGATGGACGGATGGGCGTCTCGTTTGACGTCATCGACACGGAAACGTATGCCGGCATCGAGGGATATGTGCTGGAAGAGTGGCTCGCCGGCGAAGAATACCTCGGTAATTACTGCCTTTCGCCGGAACACGCGATGGTCATTGCCGGTGAGGAGTACGAGGAATACATCGACGGTGTCGGATACCGACTGGAATTAGTTGAATACGAGGAGTAAGCCGGACGTGGCCCCGTCGGTGAGAGCACACGACGGCTGGGAGGGGCGTTCGTCGTCGGTTTCGGCCCGTCCGGCCTCGAGTCGTCGTCACGGCTCCCGCACAGCCGGAAGCGTGAACGTGACTGTCGTCCCCTCGTCGGGCGGTGAGTCGATCCCGATCGTCCCCCCGTGAACGGCAACTATCTTCTGACAGATTGCGAGCCCCATGCCCGTCCCGGCATCGTAATCGGCATTGGTCCCCTGACTGAACAGGTCGAAGGCGTACTCGAGTTCCCCCGGGTTCATCCCGACGCCGTCGTCGGCGACGGTGAACTCCCAGACCGCTCCCCGTCGACTCGCTTCGAGGGTGATGGTGAGCGACGAGTCGTCGGTTCGTGCGTCGGACCGTCCGTGTTCGAGGGCGTTCACGACCAGGTTCTGAACGAGTCTGGCGAGCAGATGCTCGACCCCGTTGACCCGCGGTAACCGTCCGCGTTCGACCGTCGCGTCGTGGCGGTCGATGTCGTAGGCGAGCGATTCGACGACCTCCGAAACGGTTTCGTTCATGTCGACCGGTTCGACCCGCTCGTGGCTCGTGTCTATGCGTGAGTACGCGAGCAGGTCCGAGAGCATCGTCTGTGCACGCCGGGCGTTCCGTCTGCTCCGATCGAGCAACGCCGTCGTCTCCTCGTCGAGTGTCCCGCCGGCCGACTCCTCGAGTAACGCGAGGTACCGTTCTGTCGTCCGGAGGGGCGCTTGCAGGTCGTGAGAGACGACGGCAGTGAACGCCTCGAGTTCCGCCTCGCGCCGTTTGCGCTCTGTGATGTCCCGACACACGACGACCCATCCGAGACGCTCGCCGTGGCGTTTCAACGGTCGTGATCGTACCTCGATAGCCACCGGGCCGTTCGAGGACCGGTATTCGAGGTGTTGGTCGGTTTCCGTCTCGAGGTCGACGTCCGTGAGGAGGGTCGTAATCGGTGTCTCGCCTGAGGGCAGGTCCTCGCGAAACAGCGCGGTTGCCGCCGCGTTCGAGTGAACGACGTGCCCGTCGGGATCGAGGACCACCATTGCGTCCGGGGAGTCGTCCACGACGGTTCGGTTTGCGATCGGCCGGATGTCGAGCAGCCGATACCGGTACGTTGCGACGCCGAGTGCGAGCGCCGAAACGGCGGTCGACGGTGGGACGAGATTGACGCTATCGAGCGTAAACGGCGGCACGTTCGCGGACGTGAGGGTGCTCACGACGACGGGAGTGGTGATAGCCACGCCGAGGAGCGTCGCCTGTGGGAGATACGCCCACCCTCGCTTTACCGACTCGTGAAGCAAGACGCCGGTGGTGACACACGCGATGAGGACCGCGTAGGTGAAACTGAGCAGAATGTGTGCCGGACCGGTCTGCGTGCGCATCACGACTAGCCCCTCGATGTCGACCAGGCGTGTGTCGACGATGACGACGTCGTAGGGGTTCGTAAACAGCAACGCCCAGAAGACGACGGGGACCGCAAAGACGGCGAGCACGAGGGGCTGGCGTAGTTCGGTTATGCGGTCCGTGTAGGCGAGGACGAACAGGAGCAACAACGGCCCGACCGACGAGCTGCCCAGGTACAGGAGGCGGTAGGCCTGAAACTTGAGAGCCGGGTCGGTACTGAGGAGTTTGACCGCCGAAAGCCCGGTCCACACCGCGATGGCGACGTTCATCGCGAGAAACGTCTTCAGGGTCGGTGTTACCCCGTATCGACGCCCGTACTGGTACGTATACGCAACGAGAGCGAGAGAGACCGTGGTCGCCAGCACGATCGGATAGGCGTATATGGTATGTTGCCACGCCATGGTGTACCGGGAGTCTACTGAGACGGTCCTAGCCGGGAACCGTCTTAACACTGGCTATGAAGCGTAAGCGACCCACTGACGGGGACGTTAGCGCGACGTTTTGACGTCTCATCGGATCGTCTGTCCGTATGGATCGAACGCGGACGAGGTCGGTGGGAGATAACGGACTCCGATTCCTTCTGGTGCTTTCACTCGCAGTAGTCGGGATGGTCGGCGTCGTTTCCCTCCCGGCTCTCGCGATGGAGGGGGCAGCGTCGACGGACGAGAGACCGGCTGACGAACGGCCGACCGACGAGCGCCCGGCAGCGTGGGGTGTCGAACAGATACACGCGCCGACCGTCTGGGATGAGCACGGAACGCGTGGGGAGGGAGTACGGGTCGCGGTGCTCGATTCGGGGATCGACGCCGACCACCCCGAACTCGATATCGTCGGGTGGGGCGACTGGGACAGCGACGGAAACCCACGCGATACCGACCCACGGGATTACGACGTCCAGCGTGAACCAAGCGGGCATGGAACACACGTCGCGGGGATCGTTGCCGGCGGCGGGGCGAGTGGCACACACGTCGGGGTCGCCCCCGACGCGGAGTTGCTCGTCGGAGCCGTTCTCACGGACTGTGGACCCGACGGCTGTGACGCCCGGGCCGCCCAGATCATCGCCGGAATCGAGTGGGCGGTGGAAAACGAGGCGGATATCATCGTCGTGAGCGCGGGACTCGTGACGAAAGACGAGGCGTTCATCGAACCGATCCGGAACGCACACGACGCCGGAACCCTCGTCGTCGCGTCGGGAGGGAACTACGGACTCGGAACGAGTACCGCACCCGGGAACGACTACGACTCGATCAGCGTCGGCGCGTCCGACCCCAACGGCACGATCCTCGACCTTTCGGGCGGCGAAGTCGTCTTTACCGACCTCGAGTGGACCGATCCACCCGAGGAGTGGCCCGACGCCTACGTTCTGCCGACGGTCGCCGCACCCGGGTGGGAGATCCCGAGCACGGTCGTTGGCGGACAGTACGCCCGGGGGACCGGGACGAGTCAGGCCGCACCCCACGTCGCCGGTGGCGCTGCACTGGTGCAGTCGGCAACCGAGGAGCGACTCACTCCGGAGGAGATCAACGGGTTGCTGGTCGAAACTGCGGCAAAACCCGACGGGCTCAGCCCCGACCAGGACGTTCGCTACGGCCACGGCATCATCAACGTCGCGGCGGCCGTCGAGTTTGCAGTCGATGGAACGACACGAACGAAAGCGGAGATCGGTGCGTTCGAACCCGGCGAGCAGCCACCGGAACGGTGGGAGTTCGACGCGACTCTCCAGGACGGTGGTTCCGAGGGGAGCGAGCCGAACCGGGGGGACGGGTCGACCGCCGATGACGGGGAACCGGGAACGGCAGGAGACGACACCGAACCGACCGACGACGCCAGTGTCGGGTTCGGAATCGGTGGTGCGGTACTCGCGCTCGCCGTGGTGGGGTATCTCGCTTCCCGGGTCACCCGGGTGTGACGTACTCGTCGTCGGTGTTCACCGGTTCCGTGTGGTCCGTGTCGGACTCGGCCCGGCGGGTCAGTTCCTGGAAGCGTTCCGAACGGGCGGCGATGCGGTCCATCGTCTCGCTGTCCGGGGTGTCTCCGCGGGATTCGATCAGGAACGTGGTGATGACGACCGTCTTGACCCAGGGCTTGAGAAGGCCGACGTAGCCGGTGAGGAAAACTCCGGCAACCGCGACCCAGCCGATCAGTTCGACGGTGGTCGAGAAGCCCCCGAGGACGCTCGCGAGCGGTGTGAGCGCGATCAACCCGACGAAGGCGACGGCGTACATCCCGAAGAGTATAATCAGCGTCGAGACCAACACCGGTTTCCAGTTCTTGCCGTACAGTACGACACCGTCACGGGCGGCACGCCACGGGTTCTCGTCGGGTCTGGTGAACATGTACGCGAGGATCGCCTCGTCGATGTAGGACGCGGCGAGCGCGATCGCCCTGCCGACGATCCGGACGAGGTTCTGTACCCCGGATGCGAACGAGAACAGCCGCGAAACCGACACGACCCGATCGTTAAACTGCTTGAGAACGCCTTTGACGAGCTGGTCGAGACCGAACAACGCACTGGTCTGGGTGAACCGCGACCGGACCGTCCCGATGCCGTGTTTGACCTGGTTCGGCGGCACCTCGCCGGTGTGGATAACCTCGGCGATGACCACGATGTGTGCCGCTTTCACCAGGTACAGAACGTACCGGCTGAACAGCCGCCAGAGCCCGACGAAAACGAGGATCGCGAGAAGCAAGCCGACGATACCGATCCATCCGGAGACCGTGCCCGCATCGAGCAGCGTCCAGCCGAGCCAGATGACGATCCCGAAGTAAGCGACGGTTGCAATGCCGAGCAACAGGCCGGCAGCCGCCCGAAGGAGAACGAACGGGAGCGTTTGTGCGAATACTTTCGTCGCCGTTCCGAAGTGTAACATATCACCCTGCCGGTTGTACGTCGGTCGATAAAACTCAACAACAGAGACCGTAGAAAGGACGGTACTGACCGAAACGTAAGTACCGGTCTACTAGGGGACACCCGCTATCACGGCCATATCCCAGAACCGACCGACCCAGTTTCCGCCGGGAAGAAGATCACGTGCGGCGTTTTCGGCGTATCCCGCTGCGGTCCCGGACGCCATCCCCGCGAGGTCGTCCATCCCGGTGGTCCGTGGGTCGTCGCTGATCGCGCCGAGAACGGCGGTTACCTTGAGATAGAGCTTTGCGAGTTCGGCGTAGTAGGCGCCCACGGCCCCGAGCGCGACCGAACCGACTCCAGCGATGAGATTTGTCGAACTGAGGAGGTTGAGATAGATGTTCATCGCGGCCGCCGTGCGGTCGACATCGCCCCCTCTGACCGTGAGGTGGCGCTGTCGTTTCCCGCCCCCGGTACCGTCCGCAAGCAACCCGATGACCGATCCCGTTTGGCTATCCACGTTCCACATCGCTCGGGCCTCCCCGTCGACGGGGGCGACCTGCAAATCGCGGCTCGAAAACCCGACCCCCCGCCAGAGACTGTTGTACGCCCCGGTGGAGACGTCATCGGGTAGATCGCCGAGCCTGGCGATCGGCGTGTCACCGATGAGTCCGAAAGTCGTCTCATCGAACCGGGCGCTCTCGAGCACCGAGATCCGGGCCGTCCGCTCGAGCGTTCGCTCGAACCTGTCTTCTGCGTCGTCGATCGCCGTCGCCGCACGAGTGTGTACGAATACGTTGAGCGACTCCTCGAGCGTCGCCTCGTTCCCGTCGACGACCGGTTTGACCTGGTAGGACACGATCCGTGGGTCAAGAAAGTACGTGAGCCCGTCCTCCCCGAAGGCGTTTTCGAGCGGTGATTGGACCAAAAACGGGTCCCACTCGACGTCCGTCCGTCCGCTGTGCCAGGCCTCCCGTAGCTTCTCGAGTCCGTCCGCCGTGAGCTCGCCGTCCTCATCCAGTCTGAGTTCCCTCACGGTCGTATCGAGTTCCCGGTACGTCTGCCCGGCCTCGAGCATATCGTCCATCTGAACGCTGAAAGGGACTCCATCACCCTCTATCGAGACGTCGACACCACCGAGCATCGCCAGACGCGCGTCCTCCGCGAGCGCAGTCAGCCCGGGACGGCCAAAGCCGACCTCGGAGTCGGGGTCGTCACCGTAGGGATTCCAGCTCTCGTCGACGAGCGGATCGTACCCACCCAGCGTCTGTGTGGCCTGCTCCCCTCGGTGCTCGATCGTGAGATAGAGACCGACGATCGACCGGACGACACCGCTTTCGGCTCCATCCGTTTCGTACGTGTCGGTCGCGGTGAGGTGTGGTGACTCCGTCGGCTCGTCGCCGACCGCGAGTTCCACCGGTCGAACGCCCGGTTCTCGGTCGGGGACACCGTAGATCGCCTTGTACGTGGGGCTCTCGTCGGAAACCGTCGTTGCCGTCTCGATGAGAGTGTCCCGAAGGTGCTCCCACTCACCCATCGGGACGGCGGTAGCACCGGTCAGTTCGGCCTGCCTGAGGACCACCTCGTCTTCGACGGGAGACGTCTCGTCCCGGGCGCTCAACAGGACTGTCGTCGGCGCGGTGGCTAACACGGAGTCGACCCGCTCGTCGTAGGAGTTGGCCGGCAAGCCGTCGTGGGCGTAGACGATTAGATCGGGGTCGTCCGCGATGGCCTCCGGGAGATGTCGCCACATATCCGAATCCACCTCCCGTCTATCGATGATGGCGTTCGGGACGGTTTCCTCGAGCAACTCCTGGAGTTCGTCGTACGCCTCGTCGTCGGTCGCAGCCGAGACACCCCGGTTCATACTCGCCGAGACGTCGATGAGGAAAACGATCTCCGGTGTCGGTTCCAGCGACTGCATCGTCGGGGCGACGAGCCCGTCGTTGTCGGTGAGCACGAACGAGTCGGCACCGAGGCCGGTGACGTGTTCGCCGGCCCCATCGAGTGCGGTCACGTCGACGGTCACCCGTGGATAGTCGGCCGACCGAACGTCGATGTCGAGCGATTCGATGGCCTCCACCGAAGGCTCGTTCGCCGGGTCGTAGATGGGGCGCCCGTTTCGCAGTATCGGTTCGTCGTCGGTATCGACTTCCCCGGCTTCGATCGTTGTGCCCGTGCTGTATTGATCCCCCTGTAACGTGACCAGGTCGCCGAATTCGCTGAGGGTGGCCACAGCTTCCCCGTCGACGTCGACCCCCTGAACGGCCAGCGAGGGAACGAACGAATCGAACTCGTCTACTCCGGCAGTCGGTTTGTCGAACAGCTCCAGGGTCGGCACCGTTCGGACGCGCAGTTGCCGGCCAACGAGTTGCTCTACCTCCCATTCGCCGGAAACCAACTCGAAGGGGTCGTCCAGCGCGTCGGGGGTGACAGCCGAGAGGGTGACCCGAACGGGGTCGGGGCGATCTACGTCCGGCGGTTCCGCCGGATCTTCCGTCGAACCGGATTCGCCGAACGGGACGTCGGCGAACAGGTTGGCGTCGTAGCTGTTCCCGTGGCTATCGGACACCTCGACGAGCGGAAGTGGGTGTGTCGAGCCCCGGGATCCGTTCCAGCGCCAGTCGAAACCCGACGGCCCCCGGATTCTGCCCGAAACGTCCTCCGGTAGCACCTGACGGATGTCCTGCCCGAGCTGCCGGCTTTCGGCCCCTCCCTCGTCGAAAAGCGGTGGCTCCTCGTCGCTTGGCTCCCGACCGAGGCGGTCTGCCCACTCGGTAAGCTGGTCCGCCTCGAGTGTGGGTTCGCCCTCTCGAACTGGTGGCTCCAGGAGGTGAGCCCGGACGGCGTCCTCGGTGAGGTATTCGTCCGTATCGATGTCGACAACACGAACCGCCGAATCGAACCCGGCCTCACGATACAGCGCCGCGAGCAGTTCGGCCTTGTCCCGCGGTGTTCCCATGCCACAGCGGAGCGTTCCCCGAACGCCCCACCGGACGACGCTGTCCACGTCGCCGAGTCCGTCGACCTCCGTTGGCGTAGTCTGGATCTCGTCGCGGACGAACCGAAACAGCTCCTCCAGTCGTGTGCGTTCGTCGGTTTCCGACACGCCGTTCGAGTGGCTCTCCACCCGCCCGCCGGCCGACCGGTCCCCGGACGTCCCGGTTCGGAGGGTCGTCTCGAGCGGACCCGCGGATCCGCCCTGTGGTCGTGGGTCCGTCCCCCCGGGTTCGGGAACCGAAGCCGTTGTGGTGTCGGTTTCAGTGTGTCTCCCGTCGACGAGCGCCTTTGCTCTCCCCGGGAGGTGGTCGGGGCTCGTTTTCAGCACGTCCTGCATCTCCGCCCACACTGAGAAGTGATCGCTCGGACCGCGGGGGTCGTCCGGTCGTCCGTCAGCCTGCCCTTCCGGGCCGCCTGCGAGAAGCAGATAGCCACCGACACCGGAGCCCAACAGTGCCGCGCCGCCGAGAGCCGCCCGCCTGCTGAGTGGGAAGCCGGCGTCGTCGGCCCGGGGATCCGGCGCGTCGGCCCCCGTCGGGTCCGTGGTCGCCCTCGTGTCCGTCTCATCGTCACGGCGTGTCATGAGTTGGTACCAGACGAACCACCGTCATATACTCACACTTACAGCCAGGTTACTGACGGACGGACCCGAACGAACGCGGTCGATCCGAACGCTTTTGCCCCCATACGGAATACCTCCGGCCGATGCGGGAGCTTTTGATCGTCTACTGCAAGGGCTTCTCGATGGGTGCCGCGGACGTCGTCCCCGGCGTCTCCGGGGCGACGATCGCGTTGATCGTCGGGATCTACGACCGGCTCATCCGGGCGATCACGGCGATCGATCCCCGCGAACTCCGCCCCCTGTTAGGTCTCTCCGACAGGGACGGGCGCGTAGACGCCCTCGAGGTCGCAGAGCGGACCGACGCCGTTTTCCTCATCACACTCGGGCTCGGCGTCGCCTCGGCGATCGTGGTGCTCTCGAGGCTCATGTACGGGGCGGTGACGACGTATCCGGTGGCGACCTACGCCTTCTTTTTCGGGTTGATCGCGGCGTCGGCGGTCGTCCTCTACGGCCAGATCGGGACGTGGACGCCCGCCCGAGTCGGACTCTCGGCGGTCGGGATCGTCGTCGCGGCGGCGATCACGGGGGTCACGGGAACCGAAGCCTCCCACGGCCCGCTGGTGATCTTCCTGACGGGGGCGATCGCGATCTGTGCGATGGTCCTTCCCGGCGTCTCCGGAGCCTTCTTCTTGCTCGTTCTCGGCCAGTACGAGTACCTCACGGGCGTGTTGAGCGAGTTTACCGACGGCCTGATCGCCCTGCTCAACGGCGAATCGCTCACGCCGGTGATCGAGAACGGAATCGTCGTCGCGATATTCGGCGTCGGGGCGGTGATCGGGCTGTTCACGATGGCCCACGTCGTCCGCCGGGCGCTCGATCGCTACCGCGGGGCGACACTCGCCTTTCTGGTGAGCCTGATGGTCGGTGCGCTCAGGCTCCCACTCGAGGAGGTCACGACGAACCTCGGGGAGACGACGGGCAACTCCCCGACCGTGGCCGTCGTCGCCGCCGTCGTCGGCTGTGGTGCGGTACTCGCCGTCGATCGGTACACAGACGACCTCGAGTACGTCCAGGGGTAGTTCTCGTCGCTGCCCGGAAGAACTGATTTAACCGTCCGAACGCTGGTCAGGGCGCAGTGTGGTGAATCGACGTTCGTCCCGCTAATATCTTGTAACCAAACATATGTAAGTTTCAGATAAATTGATTTCCAATGGCAATTTCTGTTAGCGTGCAATGTCCGCGAAAGACGACATGAAAGACTACCTGGCAGAACACCCACGAATGATCGGCGTCCTGTTCGCGCTGCTTTTGTTACTCTCACAGGCGGGAACGGTCACAGCGGGAACGAACACCCACGTCGGGCCCTGAACCGTCGGAGAACGGCTGGTCATTTTCACACTGTCGGTCGTGGTCCTGTGAGCTGGCACGTCCCGGAGCCCACTTCCCAGCGCGTGTCGGATCCCCCACGAGCGGAGTCGGTGTGGCCGACAACCGCAGGCAAAAACGCGGCCGTCTTCGGCTACTCGAGTGACGCCGGTCCGATACCGTCGTTCCAGCGGAGGTCGCCGTCGATCAGTACCGGGAGCCCGGTCCACGTCAGGTACTCACGGACGTCGGCTTCGGCGACGGACGCGGCCCGAACGTTGCCGGCGGTGAGGTGTCTGTCCTCGACCGACGGGAGGTTCGAGGCAGTCGTCGAGCCGAGTCTGTACTCTTTGGTCGGATACGTCCGTACGGAAAAGTCGACCGTCTCGTCGTCCGTCCGGCCGAGTTCGACGACGGCAGGTGCACCGCCTTCCGGCTGGGCGATGTCAGTCGAGCCGTCTCCGAGAATAAGGTACTCCTCGCCGATCGACGCGTCCTCCCGGGCGATCTCGAGGGCGACCCGGAGTGGGAACCCGAGGTTCAGGAGGTGGGCCATCGTCTCGCCGACCTCGACGGCGTCCTCGTTGTCGACGTCGGAGATGGTCCCCACGCCACCGAAGGCACCGCGACGAACGAGGGCGAGCCCCTGGTCTGCGGAGCGACAGGCGTTGAGAAAGAACACGCCGACGTCGACGCTCTCGAGGTCTGTCACGTCGAGTTTCCCGTCGGGGCACTCGAGGCCGTCGGGTGTCGCGTGGCCGATGTAGTGGACGAAGTCGTAGCCGCCTTCGGTCAACAGCGTCCCGAGGCGCGCCGAGTCGACACCGAACTCCGAGTCGACGTCGAAGGGCAGTTGCTGGCGGTTCCCGTAGACCCCGTCTAACAGGTCGTGTTCGGAGAGCATACGGACGTCGTTACAGACGAGCAGGATTTCGATCGACTCGCTTCGACGATCACGCGAGAGTTGGTTGCGGTAGGCCTCGAGGGTCGCTTTCGAGGCGGCCAGGGGAACGCCGTCGGCGAACCAGGCGTGTTCGATCGATTCGTCGGTGTCAGCGGGCAGTACGTACCGATCGCCCCCGCTCACCCGTGACCCGTCACGCTGGTCCACGCTCGAGCGCGATTGTGCCGCCGAGCGGGCGAGGCGGGCCGTGGTCGTCGCCGGGGGCGACCGCGCGTGTGGCTCACCCCGTGGTTCACGGACGATCCCGAGTTCGTTGACGACGAACGGGAGTACGCGGACGCTCTCGGGGACTGCGGGGACGTGTGCGGTCAGTGGCCACTGGGGAACGTACGGCTCGAGCAGGTCGTACGGAACCTCGAGGTACCGTTCGAGCTGTGCCGGGAGCGGGTCGTCGTACACCGACGCGAGCTCGAAGGGGAGGTCGGCCTCGAGTCCGGCCCGTTCGTAGAGGTCGTACCGGTAGATCCCCTCGGTCCGGACGAGACAGTCGAGCAGGAAACAGCGCTTGAGCACCCTCGCCACGTCGTCCTCGAGGGTCGCGTCGTGGCCGAGTCGCCGTTCGAACCGTGGCGTCTCGAGGGTCGGTTCGCTGCCCAGCTCGACGTTCGCGCCGAGATAGAACGCAAGCGGCGCGACGGTGAACAGTTCCCGGTAGGAGGGGGTGACGGTGATCGTGATCGACGAGTCCGGTAGCGAGACGGCCGTGGGCGTCTCGAAGCTCTCGCCGAGTTCGAGCACGGGCGGATGCCCACGGAGGGTCGGCCACGTCCGTTCGGGCGAGGTCGTCTTCAGCGCCGAGGGGAGAAACGAGATCGCACGGGCGATCGACCCGGGATCGTCGGGCGTCGTAATCGTCCCGGCGGGTCTCTCGTGGTGAGAGCGTGCACCGAGGGCGACCGTGGTCGCCTCCTCGAACGCCAGCCGACTCGAGCCGATCCCGGTCTCGACTAGCCCGCCCGCGTCGAACCCACAGTAGAGCTGGATCGGGCCGCTACAGCCGACGAACGTCGTTCCGGCCTCGAGCGCGACCGTCTCCCCGGCCTCGACGCTTCGTTCCCACGTGCCGTCCTCGGCGTGAACGCTGAGGAAGTGTCGCTGGTCGAAGACGATCTCGTCGGTTTCGATCGTCCAGGCGACGTCCACCGGGAAGCAAAGCCGTTCACCGTCGGTAGGGCGAGGGGAGACGGGGCCAGCGGTGTGTACGTGCAGGCGTCGCTGCTCGATCGGGTCGTACACCTCGAGACCCGGGGGCTCGGTCGTCGCCTCGAGTTCGATCGCCATTCAGTACGTTTCGGTTGACTCTCACCATTCAAAAATAACTCGGCGGTGACGTGCTCTACACAACTGAAGTTGTGGGCCTTCTCCTGTTGTCCCTGTACTCTCCCTCGCTGGAGCTTTAGTTATCGGGCGAGAACGAAGTCCGCGGCCCGCTCACCGATCGCAATCGACGGGGCGTTGGTGTTGCCGCTCGTGATTTTCGGCATGATCGAGGCGTCGGCGACTCGGAGTCCCGAAACGCCGTGGACGCGGAGGCGGTCGTCTACCACGGCGTCATCGCCGTCGCCCATCTTACACGTGCCGGCTGGGTGATACACCGTGTGTGCGGTGTCGCGGACGTGCGCTTCGATTTCCGCGTCGGTCGTCACCGACTCGCCCGGCCAGAGCTCCTGGCCGCGGAACGGCGAGAGGGCGTCTGCGTTAGCGATCTCGCGAGCCCGTTTGATCCCCTCCCGCAGAACCGCTAGATCGGGTTCCGCGCTGAGGTACTGTGGATCGATAACTGGATCGTCCATCGGATCAGCGGAGGCAAGTGTCACCATGCCCGTACTTTCGGGTCGGACCTGCGTCGAACCGATTGAGAATCCGAGGCCCTCGGGATTTTCGAAGCCGTGGTCCATGTAGTACACCGGACAGAAGTGGAACTGAAGGTCGGGGGAGGGCTCGGCAGAATCAACGTAGACGTACCCGCCGGCTTCCCCAATGTTCGACGTTTCCGCAGGGGGTTGTCCGTCGGTGCGCTCGTAGACGACGAACGTGAACAGGTGGTCCTGGAGATTCTGCCCGACGCCAGGTAGATCGACGACAACGTCGATGCCGTGGTCTGCCAAGTGGTCAGCCGGCCCGATCCCCGAACACATGAGCAGTTGCGGCGAGTTATACGCCCCCGCGCTGAGAATCACCTCCTCGGAGACGTCCGTGCGGTGGGTCTTCCCGTCTTGTTCGTACGTCACGCCGATTACCCGCTCCCCTTCGAACCGAATGCCAGTCACGTGTGCGCGGGTCTCCACACGGAAATTCGGTCGGTCAAGCACCGGCTTGACGTACGCCGCAGCGCTGCTGCAACGCTCGCCGTTTCGCTGGGTAACGTGGTAGAGCCCGACGCCATCCTGGCGGTCTCCGTTGATGTCGGTGTTCCGATCGATTCCGCACTCGGCAGCCGCGTCGATGAACGCCTCCGACGAAGGGTGTGGGTCGGTCAGATCCGCGACCTCGAGTGGGCCGTCGGTCCCGTGGTACCGCTCGTCGCCACCGGTACCAGTAAAATTCTCGGCTCGACGATATGTCTCCAGGAGTTCGTCGGACGCCCAGCCGTCGTTTCCGAGCGCAGCCCAGTTGTCGTAGTCCCACGGACTCCCTCGGTTGTAGATTTGGGCGTTCAGCGCGCTCGTCCCGCCGAGCGTCTTACCGCGTGGGTGATACAGCCGCCGGTCGTTCATCTCCGATTGCGGTTCCGTGTAGTACTCCCAGTCGGCCTCACCTTTGAACAACGTCGGGAACAGGACCGGTGTGTATATGGCCTCACGCAGTTCCTCGTCGGGCGCACCGGCCTCGAGCAACAGCACCTCGGCCTCGCTCTCGACGAGTCTACGCGTCACTGCACAGCCAGCCGATCCTGCACCTACGACAACATAATCCACGGTTGTGTTTGTCATTGTCTCTCATTTTCGATCGTGAAGGTATAACCTTTTGTATTCCATATGGATCGTCGATCCGCTCGTTTTCCGTCAGGAACGGCGTGACCGACTCGAAGAACGAATACGAAACGGGAGACCGCGGAGTCTGCCAGTCGTTCCCTACATCTGGAGGCCGTGTTCCTCGCGGAGCGTGGGATCGCGTTCGAGATCGGAGTCGTCGAATCCAGCCAGTGCGTAACCGAACCGCCTCACCGATCGAACGGGCCGATCGGCAGCCACCTGCTGACACCGGGACCGAACTCCGCGACCATCCGGGCGTCGCTGTCGGTGAAGGCATCGGTGGCGATGAGAGAGAGGGCGTAGGTGGTGAGGACGACGACGGGGAGCGTGACAACGACGAACAGGTCAGAGGGGGCAAAGACGACGACTGGGACGCCCACGAGCGTTGCGGGGAGCCCCGCGAAGACGACCTTCCCGAAGTCACGCGTGAACGTGTGGATGCCGTCGACGTAGTAGAGTTCGCCGATCGTGAGCACGCCGACGAGAACGAGAGCCGCCGCCGAGCCGATCGCCGCACCCTCGATACCGAAGACGGGGACGAGGGCGACCGAGACGACGATGTTCACCCCGAAGAGAACCGACGTGTTCACGAAGACGGTCCGCGAGTAGCCCATCCCCTGAAGCAGGGTGCCGTCTGGGCCGCCGAAGACGACGTTGAACAGGAAGGCACCACAGAGCAAGGCGACGACGGCACTCGCCTCGGCGTACTGGGGGGTATAGAGGACAGCGAGGTAGGAGCTCGCGCCCAGAGTGAGGGTGATCGCGATGGGGAGCGTAAAGCCGGCGATCCAGCGGGCGGCGATCCGGAACCGCTGTTCGACGAGGACCGTGTTCTCCTTTCTCTCGGCGATGAGTGGCTTGAACACCGGCGCGAGCGAACTGAAGATGATCATCAGCGCGGAACCGAGCATAAAGCCGACCCGGTAGATTCCAACGTCGTCGGAGGCGAGAAAAAAGCCGAGCACGAAGTAGTCGACGTGGCCCATCAGGACGTAGATGACGCTCGTCATCGCCAGGGGCAGCGAGTAGGTGAACAGGGGCCGAGAGGGGACGGCCTCGAGGTCCGCGGCGACGATCCTCCAGGCCCGGTAGAAAAAGAGGATCGAGCCGACGGTGATCGCGACCAACAGACCGACGACGTAGCCGCCGATGAGCGCGAGGAGGCCAAAGCCCGCAAGCAAGAACGTGAGGGTGACAGCAAAGCGGACGAGCGGCCTGACGAGGTCGCGCATGACCACACGGTATTTCAGTTTCTTGATGCTGTAGTAGGAGGTGAGCAAGACGTTGTAGACGGCGAGCATCGGGATCGAGACGCTCAAAAACACCAGCGCGATTACGAGTGAGGGTTCCCCGAAAAGGTCACCGACACGTGAGGCACCGATAGCGAGGGCGACTGCGACGATCGAGGCGGTCACGAGCACCGTCGCCGTCACCTGAACGATTACGCCCTTGGCCTTGCCATACTCGCCGTCGTCTAGATACTGCGGGACGAAGTAGTCGATCGCCAGTGGCAGTCCGAGGTTTGCGAACACCTGCGAGAAGAGCACCACCGACGTCGCAAGTACGAACAGCCCATAGACCGACGGGCTGACAAAGCGGGTCATCAACATGACGATGGCGAAGCCGAGCACGCCGTTTACGACGTTTCCGACGAACGTGATCGACCCCTGCTTTGCGAGCGTCGAGACCCCGTCGTCGCCCTCGGTCATAGCCCGGTCGACGGCTCGAGGTCGTAGTCGTCGACGAGCGCGGCGTCCTCCCCGAACCGCGGGTACTCGACTTCGAAGGCCCACTCCTCGCCGCTCGTGACGTCCTCGACGTGCTCGATGACGCTGTCGAGCGTCTCGCCGTCCGAATCGAAGAACGTCGCCTCGATCTCGAGGTAGCTCAGTTCCCTGTCGCCTTCGTTTCTAACGATGCCGTAGACGTAGGCCCGTTCGTCTTCGGTCCCGGGGTCCTCCCGGCCGAGTCCGTCCTCGACGATTACGACGTCTTCCGGGTCGACGGGCGTTTCCTCGTCGTCTATGCCGTCGAGACAACCGCCCGCGGCGACCACCGTGACGGCGAGAAACGCGCGTCGTCTCATTCGCCGGTAGTTGGTGCAGGTGGGGCTTGAAGGTTCTGCCGCCCGTGTCCGATCAACCGACCGATATTTCAGCGAACGGTCCTGCGATGCTTTTTTCACCACTGAAAGATATTACCTAGTTGTATGAGCGAATTCGATCAGTTCAGCGACGTCGGCGAGGCGGACGTAACGCGTGCGATCGGCCAGGAGTGGACCGAGGAGTTCATGGACTTCTCCGACAGCGACGTCATCGTCGTCGGCGGCGGCCCGTCGGGGTTGATGGCCGCCAAAGAGCTCTCAGAACGCGGCGTGAAGACGATGGTCGTCGAGAAGAACAATTACTTAGGTGGGGGCTTCTGGCTCGGTGGCTTCCTGATGAACAAAGTGACGGTTCGGGACCCAGCCCAGCAGGTCCTGGAGGACCTCGAGGTCTCCTACAAGCGATCCCAGGACAGCGAGGGGCTGTTCGTTGCGAACGGGCCCGAGGCCTGCTCGGGGCTGATCAAAGCCGCCTGCGACGCGGGCGCGAAGATACAGAACATGACCGAGTTCACGGACATCGTGATCCGCGAGAACCACCGCGTCTCCGGGATCGTGATGAACTGGACGCCCGTCCACGCCCTGCCACGGGAGATCACCTGCGTCGATCCGATCGCCGTCGAGGCCGACCTGGTGATCGACGCCACCGGCCACGACGCGATGGCAGTGAAGAAACTCGACGAGCGCGGCGTCCTCGACGCACCGGGCATCGGCGACGCCGAGGCGAGTGCGACGGGTATGGACGGAACCGGTGACGACCAGTACGGCGCACCCGGCCACGATTCGCCCGGCCACGACTCGATGTGGGTCGGCAAAAGCGAGGACGCCGTGGTCGAACACACCGGCCTCGTCCACGACGGTCTCATCGCCACCGGGATGGCCACCGCGACGGCCTACGGCCTCCCGCGGATGGGCCCGACGTTCGGCGCCATGCTCGTCTCGGGCAAACGCGCCGCCCAGGTCGCCCTAGAGGAACTCGAGGTCGACGCGGCGTCCGTCGAACTGACCTCGAGGGCCCCGGCGGACGATTAACACTGCCGGAGAACCGTCAGTGAACACTCGATCACGTCTCACGGCCCGTCGCCGGCGGTGACGGCCGTTCGAAACGGAAACACGCCCCGCTGTCGGGCGACACACCACGCCGAGTTGTACGCGAGCGACTGAAAGCCTGGACTGCCACAATCCCACCCGTTTTTACCCGGGCCGTCTTCGGAACCCCACATGAGCGAGGAGTTCACCGTTTCCGTCCCCGTCCGGTATCGCGACCTGGACACCGAAAACCACGTCAACAACGTCGTCGTCGGAACCTACCTCGAGGAAGCCCGCACGGCCTACGTCCACGAGGTCATGGGACTTACACTCGAGACCTACAACTTCGTGATCGCCAACCTCGAGATCGACTTCGGCCGACCGATTACCCTCGAGGACGACCTGACCGTCGCGGTTTCGGTTTCGGAACTCGGCGAGACGAGCGCGACGATGGTCTACGACGTTCGCTCTATGGGGGAGACGGTCGCAAGCGGCGAGACGACGCTCGTGTTCGTCGACCCCGAGGAGAAACGGCCCTCGCCGGTTCCGACGGCGATCCGCGAACGGATCCTCGAGTTCGAAGGCATCGAATAGGTCCGGGCCATCGTGATCCCCGTTCGGTGGTTCGCGTTCGGAAGTGAGTGCCTAAGAGTCAGGTTCGACATGAGGCGTCCAGCAACGTCCGTTGCCGAGCCGTCCCACGAGACGTGATCGACTACCTCCGGAACTCCCTCGAACTCGAGAGGCGTCGAGATCGAAGTTTCCTCAGAAACGCTGTGCCACGGTCGTCGTCGCTGCGTGTTCCTGATCGCAGTAGAGAGCGCAGCGGCCTCGCCGGGATTGAGCAAACCCTTCGGGTTTGCGATGTTCGGTGAGTCCACGACTGAGCGAGCGAAGCGACGTGAAGAAGTGGACTCGCCGGGATTTGAACCCATTGTGAGACGTTCCTGTTCGTTCGTGCCTCACTGCGCGGGCTGCGACTCACAGGGCTTCAAATCCGGGCGTCGAC
>LFCJ01001158.1_pt1 | contig 17954 bp, 21 predicted proteins | sample 643141 | NCBI WGS metagenome assembly LFCJ01 (sample SAMN03766243, study PRJNA286221) | soda lake metagenome | biome: soda lake; feature: Kulunda steppe; material: water; isolation source: sample B1-Br-g2 brine of Lake Bitter-1 | place: Russia: Kulunda steppe | collected 2010-07
GTCCTGATCGAGCGCGGCGATGACGCGCTCATGGTCATCGGCGATGTGCTCACCGACCCGGTGGCGTCCTTCGAGCGGCCCGAATGGACCCCCGGCTTCGACGCGGACGGCGCGCAGGGGGCGGCGACGCGCAAGGACCTGCTCGACCGCCTCGCCCGCGACCGGCTGCGCGCCCTCGCCAACCACCTGCCCTGGCCCGGCCTCGGCCAAGTGGCGCGCCTTGAGGGCCGCTATCGCTGGGTGCCGGCGGAATCGGCGGTGTGACGGCGCATCGGATCGCGCGTTCGTCGAGAGCGCCGCGAAAGAGTTTTCCAGCTCTGCTCCGTCATCGCGACATGCGCGCTCACGACCCTGCGGGGCGCCAAGCTCCCGGTCAGCCGATCGCGCGGGCGGCCATGACCCCGCCCCAGGCCGACACCGCGGTCAGCACCGTGCCCCAGGCCATATCGACCGCCACCATCGATGGGTGCCAGTCGCGCATCACCGTCCAGCTGACGAGTTCATAGGTGCCGTAGGCGACGAAACCCAAGATCGCGCCGTTGAGGAGTGCCGTCGAGGGCGCGCCATCGCGCAGCGCCGGCCAGCCCGCGAACCAGATCACCCCCGCCATGTAGATGACGTAGAAGAGTGCTGCCGGTACGACGCGGATGTCGTCGAGCATTGCGTCCCCGAGATGCTGCTCGAAGAGCGGCTTGATGACGTTGGGAAGCATCAGCGCGTCGGCGATCAGGAAGATCAGGCCGGTGACGAGGATGAGGACGAGAAGGGACATGGGGCGCTCCCGGTTGAACAAGTAAGGTAGGGCCGCGCGCAGGCGGGTCGATGGGCCGGGATGACGGTGCGCCGGGGAGCTCGCGAAATGGCGGGTCGTGCCCCCTCCCCTTTAACGCGAGGCAGCGCGACGACCGCTTTCGAGATGCCCCTCCTCGGGCGGCGCGCGTATGATGCGGGAGAATACCCCGAAGGCGTCCTCATCCCCGGCCGGTCTGCCGGTGACGCCTCGCAGCGCGGGCCCGCGCCTGCTGATGCGGACTGACGGCGAAGCGCGACCCGGGCCGCCCGGATCACGATTGCCGGCGGGCCCGGGCGACGGCGCGCCGGCGCTCAGGCGGCGCCGTCGGGCTGGGAGAGCTCCGACGTGCGCGCGCTGTCGTGCTAGCGGGACCGGGCGGCCTTGAAGCGCTCGAATTCCGCGCGGTCGCGGGCGAATTCCTCCTCGGCGAGATGCGCCTCGAAGGCGGCGGCATCTTCGTCGAGCTGACGCAGTGTTTCGGCGCGGTGGGCGGCGAAGGCGGCGTTGCCCTCGGCCCGGGACTGCGCGCGCGCCGCACCGGCGATCGTCCGCCCGCGCCAGAGCATGCGCAGGAGCACCGCGAGGCCGACCGGCCAGAACAGGATGAAGCCCAGTACCATGGCGATGATCCATACGCTGCGGCCGCGCGCGTCCAGCCAGGCCTCGATGCGCTTGGGCGCGGCGTCGGAGAGTTGCATGTTTGGCTCCTTTCTTGAGCTGTGGGAAGGTTGAAAGGGGGGCGCGGCATCTGCCGCGGCCCGCGAGGGGGATCAGAGGGCAAGCAGCGGGTATCCCGCCAGCGCCTGCGCATACACGGCGAGTGTGAGGGCGGCGTAGCCGAGCAGGGCCTGCCGGACCCGTGCGACGGGCCAGCCGCGCCGGTCGGCCCAGAGCCCGAGGAGCGGACCCGCCTGCATCGCGTGCAGGGCGAGGAAATGCGCCGGGCGCAGATCCCCGACAGCGCCCGACCAGCCCAGAAGCGGCAGCGCGGCCGCATCCGGCGGCGGCGCGCCGGTCAACGGCCCGCCCATCAGCGCGATCGACACCCCGGCGAGAATGGTCAGCGCCGCCGACCAGAGAAACCCCAGCCGCACCCCGCGGCGCAGCCCCGGCCCCAGCCGCGCATCGCTGTCGCGCCCGGCCAGCACGCCGATCGCGCCCACGCAGACCATCAGAGCGACGGCCCCGATGCCCATGAGCGCGAAATGGATCTCCGCCGCGAGGGTGGCGAAATTGAAATGCGAGGAGACACCCCGCGCCGCCTGCACATGGATGTAGCCGATCTCGTAGAGAAACGCCGCCGCGAGCACCGCCACCGCGGCGCGCAGACCCCGGCTCGCTTGTGCCCGCGGCGACAGCCGCGCCGCCACAAGCGCAAGCGTGGCGAAGAACAGCGCGAAGGAGGCGGCGAAGCGCGCGGGCTTGGCCCAGACGCTCTCGCCGTAGAGCGTGCGCGCATCTAACCCGGCCGCGGCAAGCGCGATCAGCAGCGCCGCAAGCGACAGCGCGGTCAGCGCCCCGAGCGCGCCGACGGGCCAGGTCGGGCGGGCGCCGGCGGATGCGCCGGCGTCACCGGCCGACAGCGTTCCGAAGGTGGAAGAAATCTGCATCACGGCTCATGCCTCCGCTACGAGCCGACCGCGCCAGCGCGCGCCGGCCTCGGTGGCCAGCCCGAGCAGCCAGCCGATGGGCCCGAACAGGAATGTCGCGATCAGCGCCGGCGCCTGCAGCACGCGCCCGACCCCGACCCGGTCCATCCGCTCGGCCAGGAGCACGCCCACCACGAGATCAAACGCCAGAAAATGCGCCCAGCCGGCCAGCAGCACCGGATCATGCGCCATCAGCCGGCGCACCGCTTCGAGCGAGCCGTAGCCGCCCCCGGACTGCGCGTAATGCGCCGCCATCAGCCCGCTATAGACGACGGCGATTGCGCCGGGGACGACGTAGCGCGGCACCAGCCCCAGCAACCGCCAGTGCCGCGGCGCCGCGATCAGCAACAGCCAACCAAACACGGCGCTCAGGTTGAGCAGGGAATACAGCCCCTCCCAGCTCATGGCCGCGGCTCCCCGCCCCGGGCGCGCCGCGACCGCCCGAGCAGCCGCGCGAGGCGCCCCCGTTGCCACATAGCGAACCCGCTCAGCGCCAGGAGCGGAAACACCCCGTAGAGCACCACCGCGCGAGTCTCGGGGATGGTGCTCAGCGGCGAGTAGAGGAACACGCCGAGCCCGAGCCCGGCCAGGATATGCGCCCATCGAAGGGCGCCGCGCTGTGTTGCGCCGTTCATTCGTGTCTCCTTTCCTGCCGGTCCGCTGATCGGCCCCGGCGCCCTATGTTTCCGGTGCAAACATTCCTGCCCGAGTCGACTCCGGGGCGTCAAGCAAAAAAGTTGACGCCGGAAACATAGGCGCGGTATGATGCGGGCATGGACGAGAAGCCCTATCATCACGGCGATCTCAAGCGCGCGCTGGTCGATGCGGGCATCGCGCTTCTGGAGGAGGCCGGGCCGCAGGGGCTGTCGCTGCGCGCCATCGCGGCGCGCGTCGGGGTCAGCCACGCCGCGCCCCGGCGCCATTTCGACGGCGTGCTCGGGCTCAAGACGGCGATCGCCGCCGAGGGGTTCCGCCGCCACGCCGCATTCATGCGCGACGGCCTGCCGGCGCAGACGGGCCGCGGCGACCGGCGCTTTGCGGCGATGATCGGATATGTGCGCTTCGCGCAGGCGCATCCGCATCTCTTCACGCTGATGTTCTCCACCCGCGACGCCGATTTCGCCGACCCGGAGCTGCAGCGCGCCGGCGCCGAGAGCTACGGCGTGCTCTCCGACATCGCCGCCGGGCTGGAACCGCTCTATGGCGATGCGCCCGATGCGCGGCGGCGCGCCGAGACCTTCCTGTGGTCCGTGGTCCACGGCTACAGCCAGCTGGCGCTGACCGGCCTGCTGCACACCGATGCCCACGGCACCCCCCTGCACCGGATCGAGGACGTGATGCCCCCCATCGGGACAGCGGCGGGTGACAACTGAACGACCGGCATGAGGGGTTTCCCGCAGCGCGGCGGCGCGATGGCGCGCGGAGAGAAGCACCGCGAGACGACGGTGCCGGGATCACCGCCGCGCGCTCGCCCGCGCGCGCCGTTCGGACCCCGCCGGGACGCGCGCCTGCCGTCGCGACGCGCGGCCCCGCGGGCTGTCCAGTGAACGCGCGCCAGCCTTGCCGTTCCTGACAAGGCCCGGGGATTGCTTCGCCGCGGTTCGCAGATCGTCCGGTCGTCCGGGCCCGGCAAGGGATCGGCAGGATGCGCATCGCCCTGTTGCACCCGCTGAGCACGATTGCTACGGATTAGCTGTGGCGGCGATCGATCGGCCGCGACGATCACATACTGTTCCACGGGGCGCCCCGATAGGGGGCTGAGAGCCCGCCATGTCCGGCAACGGACAACGCGGAAACCCGTCGAACCTGATCCGGCTCGTACCGGCGTAGGGAGAGGAACCATGACGCGACACGCGCGGGCCTCATCGGCCATCGACACGCACCGCAGGCTCGGCAAGGGCTTGTCGTGAGCGCCGTCAGCCCGGGGCTCGCACTTGGCGCCCTCTCGCTCACCGCGCTCATCTTCATCGCGATCGGCCTCTTCGCGGCCCGGCGGATCGGCGGGGACGCGCAGGCCCATGTCGCAGCCCACAACAGCATGTCGAGCGGGGCGACGGCCGCGACCGTCCTCGCCACGAGCCTGGGCGCATGGATCCTGTTCGCGCCGGCGGAGATGGCGACATGGGGCGGCCTTGCTGCGGTGATCGGCTATGCGATCGCGGCGGCAACGCCGCGTTTCGCGCTCGCGGTGCTGGGGCTGCGGATGCGTGTGCTGATGCCGCACCAGATCGCGATGACCGAGTTCCTGCGCCGCCGCTTCGGGCGCGGGATGCACGGCTTTTGCCTGATCGTGATGGTGTTCTTCCTCGTGACCACCGTCGCTGCGGAGGTAACCGGCATGGCGCTGCTCGTCGCGCTGATCGCGGATGTGCCGCTGTGGCTGACGGCTGCGCTGACGCTGTCCGCGACGCTGCTCTACACCGGGGTTGGCGGCCTGCGCGCCTCGATCCTGACGGATCGGGTCCAGATCTGGCTGATCCTGCCGGCGCTGGCGGTGATGGTGATCGTGGCGGCCTGGCGGCTGGAGGAGTTCGTCCCGACGCTGCGCAGTGTCGCGGCGGAGCGGCCCGAGCTCGTGTCTCTGGCGAACCTTTCGGGCTGGGAGACGGCGGCGAGCCTGATCCTCGGCCTCACCGCGACGAGCCTGTTCAACCAGGGCTACTGGCAGCGCGTCTATGCCGCGCGCGACGGCCGCGCGATGGTGCGCGGTTTCGTGGTCGCGGGGCTGGCGGTGATGCCGATCATCCTGATTCTCGGGGCCTTCGGCTTCGTGGCGATGGGCGCGGGGCTGGTGGATGAGCCCTCGGTGGCGCTGTTCGCGGTGGTGCTCGAGGCGGCGCCGGCGTGGCTTGCGGTCGTCGTGGTGCTGCTCGGCGTTGCTCTGGTGATGAGCAGCGCCGATACCGCCCTCAACGCCATCTCCAGCATCGTGACCGCCGATCTGCCGCGCGCCTTTCCGGCGCTGTCGGGCCGGCGCCTGTTGATGCTGGCGCGCTGGTCGGGGGTGGTCGTGGCGGTGCCGGCGCTTCTGGTGGCGTCGCAGGGCTGGAGCGTGCTCTACCTGTTCCTGCTCGCCAACCTGCTCTGCGTGGCGGCAGCCGGACCGGCGGTCATCGGCCTTTACAGCGCCCATCTGTCGGGCCGCGTCGCCGTCTGCGCCACCGGCGCGGGGCTTGTCGCCGGGCTCGCCCTGTTTCCCGACCCGGCGATGACGCGCGGACATCTGCTCGGCGCCTATCTCGCCGCGCTCCTGCTGCCGCTTCTGATCGTGACGCTGGCGCGGCTGCTGGGGTCGGCAGCACCCAGGGCGGGTTTCGATTTCGACGCCCTGCGGTCGTGACGGCGGCGGCCCGGGTAGCGCCCTACCCCGGTCACGAGCTGCCTCGCGGGACTCCGCGGATCCGTCTGGCGGCGCGATTCAACGCCCGCCAACGGAGTCCGATGCCGAGTTCGTAAGCTCGGCAGCGCACCGGAGATGCTCCTGCATGAGCTGTTCCGACGCGACGGGCTCACCCGCGAGGATCGCTTGCGCGATGTCGCGATGCTCGGCAAGGGAGCGCGCAAGCGTTTGGGGCGTGAGCAGCGCGCTGACCCGGCTCATGATCACCGGCAGCCGGAGTTGCCGGCTGACATTGCCGAGTTGCCGGTTGCCGCTGGCCTGAAGCACCGCCTCGTGGATCCGGATGCTCCTCGCCCCGCAGGTCGTCGTTCTGACACCTTCTTGCGCCGCCCACCCCGCCGAGCGCGCGGACGTGGCGGGGATCGACCTCGCGGGGTCGAGCGTCGCGCGGGTCATGGTCGCGGGGGAGCCCGGTCTGCCGTCACGCTGCAACGCCGAGAAGCACTTCGGCAAGGATCTTGAGTGCCAGCACGCTGAGCAGGGCCAGGATTGCGCGATCGAACGCGGTCGCGGAAAAGCGGCCGCCCAGCCATGCCCCGAGCGGCATCCCGAGCAGCACGAGGCCGAGCGCGCCGAAACCGTGACCGAGCCGCGCAAGGTCGACGAGGCCGAAGGCGTAAAGCGCCGGGATCTGCGCCCCGGTCACGACGACGAAGAAGACCGAAATCGTGCCGATGAACTGCGGCCGCGTCAGCCGCTGCGCGTTCAGGAAGGTGAGCGAGACCGGCGCGGATATGCCTGTCGCACCCTGAAGCGCACCGCCCGCGAGGCCGGCCGGCATGGCCAGACGCGTCGCCAGGATCGGCGGCAGCCACAGGCCGGGCTTCAGAACCCGCAATCCCACATAGCCGAGCACCGCGATCGCCACGAGCAGCGAAAGCGCCTCCGCGGAGACCATGACGAGCATCACACTCCCGATCACGACGCCGACCATGCCGCCGCCGGCAAACTGAACCAGATAGCCGCGCGAAAGAAGGTCGCGGCGATAGCTCCAGGCCTGACCGATATTGGTGAGAAGGTTGGGCACCAGCATGAGCGTGACGGCCGTGCGCACGTCGAAAGCCATCGTCAGCGCCGGGATCGCGATGATCGGGACCCCGGCCCCCGTGGCGCCCTTCAGGACGCCGCCGAGCAGCAGACCGCCGATGCCCCAAAGGAGCGGATAGTCGAACACGCGGGACCTCTCGGCTGTGGCCGGGACTGTCTGGCGAAGCGGCGCGGCAGACGCAACGCATAAGGTGCCGAATTTGCGCCCGCAGGGCCGCTTTCTCTTCAGCCGATCGGCGCGCACGACCCTGTCTGCCCCCGCCGCTGCTCCGCCGGGCGGAACCGGCCGTGGCACCCCCGATGCCACGGCACGGGAACCTGCGCTGTCACGGGACAGGTTGCCATGGCACATGAAGGCGGACGATGACAGCGCTCGGCATGGCCAGGTCACAGCCTCTGGAACGCGCGGCCCTTCGCATGCAGCCGGGCGCCCCTCGACCGTCCCCAAGGCGTTGCCTGCACCGTTTGCATGCGGCCTCGTGCAGCCCGATGGGCTCACCGACACGCTGGCTGTCGATCTCGACCGCACGGCGCACTGCGGATGAACGCGCCGCGCTCCAGTCGCGCGGATCGTCCCTCCCGAGGTGCAGCATTATCTCACCATTCGCAGCTTTCGTAGTCGGACGCCCGCACGCAGTCCCACGCCTGATCGCGTGCCTCGAACAACTCGTCGACCGTTATCCGCGCTGCAACGATGTCGCGCGGCTCATACGCGCTCTCAAGGTCCCTCGCGGCAACGTCGAGCCAGAGATACGCCAAGCGGTTATCCTCCTCGACGCCGAGCCCGCGCGCATACATCTTGCCGAGATTGGCTTGCGCTTTTGCAAACCCCTGTTCAGCGCTCTTTCGATACCAGCGCACGGCCTCGGCGTGATCCTGCGCCACGCCCTGACCCGCGTCATGCATCCATCCGAGGTTGTTCTGCGCGGCCGGATCGCCTTCCTGGGCAAGCGACTGCCATTCCTCCAAGGCCGCGTCGTCATCGCTGGCGCCGGTTGCCTCCGCCGCGCGGTCGAACACCTCTGCCATCGCCGCGCCGGGTATCAATGACAGTATCAAGGCGGCCATCAAGTATCGCATCACATCAACTCCCAGGTCAGTATATCAGCGCGCTCGTCATGGCCCAGGCGGGCTCCGGGACATCGTGACGACGTCGCTCGCTTTGGCCGAAGCCTCGCGGAAACTCGCCGGATTGTCGTCGCCCATCAAGCGCTCCATGCCGCAAAAGGCCCGATTTTTCATTACGATGTGCGCGACCTCAGAATTCCTCGGGGTTGCCCGTGCGGATCTCGGCTGTCCCCACCGCCTCGCCGTCACGCAGCCACGTGACGCTGTTGCCGTCGATGGCGAGCTGCCAGCAATCGGAGCCGGCATTGAAGGTCATGCACAGCGCATCATCCTCGATGGTCCAGGTCGAATCGACATCATCATTGCCGCGCATCTCCCCGTCCTCCGCGAAGTAATCCCGCGAAGTGCCCGCATCATCGATCTCGCTGTAGAGGGTATTGCCGCTGATCGCGGCCTCGATCTCGGTGCCGGTCGCCGGCTCGGGCTGTGCAAGCGCTGGGGCGGCACAGAGGGCAAGACTCGTCGCAAGGATGCAGCGCATGGTGGCCTCCCTTCCTGACGGCGCAGGCTGATCGCCGGTGATCAATTCCCCACCCCAGGTGTCGCGCCCCACCCGGGGGCGATACATGCTGGCGCCAGCCTCGACGCCACCATCAGCGACGCCGCGCCGCCCCGGGTGGCTACCCGCATGCACCCGGAGTGTCGTGGCGCACACAGGTGGGAGTCAATATCCGGCCACACGCGACAGGATTTTCCGCTGCTGGCACTGCGATCACATCAGGGGCGCAAATGAAGCCGATCTGCGGCATCTTGGTGTCACAGCGGCTCAGCCGGAAAGGAAACCTGTAACCTAGCGCACGGGCAGTTCAGTTGCGGTGTTCATGGCGGTATGGTCCTGCCCCTTCAGAATGGCGATCCGGCTGTTCGGCAATGCGGCGTCGAGCGCGCGCCTGCTCGCCTTGAAGTCGGCGGAGCTATTGCCACCAAGCAGCAGGAGGGTTGGAACATCAAGACCGTGAAAGCGCGCAGGGTCAAAGCGATAGTCGTCAGGCAACTCTCGCAGTGCGGTGTGTGCGGCAGCAACGCGGTCACTCCAGGAGGGATCGGCGCGCATTGCAACAATCTGCTCGTCAGACACGTCGGCAATCTCCCGCAGGAAGACTGTCAGGAACGCGTCGCGATCGCCGCTTTCCATTATCGCACCAAGCCGCTCACGCAGCTCGCGGGAATGATCGGCCCCTCATCCATCGGAAACAACGGTTCGTAGAGCACCAGCCGGCGCAGGTCATCGACCCTGAGCGCGGCCTCCATTGCGCATAGCGCACCGAAGGAGTGGCCCAGCAGGCTGACACCACCCCCCGCCGCTTCGACAACCGCGACGACGTCGTCGTATTCCCGATCCCGCGAATAGGCCGCCGCGTCACCGCTTTCGCCGCGGCCGCGGCGCTCCATGGCGATGACAGTGAACGCATTCTGGAGTTCGGGCAGGATAGCGGCCCAGCGCGTGTGATTGGCAGTCGAACCGTGGACGAGCACGAGCGGCGGAGCATTGCCGCTACGCTTATGAGCAATCCGTGTGCCATCAGCCGATGTCACCGAGTCCATGGATCCAAACCTCCATGGCTTCCGAGACGGCGTGCCGATACCAGAACCATAGCGCAATTCAACGCATACGAGAACGCGGCGCTGCCCGGCAGCCCGTGGGCAAGAGCCGGGCCATTGATCAAATCCAGACGACCATTGCGACAGTGCGTCAGCCAATCGTTGAGGCTCGATAACGCTCCCTTCGCCCCCCGCGACGTTCAATGCATTCGGCCCCCACCCGATTACGTGGTTCAGTTTGCCTGAACGCGGCTCGAGCGTTTCGTCAGTGGTTTTCGGCCCGGGGGCGCCCCTGTCGCCCCGGGTGTCCAGATCAGGTCGGCGGGTGACTGGCCATCCGTGCCATGTGGCATGTGTCGGAAGATCCCGGCGGATGCTGCGCGCGCACGGTGCGACGTGCCGCTACCAATGGCGCGTTCCGGGCGCGCCCTTGATGCGGCCGTCGAGGTTCGGGGTCACCCAGCCGCCGTAGAAATCCCCCGGTTGCGCGATCACGCGGAGCGCGCCCACCCATGCCGCGTCCATCGATCCGGCGTAGAAGGCGAGATACCCCGCCAGCGGCGCGAAGCGCGGCGTCGGGTGCTCGTAGCTCCAGGCGGCGCGCGGGGCGGTTGCCGCGCCGGCGATCACGTCGAAATACCGCGCCGCCCCCTTCCATTCGCAAAAGCTGCTGCCGGAGGCCGGGCGCAGGGCGGCATGAACATCCGCGTGCGGCAGGTAGTAGGTCGGCGCATGATGCGTCTCCAGCACGCGCAGGGCGCCCACGCTGTCCGCGACGCGCACGCCGCCGAGATCGATCACGATGCGCTGCGCCACCGGCTCCAGTGCCGGCGGGCGCGGATAGGACTGCACATCCTCGCGGGGTAGATCCGTCATGCAACGCCTCCTTGGGCGAACCGCGCGAGGACAAGGCCTGCCAGCCCGATATGAGCCAGCGTGATCAGCACCGACAGCCCGTGCAGCCACTTGAACCGGCTTGTCGCGCCCGTGTCGGTGGCCCGGTTGATCGCGGGCATGAGCAGCTCGCGCGTGGGCACCGTGGTGATCGCGATCAGGGCGAGCGCGCCTGCGCCCCAGCGATCAGAATGCCAGAGCAGCGCCGCCGCGACCGCAGCACAGATCATCACGAATAGGTAGAAATGCGGAAATGCGCGGCGGATCGTGGCGCCCGCGGTATCCGGCGGCAGCGCGGTGAACAGGAACGCCGCGAAGCCGAACGCGTAGAGGACCATACCGCCAAAGAGCAGGGCCGTGGTCAGAAGGGCGAGGATCAGCATGTCCGGTCTTTCGATTGCGTGGTGTGGTTGCGGGCGATGCCGCCGTCGAGGATCGCGAACGGCTTCGGACGGGTGCCGCACGCATCGCCCGGATGAGCGATCACGATGCGCGCCGGGGCGGCGCCGATAACCGGCGCGCGTCCGGGCGGAGCGGCGCCATGATGACCGGTCGGCTCATTGCGCATCATGGTGACCCCGTCGCGGGATGGCGTAGGGAACCTCGGCGCGATAGCGGTCGAACCGCGCGCCGTATCGTTCGGCGAAGCGCCGCTCCTTCAGGCGCGGGGCCAGCAGGCAATAGGCCGTGTAGCTGATGGCGAGCGCCAGTTGGTCCGGCGTCCAGACCGGCACGGTCCAGAGCGTGAGCGCGAAGGCCACATAGATCGGCTGCCGGATCACGCGAAACAGCCCCCGCGTCGGCATGTCGGGGAATTTCGGCCGAATGCGCGCCATCAGCGACATCCAGCCCAGCGCGCCCGACTGAACCTCGGCGCCCGCGTCGAAGCTCGCCTTGATCAGGAGCAGCCAGGACGCCGCATAGGCCGCGCAGACGACCCAGAGCGCCACGCCCTCGGCCCGCCACCAGACGATGCCGGAGGGCGTCCAGAGCGCGAACAGCGCCAGAAGCTGCAGCGACGCGATCAGCGCGTAGGAGGTCGTGGCAAGCGTCGCACCGTACGGGCCGGGGATCAGCCGGGCCAGCAGGCGCCCGCCCGGCCCGGTCAGCAGCGCCGAGTGCAGCAGCGCAAACTGCGCGATCAGCGCGGCATTGGCCAGCACCGCCCAGGGCCAGGGCACGGCGCCGAAGCTTTCGCTCAGGCCGAAGAACATCGCCACGATCATGGCCAGCACCGCGGCGGCGAAAGCCAGATGACACAGGCCTCCCATGACGAGCGCCAGCGCGATTCGCCCGATACCGGGCGGCGGGCGAAGCGCGGCCCCGATCAGGCGCACAAGCCCCATGATGCGCGGATCATCCCGCACCGCCGCCCCCACCGGTTCGCGCACCGATGCCCGGTGCGGGGATGGCGACCCGATGCGCAACAAACTGGTCGGCTCCGAGAGCCCGGGACACGCTACACCCTTCTCCAGCGCAGGTGCAAAGACTCCCTCGGCCGCCCACCGGCGCACGCCGGATCCCTGCCCGACCGGTTGGTGTCAACACTCTTTCCCCCTTGTGATCCGGTGCCGCGATCCCCGAGGCGTCAGCACGCGGAGGTAATCCCGCGACCGACGGCTTCAATGTCCTCGTGGTCGCATCCGCATTGCGCCGAGGGTCTGGGTATCGAGACAAGCGGCGCAAATACGTGATCGGTGCTTGCATCTGCAGCAATGCCGACATGGATGCCGGAAACGCGCGCGGCGCCCGGCACGATCCCCGGCGCGGCGCAGGAAGCGGAATTTGCAAAGTCGATGTTCGCCGCCACGTTCCGCACGCACCCGCCTCCGCGCCGGTCACGCGGCATTGATTTGTGCCGCAGTTCAGCTTCCCCGGACCGACCATTGGTCATTTCCGCAACCCTCGTGACCGGACCGTTCCGCCGGTGCAGCCCACTGTCGCCATGCCACCATCACGGGCGGCGCTCCCGGAGCTGACATTCGGGTTTGCCGGATCGCAGGCCACCTCAAGGACGTCGCTCGGCGAATGCCGAATCCGCCCGGAAAATCCCCACGAAATCCGCAAGCGCCGCGCCGCCGGCATGCCTAATCTGCCCCGTGTCAGGAGGCGCAGGCGAAACGGCCAGCGCACCGGCGATGCAACGACCGGTGGTGCCGCACGCAGAGCCGGGCCAGCCGCGCTTGCGCTGTCACCCGCCTCGGCGACGCCAAGATCGCCAGCGTCGGCATCATGCCCTTCAAGCCAACAACGGGAGGCGACCAATGAGCACCATCGAGACGGATTACCAGGTTATCGGCGCCGGGGCCTGCGGAATGGCCTTCACCGACGCCCTCATCGAAGAGAGCGACGCAGACGTCGTCATGGTCGACTGCCGCCACCGCCCGGGCGGCCACTGGAACGATGCCTACCCCTTCGTACGGCTCCACATGCCCTCCGCGATCTACGGGATCAACTCCCGCCAACTCGGCAATGACACCATCGAACAGATCGGCCCCAACGCCGGCTACTACAAAGCCGCCACCGCCGCCAAGATCTGCGACTACTACCAGCGCGCGCTCGAGGATCAGTTCCTGCCCTCCGGCCAGGTGCGCTTCTTCGGCCTGCACGACTACACCGGCGAGGATGCCGGCGCGCACCGCATCATCCGCCCGCGCCCCGCGTGCCCCATCTTCGAGCCGGACCGGATCCGCATCCAGCCCGTCCGCACGGGCTTTCCTCACTTCAATGCCGCCTTAATCGGCTATATCGAAGCGACCCGGGAGGACGACGCCGACAAGAACCGTCTCTGCCCGCCCAATCCTTATCCGAACCATGCCTATGACTGGATTTCGAACACCTGTGTCTCGATGCTGGCACGTGTGGAATGGTCCCGGGAACCGGATATCGAGGCGTGGCTGGAAGACTCCCGGCTCAACATCGAGCGCGGCGCTGCAAACCACATGGAGGACCCGAAGATGCAGGAGGCCGTCATCCGCTTGACCGAAAATACGGAGTCGGCGCTGATCAATCTCAAGCGGTTGATGGCGGAGGCGCAGGCCGGCGCGCCGGCAAATGCCTGACAGCACATCGGCGTCGGCCGGGTGCTGCCGCCCGGGCTCCAGGCGGAGATCCCCCGCTTGGCTCTGCTGGTAAGAAGTATGGGCGTGGAGTTGCAGGCGCAGCAGACCGGTCCCAGCCTATTGCCGGCGCTTGAAAATCACGGGCCGTTATCCCGGACTTGCCGCCCTGTTTCCTGAAGCGAGGATCCCGTGCAGGTCGAGGTGATGTCGCGTAGGACGTCAGTTGGGAAACCCCGGAATCCCCACGAAATCCCCACGAAACCCCCAAGCGGCGTGCCGCCGGCATGCCTAAACTGCACCGCAGCAGGAGCGCGCCGGTTCCACGGCCGGCCCGCATGCCGACGCAACGACAGGGAGGTGCCGCATGCAGCCCGCGACCAGCCAGGCGCCCGCCGTCACCCGCCTTGGCGACGCCGAGATCACCATCGTCAGCGACGGCATTGTCACCTTCCCCGTCGACTTCGTGTATGGCACCGCCCCCGACGAGGAGGTCACCGCGCTGCGCGGCGCCTTCGGCCAGTCGCCCGACACCTTCACCATCCGGTCCAACGTGATGGTCGCCGAGATCGCGGGCCGGCGGGTGATGGTCGATGCCGGGGGCGGCGGCAAGTTCCAGCCCGCCAATAGCGGTCTGCCTGCGAACCTGCGCGCCGTCGGGATCGAGCCGGAAAGCATCGATCTCGTCGTGTTCACCCATCTGCATCCCGACCATTTCTGGGGCGCGACCGACGCGGCCAATGCCGCGCCGACCTTCCCGAATGCCGAGCTCATCGCCCCGCAACCCGAGCACGCCTTCTGGAGCCAGCCCGGGCTCGACGAGAAGATGTCCAACGACTTCGCGGCCTGGATGGCGCGCACGACGCAGGCGCATCTCGAACAGGCCGGCGCGCAGCTTCGCGTCGCGCAGGCGGATGTGCCGATCCTCGACGGGATGCGCTATGTCGCCACCCCCGGCCACACGCCGGGGCATTGCTCGGTCCTGATCGAGCGCGGCGATGACGCGCTCATGGTCATCGGCGATGTGCTCACCGACCCGGTGGCGTCCTTCGAGCGGCCCGAATGGACCCCCGGCTTCGACGCGGACGGCGCGCAGGGCGCGGCGACGCGCAAGGACCTGCTCGACCGCCTCGCGCGCGACCGGCTGCGCGCCCTCGCCAACCACCTGCCCTGGCCCGGCCTCGGCCACGTGGCGCGCCTTGAGGGCCGCTACCGCTGGGTGCCGGCTGACTGGGCGGTGTGACGGCGACCCCACGCCAGCACATTCAGCCGTCAGCAGCGCCCGGCCCAGCCGACCCAGCACCGCCGAACGTAACCAGCGCGGCGGAGAAACTGATCGCGTCAACCGGCACCGGGCCATCCGCCGAATTCCGCCGCCCCCTCGCCCGGTGGCGCCGCGGCGAGAGCGCCGGTGAACGCGATGCGTGACCACAACCCGGGCGCGCCAGCTTGAAGAGCCAGAAAACAGAGCAGTCGCAACGGGAAGCGTCACGCCGGGCCCATATCGTCTGGGAGGTGACGCAATGACGCTTTCAGGCTTTTCGATCGCGGCCGGCAATCAGCGACCCGTGTCCCGCAGGGCCGTGCTGACCAATGGCGGCGCGGGCCTTACCGCGCTGTCGCTGTTTTCCAGCCCGGCATTCGCGCGGATGCTCGGCATGCAGCCGGGGGAAAACGTCATCCCCCGGGATGACCGGCGTGAAGACAACCCCATGCCCGACGTGATCCGCAATCAGCCGGAATGGGAGGAGATCGATAGCTGGATCACGCCGAATGAGCGCTTCTTCGGGATCACGCGCTACGAATACGTCCCGCAGATCGACGCAGCCGACTGGCGGTTGCGCATCGGCGGCCTGGTGCGCAAGCCCATGACGCCCTATCTCGACGGTATCCGCAGCCGGCCGAGCGATGAGGTGACCGCCCTGATCGACTGCGCCGGCAATCATGGCCTGCCGTTCCTCGACGCCGGCATCTGCAATGCGCGCTGGGCCGGCACCCCGCGGGTACCGCTGCTCGAGGAGGCGGGCTTTGAGGACGGCGCTGTCGATATCGTCTTCTTCGGTGCGGATTCCGGCGAGGAGGAGGTGCACGGCGTCACCACCGAGGAGAACTTCGCCCGCGCGATGTCGCTCGGGGATGCGATGGACGCCGATGCCCTGCTCGCCTACCACATGAACGGTGAGGATCTGCCCGCGCGCAACGGCTACCCGCTCCGCCTCATCGTCCCCGGCTGGTACGGCATGGCCAACGTCAAGTGGCTCGAGCGGTTCGAGGCGCATGCGACGCGCTACATGGGCCGCTTCCAGGCCGACGAATACGTGACCCTGCGCGCGCGGGAAGTGGATGGCACCACGGCCCGGACGCGCAACATGATCGACCGCTACCGGCTCAAGTCGGTTCCCGCGCAGGTGACGGAGCTGGACGGTGCGTATCGACGACGGCGACTGGCGCGAGGCCGAACGCATCGACCCGCAGCAGGATGCCGAACACGCCTGGAGCTTCTGGTCGCTCGACTGGGACGGCGCGACAGGTGGCGAACACACGGTCACCGCGCGCGCCATCGACACAAACGGCAACGTGCAGCCGGCGCCGGACGATCCCGAGATCGCCAACAAGCACACCTACTGGGAAAGCAACGGCCAGGTCACGCGGCGCATCGTCATCGGCTGACGGTCGTGGTCTGCTCCGGGGCGTCATCGGGATGAAACGCGACCCGGGCGCGATAGCCGGGATCCGCCCGGACCTCATCGCAGGCACTCGCCGTGTGAGCGAAACGGGTCTCGAGCGCGACCCCGTCCGCGACAGCGCGGAGCGCACTGGCGAGATGATCGCGCACCTCGTCGCGTCTGGCGAGCTAGGTGGGGGTTCTGCCAATCCCATTCGAGGTCGCCCACGGTGAACATCGGGGGCGGCTGGTGCGGGCGCACATAGTCATAGGCCATGTTCCACAGTTCTGCGGCCGCCGTCTTCTGATCGATGAGCAGGACCCTCGCGCCACTCGGCACGTATTGCGTGGCGGCGAAGAGCGCTTTGAGTCCCGCGATGCCGGCGCCGACCACGACAAGGTCAAAGGTTGCGGCGGTCGCGTCGTGTCCCCTGACGGCCTGAGTGGACTCCTTGCCAACCATGCCTGGCACCCGAGCTTTCCCGGATCAGTCGGCAGGCCCCGTAGGGCCTGTCGCATGATCTCTGGATCGCGTCGGCATCCCGCGCCTGTCAAGGATTTTCGATTGGAGCGCGTCGCCACCATGTCCCCGGGCCGTGCGGCGCCTGTGGCGCAGGGGTCAGCGGACAGCAGGAGGCCGATGCGGCGCGCCGCGCTGAGCCCTCGGCATTCGCGCCGGTGCCACGAAACTGACACATGCCGCTGCTAGGCCACGTCGTGCAGGACGGCGTCACATGCCGGCGCCGCCCCGCAGACCGCAAGTTCACTGGAGAGCGACCATGCCGCGCACCTGCACGACCTTCGCCACCCTCGCCGCCGCCGCGCTCGCCGCCGGGCCGGCCTTCGCCGATGACGCCGAGCCGAGCCTTGACGAGCGCTTTACCGACACGAATGGCGACCTGCTTGCCGATACGCCGGAGGACGAGGCGGACTGGCTCGATCCGAGCACGATCGTCTTCACCTACACCCCGGTCGAGGACCCGGCGCTCTACGAGGATGTCTGGGACGACTTCATCCAGCATCTCTCGGAGACGACCGGGCGCGACGTGACCTATTTCACCGTCGATTCCTACGCCGCCATGGTCGAGGCGATGCGCGCCGGGCGGTTGCATGTGGGCGGCTTCGCCACCGGCTCGGTCCCGCTCGCTGTCAACTGCGCGGGCTTTCACCCCTATGTGACGATGAGCGAGGACGGTGCGATCAGCGGCTACGAGATGGAGATCATCACCTATCCGGGCAGCGGCATCGACTCGATGGATGACCTGCCGGGCCGCCAGCTCGCCTTCGTCACCGAATCGTCGAATTCGGGCTTTCGCGCCCCCTCGGCGCTGCTGATGGCGGAATTCGGCCTCGATGTCGAAACCGATGTGGAGACGACCTTCTCGGGCGCACATGACAACTCGGTGCTCGGCGTGGCCAACCAGGACTACGAGGCCGCCGCCATCGCGAACTCGGTGATGCACCGCATGTTCGATCGCGAAGTGATCTCCGAGGACCAGATCGAGGTTCTCTACCAGTCCGAGACCTTCCCGACCACGTCCTACGGCTATGTCTACAACCTGCACCCCGACCTGCAGGAAGCCGTGCGCGAGGCCTTCATGACCTTCGAGTGGGGCGGCGACATCGCCGAGGAATTCGCCGATCAGGACGGCTTCATCGAGATCAGCTACGAGGTTGACTGGGAAATCATCCGCACCATCGCCGCCGAGACGGGCGATACCTTCTCCTGCAGCTGACCGAGGCGCCGCCGGGCGACCAGGCGCCCGGCGGCCCGCCA
>LFCJ01001160.1_pt1 | contig 17939 bp, 18 predicted proteins | sample 643141 | NCBI WGS metagenome assembly LFCJ01 (sample SAMN03766243, study PRJNA286221) | soda lake metagenome | biome: soda lake; feature: Kulunda steppe; material: water; isolation source: sample B1-Br-g2 brine of Lake Bitter-1 | place: Russia: Kulunda steppe | collected 2010-07
CGGACGGCGCTGTCGAGAAACGAGAGGATGTCGCCGGAGTAAGCATAGAGCATGTAGTCGTCGCTCATCACGTCGACGATCGCGTCGGGTCCGAGCCCCTGTGCACGCAAATCCAGGAGATACCGGATGAACTTCCGTTCGGGACAGCCACAGTAGGGGTTGTTCTCACAGCCACAATCGAGGAAGTCACTCGCGAAATCCAGTACCCGATCGCGGGTGGCGTCGTCGAGTTTCTCGAGGCCCTCCCCCTGAAAGAGGATGTCGAGGGTCGCACCCTTGAACGCCCCTTTCGGAATCGAGGTCTCGAGCTGGGAGCTGAGCTGGCGGTGGTTCTTGACGTAGATCTTGTCGGTGATGGCCACGGCGTTGGTGGACGTACTCGCGGGGGAGCCAAAAGCACCACGGATGGGAGAGGGAAGTGGTGACACGCCGCCATCCCCACAGAAGTCGTAACGTATTTCAGGAGTTCGGCGTTTACAAGTTGGTGTAAGCGTGTCCGGGTTGGGGTAGTGGTTATCCTTCAGCCTTGTGGAGGCTGAGACGCGGGTTCGATTCTCGCACCCGGACTTTTTCACGACGACCGCAGGGAGGAGTGGAAAAGCCGGAAAGCGAGATCGAACTACGGAAGACGCAGCCCGCGAGCGTAGCGAGCAGGAACGTCTTCAGGTGGTTCGATTTTCGCACCCGGACTCAATCAAACTTCTTACATATCGGATAGGGATAGTTAGCGCCCTATTCGCCTCAGGTTTTTAATGGATTACGAGCCGATCGGCAGTATAAAAAACCTCGAGTCCGTCACGGCCAGCGGTTGTCGACGCCCGTCGTGTCAGCCTGTTCTCGGTCGTCGGCGGCCGGCCGTTCGCCCGAGAAATCGATCGAGCCGCTTTGCTGGACGATATCGAGGGCGGTCATCACGTCGGTGCGGGTGACGAGCCCGACGAAGTCCTCACGGTCGACGACGAGGAGACGGCCGATCCCGTTTTTCTGCATTTCTTCGAGTGCGTCGGAGGCGTCGGCGGTCGCCTCGACGGTCTTCAGATCGGTGCTCATCACGTCTTCGACCCGGTAGGCGTCGCGTTCGACGGGTTTGATCTCGCGGGCGTCCGCGAGGGTGGCGAGCCCGACGAGGTGGCCGCCCTCGAGGACGGGGTAGCCGGTGTGGCGTTCACGGAACATCCGCTGGAGGAGGTCTTCGATCGTGGTTTCGGGGGAAACGGTGTGAAGATCGCTCGCGGGTGTCATGATGTCGGCGACGGTGACGCCCTCGAAGGCGGCTTTCATCGTCACCTGCTGGGCTTCGGCGGAGGCGGCGATGTAGACGAAGAAGGCGACGCCGATGAGGATGATGTTGAACGCGAGCAAGCCGAAAAGCCCCATGAAGATAGCGAACAGTTTGCCGATGCTCGCAGCCTGCTGTGTCGCGCGTGCGTAGGGCCGGCTGCGTGCGAGCAGGGCACGGAGGATGCGTCCGCCGTCCATCGGGAACGCAGGGAGCATGTTGAAGATCGCCAGTGCGACGTTCAACACGGCGAGATAGCCGAGGACGAACCGGGTCCCGTTGAACCCGACGGGTGTGACGACAAAGAGGAGATAGGAGGCGACGCCGACGAGGACGCTGACGATCGGGCCCGCGATGGCGATGTTGAACTCCTGTTTCCAGTCTTCTGGCATCTCCGAGAGCGCGGCGATGCCGCCGAACAGCCAGAGGGTGATCGAGTCGATCGGGTAGCCATACCGCTGGGCGATAAGCGAGTGGCCGAGTTCGTGGAGCGTGACCCCGACGAACAGCCCGATTGCGGCGATCAACCCGACAAGATAGGGGAGCCACCACTCGGTAGTGAGTGCGGCGGCGTCGATCCCGGCACCCATGCTCGCATTGAGGATTTCGACGACCGGACCGATCTGAGCGCCGATGAGATAGGCGAAAAGCGGTAAAACGAGCAGGAAGGTGAGGTCGAGCTTGATCGGGATACCGAACAGCGATCCGATCCGGAAACTCTTCATATGGGTGGATACTGGCGGCAACGTCTTAAACACGCTGCCGGGCAGGGGGTGGGGCCCGGGTCGTGTGTTCTCCACCACGCTCGTGACCGGACTCACCGTGTGAATACGCATCATTGGTGTATAACCACAATTATATCTAACATGGAATATGTATGCAATGGAAGATAGCTTTATATCTATCGTCGGGGTCCGTACTGGTATGACGACGCAAACACGAACACAACAGTCCGCGAAGCAGTTCGACGCCGTCCCCGCACGACTCGATTCACCACAGTCCAAACTGGTCTACCTCTACCTCGAGGCGACCGACGGTGCCACGGTCGACGACCTGAAATCGGCGCTCTCGATGAAGAAGATCGCCGTCCTGAGCGTCCTGAGTTCCCTGTCGAGTGACGGCCTCGTCGAGAAAGACGGCGACACCTACGTCGCGAGTTGAGACTGACCCCGCCCGAGAGAGGAAACCAACGGTTCGAAGGCTTTATCCCCGCGGTGGCACTCCGTTTTCGTAAGTAATCACAACCATGTCCGAGAAACCCGCCTCAATGTACCGGCAGATCAGCAAGCCGGCCTACACGCGCCGTGAATACATCACCGGGATCCCCGGATCGAAGATCGCCCAGCACAAGATGGGCGACGCCACCGCCGAACCCGAGGACTACCCCGTCCAGATCAGCCTCGTCCTCGAGGAGGAGTGTCAGATCCGCCACGGAAGTCTCGAGGCCTCCCGCCTGTCGGCGAACCGCCACATGCTGAAAAACGCTGGCGAAAACAACTACAAGATGATCCTCCGGAAGTTCCCCCACCACGTCATCCGTGAGAACAAGCAGGCGACGGGTGCGGGTGCGGACCGTGTTTCCGACGGGATGCGCCAGTCGTTCGGGAAGATCGTCGGCACCGCCGCCCGGATCCCGCAGGGCGAACGGCTCTTTACCGTCTGGTGTGACGTCGACGACGCCGACTTCGCGAAGGAGGCGTTCCGCCGTGCGTACAACAAGATCACGCCGCCGTGTCGTATCGTCGTCGAGAAAGGCGAAGAGCAACTGATCGCGTAAGATCATCCACACTCCGTTTCCGTCCCCGTGAGCGACCCCACCCGAGCGTCCGGCCCGTATTAGCGATTTCCGCCTCGGGTGGCTTTTTGCCTTCCCACGCCCACGGACTCGTATGATCGATCTCGCGGTCGCGAACAGGGCGGAAACGTTCGAGCGGATGTCCGAGCCACTGGCCGAGCGGGGGATCCGTGCCCACCACGTCCGGGTTCACGAGCGCACGGTCCCACTCGGCGACCCGCCCTGGGCGTCCGGCGAGTTCGACGTCGGCTTCGTCTATCCCGGGCGAGTGATGGAAGGCGGGGTCGCCGACGCCGTGCTCGAGGTGCCCTGGCTCAACGGGCAGGAAGCCGTCCTCACTTCCCGGAACAAGGGAGGGGTACTGGCCCGCCTCGAGCGTGCCGGGTTGTCGGTTCCGGAGTCGGTGTTCGTCTCGAACGAGGTAAGCGACCGCGAGTTACGGGCGGTCTTCGAACGGTTCGAACCGCCGGTGGTACTCAAACCGAACTCGACGACCCGCGGGGTGGGTGTCACGAAAGTCCACGACCTCGATTCGTTTCTCGGGGTCTGTGATTACCTCTCGCTGGTCCACGACTACCGGGCGACCGGCGACAAGTCGTTTCTCGTCCAGGAGTACCTCCCCGACGCCGTCGACTACAGGGTGATGGTCCTCGAGGGCGAGTACGTCGGTGCGGTACGACGGCGGTTGCCCGGGGACGCCCGGGCGGGCGGCCAGTGGAAACACAACGTCCACCGTGGGGCGGAGGCGTCGGGTGTCGACCTGCCGGCGTCGCTGCGGGAACTCGCCGAATCCGTCGCCGAGGAACTCGAGATCCCGTTTCTCGGCGTCGATCTACTCGCTACCGGGGATCGCGTGGTGGTCAGTGAGACCAACGCCCGGCCGACGATCGACGCGGCGACCAAGTACGAACCGGGGTTTTACGACCGACTCGCGGATGCGATACGGGCGGCGAGAACGTAGAGCGCGCGGCGACGACCGAGCCGTCGGCCGTGGTCGACGTGGTTACTCGAGGCTGATCCCCGAGGAGCGGTCGGCGGGTTCGAAGACGACCTCGAGGACGCCGTTGTTGTAGGTCGCTGAGGCGGTGTGTTCGTTGACCCGTCGGGGAAGGGAGACGCGTTCGTCGTACTCGCGGTGGTCACTTCGTGCCGAGATGGTCAGGGTCTTGCCGTCACACTCGAGTTCGATGTTGTCCTTCTCGACGCCGGGGAGGTCGGCGACGACGCGGACCTCCTCGTCGGTGTCGTGGACGTCGACGTGGGTGTCGGCACCGAACCCGGCACTCGCCGCGGTGCCCGATTCGAAGTTCGCGTTCGCCCCGTCCATCATCTCGTTCATCATCCGCTCGATCTCCCGGAAGAGGTCGTCGAAGGGTTCGTCGCGATCGTCTCGGCGCATGTAAGGGGCTAACAGTCGGGGCTGCAAAAACTTTCTGTCGGCGTAACCGTTCTACAGGCCGACGCCCATCGTCTCGTCGGTCGTCTCCATGCTCCCTTCGGCGTCGGCCGTCCCCGTGATCGCACGGATCGCGTCGACGTTCTCCGGGATGACGTCGGATTCCTGGTGGATACCCTGGAAGAGATAGAGGTCCGTTCCGACGGTGGAGATCGACTCCTCCCAGATGCAGTTCTCCCAGAGGTCACCGCGGGGACGGCCGGAGTCCAGGGCGTACTCTTTGAGCTTGCCGCTGCCGTCGATAGCCATCCGCTCTGGGATGAGCAAGAGTCTGGATTCCCCAGCGAAGAGTTCGCGGACGTCCTCGGCGTCGACCGCTTCCTCGAGGGTGACGTTTAAGCTGTGCATGTGCATCAACGTCGCGGGCACCTTCATCCCTAAGGTGTCGATGTCGAGGTCGGGAAAGATCGTCTCGACGTCTGGACCGTGGTGGGAGGGGATCGTGACCGGGTTCGGGAGGATGTCGTTGATCGGGCCACGCGATGTCTGGCCGGGGTCACCGCCACGGCGAACCAGCGTCGCGCGGACCTTCTCGACGCCGTAGGCCTCCCGAAGCGGCGCGATGACCCGCGAGAGGCCGGTCGTGTTACAGGAGACGACGCGCACGTGGTCGGCGTTCGCGGCATCGGCGAAGTTCGAGCGGGCGTTGAAACTGACGTCCGCGACGTCCGCGTCCTCACCACCCTGGTAGAGTGCGGGCGTGTCGTACTCCTCGTAGAGTTCCTTGTTCTTCGCGCCGATCCCCGAGGGGGTCGTGTCGACGACGACGTCCGCGTCGTCGACGAGTTCCTCGACGAGTCCGGCGATCTCGAGACCGGCCTCCTCGAACGTGTCGGCGCGGTCCTCGATGGCTGCGTAAAGGGGAAAGCCCTTCTCGACCGCGGTCTCGGCTTCGAAGTTCGGGCGCGTCTTGGCGACGCCCGCGACGTCCATGTCGGGTTGTTTTCCGACGGCGTCCGCGACGCGTTTGCCGATCGTCCCGTATCCGTTGATGGCGACCTGCAGCATGTACTCGGGAGTCCACTTCGAACGCGGATAACCGTTTCGAGCCTTCTCGAGGGATAATTACTCACTCTGCAGTTAGCCAGTTGTCGAACGCTGTCGGGACTGGCTTCCGAACGCGTGTCAGAGCACCTGGGTCGCGAGCGGCCCCTGTACTCTCCTCAGGGAAAACGCGAGGTGTTCTGCCCGTTCCCCCCAAATGCGCTTTCGTCCGGTCAGGAAGACCGCTTCGATTTCATCGAACAGGTGTCGACGCCGAGAACCGAGTACAGACCGCAGGTTCCTGCCGCCGCCGTGGCAAGCATCATAACTGCGACGATTCCAAGGAGAGGTGAGACCACTTCCGGGAGTCCAATGATACCCGCGAGAGTGCCAAGTGAAACGAGACCGGCAACCGCACCGACAACAGTTCTGAGCTTTCGATCCATCGAACCGACGTTTTGAGCCATACGTCGAGTAAAGTCTCCAACAGCCTAATACTTTGGTCACGTCCGAGTCGCTTGGTATCTGTAGCGTCGTTGGCCGGCAGTTCTCGATGAGTGAACGCGAGGCGATTCACAACGCGATCACATCACACGTCGACGAGTGTCACCTGATACGCCCGCGTTTCCCGGTCGAGTTCGATCCACTCGAGGCGGTCGGCGACGTCACCGGCCTCCCGTGGATCGATCGCCCCCGCCTGACCGAACGAACAGGTCGCCGTGGCCCCGACGCGATCACTCAAGAGCGGGCGGGTACAGCGCTCGCCGAACGGATCATCGGCGTCGGCGACGAGTTCGGCGGGCCGGTTGTCGTACTCGGCGTGAACCTGTCCGTTCTCCGAGAGGTCGAGTGTCGCCGTGCGCTCGGACGACGAGAGCGTCACGTCGACGGGTTCGGACGGGGATTCCTCGGCCCCCGGGTTGTATACCCCGACGGTCGCCTCGATCGGTTCGTTGCCCTCGTACTCGAGGGACACTCCCGTTATGAAATTACCCCGCTCACCAGTCTCGGTCGTCCCGTGGTCGACTTCGGTCACGGTGGCCGAGACGTTCGCGTACGGGATCGGATCGGGGTCCTGTGGCTCGACGCCCAGGTGCCTGACGGTCAACTCGCCGTCGGTTCGACGCCACTCGTCCTCGTTTCTCTCGAGTGCGGCCTCGACGTCCTCGAGAAAGATCGCCCCGGCGTCGACGTGGTCGTCCTCGAGTTCGGGTTCGTAGGCGACCTCGAACGGTTCGCCGGCGGCGAGTGCCTCGAGGCGATCGGTGCCCATCACGGGCACGACCGGCCCGTAAGCGGTACTCGCGTGTGTCGTTCCGTGGTCGTTTCGCAGGGAGATCCGGGGGCCCTCGATCCGGACTTCGGCCCCGTCGTGGGGTGTCCGTCCGGTGGCCTCGTACGGACTGCCGGCGACCGCGTCGATCGTGTTCGCCGCCCTGTTCGCGTCGGGTGGTGGTCCCGACGGCAGGGTGAGAACGAGGCCGGCGACGGCGACGCTGACGACCGCGACGCCGATCCAGACGTACCAGGCGTCGACGGGTGCCTCGAGGTCCATGCCGGGGCTGGCCGCCCGATCGGCTTTAAACCCTAGCGGGGGAGGTGGACCCCCTCGGTCGGCTACCGGTTTAGCGTATGGATCGCCTTCCCGAGGGCGTTCTCGGCGGCTTCCATCACCGACTCGGCGAGCGTGGGGTGAGTGTGAACCGTCGCGGCGACGTCTTCGAGGGTCGCCCCGAGTTCGATCGCCAGGCCGAGTTCGGCGATGAGTTCGGAGGCCTCGGGGCCGACGATCTGTGCGCCGAGGACGAACCCTTCGCGTTCCTCGGCGACGACCTTCACGAAACCGTCGGCGTGGCCCGCCGTCAGCGCGCGGCCGCTGGCCCGGAAGGGGAACTTCCCGACGACCGGTTCGAACCCCTCCTCCTCGGCTTGGGCTTCGGTCAGCCCGACGGTACCGATCTCGGGTTCGGTGAAGACCGCCGCGGGCATCGCCTGGTAGTCCAGTGTCGCGGGTTCGCCAGCGATGACCTCGGCGGCGACCTGTCCCTCGACCATGCCCGTGTGCGCCAGCATGGGTTCGCCCGCCACGTCACCGGCCGCGAAGATACGCTCGAGTGCCGTCCGGCCCTGGTCGTCGGTCTCGAGGAAGCCGCGGTCGTCGGGCTCGAGGCCGGCGTTCCCGAGTTCGAGGGCGTCCGACACCGGCTCGCGACCGACGGCGACCAGCACTTTCTCGGCGTCGAACTCGAGGGCCTCCACGCCGCCGTCGGCCGAGACCTCCCCCGCGGGCTCGGCGAGTACACGGATGCCCTCGCCGTCGTCCCGATCGTGCCACTCGGCGGCGGTGTACCCGACTTGAACGTCGATTCCCAGATCCGTCGCGCGCTTTTTCACCGGCCGGGCGAGGTCGGCTTCGTAGCCCGGCAGGACGTCCTCGAGCATCTCGATCACCGTCACGTCGGTGCCGAGTTTCGCGAAGACGCCCGCCAGTTCCATCCCGATGTAGCCCCCGCCGACGACGACAAGCGAGTCGGGGACCGACTCGAGGGCGAGTGCCTCCCGCGAGCTGAGCACGGGCCCGTCCTCGAAGGGGAAGCCGGGGATCTCGATCGGGCGCGAACCCGTCGCCACGATCGCGTGTTCGAACTCGAGGCGTTCGCTACCCTGGCCCTGTCTTTCGTGTGAGACCCTGACGGTGGTTTCGTCGGCGAACGTCGCGGTGCCCTCGAGTACGTTCACGCCGTTTGCCTTACAGAGTTTCTCGACGCCGCTCGTCAGCCGGTCCACGACGCCGTCTTTCCAGCCGACCATCGCCGAGAGATCGACGGCGGGGTCGGCGTGGATCCCCATCTCTTCGGCGTTGCCCGCCTCGTGGGCGACGTTCGTCGCGGAGATGAGCGCCTTCGAGGGGATACAGCCGTGGTTCAGGCAGGTTCCGCCGTAGGCCTCTTTCTCGACGAGAGTCACGTCGAGGTCGAGTTGCCCGGCACGGATCGCGGCGGCGTAGCCCGCGGGTCCCGCGCCGATTATCAGTACGTCCGTTCCGGTTGTGACGTCTCCGACGACCATACCTCCACCCTCGAGGCCGTGGCGTATAAAATCGAAGACGGCGACTCGAGGTCCCACAGACGAACGTCGCGGTGGTCACTCGAGCAATAGCAACTCGGGGTTCTCGAGGCGTTCGATCACCGCGTTCGTAAACCGCGCGCCGACCGCGCCGTCGATCAGCCGGTGATCGAACGACAGTGACAGCGTCAGTACCGACCGCGGCTCGATGGACTCCTCCCCGTGGGCGTCGGTGACCACCCGCGGTTTGCGCGTTATCTCACCGATCGCGAGGATTCCCGCCTCGGGGTAGTTTATCACCGGCGTCGCGTACTCCCCGCCGATTCCCCCGACGTTCGTCACGGTGAACGTCGATCCCCGGAGTTCGTCGGGGTCGATCGACCGTTCGCGGGCCCTCTCGACGAGTTCGTTCATCTCCGAGGACAGTTCCAGCAGGCCCTTGCTGTCGACGTCCTCGAGGACGGGGACCATGAGGCCGACGTCGGTCGCCGTCGCGACCCCGAGGTTGTAGTAGTCCCGATAGACGATCTCTTCGGCCTCCTCGTCGATGACCGCGTTCATCTCGGGGTACTCCTTCAGCGCGGCGACGACCGCCTTCATGATAAAGGGCATGTACGTCAGCCGAATCCCCTGGCCCTCTGTGGCGGCTTTGAGCCGCCCTCTGGTCTCGACGAGAGCCGTCACGTCGGCCTCGTCGTGGTGGGTGACGTGTGGGGCCGAGTACTTCGATTCGACCATCGCCTCGGCGATCCGCCGGCGAACTCCGCGGAACGGTTCGCGACGTTCCCCGCGTTCGGCCTCGGCGGGTACGGTCTCGAGGGCGTCGACGTCGGCTTCCTGTGCCCGTTTCTGGGCCTCGGCGTACTCCATCACCGCCTCCGGGGTGACGAACGGCTCGCCGTCTCGTTCTTCGGTCGCCGGGACGGAATCGATGTCGACGTCCGCTTCTTTCGCGATCCGGCGGGTCGCGGGCGCAGCGAGCGTTCGACCGCGGTCGGCCGACTCGAGGTCCGCTTTGCGTGTCGTCTCACTGCCCTCCTGTCGACTCGAGTCCGCGACGGCCTCCCCGGTCTCGGCGTCGGCGTCGGACGGTTCGCCCGCGGGGGACTCGGGCGCTTTCCCTCTGCTTTCGACTGTGGCCGTCACGTCCGCTTCGGTGAGCCGACTACCGGGGCCGCTTCCCGCGAGCCTCGAGAGGTCGACGCCCTCCTCGCGGGCCAGCCGGCGGACTCGAGGCGGGGCGAAGACCCGTCTCTCGGGGGTCGACTCTGTCGCCTCGCTGGCGGTCGCCACAGCGTCACCGGCGTGTTCGGGCTCCTCGCCTTCCACGTCGTAGGTGATGAACAACGCCCCGACGGGAACCACGTCGCCTTCCTCCCAGTGGAGCTCTCGAGCCGTGCCGTCGACCGGCGAGGGGACCTCGACGAGGGCCTTGTCCGTCTCGACCTCCGCGACCGGCTGGTCTTCGGTCACGTCGTCGCCTTCCTCGACGAGCCAGGAGACCAGTTCGCCCTCGGCGACCCCCTCACCGACGTCGGGGAGCGTGAACTCTCGGACCATCTCTAAAAGTCCACGGCCTCCCGGATGCCCTCGACGATGCGTGCCGGTTCGGGCAGGTAGTAGTCCTCGAGGGCGTACAGCGGGAACGGGGTATCGAATCCCGTGATCCGCTGTATCGGCGCTTCCTGATAGAGCAGTGCCTCCTCCTGGATCGTCGCCGTGATCTCGCCGGCCAAGCCACCGGTCTTCGGTGCCTCGTGGACGACCGCGCCACGGCCGGTTTTCTTGAACGACTCGACGACGGTCCCGGTGTCCAGCGGCGACAGCGTCCGCAGGTCGACCACTTCGACGTCGATCTCGCCCTCGAGGTCCGTTGCGGCCTCTATCGTCGGGCGGGTCATCGCACCCCAGGTGTAGACGGAGATGTCCCCACCGTCTCGACGGACGGCCGCCTCGCCGAGTGGCACCTCGTAAGGGTCGTCTGGCACCTCCTCGCGAAAGGCCCGGTAGATCAGTTTCGGCTCCAGGAATATCACCGGGTCCGGATCGCGGATCGCGCTCGTGAGCAACCCCTTGGCGTCATACGGCGTCGATGGGACGACGACTTTGAGCCCGGGCTGGTGGACGAAAAAGGCCTCCGTCGACTCGGAGTGGTGTTCGGGCGCACGGATACCCCCGCCGTAGGGGGCCCGGACGACCATCGGGCAGGTGTATCGCCCCCTCGAGCGCGTCCGCAGCCGTGCTGCGTGGGAGACGAGCTGGTCGAACGCGGGGTAGATAAAGCCCATGAACTGGATCTCGGGGACGGGTTTGAGTCCGTAGGCGGCCATCCCGACCGCCGTGCCGACGATCCCCGATTCGGCGAGTGGCGTGTCGATCACCCGATCCTCGCCGAACTCCTCGGAGAGTCCTTCGGTGGCCCGGAAGACGCCGCCGTTTTTCCCGACGTCCTGGCCCATCACTACCACGTCCTCGTCGCGGGCCATCTCGTCGTGCAATCCGTCACGTACTGCCTGTACGAGCGTGAGGTTCTCCGAATCGGTAGCCATTGTCACTCCTCCAGTAACGCGTCGTCGCCGTGTCTGTCACGAACGGTCCGGAACCACTCGAGTTGTTCTTCCAGTCGACGGGGCATCCCCTCGTAGACGTGTGCGAAGATCTCCTCCGGTTCCGGCCGGATCGTGCTCTCGGCTTCGTCGATCGCCTCGGCGACCGCCGTCTCGACTCTCCGCTCGACCGCGTCGGCCCCTTCCCCGTCGAGATAGCCGTTCTCGAGGAGGAACGTCTCGAGGCGCGGGATCGGATCCTTTCGCTTCCAGCGGGCGAGTTCCTCCTCGTCACGGTAGACGGAGGGATCGTCCGCGGTGGTGTGTGCTCCGAATCGATACTGGACTGCCTCGATGAGCGTCGGACGCAGTTCGCCCTCCTGTGGGTTTTTCGCCTTCTCGATGGCGTCTCGAGTGACCGTGTACACCGCAAGCGGGTCCATGCCGTCGACCTGGACGCCCGCGAAGCCGTACGCCGTGGCCTTCTGTGCTAGCGTCGAACTCGCCGTCTGGCGTTCCCGTGGAACCGAGATCGCCCACTGGTTGTTGTTACAGAAAAATATCGCGGGCACGTCGAAGACGCCAGCGAAGTTCAATCCCTCGTGGAAGTCACCCTCGCTCGTGGCCCCGTCACCGAAATAACAGAGGAAGGCCTTCTCCTCGTCCCGGAGCTTCGACGCCCATGCTGCCCCCGTGGCGTGGGGTATCTGGGTGGCGATCGGCACCGCGGCGGTGAAGACGTTGGCCCCGGCGGGGACCAGGTTCCCCTCCCCGTGGCCCATCCAGTAGAGGACGGTTCGTTTGAGCGACATCCCACGAACGAGGGCAGCGCCGTGTTCCCGGTAACTCGGGAACATCCAGTCTTCCTCGGCCAGCGCGTGGGCACTCCCGACCTGCGAGCCCTCCTGGCCCGATAACGGCGGGTACGTCCCCATCCGACCCTGACGCTGGAGGCTCACCGCCCGCCGGTCGAAGTGGCGAACCAGTTTCATCCCCTCGTAGATCTCGAGCAGGTCCGCCTCGGTGAGGTCGGGCACCTCCGCCCCCTCGAGAACGCGGCCGGCGTCGTCGAGTACCTGGACACGATCCCGGGGGTCACGTTGTGTCGTACTCACGGGTACACCCACCTGCACATACCTACCGATCTATCGCTCGGGGTAAAGGAGTTTGTACTCGGAACCGGTCGGTTCCGACAGCGAATCGCTGCAGCGTCCGATCGCCCGGAGCCACGGAGAGTAACCGACGAGCCATCACGCGCGGGCGTCCCGCCGGGCTTCCTCCACACTCTTTCCCTCCCGCAAGACGGCGTCGACGAACAACTCGCCGGCTCTGTACGACGAGCGGACCATCGGCCCGCTCGCACAGTACAGAAAGCCGAGTTCGTCCTCTGCCACCCGCCGCCAGGTCTCGTACTTGTCGGGGTGGTCGTACCGTTCCACCTCGAGGTGACTCCTCGAGGGCTGGAGGTACTGTCCCAGAGTGACGACGTCGACGCCCCGTTCCCGACAGTCCGCGAGGGTTCGGTACACCTCGTGGTCGTACTCCCCCAGCCCGAGCATGATCGAGGTCTTGGTGTAGATATCCGAAACGCGGTCGACGTACTCGAGCACCGACAGCGACTGTTCGTAGCCGGCCCGGCGGTCCCGGACGGGAAACTGGAGTCGTTCGACGGTCTCGACGTTGTGGGCGATGACGTCCGGGCCCGCGTCGACGATCCGCTGGAGCAAGTGTTCTTCGCCCTGAAAGTCGGGGATGAGGACCTCGAGGAGGATTCCGGGATGGCGGTCTTTGATCTCGCGGATGGTCTCGGCGAAGTGGCCGGCCCCCTGGCCGGGGAGGTCGTCCCGGTCGACGCTCGTCAGGACGACGTAATCCAGACCGATCTCGGCGATCGCACTCGCGACGTTCGCCGGTTCCTCGGGATCGAGGGGATCCATCCCACCGGTCTCGACGTCACAGAAGTTACAGCCTCGAGAACAGCGATGGCCCATCAGCATGAACGTCGCCGTTCCACCCTCCTCGTTCCGTCCGGACCAACACTCACCGAGGTTCGGACAGTTGGCCTCCTCACAGACGGTGTGTAACCCGTGCTCGCGCAGCGTCTGTCTGATTCCGGCGAACTCCCGGCCCGACGGCGGCCGACTCTTCAGCCAGTCGGGCTTTCGCGAGCTGCTCATACCGAGCATCTCGGGCCGGAAGCGAAAAACTGTGGTGGTCGTCCGGTCAGCCGAACACTCGTTCCTCGAGTAGTTCGTCGATCGTTCCCTGGTCGAGGACATCCACGAGTCGTTCCCCCTCCTCGAAGCGCTCGAGTGCGTCCGCAGGGAGGCGGTCTGCCAGCTCACCGTCGCTGAAGTTGTCGGTTATCGACGTTTCGATGAGTCGCTCGACGTCCTGTGGGTCGTACCCTGGAACCGGCATGATCAATGATAACATACTACCACATAAATGGTTTTCGGTGGGTCGATCCGAGTCCCGTGGCGGTGTCGAAGGTGGGGCCGTTCATCGCTTCATAACTTTACGGGGGCAAACGGAACCCCCGTTTCGTATGGACAGGGAGACCACGCCGGACTGGCTCCATCTCGCCGACGACGAATCGATCGTCTGGGAGAGTCGCCCACATCCGGTGGAGATGGGACGCAGGCTCCCCTTCGGGCTGTTCGTCGTGTTCGTCGGGATCGTCCTCGTCGCGTGGGGGACGAACGACGGCGGCCTCGGCCTCGTCAACGCGGTCGGTGTCGTCGTCGCGGTCGCGGGCACCGTCGTCTCGCTCGTCCAGTACGTCTACTGGACGAACACCCGGTACGTGATCACCACCTCACAGCTGTACGAGAAACGTGGCGTCGTCTCGACGACCGTTACGCAGTTTCGCCTCGACCGCGTCCAGAACACGAGTCTCAGCCAGCCGGTTATCGGCCGGTTACTCGGCTACGGCGACCTCACCGTCTACACCGCCGGTTCGGGCGATCCCGAACTGACCTTCGAGCGACTGCCACGACCTCACGAGGCCAGCACCGTTCTCTCGGAACAACTCGACGGGTCGGAAGCCCGCTCCTCGGCGACCCCCTGACAGCCCGCGAAGGAAACGCCTTTGATCGGGCGCTCCCCGTCTCCGTACGATGGAGGTCGCCGAGGTTCTGCCCGACTTTGCCGATGCCTTCGCGTTCGAGGAGTTCAATCGAATGCAACGGGGGGCTCTGCCCGCACTGCTCGAACGCGAGGAGAACGTCGTTGCGAGCGCTCCGACCGGTTCCGGAAAGACCGCGCTGGCCGAACTGGCGATCTGTCAGGCACTCGCCGACGACGGCACCGCACTCTTTATCGCACCACTGCGAGCGCTGACCAACGAGAAAGAATCCGACTGGGACCGCTTCGAGGACCTCGGCTACTCGGTGTACGTCGTCACGGGCGAGCGCGAACTCAACCCGCGCCGGGCGCGTCACGCCGACATCCTCGTGATGACTCCCGAGAAACTGGATTCGGCGACCCGGAAACACGGTTCCCGGCGCTACGACTTCGTCACCGACATCGACGTCTGTGTCATCGACGAGGTCCACCTCCTCGACGCCGACCGACGCGGATCGGTACTGGAGGTGACGGTCTCCCGGCTTCGCCGACTGTGTGATCCCCGGATCGTCGCGCTCTCGGCGACGATGCCGAACGTCGACGACGTGGCCGCGTGGCTCGACGCCCCACCCGACTGTACCTTCGAGTTCGACGACGGGTATCGCCCCGTCGACCTCACCGCTGGTGTGAAGACCTACACCCACGGCGAGAACTCCTTTGCCGACAAGTACCGACGGCTCTACCGGGCACTCGACTTGGCCGAACCCCACCTCCGCGAGGACGGCCAGGCGCTCGTGTTCGTCTCCTCGAGACAGGATACCGTCCAGGCCGCCAAAAAGGCCAGAGACGAACTCGCCGAACGCGACCTGCAGGTCGGCCCACGCGGGGACTACGATTTCCATACCGAAGCCAAAGACGCCCTCGAGAACGAAACCCTCCGGAAATCCGTCCTCGACGGGGTCGCTTTCCACCACGCCGGCCTCTCGAAAACGGACAAAGACCACGTCGAGGAGTGGTTCAAAGAGGGGAAGATCGAACTCCTCTTTTCGACCTCGACGCTCGCCTGGGGGGTAAACCTCCCCGCCCGCTGTGTCGTTATTCGGGACACCAAATACCACGACCCTCTCGAGGGAGAGATCGACATGAGTCCCCTAGACGTCCTCCAGATGCTCGGACGCGCGGGCCGGCCGGGCTACGACGACGTCGGCTACGGCTGGGTCGTCTGTGACAGCCGGGAAGCCGAGAAGTATCGCCGCCTGCTACGGAACGGTAAGGAGATCGAATCGCGACTCGCCGAGAGTCTCGAAACCCACCTCAACGCCGAGATCGCGATGGGGACCATCACGGGTCTCGAGGACGTCATGGACTGGCTCGAGACCACGTTCTACTACGTCCGTGGGCAGTCCAAACCCGACGAGTACGGCTTTGGCACCCTCCGGGAGACGGTCCGAAACGCGGTCGAGACCCTCGTCGACGGCGGCTTCGCCGAGACCGACGAGGACCTCTCGATCGAGGCGACGCCACGTGGCGTGCTCACCTCGAAGTACTACCTCCGCCTCGGAACCGCCAGGGCATTCGCCGAACTGTGTGCACTCGAGGGGATTACGGCCGAAGACGTACTCCGGACCGTCGCTACCGCCGAGGAGTTCGACTCGGTCTCGGCCCGACAATCCGAACGCGAGGCAGTCGACGCCGTCCTCGTCGGAACGGACACGGCGGACCTCGAGGCCGGCCAGCGGAAGGTGTTCGCGATCCTCAAAATCAGCGCGAACGGACAGCACTCCCCAGAACTGCAGAGTGACGCCTGGGTGATCCGACAGAACGCCCTGCGCCTGCTCGCTGCACTCCGGGCGTTCCTCGAGCGGTTTCACGGCCCCCACGGGGCGAACCTCGCTCGCCGCCTCGAGGCCCGCGTCGACAACGGCGTCGCCGATGACGCGGTCGGTCTGACGGCCATCGACGGCGTCGGTTCCGGCCGGGCGAGCAAACTCGCCAAAGAGGGGCTGGCGACCCCCGGCGACGTCGTCGACGCCGGGATCTCCGGACTGGTCGACGCCGGCCTCTCCGAAGGCGTCGCCGAACGCGTCTACGAGGGCGCACAGTCGCTACCGGAGGTCGACCTCGAGTGGGGCCCCTTGCCCGACTCGATCGCGACCGGCGAAAGCGAGATGTGTGAACTCACGGTCCGAAACGTCGGGAAACCCGCGAAAGCCGGCATCGAGGTGAGCGTAAACGGCGTCGAGATGACGAACACCGAAACGTACCTTCGGGACAGCGAAACGGTTCCGGTCGCCGTCTTCGGGGCTGACGAGAACGAACTCGAGTACACCGTCAGCGTCGCCTTCCCCGAAGAGCCACTGATCCCCGTCGAAGAGACGCGGACGGTCACCGTCGACTAGCCGATCGCAGTTCTCACACGCGTATTCGTATCATCACACCGGAAAATTATACGGCCGTCCGGAACGTACCCGGAAGCGATGTCTTCGACGCACGAAACCGAACGGCTCGACCCGACCGCGCTCGGTCTCGCAATCGGCCTGACGTGGGCGCTCGCCATCGCGGCCCTGGGCGTCGCCTCGAGGTTCGGCTGGGGAGACGGCTGGCGTAAGCTGCTTGCGGACGTCTACGTCGGATACGAAGACCACACCGCCGCCGGGATCGCTTGGGGACTGGTCGACGGCTTCGTCGGTGGCTACCTGCTCGGCTGGCTCTACAACCGGTTTCGACAGTAATCACCGGACGCACTCATCGATTACGTCCCGGGTTCACCCGGCGAGTCGACGACGCTCACCTCCGACCTCGTGTACACGTCACCACGCCGTTCGTGTTCCATCTCACGGGCAACCCGATCGGCAATCCCCTCGCCGAACTCCCGCTCTACGATCCACAACGCCAGATCGATCCCCGAGGTGACACCCCCCGCCGTCAGCACGTCACCCGCATCGACGACGCGGGCATCGACCACCTCGGCCGTCGCCTCGAGGTCCGCGATCGCGCCGTGGTGGGTGATCGCGGGAGTGCCCGCGAGGAGTCCAGCCTCGGCCAACACCATCGCACCCGTACAGACCGACGCCACCGTCGCTCCGTCTTCGTATCCGGACGCGACGGCCTCGCCCAACTGCCCATCCTCGACGACCTGCCGAACCCCGACGTCGTCCGTCGTCCACCCACCACCGGGCACCACGAGGAAATCCGGCTCGCCGAGAACACCGTCGACACCCACACGAAGCCCGTGTCCAGCCGTCACGACCTCAGCCTGGTCGAGTGCCACCAGGCGGGTCTCGAGCGGTGCACCGCCTCGAGCGGCGTTCTCGAACACTTCGTACGGACCGATGGCATCGAGTTCGTCGAACCCTTCGAAGAGAACGATTTCGGCAGTAACGTTCGTCATACGCTACGCTCGGTGATCGGTCGGAAAACTGTTTCGCGTCGGTATATACGCAAAACGCCCCACACAGCGTTTCCACTGTGTGAGGCTACTGTGCTTCCCGAAAGCCGGGAAGCGCGCATAAGGTATGACTGGAGGCGGCGAACCGACGTTCCCAGAGGGTCTCCCACTCCAGTAGTTGCCTGTACGCAGGCGGGCTTATCTTCCGTGTTCGGGATGGGTACGGGAGCTACCCCGCCGCTGTGGCCGCCCTAACGCCGACTCGCGGAATCGAACCGCGATACGTCCAACGTCGGTGGTCGAACTCCGACCGTATCTACGTGTAGTCCAGTTAACGCCTGGACCCGTTTCCGGGCCAG
>LFCJ01001161.1_pt1 | contig 17938 bp, 14 predicted proteins | sample 643141 | NCBI WGS metagenome assembly LFCJ01 (sample SAMN03766243, study PRJNA286221) | soda lake metagenome | biome: soda lake; feature: Kulunda steppe; material: water; isolation source: sample B1-Br-g2 brine of Lake Bitter-1 | place: Russia: Kulunda steppe | collected 2010-07
AGAGAGAGAGAGAGAGAGAGAGAGAGAGAGAGAGAAGTGCACACATCAAGCACATTAAAATTAAAATTCTGAAAGAAATGAGACTGCTTGTTAAAGAGGTTGCAAACTTACGGGGAAAGGCTCAAGCAATTGTTGTCTCCGTTGCCGCACACAGGCGGCCTGTGAACATGAATTGGGAGCATGCTCTTTCAGTGAAAAATGGTAAACTTGCAGTCAATTGCACTATGAGGCCCATCTTCCTAATTCCTAGAAGACACTCATGCATAGCCTGGGCTTCTAACCTGCCTTTGCAAAGCCTGTATTGACCCGATTGCAGAGGTCATACAACTCTAAATGTCATGAAGGCTGGAAACTAAGCCCACCCATGGAGGACAGGGTTTAGGGTGAGTTGAGAGACAGCTGAGGAAAAGGCCAAGCAAATCAAGCCAAAATTCATTTCCTGTTGGATATGTCTACTTCCTCCCAGTGCTTGGAGCTAGCAGGCAACAGCAGGTGCCCCACCAACAAGGCCCCGGACTTTTTTTGTATACAAACATGCGCACACCTGGCCTTGCTTTTGTGTTATATTGCTTGATATACTGATCTGCCCAAGGGTTACAACTTGCAAGCATGAAGAACCACAATGCAATCATTTCAAACTTGGCTGGGATCACTTAGTAATGCATCCCTAGCCAGCAACACATGTGTCATAATGGGGGAAAACTTACCCAAACAATTGAATAGAGGTATCCGCAATTCCAGAAGTTTCACCGTTGGCACCATTGACAGTAATTGTGCATTGAATTTCTAGCACTCCGGAACTGCACACACAGACATCATGGAACGAGCGGTAAATTCAAAAGCCTCAATGCTGGCAGAAATATGTGTGCAGTAAGCCTCACCAACATAAGGCCTCCCCAACACAAGGCCTCACCAACAAAAAGCATGTACAAGTCTGTGTGCACAGCACAATCTGGCATTGCCTCACTAACTGACCAACAGAATTGCACTTAAGCTTACATCTTTTATGTTCTTATTCATTCGTGGGGATAAACCATTATCTTGCGCTATAGACATCCAAATGCCCCCATTCAGCACCCTTTTTCTGGTAAAGCATCTGCTGCTTCTTTGAAATTCCTTTCAAGTGGCAGCAGCGCTGCTTGTGTCTAGCTGAGCTTCACTTAAGCTGCTTCTGCCTTCTCCTTGCTCTATAGGGAATCTCTTTCCATCCAAGACAGGTTGCAGGGCTGCTTTATCAGCATGCTATACAAATAAAGCATGCCAGTGCTTTGGGGAAACACAGAGATTAGCACATTGACCACAGCCCCACTTCAGTCTCCCCTTTTGCTGCTTTTGATGTGAACATGTCTGTGTGGCCTTATTTTGACAAGCGCACGAACCTTTCTGTTTTTTGCAGGGTTGGACCATATGTATTTTACACATTTTACACGTTGGAAAAAGGGCAAAATGTCGCGAGTTGAAAAACGCCAGGGTTACAATGCGGAACCCTCCCCCCCCCCGACCTTTGCTCCTGCTCACTTCCTCTTTTGCTGACTTCACTTAATGTAAGCAAATTAAAAGAAACAAGGAAGTTTTAAGCATTCTACTTCTTTTCTGCTCCTCATCGCTGCTGCTGTCCCCATTGCTGCTGCTACTGTCCTCTGCATCAATGCCCTGGCACTCCATGTTGTCGCTGAAGACTTTCCATGCTGGTGCCTGACCGAGCCCCCTGCTCTAGGACCTGGGTGCTCTCAGCCAAGTCTGCTCACAGCTCCCCTGCACATTGCAAGTTTCTACTGCTTCTTTGCAGGTGCCAAGGAGGTGCTCGCATTTGCTGCTGAACTTTTGTCGAGCTGGCGCTGCTCTGCTACTGCTGCTGCGCCTGCTGCGCCTGCTGCTGCTGCTGCTGCTGCCTTCTACTGAGCATCGACGGCCCTCTTCTCATCCAGGACAGGCTGCAGGGTAAGTGCCCCCTGATGCGACAAGCACCCGATACAAAGACATGCTTGCAGTACTTGCTCTCCACCTTGTGCTGGTGCGTCCTGTCCTTCAGCTCATCGGTCATGACATGATCCCACTCCTTCCCCTTTTCTCTAGTCATTTTGAATACATTAATACATGTAAGAATGTATAGGAGTGGGTACAGAAAGCTGGGGGGCAGTTAGGGGCCCACAGGCCCCTTTCTACCCCCCCAAACCTCTGCCTCTCAAAAGAACCCCTAAATAAGGACGAATTGACGTTAAGCATGCACATTGTTTGTATCAAACGCGCATTGGTCTGGGCAAATGGGCGCATGACCTAACCCTGGTTTTTTGCACCCATCAGTTTGGGCAGTTGACGCCAGATCCAGTCCTGTGCACAGTATGCGATTGAATCGTCCATGTCATCAATGGGCTTGTTTTCCAATTACCTTGGCAGAGATTGTGGACGTAAAGAAAAGGATTGTAAAGAGATAGCCTCATCTGACTGTGGGTTGCCTCCTAAAACATCCCTTTGCCGGACAACCTCACCATCCATCCTCCACCTACAAATAGGAAGGAAACATGATGTGTAACAATACAAAAAACTCCCTGTCTGTGATGGCCACTAAACCTGTCTATGACCCTCCGATCCAACAATGAAGTTCACCACCTATGCTTCAGACCAACAGTGCTTTTCAGGTCTCTACATCAATAGTCGATTCTCTCACAAGCAGACAGGCAAGCATATTTCTTTTTTGCTAGCAATTCCAACTGCTCCAAACACTAGAGCATTTCATGACAAGGAGCGACTTAAATGTATGCATATCTTACTTCACTTGCAACACCCTTCATGCAAAACATGCCTAAGAACAACATCTAGTTACAAGCATCAGACATCGAAAATAAAATGAATAAGAAGTAAGTGCTTGATTTAAATGTTGTTCTCTCTGGTACTCAAATCTGGTACTCAAATAAAGCCACTTACTCATAATTGGTGACGCTGCCTGCTTGATTGTCGTCCAAATTGGCAAACAATGAAAGCTGCAACAAAGGACCAAACCCAGTCACACCCCAAAATGACATTTTGCATTGTGCAAGTGGTTTAAGCAGAAAATCTATTTACCTAGGCCTTGTCAGTGAGAGCAATGCTTGCTGAAATAGGCTTCATTGAGATACAAACAGAATAATGCTAGCCCTCTTATTCCCGGACGATGGGCTATGGTAGATCAGATTTTCACAACGCAATGACAGTTGCCTGTACCTACCGGCCTGCTTGACTGGTGATTTATTGGACATGAACCGGAGCAATCACGCAGAATGCGGAAGTTGACAACCTCCTGCAATGGTAGCAAGCACAAACGCACAGCAGGAGATTGACAGAGCTAAAGCTGAAGCATAACCTTGAAGTTGGCTCTTCTGACTAGCTTTAGTTTGACTTGTCTGAAAGGTGTGCAGGCAACTGCACCGGCAACTGCACTGGCAATCCATGTTGCAAGCTTTCCCATTGCGGCTCGCATAACAACCCAAGCCATTCTTTATATCCTTCTACATACTGTCAAAAATTACTCAAATGACCATCCTGCCCTTACATGTCTGACTTGCAAATGCATCAATGAAGCTACATTGAGCCTGTGAGCACCCTCTTGAGAAATCAAACAATGCATTGAACATAGGCAGTAAAATGGGCCAATACACTGACTTCAAATGACAGTTTGAATGCTCACCTGTTCAGACACAGCCCTTATGGATGTCAAAGCAGTAGACTCCCGTAAAGTGTCCCCAGATCCCTTGGAAACGGTGACACGCATGAAAAACCTGAAGCAGCATAGTGCAAGATAGGGCTACATTTGGGATGATTTGTGGCCAGCAATATTCTCCTATCATGCTCACAATGGAATAAGAAGGGACGAGTGCTTTTGCAGGAAGAGGCTGCAGAACCTGAATTGAGGGGAAGCTCAACTTTTAAAGATGGTTTTCACTCCTTTATGCTGAATGCAGCTTACAGTGTTTGACTTCACGTGTTGGTTTTCATATACTTACAAGTGCTTCACTCTATGAAAACCTGTGCACACACTGATTCATAAAGTAAAGCCTAAGGCCACGGTCACACACATTCTTTTTATGCAATCCAGTTCAAGAACGCCCACAAAGAACGCTCTTCATTTGCATGAGCTTCATCAATGCTTTTTGCTGCCTTATGAATGTTCAGTGCAAATGAAGAACAGCCCTGTTAATGTGAGCGACACTAGCTGGTAATGATTCTCCTGGCCGACAGTGCACTGAGATGATATTTTATGTATATGTCAGCCAGGCTTACACTTGTGTGGTGCCAAACATAGTGAAGAATATCAGGCAAACAAAAAATGTGATGGATGGTCATCACTGACATTTCCTGGGCCTAGACTATCAAGTTGAGGAACTTTCGTGCAATTAATGCTTGCTTTGCATGCGTGATGACAAATTCATACATGAAGGACTGATGCACTATGGCCACAAACATACGGGGAAAGAATAAATTGTTTTCAATTATGCCAATTCATCTGCGAAGTTTCCAGTATCCTGTCCTGGCACTCTCCCCTGATGGCTCAGGGTCGATTGACTGTCATGCAAGACCTGTCATGCAGGCCATGAGCCGAGTGCTTAGATGAAGGTATCTGCAGCATTGCAGGCTCTATATGAACAGTGCAGTTTGTGTCATGTTTCTACCTGATTGCAGTATGAGGACATGTCATAAAAGCTTTTTGAATGCTTTTGCTGGTCTTGGGAAGCTAAGAAACATGAGTGTGTGGTTTCCAAAAGTAATGCCGGAAGAGAGGGGTGGCCATGGGGGGACTGTTCCGGTGGAGGGATTTTTGGTGTGTGTGACCGTGGCCTTCATTTATGTAAAATTGAAAAAAATGGTCGTTGGCAGCAGGTTCGACCCCAGATTTGTGGCCTCCATGAATCCCTGCATAGCCTGGAATCAATACCTTCCCTCTGGATGACAAGGCAGGATTGTTTGGGCTTGTGGTTAAGGTGTGCTACCTCGGGGAAACAATGCAGACTTGTTGTTGCAACATTTCAGCTTCAAGCACCTGCTGCTTCCCTTGAAACTAATGGGAGCTTGCCATCTCGAGGGGAAAAAGTCTCGCTGCCTGACATCACAAGATGCTCTTTTTATTCCAAGCAAGGAACTGCAGAGCCTTGCTGGTAGGCGTTAGCATGTTGTGCAAAAGTGGCACTATGCCAGGCCTCATAACACGCATGAATTCAGCATGCCCACACACTGCAAACATACAGAACCACAAGGCAGGTTTATGATGCAAGCTTGCGGTATGATTGTATATGTATAGGCCAATTCTGGGCCAGTGCACACTTCAATTTATGAGCACAAATCTACCTTTCTTGGGGATCTGCAGCCACAAGGCGAGACGCATCCACGTGCCATACGCTGCCTTCCTGCCTGCCTGTAAAGAAACCTCCATCTCTAGTGAAGCAATCACTGAATCCATCTTCGCGTTCACAAGCAAAAGAAAACCTGCATGGTATGGATGACAACTTACTGGCAATTTGTAGTGTCACCATTGTCTGCATGGCTTTGCCAGAAATTCATCAAGCTATATAGACACGTTCTCAGCAATAGCGACCTGCTGCCAAGCTTAATCTATTTGCTGATTGTGCACATAGACATCAGCTGTAACAGATGCATGCACTTTTGTAGACACAGGAGCAAAAGTAAAAAAATACAGTAACTTTAAAAGCATTGAGTCAAAGTCACATTTAAGACCAAGTTGCCACGTTAAAAGAGTGCTTTATTTTAGATTTAGTGGCACAAATGGCCCTGCATGGTCAAGGCCAGTAAGTGGATGTGTGCTGCATGGAATGACCCTTTTGTAGCCATCATGCTATTGCATGTGGAGCAGAATCTATGGAAAGTGGAAATACTCATGAGATTCCTTGCCAGAGGGAGCATTGATGTGAGCAAGATATCAACAAGCATACCTCATAGGAATTCTGTTGGTTGGATCGCTAGGGTCCTCTGATGCACTAGCATCGATGCGGATGTCAGTGTTGGACCTTGACACAGTTTGAGGAGTGTCATCAGTGAACGCGGCAATAAGGTCAGCTCCAACAACTAACAACTCCTGCAAAAATCAGTGAGCAGAGCCCATAATCGGATGCAAACTTCTAGCATCTGAGGGTAAGCAAGCGGGTCCTGTTTGGTTACAAAGTAGCCTGCTCTGTTGGGTTACAAAGTAGCCTACTCTGTCGGGTTACAAAGTAGCCTGCTCTGTTGGGTTACAAAGTAGCCTGCTCTGTCGGGTTACAAAGTAGCCTGCTCTGTCGGGTTACAAAGTAGCCTGCTCTGTTGGGTTACAAAGTAGCCTGCTCTGTTGGGTTACAAAGTAGCCTGCTCTGTTGGGTTACAAAGTAGCCTGCTCTGTCGGGTTACAAAGTAGCCTGCTCTGTTGACATGAGTGAGGCCCCTGGATGAGGAAAGTGCCTCGGCCTCATAGTGAAAGCTTCAACGCCTTTGCCAGATCAAAAATTTGTGTTGCCATATCAAGCATAGTGCGCTACATTGCAAATTCGCTGCAGGAACACCCCATGATTGAAGAGGGCTCCAACAGATGGTAAATCAAGGGCTTCAACAAAAGAAAAACAAAAGTTAGGACAGAAGGATACACTCTACTATTATTTTAATGCCATTTGTGCCCAATCCAGGGCCGTATCACAAGAAAGTAGGGCAATAGCTTAGGGTTTGTGCGAAACATAGAGTTTTGTTATCCTTTAATACAAGAACAGCTCTTAAATTATGAGTTGTTAGACCTATTTGTGGTCCTATACCCAGTGACCTGCCCCAAGGCTGGTCCAGGACAAATCTATTCAAAATTTCCGTATTCTCAATGCAAGCCTGTCCAATTCCTGATAAACTATGATCTAAAAGGCTCCACAGGCTGTAGCAGTGCACATTCTTATAACATAAAAATCGGCAGACAGGCGCTGCTTCAAGGCTTCCTGGGGAGGCTGCTCACTATTTTATGTGCCCTTGCACAGGTGCTTTCAGGCATAAGATGCACAACTGGCCATTAATTAGGTCAGAGCAAATTTCTGGGGTAGGCATGTTTTGCAGGCATTTCCAGTCCTGCGTTTCTATGGCTACCTCAATGCGAGATGTAATTCAATTCTCTGCGCAATTAAGAAGATTGTAAAACATTTGCATCCAGATTTTAAAAGCAAACTTTTGAGATCAAACTTGAAAGTTACTTTCTAGAATGCTCAGGATAATTTAGAATACTAAGGATAATCTGAATCGTGTGTACTAAAATTATGATAAAAACTGATGGAATTCTAAGAATTACACAAAGGCACCCATGCGAGCTTGGCATTAAAAGGAGAGATTGATTTTTGTCAGAGGGACAATGTTTTTCCTGACCATAAGAGAAACTGACGAAATGCTTTTCCCACCTTTGTGTCCATCATCATTTGTGCAGTATTCTGGTTTGCAAATCGAGCTTCTAGACGCATCATCAGCCTGTCACCAGGGACAATGCCTGCAAAAAAGCGCCTCAACTCAGTTATGAATACTTGCCATTGCCATTGCAAAGTGTGTAGATGATGTCCGTATGCTGATACGTGATAATGCGCATGACGGTGTTTGTACGCTGTGTGTGTGCATGACAGAATCTGTGTGCTGCGTCTGTGTACTGGTATGCGAACAACTGCATGACAGTGTGCATTGAGTTGATTACTGAGGACGTCATCAAGGACAAAAAAGCTGAGCCCATGCCTGCAGTTATGAGGTCCACATTGCTGACCCTCTGCAGCACATTCCCTGCAAAGGCATCATTACTGAGGATACCGCACTCCTGACTCTGCCCTGCGCTGTTTGTCTTGCCTAGGCACGACCATTTGAATTCAACCTGTGCAGCAAGGCCAAAAAAGGGGAAAAGAAGCCAAAAATTGCAAACAGAGCATGCCGGCAGACATGACACGGTAACTTGTGGGAATTTAAGAAAGTCTCGTGGGGCATGCAAGGAACAATATTTTGGGGTGGTTGGTCGGGTTGGTCGAAGTGATCCCCGTCCCCCCGCACCCTTGCTGCGCAAATTGGAGGAACGGCCTAAGGGTGCAGCAATTTTTTTTACAATTAAGTGGCCTAACAAGCTTTCTTGCATTGCAGCTGGTACGCGCTGACATGCCTTTTGCAAAGCAGGCACGTTTGTTTGCGCTCTTGCCCTCTTTAATGCTTGTAATCCTAGCGAACCATTTAAAAATGTAGAGCTTGAGTACTAGAGGGAAAAAATTCAGAGACAGAGCAATACCTGACATTACAGCTTTCGCACAATATGTAAGAGCAAAGGATGGTCGGCATTTTTAAGCACAGAGCCTGCACCAAGACGCACTCCTTACCTCACTGCCTGCACAGACAGAAGCTACAGACACAGAGCCACTGAGTCTCAAGCCGGAAATTGATGGCAATTGGTAAGTGTTGTCTACCCTCATGGTGACCACTGGCGCTGAGCTGGCTTCCTGGTAGATGCCATGCAAGCAAGAGGTATGGTGGCAACAATTGGTATTTCCGAGGGCAAAGCAAGATACCAGGGGTACCCCAGACCATCAAAGGACAAGACACTGCAACAGGTGTCTGCCTGGCAAGACAAAGTGCAGAATAGAGTTTCAGCCAGTTGTACAAGCAGCTTGGCAGGCATCATTGAAGGGCCTTAAAGGTCCCAGACCCCAAAATAGGTGAATGGAAAAGATCTAGTGCTTGCCTGCGGGCAATTGCACGCTGTACCAAAAGCTTCAGACCACCCATAGTTGTTTTAACAGCCCACTTGAGGCTTGTGCAGACCAGTGCTGTGCCCATGGCCGTCTTCAAATCTTTGATAGCATACTCAAAACTCAGCTGCCCCACCCACAAGCTTGTCATCTGTGCAAAGGAAATCCTTTTCAAACTATGCGCATAAATATGGGCACGCATATAAGTACATAAATAAGGAAATTTCTGACAAGCTGAGGAGGTGGTTCTAGGGCAGCAAGCAAAGCCATACATTGATTCTGGGTGGTAATAAAAGCGAGCTTCTGGTGCGCATGAACAGGTATTTAAAAGGCTCACCCTTTTTGCAAGCTCATAACTGGATGCCTCTGAAGCCTCGTCCAAGAAGCTGGTGACGACCAGTACAATGCAGTACTTCCTGTCAACTGAGAGCGCTGACAATGATGCATCGTCCAAGGCAAGACTCAATGTCGTTTCCCTGCACCAGAAGGCAAGCACAGTGCATGCATCCATCTAGCAAGACACCTCTGTATTTTTGCTGTATAAACACAATTTATGTGGATATAAAATATGCTGCGTTTAACATGCATTGCGGAAAAATTCTTTACCCACAATTGCTGAATAGATGAGTCTACATAAGTAAGGAGTGCACTACTCTTGAGAAGTACCGATTGTTCATGCTCATTGGCATATTTGCTCCAGTATACTGTACTGAATCTAGGGTTACTGCAAAATATTAAATAGTTATTGGAAGTCCCCGCTTTCTGTAATCCATAATTTACTTTATCAAAGTCTTGTGTAGTATCCAGGTTCTGATCCAGGCTCCCCCAGGGGGCTGGCCAAAGAGCCACCTGCTACAAAGGGTCAAAGGACACTATCTGATGCAGGTTGCACAAAACGGAAGCGCTTGGGCAATGAGCTATCCTGGGAGCTCCGCATCCGCTTGGGTCCCATCATTGCACGTCGGGTGGAGGAGAATGATGGACAGCAAGCAGCGGCCATAGCAGCCCAGCCCCCTTCCCCATCTCCCAGGCCAGCATTGGCAGGCCAAGGAAGCTGCCGCTGTTGTTGAGGCTTCTCAATACCAAAAGTTGTTTGGGTGCAACTCCTCCAGAGGCAGGGGGAGGAGCAGAGGGAAGGGAAGGGGGAGGGGAGGGATAGGGGTAGGGGAAGAGGGGCTAAGCCAATGGAGGTGCCCTCGGAGTCTGAGGAGGACACATCTGAAGCAAACACAGACATGCAAGAGTAGAGGCTGCTGCGATGCTGGCAGAGTGCCTAACTTAGAGAGTTTGCCTTAAATGTAATGATTGGAGGTGCCTCGCGGAAACCAAATACTTGCAGACAAATTGTTGAAATTATCTGGAGATCTTGCGCAAAGTAGCACTTGCGGTAACATAGAAGCTGTATGATATATTCTGCCAAGTGATCAAATAGAACCTCAACTTCAAGTTTAGCCTCATTCTGGATTGAGGAGTCTGTCAAGATTTCATGAGACCCATAAAATCTTCTAGCGCCGCACCATAGAGTTAAACCAAAAACAGTATTCCTTCTAGGAAGCACTGATCCACTTGGCCCCTAAAGAGGCTTCATGGTGTGTAGATCAGCAGCAGAAGGGCATGAACACCCCGAGTCGTTGCCAGCAACACGCACTTAGATAGAAACTTAGTTAATTCTTAAGACTTTGCGCGCTATAGAAGCACCCTGATGTTGATGTTGTGATGCATCAAAGTTGGGACATGCCATCTAAATAATGCATGTGCCCATTCCAGTATTTCACTATTTTTGGCCTTAAGAAATGATGTGATTTGCCCAAAAACTGGTCCTGATAGTGCAAATTTATGCAAGCATGACATGGCTGAAATCTTGGAAGTGAGCATGCATTTGCAAATCCTTCGTTGGCCTGTCGAAGCAGAACTAGCAGCATGATATTGACAGGTCACACTATGACATCTTGACTTACTCATTGGCTTGTCTTAGAGCTGCCTCCACCTCATCAGTTGTCATGCACTCCGCACTCAGACTGTTGTCAAGTGCCCATATCACTGGATCCAGACATCCACATGAGTAAATCAGTTGGCGTGGCATCATGCACGAAACGCGCAAAAAGGTGAATGTCAAACAAAAAAGGCGGTGCTAGGTCACACAGTTGACCAGCTTCATTGCAGAGCACAACATTTTGGAGGAGTTCAGCCTGTTGGTGCTCATGCCAGTGCCTCTGTACACCCATCAGCATCACTGCTGTCTTCTGACTCAGCCACTAAGAGGTTTAGTATCCCACTCCCAAATTCCATTTCCTTTTGCATGCCTGTTCTCTATCCCTTGCTTTGAAACAGCCATTACAGAATCCAATTCCCAGGATTTAAGGAGTCAAGCTTTCTAACTTGCATGCTGATGCAAGTAGAGCACACATGCACCTAAATCATGCAATGCATATATTTCCTAAGCTGTACATTTCCAGCTTGCACTCCAGCTTGCACTCACATCTCTGAATTGGTCGCCCACTGGGGTCACTTGATCCTTGACCATTCACAATTATAGGATCATAGCCATTATTGTCTCCTGGGCACAGCTCGTTCACCTGTAGGGAGGTTGCCAAATCCAACAATTAAAAGGCAAACGTCATCTGCACTCAAAAATTCAAAACTGCGTGCAAAGGCACAATGCCGCTTGTTCCTTTTGATGCTGAGATATCTGTTTGGCACTTCAAACGTCCAGAGAACAGAGAATACTTCCCCTTCATCATCACATCTTAAGCCACTGGCAAGAGGCATTTGCGCCGTTTCATTTTACTGTTTGTGCTTATCTTGATCATACCATGAGTGCTGAGCAACTTATCTTCATCATATGCGCTGGCTAGCCAGGTATGCTTAGCTTTGCACAGCAACGTCACTATAGAGCCAGGACAGCCTCCATGTCTGCTTATTCCTCCATTTTGTCTGAATCAAATATCTACCTGAGTGATTGTATCAGTAATGCGAGCCACAGGTCGGTCACAAGATTCGCATCTCTGCAATTCTACGGAGCCTGCATTGGAACAATACGCCAAGGACATGGAAAGCAGTATCTTAGCCCTTGCCTATTAGGCATTTTGCATTTTGCGATCCAACTGCAGCACAGTGCTCAGAATGAGTGCATGAGGTGGCAGGCCTCATTAAATCAGTAGAGTGTACCTGATGTGTTGAACAGTGTATCAGCAGGATCAGCAAATGAGTTGAGTGTACCTGGTGTGTTGAACTGTGCATCAGCAGGATCAGCAAACAAGTTGAGTGTACCTGATGTGTCGAACAGTGCATCAGCAGGATCAGCAAGCAGGAAAGCTTGAAGGCGGTTGTTCTCCCTCAGCTTTAGCCTTTGGCCTGGAATGATGACTGCATTCCCTGACAAGTGGATGCGCAAGGTCCTTCTGGACTGCGCAGAGTGGGGAAGGGAAACACAAGCCTATGTTTTACCTCAGCCGCATGGCAGCCTTCCAAATTTGCAGAGAATTCATAGTGCAAACACAATATGTGTTGATCGATACATTAATTTTGCAGATTATCCATTTCACCAAAGCAAGTCAAATACACAATAATTTTTGATCATTGAACATGCCAGCCTACATCGTTGCTCATGTCCTCTTTGAGTAGAGGGTGCCTCACAGCAAACAGTAGTATGCACATGCAGCAATATCAACACACCCACAAAGTGTGCATACACTGCCGTCCTGCCACTCACATCATCCCTAATGACACATCTTGAGGTTCCCAGCAGTGCCATCGTAGTGGAATCAAAAAGGTCTGAGCAAGGTCTGTCAAGTGTTTTTGCCCGAGTGCTCAGCTCAACCAGGATCATGTCACCCCTTGAAGTGAACTGTGCTGTTGTCAGGTTGCGCGTGAGAGCCACGCACTGCCCATCACAAGCCTCGCCCTCGCTGAACTGCAAGTAGGAAGCAGGCACGGTATGGGAGCTCAGGGCAACGAGAAACATGCTGCAAGTGCAAACTTTAAGTGCAACGCCGAACAACCTCTACACGATGGAGACCTACCCTGGTCATTGTCTTACGGTGCACTTTTGAAGAAGAGGATAAGCAGATTGCTTGGCAAAAGCACTTCTCGTAATATGTTGTACTGCAAAAAGGATTTCCAATGGCAAAAAGACAGCAGCTGCAGCAACAGCAGCAGCAGCAGCAGCGACAGCTTGCTTTAAAGTCAGGAGCAGAAGCACCTCGCTGTACAAGCAGGCAGCTTGTCCACGCTTCATGCTGTATCACTGGCCTGTCAATACCTCGTGACGCACATGAGTATCTGCCGTATCTTACAAGGACGACTGCTAGTCACCTGCTGATATGCCACAGCTCTAGGCACAAATGCGCAAGGTGCCATGGCATGCATGCACATATTCACACATACACACACAAAGTAGTGCATGCAACAATACATTAAGTCTCACACGTATGGGTATGGCCGCACCTGGATAGCCCCTGTTTCATTTACGCTACAAGTGACTGACCCTGGCAGCACACAAGCCTCCAAGGCATCTTGGCAGGCAAATCCTGTGCCATTTTGAGGTGAAACACAACAGCAGCTTTTTTCATTGCAGCAAATGCATAAGTTGCAGTAGAAGCTGTAAGCTTTTGGGAGAAAATGTACGGGGCGAGCTGCTCAAGCTATAAAAACTGCCCCTTGGGGTTTTCTAACACAATTTGCGAGGTGTGACGCCAGAGTGCCCTCTGGTGATGGTGATGCAAAGAGCCTGAGCACATGGGCAACAGGCTTGCACCTTGCCAAAGCAAGGAGAGCCTTCATGAAAAGAAATTATCAGTCACAAGATGAAGAGTCCAGAAGGAATTCTGCCATTGTTGGGCACACGCCTGCAATGGGCCTTTATGGGAAAATCATAGGGCAAGCAGGCACAGACACTGCCAGCACACCTGTGGGGCAGACGTCTTCACCGCCAACATCACTGTTGCTACAGACCTCATCTTCATTAAAGACGCTGCGGAGCCTCCCTAAGCTCTGTTGGACTAATGGCAGCTCACAAAGGCTAGCACAGATTCCCTGCAAACGAAGCCAGGCTTGAATTAAATTGCAGCAATGCTTTGAAACATCATTTTTCAGTATATTCAGTTTTTGAAAGAAATAAGAAGAGTGCTGGATGCAATGTTTGCCACAAACCATTTGTTCGAACAACCAAGTCAGGCAACACAACAACTATACAAAAAGCGCAAGGTCTGATGCCGGTGTTTGCAGGCTTACCCTGAATGCACTCTCATCTTGCCCATTGTCTGTGTCACATCGATACACAATTGTGGCACCCTCAGCATCGACGTTGCAGAACTGTAGTCAGGAGCAGGACACCATGAGCCTTGGAAAATATTCTTTTGGTCTGGTTTGCCAAAGCAGGAGAGTGCAAGCAACTGATAACATTTCAGCAAGATGAAGAACAAGCCACCCTGCTCGACCTCACCTCTGATGACTCACAATCGTCCCTTTTCAAGCAGCCATCATTTGAGGTAGGGAATTCCTGGTTGCCAACAAAAGTTCCAGACACTGCTCCATTATTTGAGCTGCAAAGCAACCAGCAAGGTGTGCGTCTCTGTTTGCAACCTTTCCTTGGCTGTTCAATCCAGGCACAGCACCATCGGCAACACCACAGAGGAAGTGAAATCATGATGAGTACATAAAGCATGCCGTAGCAAAAGATCGTTTTCAGACACTGGTTCAGACCAATTCATGCAAACTATGCTGGCCCCAGTGCTGAGACGTGTCTTGTCTGCTGTACAAGCCCAGCTCTGTGTCTATGACAGGTCAGACTTCTAAGCAGAGCCAGTTTAGGGACTCAGGAGACAGGGGGCAATCTCCCCTCTTGAAATCTAATTTAAAACCTGTATAACACTTTCAAGTATACACCACAACTCAATAAATTGCATCCTGGATTATTGTATGATTGTCCCTGAGCATGGATGGGTCTGCACGGGCAAAATAACAACACAGCTCTGGCGATGGAATCCACACAGCTCTGACAGATGGTGATTTGGCAATGGGGAGCAAAGCACACTCCGAAAAGGCTTGCCTTGCACACGCCTCGCACAACAGAGGAGATGCTTGCTCATATAAGGAGTTGGAGAGAGGGGATGCACCGTGCTTATACAAGTCATTGCTCACACAAGCAATTGCTTTCTCACCAGAAGTCGCGGTCCACAGCTATATCAGCCACACGTCCGTCCACATGGCCACGGACCTTGCAGTCACTAGATGAGCTACAGTCACCCAGTAAGCCACAGATGGCGGCTGGACGGCGTGCCAAGTTGGGGACGCCATTCTGATAAGAATAAGAAACAAAGATAAAGCAAGCAAAAGTGACGAAGATGAGGGGAATGGAAGGGCATGGTCAAGAGACCCCTTGAAATTGATACGTGTGGGAGCTTGCAAGCCTTGCGCCACCTGCCTTGCAATACGACCCGTGGCTTGCCATGCAGCACACTGCCAGCGGCAACGTCAGGCATCTAAAAAATGACCTTTGGGCTCCTGCACTGGTCCTCACAGCCCTTTAACAAATCTATACACAGCATGCTTCATGCGTCAAGACAGCCTGTAGGGTTTCCGCTAGGATACGCATAGTCCCCTGCTTTTAGCCTTGCGTAATTGCCTGGTGGGTGACTGTTATACGCACCTAAATGTGATCGCCCCATTATTCTTGCCTCTTACTTAAGCCTTGCGCCACGCACCTCGTCAGAAACCGACGAAGCAATCACAAAGGCAGCATGATCACAATTTTGCGTTGAGTAGCCAAGCTCCGAGCAAACCTCTCTAAAGCTGGCTCCAGCTGAGATTGTCGAGGTAAACTGGCAAGGCAAAGGAAAGGAGAATCCATGTGAACACCGAGACGCTCAACCTCTTGAACCATCGTTGCCTGAATCAATTGCTCCACAGTAGAAGCTATACTACACTGCTGTTTTTAAGGCAAGCAAGATAGTGCAAATTCAACTCTGTCAGGCAGCTACAAGTCCTCATGAGCCGATCCAAAGTATTACCACTCCTGCACTCACATTGGTGAACCAGCTCTCAGTGCAGGTGTTGCAAATTGAGCAAGGGGAGATTTTGCACATGAACGGCAGTGAAGCATCACAAGCGCCTGAAACAAGTCCCCTGTCGTCTCCCCTTCGGGCGTCCCAGAGAAAGCACTGCCCATCTCCAATGATGGCTGGTGCCTTCTCTGCTTCAATAACATAGTCTGTGCTGCTTCCATCAATTGCAGCAAGTCTGTTGCCTGTTCCTCGATACCCAGTCCAAAACTGCAAGCAGAGGTGACCCACAAATAACAATGATTTATTAGGAGCAACCAATGCTTCTGTTTTGAAAGCTCTTGAAAACTGTGTAAGAAAATGAGGTTAATGTCCTACTCAAAAATGCAAAAGCTGCTGTAACAATTTGGCTTGAACTTGGTAAAAGTGAACCCTACTATGCTGTTACTTGGTAATAGCATGCAACCCACTACCAAGAAAACTTCCTCTACCTATCTATAAGCCTTGATGCATCCCACCCTTCTGTACATGCACCCATCGTATGCAATTTTGCACACACCAAGCAAACCTCCACACAAGCCCTTAGTGCTCCAATTGCGCTTCTGTGTGAAGTTTGTGCTGCTCAGAAGCAAAAGCCTCCTCAACATATTGAGGGCATGCTTGTGAGAGCAAGTAGCAATGAGCCTTGCGATTCTGGAAATATCCCACTGAGCACCACCAAGCAGCACCTTTCATGCCACATCTGGTGACAAGTCTTATCGATCATAAACATAAAAAAATACCCAGAGCATCTGAGCATGCCCATGGAGTTTAATAGGCAACAGATCTCACGAAGTTCCGACTTTTGCGTACATTTCTACGTCGTCTGGGACAGCAATCATTTTTTAAGGGACACAGCTCTTAATGGCATTCTTAAATCATGAAATGAGTAAGGCACATTTTACTGCATGGGCCTTGGCAGCAAGAGCTACCAGGTGTGAAATAAACTCGGCTGTTGGCTCTTTGACAAACCCTTGTGCAGATCAAGATTGTAAATAGGGACACTTGAAAATCTTGTTTCTTGCCCTCTTTTGTGCTTATGTCTAAATGCGCTTTTTGAGGAGGCAAAATTATGACAATTGCTGCAACACAATTCAGGCTAAGGCAGTGCTGTCTGCATCTTAAGTTTCTTGGCTAATTACAAATTGTTCCAAAGACGCAAACATTGCAATCAAGCATGCCAATGTAATTGCTCTTTCCAACGAAAAGGTATTCAAAGTGCATGAGGTCGTGTAAGACATTTGCTTGTATTTGAGCGGCACCAATCGCACCTGTAGGCCCAAAGGATCGGTGTTAGCATCAAAGTAACGTCCAATTAGGGCCTGGACAGCCAGCTGGTGCTCTGCTTCGCTTTGGATTGAAATTAATGAGCCCCTGATCTCTCTGCAAGAGCGGTCAGCCTGAAACGGGCAAAGGCACGTCCTTTAAATTGCATGTGTGCTTCACTTTATTGCTGTGGCTGAAATTGCTTGAGAAGCTTGTGCTCAATCTCCTCAGGCTCCATCCAAAGTCTTGCCCGTTCAAACCCTGCTTAAACGTATTAAAAAGGCTGGCAACACCTGTCCAGTGGGCTTTGGTTGCGAAAGAAATCACTTGCTTCAAGTTAACTAAAAATCATGGTTGGATTTAAGCAGTATGCATACAACTGGGCAGTGCCTTGGCAAGCCACTGTGCTCACAAGCTTACCTCTTGGAAAGAGCGTCCTTTTCCTTCCTGGACACCAAGCAAAATATAGGTCCCTTCATCAAATTCAAGACTGTCTACTGGCTGAATCACAATGGGGGCCTGCAAGCACAAACGTGCAGCTTATCTAACGTCTTTTTCTTCATGCTCTAAATCAAGCCTCAGTGAAGGGCTTATTGATGTCGACATAAAATTATAAAACATGCCCATATTTCTTTCCCATTTCCCGGGCCAATTCCAGGACTTTATTATGTACTATGCATGCACAATCAGGTCCAGCATCACCTTAAGTGAGAGGACTGGGCCAATTATGGGCTCAAGAAATGTGCTGCGATTTGCAAATCCTTGGCAACGTCCTGTGTAGTTCCCTGGCTTACCAGTGAAGGGGGACTTGGGGGAGGTGGAGACGAAGGTGGCTTAGGGGACACAGGAGGTAGTGGGGGCGGGGAAGGAGGTGAGAGTGAGGGAGATGGTGGCTCTAGGCTTGGAGGGGGTGTGGGTGGAGGGCTCATG
>LFCJ01001162.1_pt1 | contig 17932 bp, 23 predicted proteins | sample 643141 | NCBI WGS metagenome assembly LFCJ01 (sample SAMN03766243, study PRJNA286221) | soda lake metagenome | biome: soda lake; feature: Kulunda steppe; material: water; isolation source: sample B1-Br-g2 brine of Lake Bitter-1 | place: Russia: Kulunda steppe | collected 2010-07
CGGGTAGCCAAGCCAGGAAAAGGCGCAGCGCTTAGGACGCTGTCTCGTAGGAGTCCGCCGGTTCAAATCCGGTCCCGCGCATTGCTGTCGCGAGCAATTCCGCGAGCGACAGCAATCGGACGAGCGGTTTGAACCAGACGAGTCGCAGCCCCGGAATGACCGAGCGAAGCGAGGTCACATGCCCGGAACGTCTCGGCGAGGTTCAAATCCGGTCCCGCGCACTGAAGAAAAACTGCGAGCGTGGTGGGCAGGTTACATCGTGTTGCCTCGAGTACTTTCGGAATTGCTGCCTTCGGTTTTTGATCGACAGGGACTGCTACGCGGCCGCCTGTGCTGGTCGATGAGCAAGTTTACTCTGCAACAAGGATGATAGGCTGTGCCAATCGATCGCTAGTGGAACTTACCACGAACCGCGCAAACCGAGGCTATACTCGAGTGCGGTATCGACATCACTCATGCGTTCTGCAGGAATCGATCCGATGACATCGGTAATCCGGTGGGCTATCGATACCGTTCGGATCTGGCTACACAGTGCAACGGAGTCTTCTCGAAGATGACTTTCAGCAGCCGTCACGAGTACTTCAAACGGATACAGATCGTCACCAAACGACGTGGTAAACGGGACGATGATCGTTGTTGGTGCGTTTTCGTTCCCGACATTATTCTGGACAACAAGACACGGCCGCGTCCCCCGCTGCTCCGATCCGTGTGTCGGGCCGAGTTCGACGATGACGATGTCCCCTCGGCGCACCTCCATCTATTCCCACTCCGGAACATCGCCGAGAGACTCGTTGGCCTCCTGTGAAACGCCGCCCATCTCGTCAGTGAGCTCCCGAACGTGATCGGCTCGCGCACGATATCCAGCCGCCAGATCCGCTCGAGTAATCGGCTTCTCGATAACGATTCTCCCTGACTCTTTGCGGATTTCTACCTCATCGCCACCGCCGATGCCAAACTCTTCGCGTATTTTTTTGGGGATCGTGACCTGCCCGCGGTCGCCGACACGTCGTTTTTGTCCCTTGCCCATACATACTCATATCATATCCATACGCAAAAGCGCGTCGGCTGGGTAAAAGAAACTGTTAGAATGGCCGCTGGTTGGTATCTTCGGCCAAACGAAAGAAGATCGTATTTTTCGGCCAGTATAGGGGTCAGAAACCACTATCTGTCTCGCGTATGGATATTGACACTCCAAAGAAGATCGAAACTCACGTTCGAGCCCTGTTCACCGACTCTCATACCGGTCGGCCGCTGATTCGAACTCGAGTTCTTCGAGTTCCCGGCTTCGCCGGTCTTCACGGGCAGCAATTGCCTCGGGGTCAGGGCTCGCGTCGTCGGTGATCCGCGCCCAGGAGGTGTGTACCTTGGCGTGACACCACCGACAGAGCATGACGGTGATTTCGTGGCTCGAGGTGGGTGTTCCGTCCTCACCGTGAGAAGCGTTCGAACCGGCCGCATACGAGAGGTGGTGTTCCTCGAGCAGCGGCCGTTTGTCGGGCTCTGGCATCTGGCGTTCTGCGAGACCACAGCGCTGACACTCGCGATCGGTCGTCGTCGAGCGAAAATGGGGACAGTCCTGCCACTCCCACGAGCGTTCGGACGCCTCAAAACCAACTGGGCAGGCGTAGTCGTCTGCTTCCCGTGCGGTGGCAAACTCGCGGTCCTGTCCGTAGTGTTCGACGGCGAACCGGCAGTGCCCATCACTGGTAAGATGATCACAGACGCCGGCAACCTCGTAGGGGTCGTCGACGCCGACGGGGGTTTCACGGGGTGTTTTTTCCATTATTGGGTCAGTGGTAGCGTGGCCGATGAAGGTCTCGGAACTGGACGGGGTGACACCACACTACACTACCGCTCGAGCAGTCGTGTCACTAGCTTCCCGGCCGTTCGCGGGCCGGCGGTGACGCGGCGATACCCCTCCCAGAGTGCAGGCGAGGCACTGCCGGGGTGAGGGAGCCCAAGCTGGAAACGGAGTTCGTCCTCCCGACGGGCCGGTTCAAAGAGGTCGAGCGTCTCGAAGTCCCAAATCTCACAGCGAGGTGCCCCCATCCCCTCACGCTCGAGAATCGCGTTAACCGCCCGTCGTCCCGCTTCGTTTGCTGACTCCATGCTAGCGAGGTCGGTGTTGGTGCGGACGTAATCCGCTGCAAGCAGGAGGTTCGAACACTCGAGTGTGGCTGTCGGCCGGTACTGCCGGCTGCCGATGGTGTTGATGAGCAGCGGTTCCCGGTTGGCAAGCCGGCCAGCTTCGTCGTCGTAGCTGAGTGCGGGATCGACGAACGACGCCAGTAGATTGTCGTCCTCGAGAACGGTCTCCCCGCGGTTGAGGTGGGCTTTCATCTGCTCCCACACCTCCGTTGCAAGCTCCTCGCGGGTACACGCCGTCGCGGGTTTGTCGTAGACGATTCCCGGCTCCTCCCACTCGGAGATGATGACCGAGAGGATGCCGCCGACGTTCGAATCGACTTGGTCTTCAAACCCATCCCAGAACTGTCGTTGGGAGATTGAGGTGAGCGCCCACGGCGAATCGTAGTAGACACCGTGACCATGGGCCGTCGGCACGTCTTCGGCGAGATAGTACTGCAACCCGTTCATCCACGCCGTATCGATTCGCTTGAGGTTTCTGAGGGTGGGTGCCGCCGACTCGAGTGCCGGCGTCGTCAGTTCGACCATCGCCTCGACGGGGACCGCTGCGATGTAGTAGTCGGCACTATCGACAAACTCGCGCGTTCCAGCCCGCTCGAGTTCGACGCCGGTGACCTGCGTGCCGTCACACTCGAGTTCCGTCACCGTGACGCCGGTCTCGAGGGTAACCCCGAGAGACTCGAGATAAGCGGTCCATGGATCGATCCACGCCTCGTTTGTCGGGCCATTCAGCAACTGATCGGCGTGGATCGACTCCTCGAACAGGCCACGGATCATCTGCAAGTAGACTCGACCAATCGTCCGCGTACTCGAGACCTGCGGGCGCATGGCGACCAGCGATTGGGTGAGGCCGTAGGCGATGAACTTTCGGTAGCCGGGAGACATCGCCTCCGCGTTGATAAACTCCCACCACGGCGTCCGTTCGTACTCCTCGTCGAACCGTTGGTCACAGCTCGTAAGCAGTGTGAGAATCCGTTCGACGAAGTACGCCGATTCGTCGGCGGGAACGTGTTCACCGCCGAACACCGATTGGAGTCGCTCGCGCCACTCCGCTATCGACTGTGGCCGGTCGGTTACCATCAGCTGTGACGGGCCGTCAGTCACCGCTTGTAGCATTTGCGTCGTCGGTACGAGGTTGTCAGCGACGGTTGCTGTTTCCTTCGGGCTTCCGTGGTCTCCGGCCGCCGACCCTAGTGGCGTCCGTCCCATTGTATCGAACAGGTGGTTGTAGAAACTCGGGAAGAACCGAAAGCCGTGTTCAGCGGGGAGGGCCGCCCCATCACCGAGCTGCGGGCCCGGAAGGCTTCGTGCTTTCCCTCCGAAGCGGTCATTTCGTTCGTATACGGTCACCTCAACGTCCCGTTCGGCAAGTTCGTGGGCCGCCGTCAGTCCGGCGACACCACCGCCAAGTATTGTGACTGTGGTCATGGTACACTTAGTATGGATACAAGCCAATTACTCACTGGCCTTACTCATGTAGCGGTATGATGTTGGTTTACAACGATGCTCAAGTCGACGTTTGTTATTCTAGTATTGGATTTCTGCATAATATATGTATATGGTCCATCCACCGGCTGTGGACTACCGAACGACCTGTCCTGAGTGGCGACTCTCGGCGAGAGACTTTTTTATTGCCCGCTGTGAGTCACTCTTGTGACACTCGTCTGGGAACCCGCCGATTCAGAGCCACGCCCGCTCGCAACCGACATCGAGTTCGCCGACTCGTTGCTTGCCCAGACTCGCGGACTCATGTTTCGATCCCCCTCATCATTTTCGGCGGGGAGCGCACTCGTCTTTCCGTTCGACCAGGCAAAGCCTCGAGACGTCCACATGCTGTTCGTTCGGTTTCCGATCGACGTCATCTGGCTCGTTGACGAGGAAGTCAGGCGAATCGAGCAACTCGAGCCCTGGACCGGCTTTGCCCGCGAGCGGGCGGATACGATTATTGAACTGCCGGCAGGGGCGGCTGACGCCGTTGCTGCCGGCGACCGCGTTGTCCATTCCTCGTGACCTTTCGTTCTAACCGTTAGGCTTAACCTTCGAGCGTGTCACTCTCTGGGTACATATGGCAGATGAGTCAGACTCTGCGCCCGAGGATAGAGTAAGTCGCCGCAAGGCGGCTGGCCGAGAAATTCGGCGACACCACTAACTCTCCGACCGTGGCTCCAGCACTCTTTTCAATTGACGGCGACCGAACAGTTGAACTTCTCGACACGACGCTCCGCGACGGCGAGCAGGCTCCCGGTGTCTCACTCTCACCGGATGAAAAGGCCGAAATCGCCCTCGCCTTAGAACGGACGGGTGTCGACGTAATCGAAGCCGGCAGCGCCTGCACCGGCGTCGGCGAACGCCAAGGCATCTCCCGAGTCACCGACCTCGACCTCGATGCCCGCATCACGAGTTTCTGTCGAGGCATCAAAAACGACATCGACCTCGCCCTCGAGTGTGATGTCGATGGCATCCACCTCGTCGTGCCGGCCAGTGACCGTCACGTCGAAGGCAAAGTCGGCTCTACCCGCGAAGACGTTCTCGAGTTGACCCACGAACTCGTTTCCTACGGCCGCGACCACGGCCTCTGGGTCGAAGTCATCGGCGAGGACGGTTCGCGGGCGGACTTGGACTATCTCGAGGAACTCATGGGAACGGCTCTTGAGGCAGGTGCTAACCGGACCTGTTTTGCCGACACCGTCGGTCACACCGGTCCCGAACACACCTACGAGGCGGTCTCTCGGCTTGCGGAACTCGGGCCGGTCAGCGCCCACACCCACGACGATCTCGGACTTGGAGTGACGAACGCGCTCGCCGCAGTCTCAGCGGGGGCCGACCTCGTGCATTCGACGGTCAACGGCCTGGGCGAACGCGCCGGCAATGTCGCCTTAGAGGAGGTCGCTATCTCGCTTAAACACGTCTACGGGATCGAGACAATCGACCTCACTGAGGTGTATGACCTCGCCCAACTAGTTGCCCAGTCGACGGGGATCGCCCTCGCACCGAATAAGGCAGTTATCGGCGAGAATGCCTTCACCCACGAAAGCGGCATCCACACCGATGGGACGCTCAAAGACGACAAAATGTACGAGCCATACCCACCGGAAACCGTCGGCCGCGAACGCCGACTCGCACTTGGGAAACACGCCGGACGTGCCGGCGTCAAAGCCGCCCTCGAGGAACACGACGTTGAGGCAATCGACGAGCAGATAGCCGAGATTGCTTCCCGCGTCACCGAACTCGGCGACCGCGGTCGCCGGGTGACTGACGCCGACCTGCTTGCTATCGCCGAAGAGATCACCGGCGACGACCACGAGCGCACAGTCGAATTGCTCGAGTTGAACGCCCTCAGCGGCGGGACCGTCCCAACGGCAAGCGTCAAACTCGACGTCGCCGGCGAGATTCGGGTTGCAAGCGGCACGGGATCGGGTCCCGTCGACGCCGCCGTCTCCGCCGTCCGTGAAGCCCTCGGGCCGGCAGCCGACGCCCAACTCGAGAGCTTCCACGTAGACGCCATTACGGGCGGGACCGACGCTGTCGTTACCGTTGAAGTAACGATGTCACGCGATGACCGCACGGTTTCGGTCGCTAGAAGCGAAGCCGACATCACGAGAGCGAGCGTCGGTGCGATGGTCGATGCCTTAGATCGACTCCTTGAGTACGATTCGACCGCGCAGATGATTGCCGGCGACTAGTCGCGTTCGATAGGCGGCGCTGGCACAGCCAGTGACACCTTGTTTCCACTAAATACACTTTCTTCGACCGTCCGTCGTCCACCGGTTGGTGACAATCCAGTAGAGCAACCAGAGTCCGAGTCGGTCGCCGTGTTCTAGCGACGTTGCTCCGTCGCTGAGTACGGTAATCCCTTGGCTTGGGATGGGCCGTTGTCTTCGATATCGATCTGTACCCTTTCAGTATCCGGACTGTGGGGACTGACGGCGACGACCGGTTCGGGACTGTCGTTATGCTTGGCTGCGTTTCGATTCCTTCCTTGATTGCTCCCTAGAGGCCGGAGACGGCGACTAAACAGGGCGCTTCAGGGGTTGAAACGGAAAACGTCGTCGCAGAAAACCGGTCGCGGTAGGCACTGAGAAGGGACTGAATATATGCGCCGACATCGACTGGTTCTGCTGGTGCCGGTTGGGAGAGAACGCGTTCGATCTCTCGGACGCTCTCAGCAAGCGTCTCCAACTCTCGAGCGGAGGTGTCGATCGCTTCGAACAAACCGCGTACCACTGAGTCATCCACGGAATCTTTGACCAACCCGATATGGCCGTCGATACTGTTCATTGTATTTCGGAGATTGTGTGCGAGAACACGGTTGAGCACATCGAGTCGGCGTTCTTTGATTTTACGGTCGGTAATATCCGTCTGGAAGCCAACGAAGTGCGTGCACTCTCCCGCTTCGTTGGTGAGTGGCGCGATATCGACGCAATTCCAGAACTGTTTGCCGTTTTTTGGTAGTTGAGAATATCGACTGCAACTGGTCGTTCTGCGTCAATCGCCTCCCGCATCGTCCGCCGTGACTCCAGATCGGTTGCCTCTCCCTGCAGAAATCGGCAGTTTGTCCCAAGCGCCTCCGACCCGTAACCGGTGAGTCGCTTGAACTACTCGTTCATGTACATAAGTGGGTTGTCCCCCATCGCTGGGTCCGAAATCGTGATTCCCACCGGCGCTTCGTCCATCGCCTGCTCTTTGAGTCGCAGGCTTTCGACTGTCGCCTCGAGTTGCGCCTCACGGTCGGCGAGTGCACACTCGCTTTGACGGCGTTCGATCAGATTGTCGACGCGCGTTAGCAACGCCTCCTTCTGTGTCGGTATTGTGACAATGTCGTTGACATACTTTCAGTCGGTCGCTTTCGGCGTGCGGTCTTTCCCAAAGAGGACAATCGGAAAAAACACCTCGGCGTCCCGACGCCGCTGCTGGAGGTCATCTCTGAGCTGGGTGAACGTTGCCTGGTCGACTAGACAGCAATCGAACGCCTGGCTTAGCGCCTCACGCTTGCGCGCTGCGATTATTTCATACCGCCTTTCGAGAACACCTGAGAGCAGTTTCCGGTCCTGGCTATAGGGCATAAGCAAGAGCACTGTTGGCTCAGTGCCACCGCTTTCGGTTCCCGGTGTGTCCTCGGGGTTGGTTGGGGGTGTGTCCGATGACATGGCCAACGGTACGGTATCTCTCTAACAGTTGGCGACGTCCTACTTGAATCTGTCCGATATGATGACCTGTTTGCATCATCTCATTTAGCTGCTTTTCAAATAGGAGAGCAATGTCCACTATAATTGACATTCGACTTTCGGCGGAGGTTGCCGGGCTTGATGCCATTTTGTCCGGCGGCCTTATTGGGACGCGAAGCTACATGCTCCGTGGACCAGCGGACGCTGGCAAAACCATCTTCACCTTTCATTTCTTGCAGGCTGGAATCGATGCCGGTGAGACGGTCCTTTTGTCAATTTAGAGGAAGACTTGAGTGACCCAACTGCGATACCTCGCTGCCGATGACTACCAGTTTCGAAAGCAGGTCATCGGCTTCATTCGCTTTCTGAAACGACAGGGCGCGACCGTTCTCTTTACCGTCTAGAACACTGCCTCCTTGCCAACTGAGGAACTCGAGTTTCTCACCGACGGTGCATTAGCCTTAGAACGGATCGCCAGTGGCCTATCGATTGCCGTCCCGAAATTCCGTGGCTCACAGACGAAAGGCGACCATCATACCTGCCGGATTACTGACAAGGGAATGATCGTCTATCCCGAGTTAGAGCCCAGCGAGCACAGTCGAGCGGTTGTCAGCGAGCAGGTCTCTTCTGGAATCTCATCAGTTGATTCGCTGCTCAACGGCGGCCTCGAATGCGGACCCGTAAGCATCATCAGCGGCCCAACCGGCGTCGGAAAGACGACTCTCGGCACCCAGTTTATGAACGAGGCGGCAAGCCGCGACGAACGGTCGGTGATCTTTCTGTTCGAAGAGACCCTTTCGACGTTCGTTGCCCGCTTGAGTGCAACAGCGTCCCAATCGAGGAGATGATGGCAGACGGCTCGCTCCAGGTACACGAAATCGACGGCTTCTCGTACTTTTCACAGGAGTTTTCGACACTGGTCCGAACCGAAGTCGAAGAGCGTGGGGCAGCGATGGTGATGATCGATGGTGTCTCTGGCTATCGCCTCACCCTCGAGGCCGGCAAAGGACGTTTGCTCGAGCGCTTACACGCCCTTGGTCGCTATCTCAAGAACATGGGGACGACGACGATTTTCATCGACGGAACGGCCACAATTACGGGGTGTTTTGACACCGGAGTTCGGTGATCGTGTGGAGTAGCCGACCTAGCTCTCTTGGTCGTCAAAAGGTGTCCGACTGAGCAGTCCTTTTGGATCAAAGGCATATAGACTCGCCAGTCCCAACGCCATGAGAATAACAAACACTCGTACCACCTCACTGGCCGTACTCGGAACGCCCGGCTCCAGTGAGAGTGCCATCACGCCGGCAACGGCAACCCAGAGGCCGGCGATAATCGTTCGTTTGCGACGGTTCATACGTGGCTGTTCGTCTCACCGGCTATGAATACGGCGGGTTTGTGCCGACTCGCGTTCTCAGCGCAAAATGTCCGCAATTTGGCGTGGTTCACCCGACAGTGTCGGCGATTTCTCGACGATCTGAAGTACCTCGTGGTCTGTCACCTCACGGTAGGACTTTCCGGTTGCCTCCTCGATAAGCTCGTCCTCGAGACGAAACTCTGTCCCTTCGTAGACGACATCAACACCGGTTTCGTCGAACGCAAGCGTAGTCATTAGCTCCTCTACGGGATGGCGGCTCAAGATGGCTTCGAGTTTCCGGTAATGTCAGACACCTGGCTGACGGCTCGCGGGGTTTATTAACAGGGGGTTACATTGAGTCGGAATGTGGCGTTCAGTACCGACCCACTCGACGAACTGCAGATCCCTGATGGGACGGACTTACAAGAACACGATATCGTCGTTGACGGTGACATCATCGTTGGTGGTCGTTCAACGATCGAGTTTGGCGTTCGCGGTGTCAACGTCCTGTCGGGTGAGCGGGTTACCTTCGGAGGCGATATCGAGGCCGCCGGTGACTGCCGGCTCGATATGTGGTGTGATGTCGCCGGCAACATCCTCGTCGGACAGAACGCCTATTTGGGCGAGCGCGTTCACGTCGGTGGCGAACTGAAAGTCGCTGGCGATTTGGATATCGGTGACGATGTCGATATCGAAAAAGGGTTTGAGGCAAACGGCTGGATTGTCATCCGCAACCCGATGCCGACGATCGTCTTTTTTATGATGTATCTCAAGCAGCTGTTGCTCATCGGCGAGGAGGCGACCGCCCAACAACTCATCTCGGAAATGGTCGACGAAGAGTACGAGGATCGCCCAGAACCACTCGTCGTTCCACGGTCGGCTACAGTTAACGATGACGCGTGGCGAGTCTCGACGCCCGCAACGATCGGCGATGGTTGTCGCCTCCACGGCAACGTGCGAGCCGAACGCCTCACCGTCGGAGCCAAAAACAACATCTTCGGCAGCCTCCGCGCTCGAGACGATATCGACGTCGCCGCCGAAACAAAAGTCCACGGCGACGTCACCACCCGCAGTGGAACGGTCACCCTCGGTCCTGATGTTCGCGTCCTCGGGGACGTTTCCTGTGGCGACCTCGAGCTTGGCCCCGGTGCGGAGGTCGACGGCACGATGCGGGCCAGCGGTGAGATTACGATGTCGACGACCGAGCGCGACCTCGAGTAGGTTATTCCTCGAGTGGTGAAACCCGAAACATTGCCGTTCCGCGTGGCTCGATTGTCGCGGTGAGGTCGCCGCCACTGCGCCACTCCCCACCGGTCCAACACTCCAGGACGTGGTAGCGGTCGGCGGTTGCTGGGAGGTTCGTTTCGCTGACATGGGTTTGTATTTCAGTGGACTCCTCGCTTCGGTTCAGTAGAACAACGGCGACGCCGCCATCGGCAAGTCGCTTGCTCCAAATTTCATACGCTACTTCGCGTCGGTCGGGCGTTCCCTGTATGCCCAGTGGGTCCTGGTCGATAGCCAGCAGGTGGTCGTTGGTCAGTATCTCGTGGTCGGCCCTCGAGAGCGTCGTGAGATCGGTTCCCAGAAACAGTGGGGCGGCGAGCAGACACCAGAACCCAAAATGTGTCCGAGTTTCAGCCGGCGTGAGCGGTCGCTCGACGCTGGTCGATTCGTGTTTGGACTGTTCGGAGTGGGGGCCGTTTCCGACCTGTAACATATCGGGGTCGTTCCAGCCGCCAGGGCCGTGGGCGGCAGCGATCTCGAGGGTAGCCGTCTGATCGATGATGTCGAGGATGCCGAGGCCGAACGCCTCATCGTCGGTTTGCCATTTGGCGACGGCGTCATCGGTCGTTCGCCAGCAATGGCCGCCGACGTTCCGTCCCCACAGCCACGGTTCGTGTTGGCCCCACTCACAGATGCTGTAGACGATCGGCCGGTCGACCGCTTGGAGTGCGGCCCCCATTGCTCCGTATCGGTCGATGGCATCCCGTCCATTGTGTGCGCCACAGTTGTCGTATTTGAGATAGTCGACGCCCCACTCGGCGAACTGGGTCGCATGCAGGCGCTCGCGGCCGAGGCTTGCTGGATACCCCTGACAGGTGTGGCTGCCGGCCGAGGAGTAGAGGCCAAATTTCAAGCCGCAGTCGTGGACGAACGCTGCAAGCGACTCGATACCGCCTGAAAAATCGATCGGGTCTGCCTGCAACCGTCCCTTCCTGTCGGTCGTCTCAGCCATCCAACAGTCGTCGATGACGAGATACTCGTAGCCCGCGGCGACCAACCCGTGGTCGACCATCGTTGTTGCTGCCTCACGAATGTCATCCTCGGTCACCGTACAACTGTAGGCGTTCCAGGAGTTCCATCCCATCGGCGGCGTCCGTCTCACTCCCGGTGGGACCGCTGTCGCGTGCATACTATTCCTTTGGAGACCGGCGTCAAACAACTGCCGCCGATTTCTCTCTCACTACCTTCTTTTTCTCACTTCGTCCCCTCGAGTGCCAACTCCGTAGTCTCGACGCCGGCCCGGTCGGCCCGCTCGTTCGCCTCAATCAGCGCCTCGAGTTTGCGCTCGAACGCCTCGTCGGTGAGTTCGCCGGCGGCATAGCGGTGTTGTAGTTCGGAAACGGGGTCTCGTGTTTCGGCCTGCTTGTCATCTCCAGTTTCGTCGGCGTGTCCAGTTTCGACGCGTTGAGTGAGATACCAGACCAGAAAGACGCTGACCACGAGCAGAGCGGTAATCGTAATGGCCGTTGCCGGTCCGGCAAAAATCAGGGCGGCAATAATGACGATATCGGCGAGGACGAACTTGATAGCGAAGATTTCGGTGAGGCTGTAGCCCTCGCGGTTCTCGCTGCCCATAGGCGAGGTACTGTCTCGGCGAGAATAACTGTGTGGGACCGCCGCGATGACCAGTTCCGGTCGCTCCTGTCCAGCCCAGAATTAATACTGAATAGCTGAATTTAGTAGGTTTTATTAATACAGGTTTTATCCTTAGTAACTACTGGTCAGGATCGGTCAGTAAAGCGAGCGACCACGATCCTGACAGCGTTTGCTCAATACCAAATGGAATCGACACCAACACCCGATTCAGGCAGTCGTACAGACCGTAAAACAGTGGTCGTCGTTGGCAAAGAGAGCGTCGGCAAGTCCGAACTCGTGGCCTCGATAACCGGTGACCGACCAACCAGCGGCAACTTTCGAGGGACAACCGTTCGCAGCGAACGGTACACCACCGCAGACTACGAGTTCGTCGACACTCCCGGACTCGTGTTAGATACCGACACCGAGGCCACCCGTGAGGCGCTCTCCCAACTGGGCGAAGAGGGAACGGTCATGCTCGTCGTCCCAGCGACGGACATCGACAGCGACCTTGCAGACCTCCTTCCACTGGTCGAAGACCGACTCGGAACCATCGTCGTCACCTTCTGGGACAAAGTCGAGGCGACCACCGAAACCGGCCGTGCGCTCGAGGGATTAAGCGCCGACCTCGGTGTGCCGATTGTCACTACCGACGCCCGGAAGCTCAAGCGGCCGATGACCGATGGCGGCGTTGGCCCGACTGACACCGACTACGGCCGAATCATGGCGAGTCTCGAGCAGCCGGGCATTTTCCCCGGCGGAGCGCGCCGAGAAGTAGGTGAGCGCATCGAACCACCGAAAACGATCCTCGAGTGGCCGTACGTTGGGCCGGCGATGAGCCTGTTGTTGCTGTTGCTGCCAGCCGGGCTCGCCGTCTGGTTTGCAAACAGCCTCGCCGAGGAGTTCGACCCGATCGTTGGCGCGGCTTTTGATCCGGCAGTCGCGTGGGCTGGCACCTTACCAGAACCGCTCTCAACAGTGCTCGCCACCGAGTACGGCTTTCTCTCGATGGGTCCCTTTCTGTTCGTCTGGGCCGGACCGACGATGCTCATCTTCGCCGTCGTCTTAGGCGTGTATAAAACGTCGGGGCTGGTCACCCGGATGACCGTCTCGTTACACCCAACGATGCGACGGGTCGGCCTCTCCGGGCGGGACCTCATCCGCATCGTGATGGGCTTTGGCTGTAACGTCCCTGCGGTGATCAACACTCGCTCCTGTTCGGACTGTACCCGCTGTACGACGATTTCGGCAATCTCCTTCGGCTCGGCCTGCTCCTACCAGTTTCCCGCCACGCTTGCGGTCTTTGCCGCCGTCGGAATGGGCTGGCTCGTCGGCCCCTACCTCGCCATACTCGCAGTGACGACGCTTATTTACGTCCGCCTCATCGCCCCGCCAGCGGCCCGCGAGTCGACAACTGTCATCGACCGCCGGACATTCCTCGAGTGGCCCGACCCACGAGCCGTTGCCCGCGAGGCCTGGAGTGCCCTCCGGGAGTTCTTCTTGAAGGCACTGCCCATCTTCGTCCTTATCACGTTCATCGCCGCGTTGCTCGACCGTGTGGGCGTCATCGACCGCCTCGGGAGCGTTCTCGGCCCCGCAATGGGTGTGTTCAACCTCCCGGCCGACGCGGCGCTAACGGTCGTCCTCGCCTCGATTCGGAAAGACGGAATCGCGCTGCTCACTGCTGATGGCGCCAGCGCCGCCACAGCCCTCTCGCCGCTACAAGTGCTCGTCGCCGTCTACCTCGCTGGCGTCTTGTTCCCCTGTCTCGTGACGGCATTGACCGTTGCTCGAGAAGTCTCCGCGAAATGGGCGATGACAATGATGGCCCGACAGGCTGGGGCGGCAATCGGCTTTACCATCCTCATCGCGTGGGGTGGCCAACTGCTGCTCGGAGCGATCTGAGAGACGAACCGAACCCGACGATCATCACTGGAACGACCACACAATCAATCCGTTCACAAACCCATGACAGCATCCAACCGTACTGTAGACGTTGTAATCATCGGCGGTGGGCCAGCCGGCTGTGCAACCGGCCTCTTTACCGCCCGAAGCGACCTCGAGACGCTCATCTTCGACCGAGGGAAGTCCTCGATTGACCACTGTGCGTATCTAGAGAACTATCTCGGCTTTCCGGCCGGTATCGACATCGAAACCTTCTGTGGACTGGCTCACGACCACGCCGAGGCGGCGGGTTGTGAGATACTCGAAGAGATGGTTGTTTCAGTTGGGCAGACGGCCACCGGCTTCGAAGTCGAGACCCAGGACGGGCGAACGGTCGAAACCGACCGCGTCGTGGCCGCAGCAAAGTACGACGCCGAGTATTTGCGCCCGCTTGGCGAGGAGATGTTCAAAACGGTCGAACGGGATGGCGAATCCCGCGAGCGCTTTGACCGGGAGTACCCAGCGGAAGACGGAACGACACCGATCGACGGCCTCTACGTCGTTGGTCCGCTTGCGGGCGTGCCCGACCAGGTACTCATCAGTGCCGGTCACGGCGGAATTGTCGGCCGACAGATTCGGGCCGACGCCCGCCGGGACCAACGCTACTGGGAGCACGTCGCCGACCGCGTCGACTGGGTTCGCAAACACCAACCGAACAACGAGTGGACCAAACCCGAACGGTGGCGGCAATGGGTTCACGAGCGCCGACCGCCCCGTGAGGAACTCGATCTCAGTGACGCCAAGATCGAACTGATTACCGAAGATATCGTCGAGGAAAGCCTCGAGACGTATCTCACCCCCGAGGAGGTCGACGAACGCCAGCGTGCAGGCCACCGCGCGATTGCCCAGGCGCTCGACGAGGACGTGTTACTCGAGGTGCTCGAAGAACAGACGGTCCGAGAGTTCTTCGCTGCGAGTCTCGAGGCACGTCGGTAGCCCGCGGCCTTCTCGGGTGGCCAAATAAGAGCGTGGTACGCTGGATTCTCATGTAATAACTCTCGAGATAGAATAACAGCAATTATTAAATTAGAGTTTAATTTTAATACTCGATGGATACGTCACCTGAAAAGACGAACTCGAATCGAAGCCGGAAACTTTCGCGTCGACAGTTTACTCTCACAGCGGGAGCCGGCACACTTGCAGCTGTCGCCGGTTGTCTTGGGAGCAACGGAGACGACGAAGAAACGACGGTTCGGGTCGCCTCGAGGCTCACACCCGAATCGGTCGATCCGATCAACGACGGCACGATTTTGCGTCGAATCGGACTGATCGAATCGCTGGTGACCGTCGACTTCGAGTCGGAACTCGCCCCAAGTCTCGCCACCGAATGGACCGTCGATGACGACGACCGAACCTGGGTGTTCGAGCTTCGGGATGACGTCCAGTTTCACGACGGAACCGAACTGTCAGCGTCGGCTGCTGTCACCAGCCTCGAGCGGTCGTTTGATGAAGCTGCATTGGAAGACATTCCAGTTGAATCAGTTGGGACGCGAGATGAGTATGCACTCGAGATCACGACTGAGCGGCCGTTTGCCCCACTTCCGGCCCACCTTGCCCGACACGAAACGGCGCTTTTGAGCCCAGACTCCTACGACGAGGACAGTTCCATCGAAACACCCTACGCTACGGGTCCGTTCTCGCTCGATTCCTGGCAGGCTGAGGAGCACGTCACTGTCAGGCGAAACGACGACTACCACGGGACGGTGCCAACAATCGACGCCGCGGTGTACGAGTCCGTTCCGGACAACCAGACACGTACACTCTCCCTCGAGAACGGCGACGTCGAGATGGCCCAGGTGCTCCCGACTTCGGCGGTCGACACGCTCGAGGCTGCGGAGGGAATCGAGGTCGAGGTGTACGACATCCCGCGGATGCGCTGTGCCCAATTCAACACCCGGTTTGCCCCGTTTGACGACCAACGGGTCCGCCAGGCAGCGAGCAAGGCAATCGACCGGGAACTGATCGCCGAGGAACTCCTCGACGGACTCATCGATCCAGCCGTGGGTCCGTATCCGCCGTTCGTCGAGTGGGCGAACGACGACTTAGAGCCCCACCGGTATGACCCCGACCGCGCCGCTGAACTCCTTGAGGAAGCCGGCTGGACGGGTGAGGACGTTCGGATAAAAGACAGCGAGGAACTTTCGGTGACCATCGTGACATACCCCGACCGACCGGCGTTACCAGATATCGCCGAAGTGCTCCAAGAACAGTTGGGTGCAGTCGGTTTCGATGCCGACGTCGAAATCTGGGAGGTGTCTGCGATCCACGATCAGGCGGCCGAGGGGGCTGAAATCGTCATCTGGTCGGCGAACGTCCACGGCTGGCCGGCCGATCCCGACCGTCTGAGCTACATGTTCCACTCTGAGGAGGGTGGGCTCCACCACGGCTATGACAACCCCGAGGTCGACGAACTTCTCGAGGCGGGCCAGGAAGCCGTTGACGATTTCGACCGTCGAAAGGAGATTTACGACGAGGTCCAGCAGATAACGATGGAGGAGGTCCCCGTCACGTACTTCACCTATTACGAAATGATCGTCGGCCGCCTCGAGGAACTCCGTGGCTACGAACACCATCCGACGGAGTACTCCTTTCACTTAGAGGACGTTACCCTCGAGTAGCCGAATTCGGCTGATCGGTCGCCGTTATTTGTACTTCCGAAAGCCCATATCGCGGGCCATCTCCCGGAAGGATTGTCGGCAGAGCCAGATGTCGTATTTGCCGACGAGGCCCTGTTTCCGGCCGGTGTCCCGACAGACGCGCTCCTGCCCGGTTTTCGATGTGGAGTCCTCGTCACTCATCCTCTCTCACCTGTCCGCTGTGTGGTCTCGTGATTGGCGTCACTAGTGGTGTGTTTCGTCGCCAGCGGCAAATGCATTACTAAAACGTTTGGCATGGTTAATAAGTGTGGCTGGCGCACCTCTGTCGACCGCTGAACAGCGTGTGTATGTGACATACCGATGGGAGCAACGGTGTTCGGCGAAACAGCTATTGGTAAGACAAACGTGTTACGAACATATGTCCGAAGCAGCCACAGGAGGAAGTGGGAAAGACGATATCGTCACGGTGAACTTCAAAACTACCGAGACGTTTCTCGAAGAGATTGACAACACCTGGCAGGGGCGTGGCTTCAACAGTCGAAGTGAGTTTATTCGGTATACCCTGCGCGACGCTATCGAGTTCCCAACGTTTGACCGCGACGAACTGATCGCCCTCCTTGCGGCTGAGGAAGACGCTGACGACGGACAGACGATGCGTGAAGGTGAGGCACGCAAGCGGTTCGGAACGGGCGATGAGTGATACCGAGTGGACATGGGAACTTGCCTCCAACGCACAGGACGACCTCGGTGGGCTCTCGCCGAGTGAACAGGACCGAATTATTGAGAAGCTTGATGAAATTACGACCTCACCGTGGCGTGACCCACCTGATTACGGTGAGCCACTGCAAAACAGTCCTTACAAGAAGATACGCATTGGTGAGTTTCAGCTCTCCGTGACGTTCCGACAGGACGGTCACCGGTTGGTGGTGGCCCGAATTAAGCGACGTGGCGGCGCGTACACCGCTGACGATGATTAAGTTAAAGTGGGCTTTCACCGACCCCACCAGTCCCACCGCTCCGTTACAAATCCGCTTTTGGAGACCCGATTTAGGGACGGTTTGGCGTCGCTACTGTCGTCTCATCATCTTCAGGATCGCTCTCGGCGGCAACTGACTCCGCAAAGTGACACGCTGACTGAACTCCCTCGAGATCCATCATCGCGGGGTCGTCTTCGGCACACTCGGGTTCAGCCATCGGACACCGCGGATGGAACACACACCCGCTTGGCGGATCGACCGCACTCGGAACGCTCCCGGCAAGCGGTTTCGCCGGTTCGCCCTCGAGTGACGGGATCGCTTCGATCAGGGCCTTCGTGTAGGGATGGCTCGGCCGGTCGAAAATCATCGCTGTCGGCCCCCGTTCCATCACCTGCCCCGAATACAGCACCAGCAGTCGGTCAGCCAGATGGTTGACTACCTCGAGGTCGTGGGAGATGACGAGGAAAGCCACTCCAAGCCGGTTCTGTAATTCAACGAGGAGGTTGAGTATCGTCGCCGTCACCGAACTGTCGAGGGCGCTAACCGGTTCGTCGAGGACGACCAATCGTGGCTCTACGGCCACGGCTCGAGCGATGGCAACCCGCTGAAGTTGGCCACCCGAAAGCTGGTGTGGCCGGCGGCTGGCGTGGTCCGCCGAGAGATCGACCAGGTCCAGGAGTTCCTCGATGCGGTGCTGGCGGCGGTCGGCCTCCCAGCCCGCCTCGATTAGTGGCTCGGCAATCGCTTGTCGAACCGTCAGCCGTGGGCTCAGACTCTCCCGCGGGTGCTGGAAGACGACGCCAACGTTGGTGAGTTGCTCGAGCGTTCGTTCCTCGACGGTGCCAACCGGCTCGCCCTCGAGACGAATCTCGCCATCTGTTGGCTCCTCGA
>LFCJ01001163.1_pt1 | contig 17930 bp, 25 predicted proteins | sample 643141 | NCBI WGS metagenome assembly LFCJ01 (sample SAMN03766243, study PRJNA286221) | soda lake metagenome | biome: soda lake; feature: Kulunda steppe; material: water; isolation source: sample B1-Br-g2 brine of Lake Bitter-1 | place: Russia: Kulunda steppe | collected 2010-07
GAGAGAGAGAGAGAGAGAGAGAGAGAGAGAGAGAGAGAGAGAGATACAGAGGAGGGCAGAGAGAGGCAGAGGGGATGTCCAAGACGAGCATCTGGTCTTGGGAATGCTTTGAAAAGAAAATAATGATCAGGCGCGGGGGTGAGTGGGAGGGGGATGGGGGAGGTGCGTGACCTCAATGCAAGCACGGTGCATTGCTGGACTGCTTGCTTGCATGCTTGCATGCTTGCACGCTTTGATCATGCCCTTCCCCGCCAGCGCCGCTGCCCTGCCCCCTCCCCTGCATACCATTGCTGTCTGGGTTGCCTGTCTCACGCAAATTGGTGTGCGCTGTGCAATTGCAGGGGGGGCGCGCAACAACGCGGGAGCAGACTGACCTCATGCAAGCAAGTGTCAGAGCAGCATGCCCACTCCCTCTTGCTCCAGCTCTTGTCACCAAAGTCATACCAAGCATATGCAGCAGCAAAGTGCAGTCAGGGGAGGGGAAGAGGCCACCAGCAGGGGACCCAACGGCCGGCGGCCAGGTGCACCGTTCGGCACGCTGCAATCACCGTCCAGGCGCCCTCGGAATGCAGCCATCAGTTATCATTGCCTTGTCATACAAAGGCATGCTTGTATATCAATCTGGCTGGCCAAGAAGCTGTGGGAATGCTCCCAACATCTGGTCCAGTTGGTGCAGGCAACATCTCACACCTCGCCTGATGCGGTGAACCACGCCCCCCGCGAGCCTTACCAGCAACATCTTGCACATCACTGCTCTCCTACATTGATCCCAGATGCGCTGCGCAGCATGTCTCATGCCTCAACAATGTGCTTATTTTGGCTCACCTGATGGGCTGATCACGCCCACTGTGGCCCCCAGCAGCAGGAGCAGCCACAGATCGCTGTCACCAGCGGCAAAAATGAGTGCCCCCACCAGCTTCAACACAGCCCCCAGCTGAAGCATGAAGCGGCGGCCCAGCCGGTCGGCGGTGAGCTGCATGCATGCACACAAGCAGGAAACTTACGCTATGAGCTGTGTGCATGCATGCTGGCAAGTGATCTCAGCCGCGACTTGTGCAAGCTGTGTGCTGTTAGTGCACACACAGTGCACAACAAGCAATTCGAGCTTCACACTGCGAGAAGGCCCCAAATGTGTGGCGCTGTGAAAGCATAATACCACCCGATGGAGCTATGCAAACACACCCTGTCAGCTACAACAAGACCTGACTCATAGACCCCTTTCCAGACAAGCACTGCCATCCTGCACCATCGGCATACTTTTGCACCCAACATCTGAAAGGGTGGGAAGGCCCGCAAACTCACCGTGACCAGTAAGGACACAGCTGCATCTCCCAATAGTGTGCATGTCATCAAGAGACCAATGCTGTTTTTAAATTACATGCGTGCAAGGAGTGAGTAACAATGCAGCGTCTACAGACTGTCACATTGCGGTCCCACAATGCAAGCGTGATGGCAGTGGAGTTGAACATTCAATTTCACACATTGGGAGGAAACAAATAGCTTTGAAAAAAATACTTTCATTACAAGGCATTGCAATTCTATGCAGTGAAAAAAGCTGCACCAGTTCGATCAGGGAGGCCTCCCTAGGGCAGATCATGATCAATATAGGTTGACATCAGCCCAGACCCACCTGCCATCTTCAAGTCCAATGATGGATAAGAATTGTGCAAGTACCACAGACGACAAGCCAAAGGCGAGAGCCCTGGCAATCTTGTTGCAGAAGAGGATACGGGCATCTACATGCATATACGTGTGTGAACACAAGGAAGTTTAATGGACAGTACGGCTCAGATGCGCTCTGTCCATGCAACAACACTTATTACAGACAATGGGACCTTTTTAAGCTCACCACTGCCCTGAGAGACGAGATTAGCGAGGTGTCCATGCAACAACTCACCCGTTGGCAAATCTTTACACGCATCCAGGCCCAAGAGCTCCACAACACCCATAATAAAATTACCAAAATAATCGGAAAGGTGAGCAGGGAAAAAGATGCTGCACGATGCTCAGAATCTGGGCAGAATCATCCATGATGAAGTGTCTGAACTAGTGCGTGCGCGTTTTTAAAAATTGCCGAACGATGCCGTGCCCACATCTGGGCGTTGAAGGGATCTAGTGCTTGAAACCTCTTGGTGAGGCCCATCTGAAGTTACGGAGTTGAGTTGCTGAAGTTGTATTTGTGGTGTGGCAGCCAGACCCATTCCACTATGCTCCTGGCCAGCTTGGTGGGAAAAGGAGCAATCAAGCTCAGCTTTTCCCCTCAGCGGACCAGGGTCTTTGGTGGAGCATGCTTATGTGAGTCTGTTCAAGCTTGCTTACTGGGATGCTGGCCTCAGGCTAGGCATTCTCACAGTTGACGGCATTCTCAAGTTTGACCCGTGCTCAGACTCTCATATGTACCCCAAGATGTTAAAAGGTAACTCTATAGACCCTAGCTAGGGTGAACTCAAGGAGACATGGAATTGAAACTCCGTTTACATCACATCAGCGCTTGGGCGTCTAAGATCTGATGAAACTTCTTGGTGCTTCTCTGCTGGCGTCTCTCCCTACCTCCCTCTGATTATATTGTTGAGGTGTGGCATCAAAAAGATGTAGCATCAGCAGTAGCAGAAGCAGCAGACCTACCCTGAAATGTGCTTGAACAGGCTTACTCCAGCACCTCCACCATGCGCGTTGCACAGCAGAAGAAGTCCTAGCCCCCTGTCTTCTCATCCTCCGTACTGCTGCCCATGCACTGTATGCAAGTACTGTATGCACTTGCAATCTGAACAAAAGGGACTCAGCTTCCTGTAAGAAAGCACGAGTGTGGGAGTGGGTGAAAATGTCACGTTGCCGCGTCAGGTCAGGTCACATTGTTGTGTCTTAAGTATCTTTTTGGTTGTGCACTAGACTCTGTCGCTAGTGCAGCAAGTTCATCAAGAATCAAGCACGATGGCGTACTTGTGTAAAGTGGCCAGCAAGGGGAGCTGAGGTGAGGCAACAAAAAGCCTGCACGTGAAAGGGAAAATGAAACAAAACAAACAAAAAACAACATATCACCTTTCTCTGTGGCACAGCGCTCCAACTTCATAGACAAAATCACACCTTGCGGTTGACACCATGGGCACCTTACGCATCAATTTGGTCAATGAAATTTCTCAAGCAACAGGCTTGCGAGCTTACTGCTTGAACAATCAAACCCATATGTGCATTTGGTCTCTGAGTGCCTGGTTCTGCAGATTAGTCCGTGCTAATTAATTGTATTGCTTCTTGATATTGGAAATCCATGCGTGTCTTCTCCGCACGGCTTGTCTTTGTGCTCCTAGGAGCGCCTAGGGAGCAGCAAATCAACTCCCGGGCAGGCACCTCCCTCCGATCCGTGACCCGACCCTCATGAGGGGAATTCGGTGCTACAAATATGCCCCAGTGAGGGGGGATGTTGATACAATGGTTGTCACTAATTGAAGATATGAAAGTTGTATGTTCTAGTAAGAGTGTGTGCTGTGAGTGGTGATATGTGTTTCTCAACGTCAACCTTGGATGAGCTGACACTGAGTTAAATAACATGGAATGTGTACAAGCATGTACAATATTAAAAACATAGTCCTTTGGAGCTGGGCTCAGAGTTTGATTGCCAATTGTAAATTGCCCGCATGTGTTAATAAGGCACAACCCTCAACTGGTCTGTGTTGCATGAGTGTAGCCAGGAATCATTTACGCCTGCTGTTTCTGGGCATCTGCAAGGTGTTCTAGCTCCATGGTCACTTCTACCTTATCAAGATGCATGCAGGTAAAAAAGCTTCTATAATCCATTTGAGCTAGAGTTATGAAGCCTATCGGGCTTTAAGGGATCAATAGATGCACAATTACTCTCAGTGTTCTGACCTCACTGGTCATGGCCCATGTGCGCACGCTCAAGAGCCCTATAAGTCAAAAATTGCCTGAGACCCAGGTATGGACTGCATAATGCCAATACGATGGCCTCTTTCATGAGCATGTAACGCCCCATGCCACTCATCCGCGGCCCGCTTAGGTCAAAAGCTTATGTCAGGTAGCAGATGCTGCAACTTGAAGCATCTGCAGATCACTTCCTTCGTCTTTTATTCCTACTCATCCTAAGACATTTGCGAAGTCTCCTGTGGATGAAGTGCCCGTGCTATCAGAATGGGTTGGCATACCCTTACATCGTTCAGGTTCCTCAGGGAAAGCAAATTGCAGGTTGTTGAGAGGCGCGACCTCTTGCCACGCTCCACTGAAGACCCTGGTCCGCTGAGGAGGAAAGCTACACTGCCCCTTACCCCACCAAGCTTAAAATCACCTCAAAAGGACCCCAGGAGAACAGTGAAGTGGGCTTTGCTGCTACACACCAACTATGGATTCAGATGAGGGGACGAGTTTTGAGCACTTGGAAGGTTTCAACGCCTAGATGCGGGTGTGGTATACATTGGCGGAGGTTGTTGTAAGCAAACGTGCACAAATCAAACACTTTTTTTCATTTTGAATGAAATCAGATTCTGAGCATTGTGCGGCATTCTTTTTCCCGCACAGTGTTTTGGAATGTTTGAATACTTGTAGTTTGGGTGTTGTGGAGCTCTTGGGCCTGGGTGCGTGCCAAGAATTGCCATCAGGTGAGTTGTTGCATCGGAACCTCGCTGACCTCGTCTCTCTGGGGTTTCAGAGGTGAACTGAAAGAAAGGACCCATGGCTTGAAATGAGTATCCTGGCCAGGACAGAGCGCGTCCAATGCATGTGTCTGTTCGACTTGCCCTGTGTTAACACGCGTAGATACCCGCATACTCTTCTGCAACGAGGTTGCCAGGGCTTTCGCCTTTGGCTTGTCGTCTGGAAAAATTGTCTTACTTGCACATATCTTATCCATCATCATTCTTGAAGATGATAGGTGGGTCTGGGCTGGATTTGAGCATGATCTGCCCAGACCTGCAACCACATAGATCTATCTGCACTTCGGCTGTCAGATCTGTCTGCAGCGCTGGGCATGGGATGCTTGACCAGGTCTGCAGACCCGCCAATATATAAACATTTGCATGCTGAGATTTACAAAAAGGGCAGATTTGAATCCTGTGCAGGCATGCCCTTTCCGATCCGACTCGCATGATCACGTGATCTGTGCGCGCATGACCAGCCTGTCTTGCTGCATCATTTGTGCCAGCTGAGCAGAACATTTGAAACGTCTCCTAGGAGGATCCCTCTGTACGATCATGTGCATGCCTCCGACTCATCTACCGGTATGGTACCATGTAATCGTGGCTGCGAAGGCCGCTGTACATAACAGCAATCCTGCGAACCCTCTATCATGCTGTAATCTAAACTTTAAATATTTTATCAACATCGCAATTAATTTGCGGCATGAAACTGAACCTGTATTAGAGGGCTATCACAATTTGAGGATCGATGGAAGGCCATTTTTTTCCAAAATCATTGCGTCGTATTCATGTTTCCTCTCCTTCTGTTTTTCCGACCAGCACCTCCCCTATTTTCCCCATTGCTGGATTTTCAGGAGCTGCATACATCTGTGAAACGGTCCATTTTGCTTGGAAGTGCTGAATGAGACCAGTATTGGTGCGGATTGCCCAGCTTTTGCAGCTCGTATGCGGCTTAAGCTTATTGCAATCGGAATCATAACAAAGACAGGCACCTGACCATGCTGTACAGGATGCAGTGGCGGCAGAATGGAGCTGGAGGAGTGCAAAGGCGCAGGCCCAGACGTTGTCTATGCCCCTTGGCACAACCATCCGCCGCCTCCTCTCGTTCAACTCCATGTTGGACATCCTTCCCTTACCGCCAGCCAATGCTGAACGTGGCGGCACAGCCAGGGAATGCGCACAAGGATCTACGGCGGAGGCTATCCTTTCAGCTTCAGATCAAATGACAAACATGTCCCACGCACAGCTCAGGCACATAATTGCCCAGGGGCTAGGTTTGAGAGCCTTTGGCCTGGGCAAGCACGACGCAGTGATGATTCTTCTACCCAATGGCAAGTGCCAAGCTAAAGGAGCAGCACCTCACCAGAGAGCATCTGACTTCTTATGAGAATATATAATTATTGCTGTAATTATTGCGCAGTTTTGAATAGGTGGTCTCCGCTGCTTTGGGGCACATGTGGGCACAAGGGAATGTTTTCTGTTAATGGGCTTGTATATACCCGATATGAGAGTGGAATTCAGCAAAAAGAAGCATGTGGCAGTAAATGCGCAAAATAAGGTGTGTTTCAAATGTTCGCTAGGCATGGTGCTGTACTCTTGCCATGCTTTTTGGCACAGCCCCAGCGCAATGTCTTGAATCCACGGCAACCTTGTTCAGGTGATCCAAGGCATCACACAGGCAACTACACTATCAAGTCTGCTACATCCAGTTATCTAGATTGTCTGCATGGCCTCATGAGGAACCCTTAAACAATTCATCTCACAAGCAGGGTGGCAATCGATTGACTGACTTGGTACCTCATTTTCTTGCTTTCCAGGCCCAGAGCTGGCAGTCTGCCTCCTTGCGTGCATTGCTCATCACATCTGCGTCCCGGTCAATCCCCAGATCTCCTCCGAGGTGGATGTATGGCGCTGTTTGCCCCTGGATAGTGCTGTGACTGCCTGCATGCGTTCATTCTTGCCAGCCCCTATGGGATTGAGCAAGAGACTCTTTTGCGTACCAGACCCCGTGGAATTGAGCACAAGATTTTTTACACTTCAGACCCCATGTGATAGAGATGGGAATAAGCACAAGACTCTCTAACGGACCAGAGGCTCACAGCCATTTGGTGATCGTCTTTATGAGGAACTCATCATAAGGACGCGGCACACATTCCTTGGTCTTTGTGCTTTGGAGGGTACGACCCTCAGAGCAAGGCATTATTTTTATGTGCAAGCTGTCCTTTGTCCCCTTTCCAATCTTAAGTTCATGCTGGCAAGACATCTAGCTATAACAACCTGAAGAGGGCTCGCGCACACTGCGCCTTGTGCTTGCCCATTAAGCCAGTCACCATGGAGAATAGGTTTATTTCCATGACATTGCCCTGAGGATGAGCATCCTATGATTACTTCCGTGTCCATTTAAGGGTGCACGTAGTGACACATGATCTGCACTTGTAAAGTGACTCTGTGCCTGCATCCCCGTCAACCCATGTACCTTGCTTGTGGTGCACTGCCCTAAGGGCTCCATATAAAATCCAGCTTGAGAGCCAAGCTCCCAGTCCGTGAGCCAAGCCTCCTCGCTTGTGAATAGGGCTTCCACGCAAGATTCACTCCATGTAAGTCCAGCTCAAGACTGTCTTTTTGCATTCTTCCGTCCTGAGCGTAGGCAGCAGTGGGTGAAGTGCGCAGATGCGGGGCACGGGCAGTCATAATACCTGCACCTGATTCAAAAGTACTTGGTTCAGCCAACTGCGTCCACCCTGGGAGCAGCCATCAGACCATCCAAATCCCTGATCCAGGAGCTTTAGCACCCGGGCCTGCAGACAGAGTGGAGCTCCAGCCCAGGAGAGGTCAAATGATAAAGCCCAGGAATGTTGTGGAGGTGTGTTGTCCTTGTCTGTATGCTGCCATGGCAAGGGGTGGCCGGCCATTACTCCTGAAGGCTAGTCTTGAAGGATGGTTATAAGGACTTGTTGCACTTGCCTGGACATGCTTGGTGGATGGATATTGAAGGGCTATGATAAGGGTATTGTTGGTTGCACCCGTTATCCTTAAGTCAGCAGTATTGATCTACAACTCGTGACTTGGCACAATACCACCCAAGAGTTGCAGGATGGGGCTTGGAAGTACAGCAGTGCTGAACTAGCAACTTGTGGCTTGGCAAATTGCTGCTTAAGCGCTGCAGAATGGGGCTTGGACTCACATCAGACGTTTATGCGTGACAGAGTTATTAAGGGGGCCTCTAGGGTGGTGCATTTCCATTTGGACTATGAACGGCAGAAGTGCCTGTGGACAAGGCCCCGTCCAGATCCCACGTTGCCCTCTCCAGGTCCAACCTTGCCCTCTCCAGGTCCCACATTACCCTCTCCAGGTCCAACATTGCCTTCTCCGGATTTCACAAGTCTCACACATAAGTTATGTGACATTACACATTTGCCATAATCAAGAGCCCAAGAGAATGCGGGGCAGAGAAATGTTGAACAATTTTACATGTCAAATTTGGTGCAACTCGGTCAAGCAAAGCATGCAGCAAGCAACTGCTGAATGCCTGATTCACTAAAATAGAGCACTGCATCTGATCACCGCCGGATGTTTGGCTTGACGCTTGCCTCATCTTTGCACAAGCAGGGCATGCTTTGGTGAGTTGCTGAGCAGCCACCTCCCTAAGCCGAAGGACTTGCCCCAACGCGTTCACTCACCTTGCACTGCTGATGCAGGCTTTGCTGAGTGTGCCTGGCTTGCTGGTCATTGGCCTAGGACCCGGCAGCAATGGCGTGTGTGGATCTGTCGAGCTCAGGCTTTTAGACAGGCCATCTCACCCTCCCTCCTCGGGCGCATCATTCCCAGCAGCCACACTGCCAGCGGACACACCCCCAGCAGCCATGCCCCCTGCAGCTGCACTCTCAATGGCAGCGCCTGTAACAGCTACTTTTGCTGCAGCCACATTCACATCGACAACAAATGCGGCAGCCACGCATGCCATCTCCCAGTCTTTGGTCTCCCCTTTTCACGCAGCCAGCCCCAATCATGCCCCCCACTCCACCAACTTTCCAACTCAGAGCGCGCAGGGATGCTCCTGTTCTGGTGTCTTGTACCCCCCTCCTTTAAAGCCTAGGGCTGGCTTATCAATCTCAGACCCGCTGCAGGCATCACGCTCGCTTCCCGCAAGCATCATGCTTGCTTCTCACACGCATCATGGGGGAGGTCTGGGTGCTCTAGTCCTGAACAGAAGCAGCAGTCTCATCCAAGACGCATCCAGGCAGACAAGCTTGGAGCCCACCCTTGCAGACCCTCCTTCAGGTCACCGCACGATTCATGACCATGGCGTCCATGTGCAACACAATTTTGCTGCACATGAGCAGCTACAGCACCTCAATGAATGGGAGCAGCACCAACACCAGCAGCGGCAGCAACATCAGCAGCAGCACCAACACCAGCAGCAGCAGCAGCAGCAGCAGCAGCAGCCAGAGCAGAATGACCAGCCGAGCAAATTTGATTTAAATGGTCCATTGGACGTCTGCCTATTGCTGAGTACTAGCGGCACTGCAGGAGAAAAAAAGGTGGGTGAGGAAGGCCTGAGGTATGACCTGCTTATAATTTTTGGATGATGACCAGGTATCCATTGAAGTGGAGGTTAATGACCTCTTGGTAAGGCTCTTTCTACTCGCTTAAATTACTTGCGCTATTGGGATTCATGCACTGGGTAGGGTGCTGAGCACATCTGTTTTCATACCTTTCCTGCTCATGCCTCAAATTTACAAATAGGTACCTTTTCTTGCCCAGGTTGTTGCGTACACTCTGGAAATGCTTGCTGTGAGCGTGGGGTGTGTCATCATTTCCTGGGGACTGCAGCCAACAGACGTTGGACTGAACATGATGCCCCTCTGGCACTCAGGCAAGCCGCGGCTCCCAATGTTGTTTACCTTTTGGTCTGCGTGCACAAGTGTGGTGTGTGTGCGTGTGCGTGTTTGTGTGCGAGCGTGTGTGTTTGTGTGTGAGCATGTGTACGTCTGTGTCTGAATGCTTACATACGTATGTATGTGTGTGCGTTTGCGTGTGTGTGCTTCAGCGCTATTGCGTTTGTGTGTGTTTTCAATGGCCTTAAGATGCTCATTTGGATTTGATCAAGCCATTGTGGCTTGTGCATTTTATAGCTTATGTTGATGCTATCCATGACCAAACTGGGAGCTCAGACGAGACGCAGCTCGTCCTCTTTTGGTAACTCTACACAGAACCACTTTTGGCTGCTCTGCTCTAGGCAACTCTAAACAGCCTGATAGGGCAAGAGAGGCCAGTGCAGTATTGGCTAGATTGCAACGATGTAGGTCAGGCTGCATCCTTGTTGATCATTTGCCATTGTGGCAACAATTGGCATTAGCAAATGTGCATGTTTGTGTGTGCTTGTGTCTCTGTGATTTGCTGTTGGATCCCAAACATGTGGGTTCTGGCAATGACAGCTTCATCAGTTCTTGTAACCAAATTTGACTCACCGTCCCTGTCCACTATGCACACACAGCCTGCACGATTTCACGCAGGGCCTGAGTCTGATGTCTGCCACTTTCTAGGCTAAGTAGTATCGAACCTCTAGATCCTGAGCGCTTTTTTGTTCTCAACAGGAGGGATCATCCGGAGCCTGCTAGCACCGTTACTAGCTGGGGGCACTATGTGCTTTGCCTCAGTTTTCAATGCGCAGCTCTTCTGGGACCTGCTTCTCCAGCACCCACGCATCAATTGGTAAGCATTACAAATGTAGCTTAAAGATCACGCTTAAAAGATCATGCTTTGCACCAGTACATTATTTTTGTCATTCCAACAAATTATCTGCACCCCCCCACAGGGCATCAGTTTAAAAGAAGTGTTTCATATTCCACACCGCATTCAGAGTGATAGATTGCAGCAGAGATTTGAGCTCTAGCTCTGAAAAGCTTCCTTTGCATTTTGTAGCCTAGGGGAATGAACAGGATTGATGCAGCATGTTTGCTTTGAAAGCAATCACACGGTCAGCCCAGCTTACTTGTAATAAGCAATTTAATGTGCATGTTGTGCTTCAGGTACTATGCCTCCCCAACAATGCACAGGCTTATCGTAGGTAAGCTGGTGGGCCCATTTCATGTGGATGTTGCAATCCTTGCTCTATGTTTGGATCCTGAGCTAGGAAGCATTCATATTCCTTTTTCAAGATATGTGAGCAGCCTTAATGAAATTAAATTAGCACTGTCCCTTTGTTGAGTGACAGTGCTATGCAATACTGCCTATGTTACATGGCCCATCTTGTGGAAAGGTACTCAGCATGAACAACAATAGTTGGTGCACGATGGCACAAGTGTGGGTATGTAGTACACTGGCTATGCACAACCACCATAGAAGCAAGTCCAATAAGTCAAACATGCTTCATGGAAAGCTGGCTTTCCTGTGCAATCTTGTCTGCAGGCATGGAAAGCATTGTTTAGCACTTGGCTTTAACTCTGGTCAATATTCATCTCTCCCCAAGCAAATTTGCGCGCAGGTGCACACAATGGCCTTGGCCCTCCACGCAATCTCAGGATTGTTTGCAGCGCTGCAGCACCCCTCCCACACGCCCTTGCCTTGGAGCTGCGTCAGCTGTTCTGCAATGCAACAGTCCTCCCTTGCTATGGCATGACAGAGTGCCTACCCATAAGCTGCCCTCCCCCAGGGTGAGACACTGGCCTTGTACACAATCAATCATTCAACATGACAGAGTGCCTACCCATAAGCTGCCCTCCCCCAGGGTGAGACTCTGGCCTTGTATACAATCAATCATTCAACATGACAGAGTGCCTTCCCATAAGCTGCCCTCCCCCAGGGTGAGACTCTGGCCTTGAACATAATCAAAATTCAACATGACAGAGTGCCTACCCATAAGCTGCCCTCCCCCAGGGTAAGACTCTGGCCTTGTACACAATCAATCATTCAACATGACAGAGTGCCTACCCATAAGCTACCCACCCCCAGGGTGAGACTCTGGCCTTGTACACAATCAATCATTCAACATGATAGTGCGTCTTTCCTTGGACTTTCCTCCTGATATGTAAACGGGAGTGGCACACCATTGCGCTCTTGGCTTTAATATTCTTATTTCTTCTTTGAAGGACTGCCTTGCAGTGATGTGTCCTCAGGTGAAGTAAAGCATGTGCAAGAATTCTGCTACTTGAGTTAGGAACCCTGAAATAATGTGAGCAAGCCTGTTCCCAAGATCTGGAGGTGGCTTCGCTATTCAGAAGTGGTTGGCAGCGGGCTTTTCCTCGTTGGCTTTGTCCCTCTTTGTGCTTCTGGACAGCAAGACGGCGCTCTCTTTGTGTGAGCATGTGAGCATTTTTCATATCTTCTTCTTTTTCTTTTCCTGAGCATGTAGGCAGGAGGCAAACACTGTCACTATTCTCTTTCATACCTCACTGGAGAGTGGGGCTGTAAAAGTTGTACCTTTTCACACCCTTCCTCTTCCTACCTCCCTCTCTCTTTCAACCTGGCGAGCACTGAAATAGGCTGTCAGCCCAAATGCCTGATTTTGTTATGACACTTGAGCCATAGCTAATGTCAGATGGGGACCTGCTCACTTATGCAAGGAATCTTTGGATAGGGACTAGACCCTGGTGCTCAGATGCAGGGTGGATCTTGAATCGCCCCGTTAAGTGTTGTGTATGTGTGTGTGTGTGCAAACACAGGTATGGTTTGGACCGCCCGGGCAGTTGTGGTGTTGCCTGTGGGCCTGAAGTTGCTGTGCTTGATCCTGGGAGCGGCAGGCTTGCGCCACATGGGACAAAAGGTGATTAAAACACTCCAGGCAAGGCCATGTGTATATGGTGAAGCAGCAATTATAGGAGCAGCAGCACCATTAATGGCACGTCTTGCAGAAGCTAACTGGTAACCGGCTTGGCCGTTCCAGAAAATCACAGGCATCAGGCCTCCTTGTTTTGTTCCAAGGTTCCTACTAAAGTGGTTTCTGCAACATTCTGGGACGCAAGATGTCCATGCACACTTCCTGATTACTGGATGGCATTAATATGATTGTTGCTCTTTCCCTGAGAATGGTGGTGATCAAGAGTGGCAATAATTGTTTGATCAGCAGATTCTGTGGTCTCAGCAGGAACAAGCAGCGGATCCTTGTTCATGATTTCAGCATGCGTGTGTGTTGCACAAACGCAACGACGGTCTGTGAGTGTATTATATGTTTCAAGTCATAAATGCGTTTACTCAATGTTTTTTGCTTGACTCAGCCTTTAAACAAACAATGACACTGCTAAACTACAACAGCTGCTAAGACGTGTATGCCACTGCTTTCTCTGGTCACAGGGCATATCTGTGTGAGAGGCCCACCAGTGTGCGCGCCACCAACTCCTTCATTGCGCTCCTCGGTGCCAGCCCTGTCATTGCCTCTCTATCAAAGTCTCATTTCAACTGTCAAGTGCGGCAATGATTCTGGTACCATGAGCAGCAGTGGAACTAGGCCAGGCAGCCCAGCTGTGCAAGCACAGCCATGGGTCAAGTTTGATGGAGGTGAAGGTCAGTTTGGCACCCCCTTGCAGCATCAGTGGCAGCAGCAGCTCCAAGGACGGACTGGAGAGCAGAACCAGGAAGCTGTGACAAGCGATTGCATTCTGGACTGTGGAGGAGGCTGGTTTGACACGGGGGACGTTGGATACATGGATGCAGACGGATTCTTGTTCATCACTGGCAGGTGTGCGGGCATGGCCGTGGGCGCGGATTTCAGGCATCCTGCATGTGCATTCAGTCACAAGTCTGTCAAGGGCCCCCAGGCTTAGTCTTCAAATCATGTCAGATGAGCTGCGGAAGGTGTGGTTTGTGTGTATGTATGTGCCTTTGTGTGCATGTCTGGCATCCTGGGAGGCCTCCTTTATACTTCTGACTCAAAAAAATTTAGTTGGTGATCTAGATCATGGATGGTTCCTGCACGCTTGGTGCACCGTGGCAAACAATGTCCCATTTGCGGCCGATCCATGTGCACGAGCCTGGGCCTGCAAACTTGAATGGAAAAGACTGATTCTACCTTTGCACTCATGAAAGATTCAGTACTGCGGGTGCAAGGGCTACGGGGTAGGACTTGTGTTTGAATTATTGCTGATGTATGAACCAGTTGTTTATGTCCAGGACAGCACAAGAGCATGATTGGTATAGCTGTCTGTGTACAGAGCAGATCAAGGTGCATGATCAAGGCATGGGCGATTGAATTACCTGGCCCAAGACGCACGCACATGAACATGCAAAATGAAAGGGAGCTGCTGCATGCCCCTCTTTTGTCGTTGAATGTTCTTAATCTTGGCAGAAAACCATGCAGTTCAAAGTTCTAGCCGCACAGAGCACCAAAAGTTTTCTGCATCCTGCCTTAGCACAAAGCTTGTTGCTACATGGGTGTCACCATTCTGCACAGGTCCAAGGACGTCATCATCTCTGGCGGGGAGGTTGTGGGCTGCGCAGAGGTCGAAGAGGCAGTGGTCCAGGCCCTTGGAATGCACCGGGTTGCTGAAGTCCTAGCATTTGCTGCACCTCATAGCCTCATGCAGGTAAGGGTGCTGGCACTATGACAAGCTGATAGCCAAGCATGCAATTCGAACTTGGGCTCTCAGCTCAAATTTGCTTGTGGACACACCCTGCTAGTATGTTTCAGTGCCTCGGGCTCTGGTGTTGCTGAAAGTTACATTACCTTGAAACTGCTTGCTGCCTCAGGCTCTGGTGTTGCTGAAAGTTACAAAGATCACCTTGAAGCTGCCTGCTGCCTAAGGCTCTGGTGCTGCTGAAAGTTACATCACCTTGAAACTGCCAGCTCCAGGGCACTGCAAATTATTGCAGAACACTCATGGGAGCTCTAAGGCGCTGTATACAGTTAACATGCTGCTCTTGGATGCTGCGCAGCATAGAGCACTCTCAGTGCCACTGCACTCTCAGTGCCACTGCAGTGCAGGATTATCACGTCCTCATATTTTTCAAATCCTCACATTATCACATCCTTGGCAGGATAAGAATGTTGCCATGCCCTGCGATCAAAGGACCCCTTGTTTAAAATGTCATACATGAATATGCACTGTCACAGCGCGTGCAACTGCTAGAAACTCTCTCTTTTGGGAAAGTTGTCAGAAAGTTGGAAAGTTGGAAAGTTGGAAAGTTGGAAAGTTGGAAAGTTGTGGACAGTGGCACACAAGTGGCCACAAAACAATGTGGGCATGGACCCATGGCTCATGAGCGCGGCGTTGCCCTGCGCAATGTGCACTACTTCTGAGCAAGTTCTGCATGCAAATCATGATGCAGTCCATCAAATAAATGTTCTGAGATGCACAGCATGCAGCTGGTGGGCTCTACGTGCAGCTGATGGTGGGCATTGCACGCGCGTGGCTTATGGACGCTTCACGCGGCTGATTGAAGCACTACGCACAATTGATGGTGGGCACTGCATGCATGCGACTGATGAGCGGGAGGTGGGAGGCATAGTGCACGCAGTTGATGGGACACACTGCACACTGGATTGATGGGCGCACTGTACTCTAAGAGACACACTGCCAGTGCACAGGCACACTGAAAGTGATGGGTGTACTTTACTCTGAGAGGCACACTGTGCATGGCTGATGGGCAGGAGGTGGTAGGCACAGTCCTTGTCATGCAGCAGCCACACAGCAGCAGCAGTGGTTGCAGCAGCAGCAGCAGCAGCAGCAGCAGCAGCAGCAGCAGCAAGAGCGGCAGCAACAGCTCTGGTAGCGGCAGCGGCTGCAGCAGTAGAGGCTGCGGCAGCGGTGGCGTGGGCAGAACAGCACCCCAGGCTTTGCGACCGAGCCTAGAAGAGCTGCGCCATGTGGTTGCGCCATTCTTGCCGCCCTCCCACAGGCCCATGGTAAGCTCAACAGCCCTTATGGTGAGCGCATTGGCTTGCCGCGGACTTGTAAACCCATGTTGGGTACATGCATGCTGTGAGCGAGAGTGCACCATGATAGGGTACATGCATGCTGTGAGCGAGTGTGCACCATGAGAGGGTACATGCATGCTGTGAGCGAGTGTGCACCATGAGAGGGTACATGCATGCTGTGAGCGAGTGTGCACCATGAAAGGGTACATGCATGCTGTGAGCGAGTGTGCACCATGAGAGGGTACATGCATGCTGTGAGCGAGTGTGCACCACTTGAAAACAAGGGTGGTTGCCGGATTTCAAGTGCAGCATCGTCCTTGGGTTCATGAAGACTGCATGGAATCCATGAAAGTCCGTGCATGAGCATGCAGGTGACGTGCTAAGGTGTCTTTGGTGTGCAGCATCATGCAGGTGGCGTGCTTTGGTGTCTTTGGTGTGCAGCATCATGAATGCCGTGAGAGCACTGAACCCATGCGCCAAAAACACTGAGTGTGCTTGAGCCACAAATTTGTGAGCATCATCAAGCCGTGAATGCACTGAGTGCTAAGTGTCGTTACGGAGAAGGTTGCAGATCCTGCGGAACCGCACATGCTGTTCAGCATCATGGCATGCTGTCCAATTTTTACTTGTGAGTGCAAGCATCATTTTGCATGCACTCCATGATGCCCTCACGTCAATGCTGTGTACACCCGTTCACTCTCAATCCCACTCTTCATACAGGATGCCTCTTCTCGTGCCCTTTCCACCTGCCCACACAGTTGCAGTGTTCAAACATGTCAAGGATAACCAGACAGCATTTCCTTACTCCTGATTATTGTTGAAATGTCGGCAGTCTTGTTGTTATAGTGCTCTTTGCAGTGCGGCACTCACGTCCAACAGGATTTGATACCATGCAAGGCACTGTAAACCCATGCAGGTGCTTGTGTTCATGCCCAGCCTACCCAAGAATGCTGCGGGCAAGCCTGTCCGTGCAAACTTGGCTCAGCGACTACAAATTGATGCAAACTATGATGGAGAGGTGAAGCTGTTGCGCGAGCTGGGATGATGCACCTTTGAGGCAGATTAACTTAGAAGGGCAGGGCAAGGCGTTCAAAGCATGGGATTTCATCAGTCATTGGTGAATAAAGGTACACTTAATCACACACATGGATGCACGTGCACTCACGTTGACGCACAAGAATTCCCACTTTATCCACTGCAGTAGTGTTTTCATAATCCTGTCAGGTTTGTGCGTCATTTAAGTTCTGCGCACAAAAGTTGCGCGTCCACAGTATGCTAGTCCCATTCATTTGATTGCTATGGTCCCAACCAAATGGAATGAACCAACAAGTTTCACCTTGGAAGTCGGGATAGGTTGGGGTAGGCAGCAAGCTGATTAACTGCCTGTGCTTGCTTTGATTACCCAAGTGTGCAACACTTGGAGGTGCCCATGGATGTCTTATGTTTGAAAAGTGTATCACAAACTTTTCATCACACCAATCGAGGGTGTGATGTCCACCTTATTGTGATTCTGCAGAAAGGCTGTGTCTACGAGGCTGCCTTGGCAGAGGATGATGAAGGCAACACACTTCCAATTGCTTGCTGGCCGGCTAGCCTGAGGCAGGTGGGTATGGAAAAACAGCTTGTAGGGGACTGCTGACATTTCCTCAGTGAACCTCAGGCTTCACCATTCATGAGCAATTGAGTCCTTTACTGAGCACAATTGTACATGTGCCTCATGATAGAGCACAATTGTTCGTGTGCCTCATGATAGAGCACACTTGCACGTGTGCCTCATGATAGAGCAGGAAGACTGTGGTCGAGCCAGAAGCAGAGTCTGTGTCTTTTACTGCGCACACACTTGGTACAGAGAGGGATGATTTGTAGCATGCCTGTGCTTCGTGTTCAGGCTCAATGTAGCCTTCTGTCACTTTCGTCCCTGGCCATTTCTTGCGCAGCAGCCAGAGCAGCCGCATGCATGGCAAGACGGTAGCTGTGAGCTGAAGAATAGCATGGCCATGCACTACGGCTCCAGCTCCAGCAGTGGGACAGCCAGCAAGACAACTCATGCTGCAACTGTGGCAAGGGCCTTGGGTGACTTGCCAACAGCTGCTCCTGCTGCAAGCAAGCTGGGGGCTGGGGGTGGAAGGGCTCAAGAAGGCGTCCAATCCACACTCCAACGCCTTTGGATGCAAGTAAGGAGCACTTACACACCTGGATGCAATTGTGGCGGGTGTACTTTCATAACCATCAGAACCGATTTTGCTTGCAAAATGGTGGATGTAGCACAGCACCAGCATCAGCTTGACTATGCATTATGCCCAGTAAATCAACTCAAAAGGCACCAAGGTGCGCTGCATCTTGAACTAACGCACTGCGGGATCTGGAGGGAGGATCTGAAGATAATGGAGAGAGAGAGAGAGGGGGAGAGAGAGAGAGAGAGAGAGAGAGAGAGA